>Ga0068855_100001346_pt1 | contig 30422 bp, 24 predicted proteins | sample KBSCornC52_FD_66592 | JGI IMG/M metagenome (GOLD analysis project Ga0068855, IMG submission 66592) | Corn rhizosphere microbial communities from Kellogg Biological Station, Michigan, USA - KBS Corn C5-2 | ecosystem: Host-associated > Plants > Roots > Rhizosphere > Soil ... | reverse complement strand
ATGCTCCCTGTCGGTTTCTTCGAACCAGGACGAAGTCGGCCTGCCGCGCAGTAGTCTTTCTTAGCCCCACACCCCTGTTTCCGTCGACCTTCTTTATACAAGGACGGGAGCACGGGAGGACGAGACGGAGGCGAGAATTTTTGGGTACGCGCTGCCGCCCAGCGCTCCCGAGCGCAGTAAGGCGGCAATGGCCAGTGAGGCTGCAGCAGCGTCGCGGGTTCGACCCTCCCGCTGCCTCTTGAGGCTAATATTTTTTGGTTTTAGCCGTCGCTGGTAGGCGAGCCAGGACCCTTCGCTCGCGCCGGAATGACTTCGCATGCGAAGTGATCTCCGATTCCGCTAGCAGCAAAACTTCAACTGCTCGTATTCACTCGTGAATACCAGCTACCGATCGAGCGCATCTCGATGACTTCGCATGCGAAGTCATGCCGAGACCCTGCGAGGGGCAAAAGGTCAAGGCGCTGCGGGCGAGAGCGGGACGCTGATCGGCCCGGGGGGCAGCTGGAAGAAACGATGCGATGAGTGGTGAGCGGGAGGACGGGATGACCGGAAGAAGCTCGAGCCGCCGGTTTCGTCTGGGCCGAAAACCCGAGCCAATCCGGCGCGCCCCCTTCCAACTCGGACGGGTCACTCCTCGATCCTGATATTAGGTGATATCACCTGATAATCAGGTGATATCACCTGATTATCGCGTCGAGGATTGGCTCCGCGGGACAGCGAGCTGGGCCTGCCGTTGCGACGCCCGACCGTCAGGCAGCCAGGCAGCCAGGCAGCCAGGCAGCCACCCGCCAACGCGCCTCCGTTGCGGTGGCGGGGCCGTTTCATGCCATCAGGGCGGCTGAATCGTCAGTGGCAGCCCGACTCGCAGAGGCTATTGCGGCAGAGCGGGTCACGCTGCCAACGCCTGCCAACCGCCGGTTCAGGCGTGCAGCTCGGACAGCGGCGTCTTGTCTTGGCCGAGGTCGCTGTCGCCGAAGCCTTTGAAGTCGGTGACGCCCATGGCTTCGCAGATGTTGAGGAGGGCGCGCTCGTGGCGAGCCTTGCCGCCAAAGTCGATGTAGCGACCGTTGGGATCGGTCTTCAGGTACTTGCTGCCGGCAAACACGAAGCGCATCGAGTTTTGATTGTGGTTGGCGCCGTCGCCCATATCGCGCGCCCACACCACCAGCGTGTTGTCGAGCAGCGAGCCACTACCGTCGGGGTCAGGCGTGGCCTCGAGCTTGTTGACGAGGGCCACGAACTGCTCGCACAGCCACTTTTCGAAGATGGTGAGCTTTGCGAAATTGTCGCCCGCGCCCGAGTGCAACATCAAGCCGTGCTCGTCGCCCTGCAGGTTCAGCTCCGGCAAGTTGACCTGCAGCACTTGATCGGACCCGAACTGAATGGCGGCCACGCGCGTGGCGTTGCAGCCTAGGGCGCTCACCAAGATATCCAGGTGCACCAAGTTGGCTTTGAGCACGTCGGTGGTGTCGTCGGTGGCAGTCACGGAGGCGCCACAGCCGGCAACCTGCCCGCCGCCGCCGGCGAGGCGGTTTTCGATCTGGCGGATGGACTCCAGGTGCAGATCGAGCCGCGCGCGCGCTTCGGACCCTACGCCTTGGCGTAGCGTTTGCAGCTGGCCGGTGACCAGATCGAGCGTGCTTTGCCGCCGCTTCAGCAGCATATCGGTCGGAGGCGCGCCGGCGGTCATGGCGTTGCCGAATACGGCTTTGAACGCCGACAAGGGCGAGCTGATGGTGGGCAAGTTGTTGCCCCGATTGAACATCGTCTTGCCGCCACTAGCCGTCGCCTCCGCGCCCAATAGCAGCGAAGGCACCGAAGCCTTGACGCCCGCCGCCACCAGCCGGTCGGCGATGAACTGATCGACGGAGATCAGGCTCGGCTGACCAGATGCCGCAAACCCCAGGCCGGTGAGCGCGTCGGGGCTACCGTGGTTGTCGCCCGGGTTCCCGCTGGGCATGCCTTCGATCATGACCAGGTGCTTGCGAATGGCCTCGAGCGGCGAGGTGCTGTCGGCCAACTTGAAGGCATTTTCGGCGGTGACGCTGGTCGGCGTCCAAATGGTGGGGACGGTGGCCATCGTGCAAAACAGCACGACGCGCTTGGCCGGCCCCGTCAGCGCCGCCTGCGCCTGCGTGGGCGAAGCAAAGTCGAGAAACGGCGCCAGCGCGGTGCCGGCGGCCAGCGTCTTCAGCCAACTGCGACGACTGAGCGTTTTCATCTCGAACCTTTCACGGGTCGGCCACCCTTCGCGAAAAGCGCGCGGTCTTGACGATGGCCTTGGCCACCGCCTTCAAGGCAAAGCCATCCTGCTTGGCCTGCTCGGCGATGGCGTCGTACGTGCATTGGTCTTCGTCCCAACCCGCCGAGCCGAACGCGAAGTACGACCAATAGCGCACCACGCAGGCATTCACTTCGTCACCCGCTTGGGTGGTTAGGTAGTCGACCAGGCCCGGCAAACCGTCGAAGGGCTGCTCGCCTCCGCCCTCGGAAACGACGCTGCCAGTGGCGTCGATGGGCTTGCCGTTCTCTTGCTCGCGGCGACGGCCGAACGCATCGTAGTGCTCGAAGCCGAAGCCGATAGGATCCATCATGCGGTGGCACGACGCACACACCGGGTTGGTGGAGTGCTGGCTGAAATGCTCACGAGTGGTGGCGCCGCCAGGAGCCGGCTTGAGCACGGTGTCCAGGTTGGCGGGCGGAGGCGGCAGGGCCTGGCACAGCAGGCGCGTGCGCACCATTTTTCCGCGTTGAACCGGCGACGACTCCGACGCGGTGGCGAACGCGGTCAGGATGCTGCCCTGCGCCAGCAGCCCGCCGTCGCGCTCGGTCGGCGCGAACGTGACCGGCGAAAACGTATCGCCCAAGCTGCCGGCGTTGCTGAGCCCGTAGTGGGTGCCAAGCTCGCGATTCACGAACGAGGATTGGGTGGTGAGCAGCGACGCGACCGAGCCATTTTGGTCGAAGATGGTGCTGTCGAGCAAAACGCGCGTCTCTTCGGCCATGGCTTGGCGGAGCGAGGGCGTGAGCTTGAACACGTTGTCGTCTTTGGCCACCGTCTGCAGCTTGCCCAACCCCAACCAGCCGCTCATGAACGAGCCGACGGCGCGGTGCCCGGCTTCGGACGTCAGCAACCGTTCGGCCTGTTTTTCGAGCTCTGCGGCTTGGGACAACGCTCCCGAGTCGGCCGCCGCCACCAGCTCGGCATCCGGCATGCTGCCAGTGAGCAAATAAGACAGCGCGCTTGCCAGCTCGTAGCTGGAGAGCTGGTACCCGCTGCCCTCGGGCGTGCCCAGCTCGCGGCGGTACAGAAAGTACGGCGACTGGAGCATGGCCGAGATGACCGCTTCTGCGCCGTCCGCGAACGAAGCCTCGGCCGCGAACAGCTTGTCGTACGCGGCAACGTCGGCGTCCGAAAGCGGCGCCCGCTGCGCGCGCGCGCCGAATTGCCGAATGAAGGTTTGGCGACAAGTAGCGTCGGTGGAAGTACAGCTGGAGAGAGTGCTCAGGTGGTTGGTGACGGCAAAATGGGCCACCGATTCGGCCTGATCCATCAACTGCTGCGCGCCCAAGCCCTGCACCACCAGCGCGTGGCTATCCACCGAAAAGCCGAGCACGGTGGGGTCACTGAAGACCGAGGTGAGCGGCAGGTTGGCGTCACCAAACAGATCTTTCAGCGTGGCGGCGTACTCTGCGGCGGTGAGCCGGCGCAGCGCGCGAGGGCCCGGGCTGTTGCTGCGACACGCCGAAGCGGCCGGCAGCGACGTGATGGGCGGCATCCCGGCTGCCGTTTGTTCACCAGGCGGCGCCGTAACGCCACCCAGGCTGGGGCTGCCGTCCGGCAGACGGCCGACCACGTGCCCCTCGCAGCCGCTGCTCAACGCAGCCCACGCCGCGGCCACGGCCAGCACTGCGCTGGAAGCGGGGGACCGAAAATTGCGGACGTTGCTTTCGTTCACTGCGACTTCGCTTGCCGTGGGCTTCTTACCGGCGGCCACTAGGTCATGGCTTTGTTAAGCGGGTTTCACAACGTCTGGAGCGCGCTTCGTTTCATTATTTTGGTCAAGTGGAGCAGGAGCGCCACAACCCGCGGCGGTTGCGTCCGCTATTCTGACGAAATCACCCCTTTAAGTGATTGACGAGACGCAAACGACTCAGTGCGTTAGGCCCGCGGTCTGGTAGCGAATGGCGCGAGCCTCTTGAGCCAACAGCGCCTGGGTCGTGCGGCCGCGCGCCACCGGCAGCGTGCCCGCCTGGGGTGCGAGGAAGCGGCTCGTGTCGGTCACCACGGCATCGGCACCCAGATCGCAGCCGCGCTTCAGCAGCGTCTCCTCGCACACGCGGGGCGACAGCTGAGGACACGTCGCCGATAGACGAGCAAGCTCGACGTACGGCCGCGTGAGCTCGGCAGCGGACAACGACTCCACGCGATGAAGGCACGCACTCTGCGGCGGCGGCCCCAAGTCGTACGCGGCGTGCGAAGCGGAGTTGGAAGCGCAGCCCATCGTACCCAGCAGCACCCCGAGCCAGCCGCTGCGAACGCCGGCCGCGCGCCGCGCGGTGCGGATCCCAAACGCAATCATGGCACCCGCCCATGTTAGCAACAGCTGCCACGAGCGCCGCGCCCGGTCCCGAGCGTTACCGGTTATTTGCCGTAGATCCTGGCTTGGTAGGCCACGAAAACGAGCGCCTTTACTCGGAGGGAGAGGGTCTGCTACGAGGCTACTTTTGGAGGAACCGAAGTGGCCATCGACCTCAGCTCGCTCAAGTCCGAACGTGACCGTCTCAAGGACACCCTGCGCGAGATCGAGGGCGAGCTACGCCGCCTCGAAGCGGAGCTGAAGGGTCTTCGCCAGCGCGAGATCGCCACCAAGCGCGAAATCGAAGCGCTAGCTACGCTGATCGAGCTGGGCGACGCCCGCGAAGGCAAGCCGGGCGACTGAGCTCAGAGCTTGGTCCCCGACAGCTCGAGGATCAGCTCGAACTCGGCAGGGCTCGCTGGCACGACCGACAGCCGGCTCTTCTTCACCAGCCCAAAGCCCGCCAGCTTCTTCTCGGCTTTGATTTGCACGAGCGTCACGGGACGGGCCAACGTCTTCTTCGCTGACAGCTCGACCACCGACCACTCGCCTTCGTCGCTGGTCTTTTCGGGCGTGGCCTCGGCCGACACCGTGGCGAGCCCCACGACCTCTTTGCCCTCGTTCGAGTGATAGAAGAGCACGAGGTCGCCCTTCTTCATCGCGCGCAGGTTGTTGCGCGCCTCGAAGCTGCGCACGCCGTCCCACGTCGTGCGCTTCTCTTTGACGAAGCGCTCCCACGGATAGACGGAAGGCTCACTTTTCACCAACCAAAAGCCCTTGGCCATGGCGGGACCCTAGTCCAAATCCCGGTCGGTAAGATCGAGCACGAGGGGACAATGATCGCTCAGGCTGCGACTCAGCTTCTTGGCCGCGCGGTGGCTCAGCGGGGCCGCTCCCGCGGCGCAAGCGCCCGCCAAATGGCTGTGCGTACCCGGCAAAAGCTCGCGCATGGCCGCGGCCGCGAGCGCGTGGTCCAGCAACGTGAGCTGGCCATCGTGCAGCTCGCTGCCGGCGGCGTCGGCGGCCACCAGCCGTAGCCCGGCACCGCGCAGCAGAGTTTCGAACGCCACGACCTCGTCGCGCGGCGAAACGACGGGCGCGCAGTCGTCGCAGCCCATCGTGTTCAAGTCGCCCAGCAGCAAGAAATCATCGTCGTGGGCGGCGCGGGTCAGGTCGCGCAGCACGCCCGGCACGGCGTTGAAAGAAGCGCGCCGGAGCCCGAACGCGCGCCGGTCGGTCATGCTCTTGAAGTGCGCGGACACCACGGAGAGATCCAACCCACCCGGTAAGCGCAAGCGCGCGGCAAGACCCGGGCGGAGCTGGCTCTCACAAGCGGAGCCGTGAGGATTGAGCGCCGCGACGGTCTGCACGTCCGAAGCCGTGACGCGCGCTTCGTTCCACAGCAGCCCGACGTGCTGCGGCACGCGTCGACCGCAGTCGTCCAGACGCGCGACGTAGCGCGCGCCCGAGCGGCGGTTCAGCTCGTCGAGCAGGCTTGCCAACGCGGCGGCAGCCTCCGGAGTTTGCTTCACCTCTTGCACCGCCAACACGTCCGCATCGAGCCACGTCATGGCGCAGGCCAGCCAGCGCAGGTCGACCCCGGACGCTCTTTGCCCCGGCTCGCCGTCGGGGAACCAATGCAGGTTCCAGCTGGCGAAGCGCGCCGTGCCGATCGCGCGCGGCAGGCGCTGCCCTGCGCCGACCAGCGCCTCGCAACTCTCGGCGGAGGCAAACGCGCCGCCTCCGTCACCAGCCTGGTCCGCGGAAGGCGGTCGCTTCGACTCGCCTCGCGCCTGCTGGTCCCCCGGCTTCCTCGGCTCCGCGGACGGTTTAGCTCTGCCGGTCTCGTTTCGAGGCGCGCGCGGCCGCTCGGCGCCCGAGCCCGAGCCGGGCCGGTTGCGTCCGGCGTCGGCCGAAGGCGGCCGCGACCAAGCCCAGCCCAGGAGCAGCACCAGCAGGGCACCCCACGAGAAGCGACGGCGGAGCACGGACCCTTGTAAGCCGCATCCGCCCAGACGGGCGAGTTTGGCCAACGGATTTAGCCTGCTCGAAAACGGCCGTCTCAGACCAGACCCTGGCCGTTTTCGGCCACTGCCGAGCAAAACCGGCTCCAAGGCCAAGGCAATATGCCCCGGGATGCTGAACATTTACATGTCGGCCCGAATGTTGCTGTTCTGGGGGGGCCGAACTCCATGTCGAGAGATTCGGTGGGGATAGCTCGCATGCCTGGGTGAGGTCGTGGAGGGGGCGGAGCTCCGCCGACGGCCTGCGCTCACCCCCGGGGAATAGTCAGAAATCTCGCGTAGCTCGACGCAGATCGTCGTCAGAGTTATCGTCAGCGCTTCTTCTCGGCGCATGTCCTCCGGCCCGGCCCCCACCGAATCTGCCCCGCCGCCGCACCCTTTGCTGGGCACGACGCTGCGCGGGACGTACCGCATCCTGCGCACGCTGGATCAAGGCGGCATGGGCATGGTGTTCGAGGCCGAGCACGTTCGCCTCAGGCGCCGCTTGGCGGTGAAAGTGCTGGCTCAGCACCTTGCGAAGGACGCGCACGCTTTGGCGCGCTTCAACCGTGAGGCAGAAATCATCTCCCAGCTGCAGCACCCGCACGTGGTGCAGGTGACTGACTTCGACACCACCGAAGCCGGCGAGCCGTACCTGGTGATGGAGCTACTGGCTGGCGAAAGTTTGGCGGCACGCCTGGAACGCGAGCGCTGCTTGCCGGTGGTGGACGCGGTCAGCCTGGCGCATCAGGCGTCGTCCGGTTTAGCGGCGGCGCACGCCGCGAACATCGTTCATCGCGATTTGAAGCCTGCAAATATCTTTCTGACCCAGGTCACCGGTCAGGGCACGCTCGTCAAGCTGCTCGACTTCGGCATCAGCAAGCGCGCGGGTGGCGCAAAAGGTCTCACCGGCGAGTACGACATCTTGGGCACGCCCGACTACATGGCCCCCGAGCAAGCGCTGGGCAAGACCGCGCAAGTCGACCACCGCGGCGACCAGTATGCGCTGGCGGTCATTACCTACGAAATGCTGGCTGGGCGCACGCCTTTTGCCGGCGACGACGTCATGGACGTCCTTCGCCAGGTGATCAGCACCGAGCCTCCGCCCATCGAGCAGCTGGCCCCGCACGTCTCGCCCGACGTCGGCGACATCTTGCGGCGCGCGTTGTCCAAAGATCCCGATCACCGCTTTGCCAGCATCACCGAGTTTGCGAGCGCGCTACTGCGAGCGTCCGGCACCTCCCTGCCGCCGCCCGTCGACGGCCTGGGCATGGCGATGACGCTGCCGGCAGGCCCGCCCGTTGGCGCCAAGCCCGGCGAGACCCCGCGCGCCGTGAACGCCCGCTACCAAACCGGGCTGCGCGCCAAAACCCCCGCCAACCCGAGCGCGCCCACCATCGGCGCCAACAGCTTCAGCACCCATGACTTGGGTCGCGCTCTCGATCAAGCCCGCCAAGCGCACGGGATGGGCGACATCGAGCTTGCCGTCAACAACGCCGAAACCGCGCTCTTGGTCGCCGACGCGTTGAATTCGCCCGACGCGCTAGCCCGCATGGAATCGTCGCGCACGTTGCTGAACGCCATCTACGAGGCGCGCCTGGGTCCGCTTTCGCAGCGCATGGTCGTGCTCTCGCCCACCTCGCACAAAAAGCTCCGCGTCTCCCCCGAGCAAGCCTTCTTGCTCTCGCGCGTGGACGGCGGCGTCACCTTGGACGAGGCCATCGATCTGTCGCCGTTGCCTCGGCAAAAGACGTTGCGGTTGCTGGTGTCGATGATCCGTCAGGGGCTGATCGCGGCAGAGTAGCTTCGGCGTGGGTTTCGACAGACCAGAAGCGACGCCAGCAAATTCACGCCACCCGATTGACGATCTCGGGTTCGTGCGCTAGCTATGGGTTCGTCTGATGTTCAACCATTGCGCTCTTGCCAATGCCCGTTGGGGCAACAAGCCGGTCATTCCGGTTGGGCAGGGCGCTTTGTCGTCGAGTTGAGCTCGAGCAACCAAGCGCCCTCCCCGCCGAAAGGCTGAGGGGGCAGCGGTTGCACTCCTCAGACCCCAGGCGGAGGCGGGCAGAAAAGCCGCCCCATGTCCTCCTTGGCCACGTCCGCAGAACCGAGCGAGCCTCCCTTATTCACGCGAGATTTCGCGCTGATTCTGGCCACGCAGCTGGCGTTTGGCTTCGCATTTTCCAGCTTCTTTCTGCTGCCCAAGTACGTCGTCACGCAGCTCGCGGGGTCGCCGAGCCAGGTCGGTTACGTGGGCGCGCTGTCGGTGGTGGCTGCGGTCTTGTCGTCGCCCAGCGCGGGCAAGCTATTGGATCGCGGCGGACGTCTGCCGCTGATGTTCGCGGGTTGTTTGCTGAGCGGGCTGGCGGCGTTCGCGTTTCTAGGCGTCACGCACATCGGCGCCTACCTGTACGCGGTGCGCGCAGTGCAGGGCGTCGCGTACACGCTGTACTTCGTGGCCGTCATCACGTTGGTGGCCGATCTGGCGCCCGCCTCCCGGCTTGGCCAGGCCATCGGTTGGGTCGGTTGCGCCGGTCTGGTCATGAACGCCGTGGCCACGATGGTGGCCGAGCGCATGGCCGAACGCTTCGGCTGGCACGCGGTGTTCGTAGCCGCGGCGATTTCGGGTCTGTGCGGCGCCGCGCTCACGTTGCTGCTGCACGAACCGCCCGCGCAGCCCAAGCCAGTCGCGCTCGAGCCAAGCCCCGCGCCGACGGGCGCGCGCCTGGCCGTCATGTGGGCCACGGTCGCCGGAGGCATGGGCTTCGGCGCCATGTTCACGTTCACGGCGCCGCTGGCCCTCTCGCTCGGTGACAGCAACATCAGCCCGCTCTTCGCCGGCTACACCACCGCCGCGCTGGCGGTGCGGCTCCTGTTCGGCACCCTGGGCGACCGGCTCGGTCGTGCGCGCGTGGGCGGCGCTGCGTTAGCGCTGTATTCGCTGGTGGTCGCGTCGACAGCGGGCTTGGGCCACGGCTGGCTAGGAGCGCTGGGGTTGGCTTTCGGGCTCGCCCACGGCGCTTTCTACCCGTCGGTCAACGCGCTGGCCCTGGAGGGGGTGGGTCGCGAGCAGCGCGGCACCGTGGGCGCCTATTTCAACGCCGCGTTCAACGCGGGGGTGTTGATCGTCACCTTCTGCTTCGGCCAAGTTGCCCAGCAGTATGGCTACCGCATCGTGTTCTTGCTAGTCGCAGGCCTCAGCGTCTCAGGCTCGTTCGCGCTTTTCAGCCGGTCACGCAAGTCGCTGCTCGTTCGTCCGTCGTGAAGGCTACCCATGATCGTCGCGCTGTTTCTGCTCACGTTCTTCGAAAGCATTGCCGCCACCCTGATTCAGCGCGGGCTCTACTTCTTCACGCACGAAAACTTGGGCTTCAGCCAGAGCCAAAACTTGTGGATCGCCTTCGGCTTCGGCGTCACTTACGTGGGCGGCGCCGTGGCCAGCCATGGCCTGTCCAAGCGCCACGGCGAAAGGGCGGTGCTGCTCGGCTGCATCTTGGCCTTGCTGGTGCTGCACTCGTTGTTGGCCCTAGTGCCCACGCCCTGGGTGCTGGTCGGGTCGGTGTTCGGGACGGCCATCGTGCAAGGCATCAAGTGGCCGGTGGTCGAAAGCTACGTCAGCGCCGGCCGCGCGCCGAGGCAGCTTTTGGCTATTTTGAGCCGCTATAACGTGACCTGGGCCACCGCTGGCTTCGTCGCCATCGGCGTCACCGGCCTCATCGTCGGCACCCACGTGCCGTCGTTGTTCTTCTGGTTCCCGGCGCTGCTCAACCTGTTCGCGGCTCTGCTCACGCTGAAGCTCCCGGCCCAGCCGGTCCATCTCGAGCACAGCCACCCCGAGCGTCCGGTCGACGGCGAGCTGTCCAACATGCGCGCCCTGCTCGGCTCGGCGCGCTGGTCCATGATCGGCAGCTACGCGCTGTTCTACGTGCTGGCCCCGCTCATGCCTTCGTTGCTGGCGCAGCTGGCATTGCCGGTCACGCTCGCCACTCCGGTCGCCAGCATTCTGGATGCGGTCCGGGTCGTCACCTTCGGCGCCCTCGGCGCGCTTGCGGGCTGGCACGGCAAGCGCGCGCCCATGTGGCTGGTGGGGGCCGCGTTGCCGGGCGGCTTTCTTTTGATCTTGCTGGGCAATTCGCTGCCGCTGTTGATCTTGGGCGAGGTCATTTTCGGCATTGCGGCGGGCTTTGCGTACACGGCCGCGCTCTACTACGCGCTGGTCGCCGAAAACGCCTCGGTCGACGCCGGCGGTGCGCACGAGGGCTTGATCGGTATCGGCATCGGGCTCGGTCCGTTGTCGGGGCTAGCCGGGCAATTGCTGGTGGGTCAACGCTTGCCGTTCGCCACCCAAAGCGACGGTCTGCAACCGTTCATGGCCCTTGCCCTCACCACCACCCCCATCATCGCGGTGTGCTTGCTGGGCTCGGCGCGTTCTCTGTTCAGGCTGCGCGGTCGTCCTGCGTGAGCGCGCGCAGCTCGGCCTCGAGCCGCTCCACCTGCTCGCTCAAACGCAGGAACACGTCGGTTGCCAGCGCCAGCTCGGCGTGGCGCGCCAACAGCTCGAGCTCGACCGCGCACTGCTGCGCCAGCGGCGCCGAAAGGTTGCCGAACACGCCCTTGGCCTTGTGCGCCGCGCGCGCGAGCTCTTGAGCGTCGCCGTCGCGCAGCGCACCCTCCATCGAAGCCAGCAGCGCCGGCTTTTCTTGCACGAACAAGCGCACCAGCTCGGCCAGCAGCACGCGGTCGCCATCCACCCGCGCCAATAGCTCCACGCGGTCCAAAACCCCGGAAGAAATGGCCACGGGATCGAGCGCGCTACCCAACCCCGGCAGTGACGTCCGCTCCGGGGCGGGCTCGCTTGCCGGCTGGGCCGCCAAGATTTTGCCCGAGCTGTCTTCACCCGTCAGCGTCAACACTGGCAGATGCTGCGACCCGGTCTGACCGAAGGCCCCCTGATCCATCAACCGCGCAATGGCCGAAAACAAAACGCGGCGCGTGACCGGTTTGGTCACGTAGTCGTCGGCGCCCGCCGCCAGACACTCTTCGCGGTCACCTTTCATGGCCTGAGCGGTCAGCATCACGATCGGGCGGTGCCCACCCGTCACCTTCTCTTGCGCGCGCAGGGCTTGGCACACCTCCAGCCCGGTCAGCTCCGGCATCTGCACGTCGAGGAAGATCAAATGAAAGTCGCCGCTCAGCGCTTGGTCCAGCGCGGCGCGGCCGGTCTCGGCCACGGTCACGTGCGAGCCCACTTTCTCCAGAAAGTGCCGCACCACGCGCGCGTTGACGGCGTTGTCCTCGGCCACCAGCACGCGCAAGCGGCTGGGCGGTGATTGGTAGCGACCGGTGGATTTGACGGTGGAGCTAGCCAACGATACGGCGTCCAAGTTGGCGCGCGGAAACACCAAGTCGACGTGGAAAGCGCTGCCCACTCCCACCGTGCTACTGACGCGGATTTTGCCGCCCATCAGCTCCACTAGCTGGGCCGAAATCGTGAGCCCGAGCCCGGTGCCGCTCATGGCCCCCACCCGCTCCACCTGCGTGAACGGCTCGAAAATACTGGGCAAGCGATCGGCTGGAATGCCGATGCCGGTGTCGCGCACGCTCAGGCACAGCTTCACCTGCTGCTCGTCGGCCTCGCCCTGCACGACGGTGACGCGAATTCCACCCTTGCGGGTGAACTTGATGGCGTTGCCGACCAGGTTGACGAGCACCTGCTGCAGCCGCAGGGCGTCGCCCACCAAGCCGTCGACCACGTGCAGTCCCACGTCCAGCTCGAACGACAAGCCCTTGCCGCGCGCCAGCTGCGTGAGCGGCTTCAACGAGGCGTCCAGCAGCTGCCGCAAGCTGAACGGAATCGCGTCAATCTCGAGCTTGCGCGCCTCGATGCGCGACACGTCCAAGATGTCGTTGATGATGCCGAGCAGGTTGGCAGCCGAAGCGCGCGCGGTGTCGACGTAGTCTTTCTGGTCCGGCTCGAGCGGAGTTTCCAGCGCCAGCTCCAGCATGCCGAGCACGCCGTTCATGGGCGTGCGAATTTCGTGGCTCATTTTGGCCAGAAATTCGCTCTTGGCGCGCGTCGCGGCTTCGGCCAGCTCTTTGGAGCGGGTCAAAGACTCTTCGGCTTGCTTGCGCGCCGTGATGTCCATGGTCATGCCCACGCGCTCGTGGGCGCCGTATTCGCCCAGCACCACCGCCGCCCGCGAGTACACCCAGCGCACGGTGCCGTCGCGGTGCAAGAAGCGGAACTCGGCCTCCCACTCGCTGCCCTCGGCGCTCGCCTTGCGCCATAGCTTGTGGCAGCGCTCGCGGTCGTCCGGATGCAGCGCCATCGCCCACCCCAGGCCCACCGCTTCCTCGGGCGAAACGCCGGCTAGCCGGCACCATTCTTCGTTGGCAAACGTGCAACGGGCCTGCAAATCACAGCGATAAATGCCGACGGGGGCGCGCATGGCCAGCGCGCGGAAGCGCCGTTCGCTCTCTTCCAGCTCGCCCAGCAAGGCGCGCTGCGCAATCACGCGCCGGTACGCCGACAGGGCCAAAACCGACTCCACGCTGGCCACCCCCAACACCAAGAACCAGCGTGCAGCCGCGGGCGCGTCGGCGACCGACGCCACGATCAGCGAAAGCCCGATCGTAAAGCCAGCGTAGGCCAGCATGCTTTCGATGGTGAAAAATACCAGGCCACCGCCCGCCAGCAGCGCGAACAAGCCCATCTGGTAACCGGCGGGCAGGTGGTTCACCGCAGTGATCAAGAACAAGTGCGTCGTGATCAAGCCGGCCAGGGCGTGAATCATGCGCAGCAGGTGCCGCTCCCAGCGCCGACGCAGCGACGCCAGGGCCACCAACCCACATAGGCCCGCCAGCACGATGCGAATCCAAAGTGGATCCCACGCGCCCGGAGTCAGCCAGAGCATGACCGGCTGCCACCCCAGGTACATCAACCCCACCATCACCACCAACGTGCGCGACACTTGCGACAACCGGCTCCGCGCGCCCGCCGAAATGGCTGCCAGCTCGGGCAAGCTGTAGCGCGGCACCTCGCTCATGCGCGGCGCGTCGGTGAACCTCGGCGCGGGCAGCGAGCGAGGAGGCGGCGGCGCAGTTTGCGACACATCATTTGAACGACGAGCGCCTAGCGAACTTAAGCAAGAAAACACGCAAAAATGCGCTAAAATTGGGCTCTTTCTCCGCTCACCCCGTCAATTACCGGCATTTTCGCGATCGCTACTACCTACGCCCACATTGGTAGCCATTTTCGTTGCGACTTGGATACGGGGGCGACACCCTCCGAACACACAGCGCGCGTCACCTTGAACGCTCAAATGGTGCCGCCCTCAAGCCCGCTTGCCGCCCCGGATCCTTTGTCGGAGCTGGTTGCTTCCATGCCCCCGGCGTACCCGCAGATCTTCGAACGCCGCGACATCGCCGAGCACGCCGCCATCGTAAGCGCACGCCGCGGTAAGCGCGCTCACGCCGCCGCCTGGCGCCAGCTGCCCGGCGGTACCGTGATCGTGTGCGTGGTTGCCGACGACGTGCCCGGTTTGTTGTCGCTAGTCAGCGCTGCGTTCGTCTCGCATCACCTCGACGTCACCTCCGCTCAAATCTTCTGCCGCTCGACCAAGGCGGGAGTCGAAGCCGTCGATTTCTTCTGGCTCAAGCGCGCGCGGCCGTCGCGCCTGCCGCAGCACATCGACACCAGTGAAATTACCAGCGTGAGCCGGATGCTCGACGAGCTGGTGGGTGAAGAAGCGCAAGCCCGAACGCTCGCCGTCAAAGAGCTGGAGCGGGTTGCGCCCGAATTGCCGGTCAGGCCCCGCGTGTTCTACGACACGCGCGCGCTCCGCCGTGGCGAGGTGATTTTGAACGTCGTCACCCCCGACCGCCCCGGCTTGCTCCTGGCCATCACGCTCTCGTTCGTGCACCAGGGGCTGGAGGTGGTGGCGTCCGAGGTGCGCACCGATCAGGGCGTGGCCAGTGACCGCTTCACCCTGCGCGACGCCAAGGGCGGCGCCCTTTCGGCCAACCGCTTGGCAGACATTCAGCGCCAAATCATCGCCGCGTTGAAGACCGAGGCCGCGCCCGGCACCGCCGGCCCCGTCAGCCCGCTCGAATAGCGCTCATTCGCGGCTCGAGTTGGTGAGGCGGCGCGCCTGAGCCAAGATGCCGCGCATGAAGGAAGACTCGCGCATCGAGGAATGGTTCGCCGCCCTGGCCGGGAAAATCAGCCAAGCCACCGGCAGCTTCTGGACCTTCTCCATCGCGCTCGCCATCGTGCTCGCCTGGGCCGCCACCGGCCCCATCTTCCACTACTCGGAGACGTGGCAGCTGGTGATCAACACCGGCACCACCATCATCACCTTCCTGATGGTGTTCGTCATTCAACACGCGCAAAACAAGGACATGCGCGCCGTGCAGCTCAAGCTCAACGAGCTCATCGCCGCCGTCGAAGGCGCCAGCAATCGCTTGATCGACGTCGAAGACCTATCCGACCGCGAGCTCGAGCACCTCTACGCCCGCTTCCAATGCCTCGCGCGCGAAGCCCAAAAAGTCTCCCACGGCGCCAAGCTCACCATCGACAGCAGCGACCCCGACGGCGAACAACAAGCCCGCGCCAACCCCCAAACCCCCCACGACCACGCCGAATCCGCCTCCGAAAAACAACCCGTGAGCGCCAAGCCCGAAGCCCGCCACCGCAAGAAACGCCGCAATTCCTAAACGCCTTGAGCCTCCCCCCCGAACGTGACAAGTTCCGCGCCCCCAAAGCCCAAAAACCGCACCAAACCCCCTCAAGCTCCCGTAGCTCAGCTGGATAGAGCAGGGCTTTCCTAAAGCCAAGGTCGTACGTTCGAATCGTATCGGGAGCGCCACTCAACCGCGCCAGCGCGGGTGCCCAGGTGCCAGATACTCTTTGGGCTGGTTGCTCGCCCTGCGGGCTCAATGCCCTGGCGCGAATCGTATCGGGAGCGCCATTCACCCGCGCCAGCGCGGGTGCCCAGGTGCCAGATACTCTTTGGGCTGGTTGCTCGCCCTGCGGGCTCAACGCCCCGGCGCGAATCGTATCGGGAGCGCCAGCGTCAAACACGACGAGACCGGACAAACGACCGAGTTCCGTTGCAGTTTGCGGCACGACGCAGACATCTCGATCTGGTCAGGACGCGACATCAGAGGACGCTACGGAACACGGGCCGGGGCAATAGGTGGGCAACGGCGTTGCAGCCACCGAGCGAGCACCACCAATCCGCGACGCGCGTGTTGGTCCCTTGCGGCACCGCCTGCACCCAAATACAAGACGAAGCGAGCCTCGCCGCCTCGCCTACCGTAAACTAAATGACCCTAGCCTCCGCGATTGCTCTGCGCCCGGACGACGGCGCCCCGTTCCTTCTGACGTTCTCGGACTCGCGCCTAACTCTCGGAGCTTCCGGTGGCGACCCTAGCTCGTGGACCCACACGGTGATCAAGTCGGTGGGGCTCGGGCCAAAGTCGGTGGTGCTCATGGCGGGGTCGACCACGCTGCCTGTCGTCACTGCCGCCGAGGTGGCACGTGGCCTGATCGCCAATGCAAATGCCAACCGATCGGGCCTAACGCCGATGTCGCTGCTTGAGGAAGCTCGCCAGTTCCTCGCTGTTCACCAGCTCTGCTTTCGCAACGTTCCGGAGAGTTCGTCCCATCGCGCTGATGCCATTGTCGCCGGCTTCTTCGCCGACGGCGTTCCTGGACTCGTTCATGTCAGCAACCAAAACGACTCCTCACAGCTCGAGGTGTACCGTCCTCGAAGGGGCGATTTCAGCGTCGTGACGATCGGCGACCCCTACTATGCGGGAATAGCAACTCAAGGGATCGGCGAAACCTTGTTGACGTCCCCTACCGGAGGAGCGCTCATCCAGCAGGTTGCTAGCGTTTATTGGGATGTCATCGGGCACGAAGGTACCCCAGGGATTGGCGGCGGTCTCTGCCTTGGAATGTGCCGGCACGATCATTCTTGTTGGCAGTGGCCAATGGTCAAGATTGGGGGCGCCAGCTTCTATCGTGGCCTGCCGGTTGAGAAAATTCCTGATGAATGGCTGCCTGCGACGGTCGATATCCGCCACAACGGCAAAGCCTTTGCCCGCCTTGAAAGAAGCTGTCCGCCGCAAGGATTCGCGACTCGCTACCCCATGGGCGCCATCACCAACAACAAGGAGACCGTTCGTCTCGCGTTCGATCCATCGGACTGGGAACCAACCGCGGACGAAGCAGTGATCTTGGGCGGGACCGTTCAAAATCGGAGTTCAGAACGAACCTAGCAGCGCTAGGTTCGTTGGAGAGCAGACATGCCGGCATTCATATGGCCCTGCGACCCCACGGCCAGCTTCCAAGCTTTCGAAAAGCGACACGCGAGTCCAGCCGCGGGGGCCCTCTTTCTTTTCGCAGTCCGCGCCATCGATAGTCTGTACTACCTTCAGGACATCGATCGGCAAGATGACTTGTCGCAGCCTACCATCAGAGGGCATGCGCCGGACGTGGTTGAAGTCGCTCACGCCAGGTGGGCTACCGGAACCTGTATTACTGCCTTGGACCTGTGCGCAGCCGGTCTGGGACGCGCACTCTGCGGCCACGCGAAGACCCGCGAGCTTGACCTAAGGCAGCTCGCTGACGTGAAGCAACCATGGCGCAGTCGTCTGCCCCCGACCGCCAAGGCCTGGGTTGATGCCGTCGTTGGTGACACACGCTACGCGCGAATCATCGAAGCACGAAATCACCTAACACACGCTCGCCTGACGCGGCATTTCTCGATGCCGCGCAAACGGCTCCAGCTCGGCCTCGACTCGGGACCGGTCGATGTTCCCGCACTCATCGATTGCGCCCGAGAGATCGGCACTGCAAAGATTTCTGAGTTCATCGAAAATCTCCCGACCTGGTAGGTCTCGGCCCGGACGGACGGATACGGCCGCCGCTCCGTGCGGACGAACGACGCCGCAGCGCCACGCGAACCGTATCAAGGACCTCTGGCCAACATGGCCAACGTCGTGGTGTTGTTCCACGGGGCTCCCTTGGAGAAATTGATGACGGACTCAACCGACGGCATCGATGTGCCGGTAAGATTTATCGCGCTGAACAGGACCGACGAAGTCGGTGCCGCCGACCAATTTGTTTCCGTGCGCGTCGTTCCAGACGGGCGAGATGGGAATCTGGTGTTCGCTCGCACTCTTCGGCCGGGTGAGCCCGAACGCGACCAACCAGTCCTCTTCAGCCCCGCCCGCGGCGAAAGCCTTGCTCTTCGCACCGACTCCCGGATCAGAATCGTGGATGTTGATCGCAGCGCTCAGCCGGACGAGTCGGGATATGCATCGGTAGCGAACACGATTTGGACTTGGCTGCACCTCTCGGCGAAGGCGACGCCGCAGCAGTTTCGATTTGCTTTGGCGACCGCCCGGCGCCTGGATGGTAGTCATCTGGCCTTAGCCGCCCTAATTTCGGCAATCCGAGAGCTGAATGGGTCAGAAGCGAAGCAGAGGACGCATGGCTTTCGCGCGATCGCGATGTCCGAGATCCTGGTGGTTGCCCTGCATCGCTCCATTGAGATGACGCTGCGATGCCCACGACAGCTACACGTTCCAGTGGCCCTTCCGGATGCCGTTAAGAGGAAGCGCGCGGCTATCACCGCCCTGCGCAACGGGTTCGAGCATCTCGAGGAATCCGCTTCTGGTCGGCGCAAGGGCATGCCAGATCCGGACGCAGCGTCGATCTTCGATCAGCGCCGCTTTTTCGTGGATGGCACGCTGGTCCTCGGAGCGCACACGCTGAGCGTCCCCAGTGACGTTCCAACGCTTCTCGTGGCGCTGCGAACATACCTCGTCGAAGCCGTCGGTGCGCTGTGCGGCGAGTGGAGTCCGCCCGACGGGGTACTGTTCGGCCCGACGGGACCTGCCAGTGACTCCGGCGGCTCGGCAGAGCACGCCTAAGGTCCCGAAGCCGCCGGGCCGCCCGGGCGGAGCGCGGGCGCGGGCTCCGTTGGGCGTTCCGGCTCAACTGCTGGGTCCGGCTCCTTCGACGTCGGAGCACCCGCCCCATACAGCCGGGGAAGCAGGCTCCCAACACCTCTGAGACCATACTGGCCCTCTGCTCCTCCGGGCGGGCGCCGGAGCAGCTCCATGAGCGCCTGGTCCTCTTGCCACCTGGCACCGATCGAACCCAGCTTCGGTTGCTCGGCGCTGTGAGCCGCATCATGCAGATCCGCAACGGCGTGCGGCGCGGCGAGCAGCTCGTCCAGCAGCCTGGGGCGTAGAACTTCGATCGCCACAATCTTGCCCAGTTGCGAGATCGTCCATCCCCGGCGTCCTTGCTGTCGCTCTAGTTGCCCTGTCTTCGAGGCGATGAAGTACCTGACGCGAAATAGGTTCAGAAACTGCTTGAGCCGCCTCGGATTGAATCCGAGCGTGGGCGCGACGAGATCCAGCATCCGGCGCACTTCCGTACCGTCACTCGTGACAGGGTCTTCTTCGTCCGCGTCACGCGCGACTTGTCCACCTCGTTGGTCACCCGTACCCGTGGCGCTCGCAGGGAAGACCAGGCTGTCCAAGAATGCTGGCGCGGTCTCTGCACCGAGGCGCGGGATGCGCAACGACAGTTGCACGAACTTCTCGACGAACTCGTGCCCGTAGGCGATGCCGATGCGGTTCTCGTCAGCGGGCAAGCCGGCCACATCGCTACCTGGACGCGGTAGGAAGGCGAGAAGCTCCCGATTTCGGACAGCAACGCCTGCGGCAATCTTCGGCCGGTCTATTGCGAGCACAACGACGAGGGGAAGGTTGGCAGCAAGTAGAAGGTTTAACGCCTGCAACAGCTCGACGGCCTTCGGAACTTCGCAACGATCGAGGTCGTCGACGAAAACGAAAGTCCTAGAACCGCCCGTGTACGCGTTGACGCACTTGGCGAAGTCATCGTGAAATCGCTCGAGGAAGCCCAGCTTGCTCTTGTAGTCAGGTTGTTCGACAAATTTCTTGAGATCACCCAGCGGTGCCTTCACAGCCTGCGGCAAAACCGTGACGATCGATTTCGTGAGCCACGACCCAGCCAGCGCACCCGGCACTGCCAAGCTCAAATATGTCATCCACTCTTGCAGCGCGGAGGGGCCATCGTCGCTGTTGAGGGTCGGGAAGAACACCTTCTTCGCGACGATCAAAAGCAGTAGGAGCACGAGAAAGGTACCGACCACGACGCGAGTCAGAATCGCCTTCTTGTCGGCTCGCTGATGAAGCAGAGCGGACTGCATGGCGATCCGTGACCAAAAGCGCTTCGGCGCGACTTGGCGCACAAACTCGAGCGCGAAGGACGCCCAGAGCGCCTCATCCTTGTCGTGTTGCCAGGCGTTGAAGGTTACGAACCGCGGCTCCCTCGGGGCCGGGTACGAGACGGCACGGACTGGCGTGCGCGCGGCGCGGGCGAGCTTCGTCTGGTGCCGGGCCTCGATCGCCTGCCTTAGCTGGTAGATGAACGATGATTTTCCGCTTCCCCATTCCCCCTCGAGGGCCACGGTGAATGGCGGGTTCGTCCCCTCGCTGGTCAGAACCTGGGCCAGTGCGTCCACGTAGGGCTTGAAGCCCATGCGATCGACAGCCGTGGGCTGATCGTTGGCACCATCCACGCGCGGCTGCGACGCCTCTGCGACTTGGGCAGCGGCCGGCGTCGGCGCCACCTGACTGGCCGCCTCCCCCGCTCGGCCGAACGCCGTGTCGGTCTCGACCGCGAGGCCGTAACCAGCGGGCGGCGCGCTTCTCAAGCTCCGGCTTTGGTTGCCGCTGCCGTTCACGCTGTCGCTGCGGCCACCGCTCCCGCTCACGCTCCTGCCGCCGCTTACGCTCTCGCTACCACGTACCGGAGGCGCGGGGCCAGCGTCGCTAGCGCTAGAAGCTGGCTCACTGCTCCTCGCCGCAGCCTCTAGGGGTGGCAGCACCTCGCCCGTCGAATTCGCGAGCACAGCTGCTGGCGTTTGCGGTCGCCTTGGTGCAGGGGAGTCGAAAAGGCCCTCTATGCTCGGCAGCGCCTGACCGATGGGAGCACCTGGAGACGCATCCTTCTCAGCGGGCGGCGACGCCGCCATGCTTCCAACAGCTGACACCGAAGACCGGCCCACTACCGTAGCGGTCGCATCCGCTACTCCGTCGGCTGGAAGCGCAGGTGGGGGCCCCGGTGTGATCACGCGCGAGCCCAAACTGTTCGAGTGCACGGCCGGCGGCGGTGACTGAAAGGTAACGCTTCCCGAACCTGATGCCTGAAACGGCGAAACGGCTGCCCGATTCTCTTCCGTCGCGCCACTCGGCGATGGACTGCCCGCGTCTGGGACTACTCGGGCTGCACCGATGCGCGCGCCGGATCGGGTCCCGGCTGGGTGGACGACGGGCGGGCCGCCCTGCGGCGGTTCGGATTCGTCGGGTTTGGGATCCTCGGCCATGGGCCTAGGCTATCAGAAGGGCCTGCAATCTCGCGCCCCGCCCCATCTTGCGACGACCCACTGCTCGCGGCTCGGTCTTGAACGCCCGCCAGATCGACGCAACGATGAGCGTCCGTCCAACTTCGCTGGAGGTGCTCCATGACCGATGACAAGAACAAGGTGGTCGAAGCCGCCCGAACTGCTGCACGTAACGCCGAGGCGCGTCTCGCAGATGCGACGCCACTGGATCGGTTTTTCGGCGTCTGGCGCGCGGCTCTTGATGCAGCTGCCAACGCTTCCCACGCCCTTGGCGACGTAGGGGATGCAGAAATTAATATGATCGCCGACGAAGCGTCGGCGCACCTGAAGCCATCGGGGCTATGACGAAGGCCGCGACGGGCACGAGGTCCCCCGCGCGGCGTCCCCCCTCGCAGGCCCGCTGACGCCCAGCAGTGATGCGAGCCGGCGCGCGCTTTCGCGCCATCGGCGGGGGAACGCGAATCACCGACGGCCTTTCGGCCATCGCGGGCGATCAGCTTTGATTGGGTCGACCTAACGCCGCGCAACATGGGGCCATCAGGCGCATGCGCGTCCATCGCCACAACTCCCTAACGGTCTTCCGGAGATCGCGGCGGAACTGCAGCGGTTGGCCTGGAGGGGAGCATCGCTCGGTCCCAGGCGTCATAGGGTTCATGATCGATCACCCGAAGGAAGCTCAACGGGATACCGGCGGGCCGCAAAGGCAACGGACCGGCCCCGTGTTCAGCTCGAATTTGATTCCTGAAATGTAGAGCGGCCAGCAGATCGCCCGGCATGACGATTGTACTGTCGAAAAGCAGCTGGGACGCGTTGATGGTCTGCAGAGCATTCAAAGCCATGACGTCCTCCTTCGTGCCGCCGGCGACCCTACAACCATCATCCCCAACCTGATACGTCGCCGAGTCGTACACCAGGCTCAGACAGTTCGTTGCGACCGGCATGACGTACATGAACCCCTTAGTGAGCAGGCCACCTAGGACGGGCCACGTCCTAAACCGCGGATGCTCGTCTCGCCAAAGATTTAGTGCGAGCGCGGGGTGGTCTGAAACCATAAGCCCCTCTGCCATGATGAACTTGACTTCCAGATCTGCGATCGAGCGCTGATGCCCCACGGCCAAGTCCACGGTATGGGCGCCGGGGATCGGCATTTGTTCGTCAGCGAATCGTTCAGATTCTTGAGCGACGTCGTGGTCGGGCAGCTTGTTAATCTTTGCGTAGGCCGAAAAGAGCTGCCGTCCCAGATCCACCAGCGCGTTTCGGTGGACCTCACCTGCGAACGGTGTCCGTTCAGCTTGCACGTGGACGAAGGACCTGACGACGGCAAGCTCGTTCGTGCCTAAACCCTCAAGCGTTTGGGCTGAGAGGTCCCCAATCGCCGAGGAGAAGGCTCCCTCCAGTCGGCCCAGGTCTGTCTCGATGGTTTGGTCCTGCCCGTAGTAGTAGTCGGCAGCGCACTGGGTCTTGATTGCCGCCGTCGGCACGAATTTCGCCGTACCGATGACAAACACTGAGGTCGTCTGATCGCTCTGGGAGAAGCGGCGCAGCAGACACCTCGGCACGAAGTGCTGCCGCTTGACCCTTCCCTGTTTCGCGGTCGCCATCTAGCAACTTCTTCGCGCGTCCAGCATCGGCAGGCAAGGTCATTTGTGAGGGCCCCATCGCCTTCAAGCGTGCCCAGCGCCGTGCTGTGAGCGGCACGATCGGCTTCCCCTCGATTTCATCAATCACGTGCGATCGCTTGGGAGCCCCCGCGTCGTTCAGTTCGGTACTTGAGTAGCGGGTGCCATGCGGATGCCGTGCAGCCTGGCGAATTCGCCGCGGTGCTTGCCAGCGGGGGCCGGGCGGGGTGAGCTGGGCTTGAAAGGGGCTCTGGATCTTTATGAGAGGACCCGCGGTGGTTATCTTGGTCGTGTTGTTGTCGGTCGTCACTTCGATCGCGACGGTGCTGGGCATCGAGCGGTTGAGGTTGCTCGCTCCCGCCACGCACGAGGCGGCGCCGAGGGTGGGCGTGCCGAGCTTGAAGGGGTTGAGCGAGGAAGACGCGCGACAAAATCTGAAAGCGCTGGGGCTGGTGTTCTTGGTGGGCGAACGCAAAGCAGTGGCGGGCGCCGCACCGGGAACGATCGTGGACCAGACGCCGGCGCCGGGACAACAGGTCGAGCCGCGCGCGTCCGTCACGGTGGGCTTGGCGCGCGAGCTGCCCAAGGTTCCCAGCGTCGTCGGTCGAACCTTGTCCGAAGCCAGCGCCGTGCTGGCAGGAGGTGGCTACAAGTTGGAATCGGCAGAGCCGATCCCCGACGCGCACGTGCCCAAAGGCAACGTCGTCTCGCAGCTACCGGCCGCGGATTCGCCTCTGGAAACCGACAAGGCCGTGGTCGTGCGCCTCTCCGCCGGTCCGGCCGAGATCGAAGTACCGAGGCTGCTCGGCCAGAACATCGAAAAGGTGAAGACCCAAGCCAAGGACCTCGGCTTCACGCTGAAAATCGTGTGGACCCAGGAGGGCGAAACGGACGAATACGTCGTGCTCAACCAAAATCCGGTTCCGGGCACGAAGATCAAACCCAGTGACCCTATTACCGTGGTCGTCAACCGCTGAGGTTAGGGCACCTACATCATCATTCAGCTGGTGCACCTAGCCAATTGAGGATGGCGTCGAGATCAGCGCGACCATCACGGTCGAGATTACGCTGCGCGAAGTCGCGTTTCGGAACAGCGGTGGGTGGAGCCTACAGCACGCGCACCCCGCTGGCGGTGGTAGCAGGGCGTTGAGGAGATTCGCCCCGACGGAGAGCCTTTGTGTTTGCTGAGCGAGCGCGATACCCTGATTGCGAAATCGGAGGCGGCTCATGGAAAGACACCGTTATCTCGGCGTCATCGCGCTATTTTTGCTGGGCTGCGGTAGCGGCAACGCGGCCGATGGCGCCAAGCCGAGCCCGGGCCGGCACCCGGATCCGGGCCCGATGTGCACGTCCACCACCAGCTCCGAAGCCGCGTGTAGCGATGGCGCGGACGACGACTGCGACGGCTTCGTGGATTGCCTGGACACGGAGTGCGACGGACAGGCCTGTGGGGACGGGCTCACGTGCAGCGGCGGTGCTTGTCGCAAGCCGTGCGCGGCCAGCGACGCGACCTGCGTGCCGGAGCTGCCGGCCATTCAGAACGTCAAGGTCGACGTCCGGGGCGACACGGCGATCATCGAGTTCGAGCCCGTTGCCGGTGCGCTCGACTACCGCATCTACCCCGAGCCCGATCCGGCAGACTGGCTGATTGGAACCACCGGCGAAGTCGGAGTCAAGAACGGCATCTACCGCTGCGCTGGTGATCGCGTATTTCAAGATCGCGCGCTCGATGACGCCAACTTGTTCGACTGCTCGATCACTGGCTGCGACAACGCGCGCCACGACTACGCCCGCACCGAAGCCGAGTCGGTGTTGGGCTACGTATTCCTCACCCCCGGCCCCGATCGGGTCCCGGTGTACCGGATTGCCAATCCCAACGGCGGCGGCGGTTTTCGCAACGCCGACTGGGTAGTGCCGCTGTACTCGGAAGCCAACAGCGCGGAGTACGTCGTCGACGTGGAGCAGCGCGACGCGCTGCTCGCCAACGGCTGGCGTGACGACGGCATCGCGTTTTACACGGCGAAGGATGCGACCAAGAACGTGTATCGCATCCACTATGCGGCAGGGGCCGATTGGCAAGGGGACAACGTCGTCTTCTTCTTCACTGACGGCCCCGAGCACGACGCGCGCGCCGCACAACCAGCCAAGGACATCGAAGACCTTGGCGTGCGTTTCCAAATCCTCGATAGCGAGGTCGAGGGCAGCGTCGCGCTGCATCGGGTCACCTATCCCGGAAGCTTCGACGTTCTGGCCGCGGGGGAAGCCCGCTTCGATCAGGTGCTGCATCAGGGCGTTCGCCCGGTGTGGTCGCTCACCTGGCCGGGCATCAAGGCCGACACGCGCTTCGTGATCGAGGCGCTCGACGCCGGCTGCCCCTTTCCGAACGGCTATATCGCGGCCGAGCACAAAGATGCCGACGTCGACCGCACCAGCATGGAAGCCTTCAACCAGCCTTCACTCACGCTCGAGGAGGCGCGGCTGTCTTCGGGCGAGGTCTTCATCAACGGCCAGCACGATCCGATGAACCGACCGAAGCCGGTGGCTCGCGCCTACGTGGACGTAGAGCCCCAGGCCGCGCCCCCGATGGACTTCCTGGCGACCTTCGACGATGGGGCCGAGTGGAAGCCGTTCACGAAGTGGCAAGACAACAATGCGTTCATCTTCCGAAACGAAGACTGGGCCATCGACACCAGCGGCTGCACTGAAAACTTCACCTTTGGCCCCCTTCTCGGCCAATTTTTGCTCGGTTTCGCCGACGGCGGCTCGAGCTGCAACGTGAGCATGACACCACGCAAGGTGCCAACCGTGCTCAGCGCCGACAGGTATCTGCACGTGCGCATGTCGTCGGACATTCCCTCGACCAACCGGCGTTATCCGCAAATTTTGATCACCAACGTGCCGCTGCGAGATGATCCGCCGGCCGACGCCGGCAACATCGACGACGTTCCCGTCCACAGTCGCTTGGGGAATTTCCCGTACCAGGTGCTGGGCCCAGACATGAAGCCGGGGACGGCCGACGACGAAAAAGCCGAAGGTGGCCAATCCATCGTCGTGCAACCGTTCGGTGGCTATCAAGAAACGCAGATCGAATACTGCGACACACGAGGCTGGGGTGTCAGCCAGCAGTGCGACCGCGCCAACGTCTACGGTTTCCACGCGGGCGACTACCAAGACACGTGGAAGCAGACCTGGACGCCCGTGCCAGTGCAGGGCAACCTAGCTGGCTACGACCGGCCGGTGCAGTGGGACGTGTACACCTCCAACCAACGCGTCTACGTGTTCATGGATGGCAAGCCTTCGGCCTGCGCGATCTTGCCGGCGGGGCGGATGCCGGCAGGTCCCGTCACAGTCGCGTATCGCGCGGTCATCTACCACTGCGGCATCGACGAGGCCGTCGTCGGGGACGACACGGGCCATCAATACGAGCACAACTACAGTTTGTGCCATTCGGACCGCAAATTCGACGATCTTGGCATCGAGCTGAGCACGCCGGCTCCAACCTGGGACGAATCGGTGCTCCCCTGCGGAACCAAGTGGTATGGCGGTACCTGAACGAGCGGTCGCATTGCTGCTCCTGTGTTGGGGTTGCGGTGCGTCTGGCCCGGGCCGCGATGGGCAGAGCTCGCCTCCGACCCTGACCAGCGACGAACGCGCCGCGCTGCAAGCGCTCAGATACGACCCAGACGGGCCGCCGGTGGATCCGAGCAATCGCCTGGCAGACGATCCCGCGGCGCGGAGCTTTGGCCAACGGCTGTTCTTCGATACGGCATTTTCCGGACGCCTGCTCGAAGGCGACAACGACGGCACGAGCGCCACGTTGGGCATGCAGGGTGACGCCGGGCGAGTCAGCTGCGCGGGCTGCCACCTGCCAGCGGCTGGCTTCATCGACGCGCGGAGCCCCCACCTGCAAGTCTCACTGGGCGCGCAGTGGACTCTCCGCAAAACGCCGCAGCTGCTGGACGTCGCGTTTGCGCCACTCTACAACTGGGACGGCCGGCGCGACGCGCTTTGGAATCAGGCCTTGGGAGTTATGGAGAGCAATCGCGAGCTCAACTCGGGGCGGTTGTTCGTCGCCGAGCAGCTGTTTCGCCGGCATAAGCCCGAATACGAAGCCATTTTCGGCCCCATGCCCGCGTTTGACGACGCCAAACGCTTCCCGCAGCTGACGCCGGAGACCACCGGGTGTGTCGAGGTCAACACCACCAAGGGCGCGATGTTCCGCTGCCGCGGCATGCCGGGTGACGGCGCCGATTATGACGGCATGGCGGCGGAGGACCAGCACTTGGTCAGCGTTGCCGCCGTCAACGCCACCAAAGCCTTGGCGGCCTATGTGCGGCAGCTGCGCTGCGGTCCAAGTCGCTTCGACCAATGGCTAGACGGCGACGACGGCGCGCTCACGCCAGCTGAGCAACGCGGAGCCGCGCTGTTCGTCGGACGCGCCGGCTGCACGCCGTGCCATGGCGGTTGGCGCTTGACCGACGACGCCTTCCACAACGTCGGAATCAGCCCCGCGATCGTCGCCACCGCCATCCAAGACAAGGACGATCGCGGCGCCGCCACCGGCATCGCCGCCGCGCTCGATGATCCGACCAGCACCGCCGGGGAGCTCAGCGACGGTGACCGCCGGGCCCTGCCAAGTGAGGTCGGCCGCGACCTGGAGGGCGCCTTCCGCACGCCCAGCCTGCGTTGCGCTGGCTCACATCCCAGCTACATGCACACGGCTCAGCTCGGAGACCTGGCCCAAGTCGTCGCGTTCTTCGATCGCGGCGGCGATAGCGCGGGCTACCCGGGCCAGAGCGAGCTCGCAGCGCTCCGGTTGAGCACCGGCGAACAGGCCGATTTGGTCGCATTTCTCGGCACCTTGGACGGTCCTGGACCCGATGCCGCCTTGCTGGCGCCGCCGGACGGAGCGCCGTGAGCCGCGGGTTGGGCCTGCTACTGCTCGCGCTGCTGACGGCTTGCGGCAGTGAGGATCACGGCGCCGGCGCGAGTAACGCCGCCGGCGGCAAGGGCAGTAGCGCCAACGGGAACGCAGGCCAATCAGCCGACGTCCCCTTCCAGCGTCCGCCCTATCAACCGCAACCCGGCAACTGTGGCTTCGAGACGCCCGCCTTCTGCGACACGTTCGAAGACGGTCCGAAAGACGGGGGCCGCTCGGGCGAGCTGGATCCGACGTTTTGGAGCGTGGTGCGTGGCGTCCCCGGCAGTAGCGCGAGCTTCGACGACGCGGTGAGGATCGGGCCCGCGCTGATCGGGGCATGCCGTGCAGATTTATCGAACACGCGCGTCTTGCCGGACTCGGATGTGGCGGTTTGTGACCCAATTCCAACCATCGCGTCGCGCCACGCGCTCGGTACGGCGGCCGCGCAGAACTACGGCCTCACCACCTACCGCATTCGTCAGCCGTTCGATTTTGGCGACCGCACCGGCACGATCAAGGTCGACCTGGATCTGTCGAACAATGGCCTCGGTGGCTGGCCCGCGCTGATCATCGCCGGTGATCCTTCGCCCACGCCCAGCTTCGACTGGCAGGAGCGCGGCTCCGGCCCCAAAAACGGCGTCGAAGTAGAGTTCGGGACCGGCTGGTGCAACACGCCGCACACACTACAAGCCATCGTCTACACGTTCGCCGACTACGTGCAGAAGTCCTTCGTCCCCTCGTTCGACTGTGCCAACCCACACGCTGTGACGGCGCCGGATTCGCTCAGCCACGTCGAGATCTACCTAACGCAGCGCCACATCGAGGTTTGGGCGTCCGATGCGTCGGTCGACGGCAGCGATTTCACGAACTTTCAGAAGCTCTGGGCGGGGGAGCTGGAGCTGCCGTTTGCGCGCGGCTACGTGAGCCTCGCCCTACGCAACCATGCCACGATGAAGTATTGGCTCGGCTCGGCGGCGACCCTGCGCTGGGACAACATTGGCTTCGACGGCCCTCGGGTAGCGGACGTCGGCGACTACAGCGCGCCGGACTCGCTGCTCGAATTCGAGGGCTTGCCCGGTTGCAGGATGGCCGGGAGCGCCGACTGCCAGTGGGAAGGCGACGTCATTCCCGAATTCCCCGACGATGCCGGGCGCATCGCTTGTGCGATGGCAACGTGCGACTACGCCGGCGGTGGTGTCAGCGTTGGCTATGTCGTGCCCAACGAGGGCGACGAAGATGCGCCACCGGCAGCCCTCGATTTCAAGGGCGTACTGCTCGGCAACGCGACGCGGGCGCGGCTCATCTTGGCGGCCGCTTACCCGTGGTTCGAATGGAACGGCGTGAATCACCCGCCGCAGTTCATGTCGCTGTTGTACCGCGTCAACGGCGGCGCGTGGCACGAGCGCGCCATCGACGACGCCGAAGCCAACGCGTTCGTCGACTACTTTCCCGACCTCGGCGGCGCCGGCGCCGGCGCTGGGCTCTTGAACCAAGCCATCGAGCTCGATCTCGCCGAGCTCAAAGCTGGCGACAACCGCGTCGAGCTACGCTCGGCCCACACTTGGACCGGCAGCTACCGCGTCACCACCACCGGCGCCGACCTCGTCCTCGACACGCCTCCTTGACATCCTGCCGACTACACGCCTTGGCCTTGGCCGCCTTGCAAGCTGCTGACCAAGCAGCTGGGTCACGGTTACCTCTTTATGGAGCCCCGCCAGCGCCGCCGCCGCCATCGCTTGTGGGGGCGCCGTAGACACCGCCAACGTTGTCGTCTCCTGGTGCGCCGCCTGCGCCGCCTGCGCCGCCTGCGCCGCCCATTGGCTCGTTGCCGGTGCCGGCTGCGGGGGCACCGTAGACGGGTTGGGCGCTGCCGCCTTGACTGAGGTTGCCGCCCTGACTGGGGCTACCGCCAGTGCCGCCGTCGGTCTTGCCGCCGGTGCCAGCGTTCATGCTGAACGTGCCAGCTGCAGGAGCGCCGTAGACGGCCATGTTGCCGCCAAGGCCGTCCGAGCCGTCCGAGCAACTGACTAGCGCGGTCGCACCGACGACGCCGGCACCAAACGCGAACGTCGCCGCGCGCCCGAGTCGCCGCGTCGGCAGCACCCGGGGAGGAAGATGAGACAGCGACAGCGCCTGACCACAGAATGGACAGCTCGCCTCGGTCTTGCGCACGTGACGTTGGCACTCAGGGCACGGTACGAGCTCATTCATAACGGTTCCTCCCGGATTTCGAACTTACCATGGTCGAACGGCGCGCCCGGAGCTATTTCGCGCTTCCTTGGCGTGGCGCGCTGCGGCGGGGTAGATGTTCGACAAGGAGGAGAGCTTGGCGAAGAACAACTTGGTGTGGGTGCTGTCGCTGCTTTTGGGGACCAGTCTGGTGGGGTGTGACCCTGATTGCCAGGAGGAAAGGGACGCGATGCAAGCCTTTCTGGTCGAGCCATCGCACCTGAGCTGTGCGTCAAATGAGGATTGCGCAGTTGTGAATGTCGGCTGTGCCAACGTGTCGCGTGCCTTCTGCGGGCAAGCAGCGCTCAACAAGACCGCGGCGGCTTCCAGCAGTTGGAAGAGCTTGCGCAGCGATGCGGATGACTGTGTGGGTGCTACGTGCGTCCAGTGCGCCGCGGCGCTGTTGCCCTGGTGCAAGGAAGGCTTCTGCGGGGGACTACCATGACGCGCGCGGTCTCGTTCGAGCTGCAAAAGTTGCCGCTGCTGCCTAGGCGGTTCGCTTGGCCGAGGAGGCAGCGTGATACGCCTCGGCTAGCATTGCCGTGTCGTTGTGCCCCCGCCAGGCCGTCATCTTGCCATCGCGCAGCGTGATCTCGTGCAGCCACTCGCTTTCTTTC
>Ga0068855_100001345_pt1 | contig 30443 bp, 32 predicted proteins | sample KBSCornC52_FD_66592 | JGI IMG/M metagenome (GOLD analysis project Ga0068855, IMG submission 66592) | Corn rhizosphere microbial communities from Kellogg Biological Station, Michigan, USA - KBS Corn C5-2 | ecosystem: Host-associated > Plants > Roots > Rhizosphere > Soil ... | reverse complement strand
GTTGTGACGGCTCCCGCACGATAGCTGTTGGTCAGGTTGAACGCCTCGCCGCGAAGCTCGACATTGATGTTTTCGCGGACCCGGAAGCCGCGGGATAGCGCCACATCGACGGTCCAGAAACCGGGGCCCGGGACGTTGGAACGGCCCAGATTCCCGAATGTGCCTTGGGCCGGCTGCGCGAACGCGTTCGGATTGATCCAGCAGGCGGCGTTGGGGTTGTCGCACAGTGGATTCGCCAGAACTTGGTTCGGACGTTGCGCCCCGGCGGAGCCCGTCAGTGCGAAGTCGATACCGGTGGTCACCGTTTGGAAGGCTCCTGACAAGACGCGATAGCTAGGTGAGAGCCTCCAGTCGCTGGCCAGCGTTCGCAAGATTGTATTTTGGAACTTGGGAGACTCCATCACTGCGGTGAAGTTTGCGATATGCCGGCGATCCAAGGCCTGGGTCCCGTTCGTCGTATCGGCCGTGAAGGTCTGGCAATTTCCGCGATCGCGACGACGATTGTTGACATCCGAATACGTGCCGCCCGCGGGGCCGACATACGAGCCGATGGTAACGTCACCGATGCAATGCGACCAGGTGTAGTTCGCATTCAGGCTGACCCCGGTGCTCAACCGTTTCTGGACCGACAGAATCATTCCGTTGTAGCTGGCCGTGCCTCCCGATTCAAACTGGTCGACAAATGCCAGGGCTCCTCCCTCGTTCGTAGCTGGATTCCTCAGGTATGCGATGCGCCGTTGGTTGGTGTTCGTGGTCGAATTGCATCCGGTGGTTACGCCGGTGGGGCAGGTCCCCAGCGTGCCGGGTATGATCGTCGCTGGATTGAGCTGCATACTCACCCAAAGATGCGAGGTCTGCGTGCCCAGATACGTCGCCGAAACCAGCCAATCCTTTCCGAATTGATGCTGGACCGCGAAGTTCCAGGTAAGGACCGTAGTCCCTTTGGCATCTGGCTGCTGCGCCACATAAGAACCGAATTGTACGAAGGGCACATTGGGGCCGATCGTAAAATTGCCGGGGAAAGGATTCCCGCCGGGGTAACTTGCGTACGGGTCGCCGAAATTCACCGGCCCGTTGACGGTCACGGTACTGGCAAAGGGCGGGGCCGTGGCCGGCGTGGACATGATCATGACGTTCGGAAAATCGTATGCCACTCCGAACGAAGTCCGGATCGACGTCTTACCGTCGCCCTTCGGATCGAACGCTACGCCGATGCGCGGCGCAAACTGATTGAAGCGCTTTCCGACACCGGTGTTGCCCTCGAATCCGGGATCGCCGGCGTAGAGCAATCCGGCGGGAGCATTCTTGAATACAGTGCTGTGCACGCCTTTGTTGAAGCGGTCCTGGCTAAACGTGAAAACAGCTCCGTTATTGAGGCTTTGGGGGAAGAAGGGCTCCCACCGAACGCCCAGGTTGACCGTCAGCCGGCGCGATACTTTCCAGGTATCCTGCCCGTACAGGCTGTGACCCCACTTGGTGGTGAAGACTGTATTGGGCGTCGCCTGCAGGAAAGTGCTGGCTTGGCCTAGCAGAAAGTCCGCCATTCCCAGGCCGGTAAATTGTGAGTTGAAGGTGAATGAGCCCACCGAGAAAACATTGGCCTTCTGGCTGTGCTGGTACTTGAAACCGGAATATCCGAACGCAAACTGGTGCGATCCCCGGATCATGTTCACGTCGTCGGACATGGTGTACGTGGTGGGCACGAAGGCAGCCTCCACGGCCGTTCCGACGCCAATGTTCGGGCCCCCAGTGACGCCGACCACTGTCTGATGGGCCAGGTAACAGTACATTTTCACATTCAGGTCGCAGCCCGAGAAATAGTCGTCGTTAAAGCGGTGAACGGCTACACGATTGGCCGACGTGCGGAACTGATTCACCGTTGTCGGCGAAATCAGGAACGTATGACCGAGGGTGAACGCCTGCGCCAGGTTATCCAACCCGCCCTGGGCGGTGTCCAGCAGGTTCTTCGAAAAGCCATAGGACGCCGGTTGCAGGAAAGCCGTCGCCATGTATCGGCCGAAGATTTGCTGGCGGGCGCTGAGTTGATAATCGATGCGGCCCAGCACTTGATAGTCGTTGACCTTGGTGACCGGCCCGTAGGGCGTCTTGCCGCAGGGATCGGTAGTTGTGGGCAACAGCTTCGTGATCGCCAGGGCCTGCTGGCTGAACAGAGTCACCGGAATCTGCTTGCCGGGGTAAATGGCCTTGGGAGTAGAAGTCGAAGCGGGGTCCGTCAGGTTCGGAAAGGTGGGGCAGCCGCTGAAATCGCCTCTTAACATCTGCGCCGTGGGAACGAAGCCTGACAAATCGGCCGGATCGGAGCGGGTTTTAGTTCCCTGGTACCCGGTGAAGAAGAACAGCTTATTCTGGATCATCGGTCCACCGAAGGTGCCACCGTACTGATTTCGCTTAAGCGTGTCTCGTCTTGCTGCCTTGAAGTTGCGCGCGTTCATTTCGGCGTTTCGCAAGAACTCGAAGGCGCTGCCATGAAACTGATTGGTGCCGGATTTGACGACCGCGCTGACGGCCGCAGCCGAGTGGGTTCCATTCTGGGCCGTGAGCGTGCTGGTCTCTACCTTAAACTCCTGCAAAGCGTCCGGGAAGGGAAACGGGAGGTTCACAGCGTCAAACAGGTTGTTATACGCCGTCCCGTCCAGAGCATACCCGATCCCCGAGAGTTGGCCGCCCGCTACCGAAAAATTCAGTCCTCCCTGCATGCCTGCCGTCCCGTTTCTTCCCGCCGGAATCGTCGCGCCTACCAGCGTCAGAAGCTCCACCGCATTGCGTCCATTTAGAGGCAGTTCAAGAATACGCTTGTTCTCGATCACTCCGCCGATGCCGGTGGTTTGCGTTTCCACCTGCGTGGTATTGGCCTCGACTTGAATGCTCTCGCTCACCGCGCCTACTTTGAGCGACACGTTCAGTGTCGGATTCGACGCCACCTGCAGCACGATACCGGTCTGCACGTAGGTGGAAAATCCAGGCTTGGTAACTTCGACGCGGTACGGTCCGATCGCCAGGTTGGCTAGGGCGTATGTGCCGTCCGCGCCGCTGGTGGTGGTCCTAACTACGGCTGTATCGGTTTGGGTAGCTTTAATCTCGGCGCCTGGGACTGCGGCGCCCGCGGGGTCTAGAACCACCCCTTGAATCTGCGAAGTCGCTTGTCCCCATAAGGATGCTCCCAGAATGAGGACAAAAACAGCGAGATACGACACGGATCTCAGTAAACGCATAACTCACCCCTTTTGATCTAACCTAGCGCCGATAGTACTAGAAGCTTATAGAGGTGTCAATCACGTCGTTTCAATCGCGTCCTATGATGGAAGATAGCTGCATGAACAATGCCTGGCTCCACCGCTTCGCCATCCTGCTGGCGATTGGTGCACTTTTGCTGATTGTGGACGGGGCCATTGCCGGCTCGGAACCTTCGGTTTTGTCGGCCCACCGCGCCGCGGCCATCGCGATAGGCCTGCTGACGCTTGTTTTGGCCGTCTGGCTAGCTGCAGCCGACCCGCGCCGCGAATCGCGCCTCCTGGGGTTCCTTACATTGACGATTGGGGTACTGGAGGGACTCGCCGGACTCCCCGCCGTGCAGGCATTGCTTCCGCATACCGCGCGAATCGCACACGCCTGCCTGGCGCAGCTTTTCTTCGCCGCGCTGGTGGCGGTCGCCGTCATTACTTCGCCGGCCTGGGCCCGTGGAGCCGAACCGGTCAAGGATTATGGGTGGCCCTCCAACCGGTCGCTCGCCATGGTCAGTCCGGTACTGGTGCTGATACAAATCGCGCTAGGAGCAGCCTTCCGGCAGAAGGCGATCAGCTTGATGCCGCACGTATTAGGCGCGATGTTTGTGGCTCTGGTGATTCTGATGCAATGCATCTTCGTGCTGCAGCAGTTTAAAACTCACCGCGCGCTGCAAGCTGCCGGTAAAACGCTCCTAGGCGTCGCCTTCGGTCAGGTGTTCCTGGGCATGACGGCGCTCATCATGCGATCCATGGCCGAAGAAAGCGCGCAGCCCGTAGTGATTACGGTTGCCTCGCATATAACCGGCGGCGCCATCACGCTGGCTGCAACCCTTGTGTTATCGATCCTGGTCCGCCGCAATGTGCAGCCGCGCGTGGAAGAAGACCTCGAAGAACCTGCCACTACTGGTTGACGACCTGGGCCGCATTCACCGGCTCGGCCTTGGGCTCCCAGTAGCCGATCCAACGGCCCGCCGTTACTACGCCGATCCACAGGATCATCGAGAGCACCGCAGCCGCCTTCGCCCGCCCGGGAATCACCGGACTGCGATCCAAATCCGTGATGTTGCGATAAACGCCCCGGAACACCAGCGCGTGAATAAGAATCAGCGCAAGCAGCGCGAGCTTGATATGAAGAAACGGATTCGGGTAATAAATCGCCGCTTTGCACCACAGCAGGAGGATTCCGCACGTGGCCGTCAGTGTAAGCCCCAGATGCTTCCACGGTCGCAGGCCGTTAACTATGTCTGACACCGGATGCTTAGTCAACGTAATGCCCAGGATCCGCAGATCGGTCATCAGGATCATTCCGCCAAACAGCCCCATGCCGGTCAAATGCAGGGAGAGGATGATCGGAAACACCAGCGCCGACTCGCGAATAGCGGTAGCGATCGATGTATTTTGAAGCCATAAAACAATTTCTGGAGGCATCTGATTTTTCCCTTTAAACGAACGCTATGAAGATTCCGCCGAAGATCACGCTGACCCACAAGAGGAGTGAGATTAAGCCCGTGAGAGCCGCCACGCCACCCGAGGAGTGTTTCAGCGCTACCCAGCGGTGAATGGTGTAATTAAAAATGATCGCCAAAACGAGCGCGGTAATCTTAAACCTGAACGACTCGTTGTGCAGGTATAAATTAGGATCCGAGGAGAAAATCAGCGGACCCGAGATAAGTACGAGCGCCAGACCGCCCAGCGTCCAGGGAGCGGTACCCTTCACCAGGTCGGCCGGCGTTTCCTTCTTCATCCCGATCCCAAGCAGCCGCAGGTCCACCATGGTGATGGTCCCGATCGCAATGGCGAACCCAATGATATGCAGCACTTCACACACCGGGAACGCCCATTCATTCGTATTCAGCGGATTGTTTGCTACATCGTAAGCCAGAAATAATGCCATGAATAATTCAACCTTTCGGACAGCGAACCGGAACCGATCATAACAAACTGGCGTGGGGGCGGAGGTCCGCCTCAATCATCATCCAGACCTGACCACTACGGATTCAATCTAAACCGCAAAGAAGCGAAAACGTTGATGGGAGCACCTGGGTACACCTGGTTGCTATAGTCTGAGCCCAGGAAATACCGTTCGCGATTCAGCAGGTTCTCCGCATTCAAGTTCCACTCCCAGGATTTCCTGCGGTAGCCGACCGATCCGGTGAAGGTGGTCCAGCCGCCCAGCAAGATGGTATTCGTGTTGTTGGTAAACATTGGACCCAGGTAGCGCATGCCAACACCCGCGGAGAATCCCGATGTCCAGGTCTTGTGCAGCCACACATTGAGCGCCTGTTTCTGGGTAAAGCGGGGCAGGTTCCCTGAAAGATCCCCATCGTCGGGATCGATGAATTCGTTGAACTTCGGAACGGTGTACCCGTAGTTAAGGATCAGCCGGGTGCCATGGCTGAGATCCGCGTTGATGTCGAGGTCGATTCCCTTGGAAGTCTGCTTACCGGCCTGAACTACTGTTCCAGGAGACGTAGTGAAGCTGAGGTTGTTCTGTTCAATGTGATACGCCGCGATGCTGGTCTGGATGCGGCCCTGCCAACCTTGCCAACGGTAGCCGACTTCGTAGCCGCGGCCATAGCGCGGCTTCAGCTCCAGGCCGGTTAGAAAATCCTGCACGGGAGTAAATGAGCTGGACGTGCTGGCGTACGCCTGATGGCCTGTCACAGGTTCATAGACGATGCCAGCCCGATAGGTGTAGGCATTCTGGTGCACGGCCTGGATTCTTGTAAGCGTGTTGGGATCTGTCAGGAAAATGCGATGGGTCTTGCGGTCAAAGTCGTCGAAGCGGCCTCCGACGTTGATCTTGACCTTACGTCCAAGATCTATCTGGTCCTGCCAGAAGAATGCGTTCGTGCGATTGGCAGAGTAGGTGTAGCGCACGATGTCGAACGGATCGACGGGCGGCTGTGTTTCCTTGAAATCGGTCAGGCTGATGGGAGTGAATTCGAAAAAACCGCCGTCATCGGTGGTGCCGGTCTTGGTGTAGAAGTCGCGGTAGTCGTAACCCATGAGCACCGTGTGATGCATGTTCAGGAAGTTGAAGCGTCCTACGAGCTCGGCCTGGTTCACCTTCGGGCGCCGGGTATGGTGGAATTGCAGGCCCTCGCGTGTGATCTCATTCGCTATAGGATCGAAGCCGAGCGAGCCTTCAGTGATGAAGTATTCCTCGCTGGTACGCCGCATCAGGAAGCCGTCGCGGAATTCCCATGAGGGGGACAGGCTGAAATTGAAAAGGACATGCGTCTGTGAGTCTTCGATCAATGCGAAGTCTTGGGGTGTGCTGAACCTGCGGCTGGGATCGAAACTTGGCGCGGTGGTCCAACTGACCGGCACGCCGCCGTCGCCCTTGTAGTTGTCGCGGATGAACGACTGGTGAACCGTTACGCGTGATCGCTCGCTCATCAGCCAGGTCAAGGATGGCGATGCGTTAAAGCGGTTCGCCCCGGCGCCCCGCCAGCCATCCGAATAGTCCTGGCTCACGTCCGCCCGGTAGAGCCAGGAGTTGCTGCCGAAGATGGGTCCGGTGGCGCCGCCGCCCACCTGGTGGGTGTTGAACCGCCCACCCTTGTACATCAGATCGTAAGCACGTTGTCCTTGCGGTTTCTTGCGGATTACGTTGATTGCGCCCGTCACAGCCTCGCCGCCGTAGAGCACTGAACTCGGCCCCTTCAGGATTTCCACGCTTTCCACGTTGTTCAGTTGGGTGTTGTAGCGGTTGAAGATGGCCTCCGTCCGCATGCCGTCTACCAGCATCACGTCGGCCGCGTTGAAACCGCGGATGGTGTACTGCTCGTATACGCCGTAGAAGCGCTGCGCCTGTACGCCTGAGGCGTTCCGCAGGGCGGTGACCATGTCATTCACGCCCTGCTCCTGGAGGAGTTCCTTGGGAATGGAGCTGACTTGCACCGGCAAATCTTCGTCGGGAATATCGAGACGCGAAGCGGTCGCCTTTCCGGCGACGTCCGTCACCGTGACGGACGACGATACCGCTCCCACGGCCAGCGTGACATCTACAGTGCCTGAAATAGAGCCGAGGTCCAGGTTTCTTATGACTGGGTCGAATCCGGACTTCGAGAACGAAAGTTCGTAGTAACTCGCACGGAGCCCGTCGAAGCTGTAGCGGCCCATGGCGTCGGTGGTCGTCGTCCGCAGAGCATTCCCTCCGGCGCGAAGCGTCACGGACGCGTCAGGAACCACGCCGCTGGCATCGCGCACGGTTCCGGAAACGGAGAGCTGCTGCGCCAAAGCGATCACTGTTGAGAAAACCAGACACAAGAACCCCTTGAAGATGGACATGCCGGAGCCTAACATGGGACGGCTTTGATCCTCGCCGGAGACAAGTCACATCCAGGTCACTGACCGGAGCGTGACTATCGTGGTTTCAGTGGGTTACGCAGTGGGTCGCGCAGCAGCTATTTCTCGCTGCAGGACCAGTCGGGGCCATTGAACCGGTCATAGTCGCAAATCCGGGTTCCGCCTGCAAAGGTCACCGCGCGGGCATGCGCAAAGTTTGATCCGTCGCGGGCTAGAACAGCCGTTACCGTAACCACGTCGCCCTTTTTCAGCGTGTACCTATTCCAGCCATGCTGCATCAACGCATTGGGACTGCCCAGCTCGAACTCCCAGCTAACGGTCTTTCCGCCTGCTTGCGGCACGTCGACGAGGAAATGCGCGTGCGGGTTCGACCACTCGACCCGGGTGATGGTTCCTTTGAAGTCTCTCTGCTTGGCTAGATCGAACACCGCCGAAAAGGCGTGATGCGCCAGTAGCGGCGCCGCGGACAGGGTTAGGGCGAATACTACAGTGCTTCCGACCGACCTGGCGCTCATCATTCGGTCCTTCCCCGCGTACTGCGATTATACAAATCCGATGGCTCGGCCGCCTACGCCCACGCCGAACCACAGCGTTAAGGACACCAGGGAGACCGCCCAACCCAGCAGCATCGGACGCTTGCTTTCGTCCTTGTGCGTGACCCAACGAAACAGTGTGTACTGAAATATGATGGCCGGAAACAGCAACGCCATCTTGAATTTGAATCCCTCGTTGACGAAGCACTTCATGGCTTCCGACAGAAACAGCATGAAGCCGGTGGCCAGCATGATCACCAGGCCAATGGTCATGTAAGGTTCCAGGTTCTTGGCCAGCACGGTCACCGGCTGCTTCCGCATTCCCAGTCCAAACAAGCGCAGGTCGATGATCACGATAGAACCGAACATCATGGTCAGGGCCAGAATATGTACCGTCTCGATGACCGGAAAAGCCCACACGGTGCTGGCAATCGCCTGGCCCAGCCAGAACTTGTCACTCCATTCGAAAAACGGCTTAAGCATTTGCCACATAGTTTTAGAAGTTATAAGCAGTAGTTCTTCCAGCGATGATTACGATGCCCCAACTGATCAGCGATACCCAACCGGCGATCTTAGCGCCGCGCGGCGGATTCGCCGCCCATTCCCATTCACGGATGCTGCGGTAGACCTTGGAAGAGTGAAAGATCAGCACGTTGATTCCGGCTAGGAACAGGAACAGCACTTTATAGCGGAACCAGATGCTGCTATAGAGTTTGACCGGTTCCGACCAAAGCAGCAGCATCCCGGTGACAATCATGAGCGCGAACCCGGCGGTTGTCCACGGGATGAGTTGATGAAAGACGTCGGAAGCCGACTCTTTCTTGAAGATGAGCCCCATCATGCGGAGATCCGAGATGGCGATGGTTCCGGCGGAAACGGCGATGCCCAGTAGATGGGAGCCTTCCAGCAAAGGGAACATTAAGATTGACTCCCGGATGGCAATGCTGCCTTGAGTTTCCTGGAGCCATTGAGCGATTTCGAAAAGAGACATCATTATGAAAACAGCACCTCTATCAGTCCCAAGAGGAGACTAACACGATGTCCTGGTGGTTACACGAAGACAGGGGTCAAGAACGGTCACTGACCGGTGAGTGACCCTGCAAATGCTTGCAAACTCACTGCTTGGCCGATTGCGGTGGTCCGGGAAGTTCCCGATGCGAGGCATAGGTCACCTCAATAGGCATGTTGTCCATCGACTTCACCTTGAGGACCACCTGGTAATAGCGAGGCAGGCTGCCGTCCGCCTTTTTCATCTTCGCAACCAATGTTTTCGCGAACATAGGGTCGGTGAACGCCTGCACTTCGCCGGTGATGCTGGAAATCCGGCTTCCTGACAAATACAGTACTTCGCCGTTGCCGTACAGCCCGGGAACGCGGCTTACCAGCGCGTAGCTTTCTTCTGTATCCTGTGGATCCTTTGGGGGTTTGTCCTTGAACAGCTCAGGCTCTCCGGAAGCAGGAGCAGTGTTCCGGATGCCTTCCGATTCCAGCATGAAGGGCCAGTCGGCCGACATTGCCTGCATCTGGCGGTTCCCGACCACAGGTCCGAGGAAGACCACGTTCCCCATAGCGACCTCGGGAGCAGCGATCTGGTCGCTACTGGTGACCAGCACGTCGCGTTTCTGGAGCATCCCCAGGAACTGCCCCAACAGGACCCCGCCGGTAGCCGTTCCCATTTCTCCAATGCCGGGTTCCGGCGAAGACAGGCAAATAATCAAAGGCCGATTGGATGACACCAACGGCTCCCATAACTGCTTCAGTTCAGGGGTCCAATTGATCTCTGCTTTGAGATCGGCTCGCTCCACTTGCCACAGGCGCGTTCCGAAGTAGACTGCTAAACCTAATGCCAGCAGGAGTGCCGCTCCCAGTGCGATTTCTTTCCACTGCCAGAACCGCCGGATGGCCACAATCGCGGGCTCGGCAACAGCTTCCGGGCGGACTTCGCGCGGCTCGAACGTCAGCTTGAATGCGCCTTTGGGCAGATCCACCATGATGGAATCGTGCACGCCTTCGGTGCGGTAATACTCGCTAAGCTTCTGGCGCAAGCGCGCCACGTGCATGCGCACCGTCGATTCCTGACGTGGATCGTAGGAAGACGGTTTTGAAAACACATCCAGACCGACGGTATATTCTTTCAAGCTGTCGGCGGTGCCGGAAAGCGACTTCTCGGCGAGGTAACTCAGAAGATTACGGTGGACTTCCGAAGTACGAAACGCTTTGCTTTGAAGAATCCGCTGGATCTGAGCTTGCGTTGCTTCCAGCTCAAGGACCATTGCTACCCGATCATATCACTTGGCCGCGATCTGGGTCAGAACGGCTTCGGCGTCGGCTTCCGTGAACTCCTGGGTCTTGGAGGAATGGTTCATGGAGCAGAATTTGGGGCCGCACATGGAGCAGAATGCCGCGTCCTTAAACCCTTCTTCTGGAAGGGTTTCGTCGTGATAGGCCTGCGCTGTTTCCGGATCCAGCGACAACGCGAACTGCTTTTTCCAGTCGAAGGAGAAGCGAGCGCGTGATAGTTCGTCGTCCCGGTCTCTGGCTCCGGGACGGTGCCGGGCGATATCCGCAGCGTGCGCGGCGATCTTATAGGCGATCAGCCCCTGTTTCACGTCTTCGCGATTCGGCAGACCCAGGTGTTCCTTGGGCGTGACGTAGCACAGCATGGACGCGCCATACCATCCGATCATGGCGGCCCCAATGGCCGAGGTGATGTGATCGTAGCCCGGCGCGAAATCCGTTACCAGCGGCCCCAGCGTGTAGAAGGGCGCCTCATGGCAGATCTGGACTTCTTTTTCGACCTGCATCTGGATCTGGTCCATGGGAATGTGCCCGGGACCCTCGATCATCACCTGGACGTCGTGCTTCCAGGCGATCTTGGTCAACTCGCCCAGCGTTTCCAGCTCGGCAAACTGCGCGCGATCACTGGCGTCGGCGAGAGATCCCGGCCGCAATCCGTCGCCCAGCGAAAAACTCACGTCGTGCTTCTGGAAGATCTTGCAGATGTCTTCGAAGTATTCGTACAGGAAGTTCTGCTTGTGGTTCTTCACCATCCACTCGGCTAAGATCGCTCCGCCGCGGCTGACGATTCCGGTGATCCGCTTGGTGGTGAGCGGAATGTACTGCACCAGGACGCCGGCGTGGATGGTCATATAATCCACGCCCTGCTCGGCTTGCTCCTCGATGACTTCGAGCATGACCTGGATGTTGAGGTCTTCGACGCGGCGCACGCGGGCCAGAGCTTCATAAATGGGAACGGTTCCGATCGGGACTGGCGAGTGATCAATGATGGCCTTCCGGATTCGGGGAATATCGCCGCCGGTGGACAGATCCATCACCGTGTCGCCGCCGTATTTGACGGAGTAGGCGAGCTTTTCGAGCTCGCCATCAATGTCCGAGGTGGTGGAGGAATTTCCGATGTTCGCGTTGATCTTGCAGGTGGAGGCCACACCGATGCACATCGGTTCAAGATTCGTGTGATGGATGTTGGCCGGGATGATCATGCGCCCGCGCGCCACTTCATCGCGGATCAGCTCCGGCGTCAAGCGCTCACGCTTGGCGACGTACTCCATCTCTTCGGTGATCCGCCCTTGCCTCGCGTAGTGCATCTGAGTCCGGATCTTGTCATTCACGCGCTGTGCTACCCATTCCTGTCGCATAACGCTCCGATCTTACCAGATGTAAACATGTCTATCCGTCCCGGAGGGGCGGGTGAAAAACGTAACTACAAAACGAACCCAAGAAACCTGTTCTAAAGATTAGGACATGAGGAGCAGATGCGGAGCGATCGAAGTCGCAAGTGGTTGAAAGACGAGGACGGCGCCTGACTTCGCTTATTTACAACCTTGAGCCGTTGTTACACCGACTTTCGGCGGACACACGCGCCAATCAATCCAGCCAGCCCCGTACTTATAAGCAGGACAGACGAAGGCTCTGGAACGGAGGAAGGCGGCGGTGCCGAGCCGATTGAGCAGCCAAGTCCGCATGACAGACGCGCCACTTGATCACTGTAGACCAGAAGCAGAGTGCCGTTGCTGAAATCCGGGCTAGTGTAGTCGCCGCGCTCATTTGCATTCGACCCGATCAGGGTGATGGTATGAGCCACAGGATCAGCCAGGTACAGATTGCCGTAATTGTCGTTTATGACGACCTGGCCGTTCAGAAAATTGGAGCTGGAAATCACACCAGTGCCGTCGGGAGCATACAGACCGCCCGGCGCAGCGAGTGTCTGAATTAGTGCTCCAGTGTGCACGTTATAAGCTTTGACGCCGCCGCTGATTTCTATGTACACTGTCTGGCCGTCTGGGGAGACCGATATGCCATCAATACTGGACAGCGAGGCATTGATGGTTCGGAACGTATTAGCCGTGGGGTTGATCGCAATGAGCCCCCCGCCAAAGGTAGAAGCTATGAGCTCGCCCGTAGCGCTATCCGCAGCCAATCCCCAAAGGGGTTGGGGAAGGCCCGCAATGCTGAGTGGCGTGAAGACGCCGGTGCTGCTGAACGACCCGTACGAGAAACCATTTCCGCCGTAAGCGACGCCGTTCAAAGTTGCAAACCCGTTCGCCGTTGGCCCGAAAGAACGAGTTAGTAAGGCACTTCCCGGGGTTTGCCCGTCGCTGTCGTTGAACACATAAAGCGTGGCGTTGGCATAATCCTCAACCAGGACGTTATAGCCACCACTGCCATTCGCGACAACCGTAGTGCCGAATGGCCCCTGCGCGAAAGCACCACCCGAGCTCGGAAGTCCGCTGGCAAAGGTGGTTACACTGAAGCCGTCGGCGATACCTGCCGCATTCAGAATGAGGTTAGCCTTTGCGGCCGGAACAGAGAGCAAAAACACGGTCGCAACTGCCGGCAGAAATCCACAGAGTCGATGTCGCATCACAATTTCCTTTCTGCATTGAGAAATTGACGTCAGTGGCTATGCGTCGGCAACCCTCAATAGGTCTTCCACTTCTCATAGAGGGAAAACATTCTACGTCCAAAACGGTGGAGAAAGCAAGCGTCAGTACGTCCAGTACTCGAAGGGACCACGCCTCGGTGGGAGACTGGAGCCGTCTGGTTGCCAGGGCTGGAATCCCGAAGTTAATTAATCTAGGATGTCTGAGGGAGATTCCTCAGCATGGCTAAATCGACTAAGCGCTCCGTCGGACGTCGCGGATTCCTGAAAGGTGCGGCAGCGGGAGCAGCCGTATTGGCTGCGAAGCCCCAGCTCGCCCATGCTCAAGAAAGGGCCCAGCAACCGGAAACACGAGGCGCCCCGGCGCCCAGTGGGGCGACCGTCGCCCGCGAAACCGGCGCAGCGCGGCCTGCCGGCAACGCACGCATCATCGAAAATCCCGGTTCCGATTTCATGGTGGATGTCCTGAAGACGCTCAACATTGAGTATCTGGGCTCCAATCCCGGGTCCACCTTCGAATCGCTGCACGAGTCGCTGATCAATTACGGCGATAACAAGATGCCGGAGTTCCTCACCTGCACGCACGAGGAGTGCGCGGTGGCCATGGCCCACGGCTACGCCAAGATCGAAGGCAAGCCCATGATGGCGCTGATCCATGGCGACATCGGCCTGCAGCACGCCGGCATGGCGATCTATAACGCCTACTGCGATCGCGTTCCTGTTTATATGGTGGTGGGCAATCACGCCGATGGGGCTGAACGCGCTCCCGGCGTCCAGAGCTACCACAGCGCGCAGGATTTGGGAGCGCTGGTTCGCGATTACACCAAGTGGGACGATCAGCCGTATTCACTCGGTGCATTCGCCGAGTCGGCCGTGCGCGCGTATAAGATCGCGATGACGCCGCCCATGGGCCCGGTGCTGATCGTGGCCAATAACGAAATCCAGGCGCATGCGATGGAAGGGCAGCGTCCGCGGATTCCCAAGCTGGTAATGACTTCTCCACCCGCAGGCGATATGGGCGCTGTGTCAGAAGCCGCGCGGATGCTGGTGGCGGCGGAGCGGCCCATGATCATCCCGGAGCGCTATGCCCGCACTCCCAACGGCGTGAAGTTGCTGATCGAGCTGGCGGAACTGTTGCAGGCCCCGGTAAACAATCGCGAGCGCATGAACTTTCCGAATCGCCATCCACTGGCTGGCAACGGGGGCCAGGGATATCAGCCGGATGTGACCCTCGCGCTGGAAGTCCAGGACATTCTGACGGAGGCCCGCGCGGCGCGCGCCCGCAACGCCAAGGTTATCCATATTTCGTCTGTGTCCCTGGCGCACAAGAGCAATATCCAGGATTTCGGCCATTACGCCGACATCGATCTGGACATCGGCGCGGATGCCGAGGCGACTTTGCCGTATTTGATCGAAGCTTGCAAGAAGCTGATCACGGCGGACCGGCAACGGGCGTTGAAGGATCGCGGCGCGAAGCTCGCCGGGGCGCATCGCAAGAGCCGCGAGGCCGACGTGGAAGCCCTCCAGTATGGATGGAACGCGAGTCCCGTCAGCGTGGGACGCATCGCCGCCGAACTGTGGCCGCTGCTCAAGAACGAGGACTGGTCGTTTGTTTCGCCGCAGGGGTTCGTGGCGAACTGGCCGAATCGCATCTGGAATATGGAGAAGCATTATCACTACATCGGAGGGCAGGGAGCCGGCGGCATGGGTTATGGCGCTCCCGCGTCGGTGGGGGCGGCGCTGGCAAATCGCAAGTACGGACGCATCTCCGTGAACATCCAGACCGATGGCGATTTCAACTATTCTCCGGGCGTCTTCTGGACCGCGGCGCACCATCGCATCCCGCTGTTGAGCATCATGCACAACAACCGCGGCTATCACCAGGAGGTGATGTTCGTCGAGCAGATGGCTAGCGTCCACAATCGCGGCGCGGAGCGGGCGGGGATCGGCACGAAACTGTGGGATCCGGACATTAACTACGCTGCGATCGCCAAGGGGTATGGGCTGTATGCGGAGGGTCCGATCACCGATCCGAAGGAGCTGGCTCCGGCGTTTAAGCGCGGGATCGAACGGGTGAAGAAGGGCGAGCCGGTGCTGATCGATGTGGTGACGCAGCCGCGAGGATGAGGGATTGATGAGGGATTTATGAAGAAACTCGTATTCGCGATGCTGGCGGTGGCTGCTTACGGACAACAGGGCGACGCGAAAAAAGGCAGCAAGATGTTTGTCGATTACAGCTGTTACGCGTGCCACGGATTTTCGGGTCAAAATGGTCCGGGTAAGCGGCTGGTTCCGATGAAGATGCTGGCGCCGGTGTTCACGGCTTACGTTCGCTCTCCCGGCACCAACCAGATGCCGTCGTATTCGGCGAAGGTTTTGACGGATCAGCAACTCGCCGATATTTGGGCGTATATCAAGACGCTGCCGGATTCGCCGGAAGCCAAGGATATCCCGCTGGTCCAGCAGCTCAAGGCGGAAGCCGGGAAGTAACGTGTTTCTTTCGCGGGACTGTCATGGCAAGCATCACAACCAAAGACGGAACTAGCATCTATTACAACGATTGGGGAAGCGGGCAACCCATCGTATTCAGCCACGGCTGGCCGCTCAGCGCCGACGCTTTCGAGGATCAGATGTTCTTCCTGGCGTCGCGCGGGTATCGTTGTATCGCGCATGACCGGCGCGGCCACGGGCGATCGAGTCAGCCTTGGAACGGCAACGATCTGGATACCTATGCCGATGATCTGGCGGCCCTGGTGGAGCATCTGGATCTGAAGAACGCGATTCACGTGGGCCATTCAACTGGCGGCGGTGAAGTGACCCGATATATCGGCCGGCACGGGAACAAGCGTGTGTCGAAGGCCGTACTGATTGGTGCGATTCCGCCGCTGATGCTAAAGACACCGGCCAATCCCGGAGGATTACCGATCGAGGTGTTCGACCAGATCCGTGCAGGAGTCCTGGCGGACCGGTCGCAATTCTTCAAGGACCTCACCATGCCGTTTTACGGCTACAATCGACCGGGCGCAAGAATATCGGAAGGGGTGCGCGAGTCTTTCTGGCTGCAGGCCATGATGGCCGGGCTACCAGCTTGCTACTTTTGCATCAAGGCATTTTCGGAAACAGATCTGACGGAGGATCTGAAGAAGATCGAAGTGCCCACGCTGATCCTGCATGGCGACGATGACCAGATCGTGCCGATCGGCGCTTCAGCCATGCTGTCCTCGAAGATCGTCAAGAACGCGAAACTCACCATCTACAAGGGCGCCCCGCACGGGATGTGTACTACGGAGAAAGATCGCGTGAACGCGGACCTGCTGGCGTTCATCAAAGAATAACGGCACAGGATAACGCCGGTCAGCGGAACAAACCCAGTATCGCTCGCGTGCCTTCGGTGCTCCATGCCGAAAGCGTGTAGCCGATATTCGTGCGGACCATCAGTACGATCAGCACCAGGAATCCGTAGCGCGCCACCATGCCATAGACCTGCACCGGCAGCCGGGCCGCCAGCAGCAGCTTGGATCCATCCAGCGGCGGGATGGGGATCATGTTGAACAGCGCCAGGTACAGGCTCAGCTCGACACCTTGCGCCGCGAAGTTGGCTACCGCGAGGTTGATGTGCGCCGCGGCTGCGGCAATCGCCGCCAGCACCAGTGCGAACACAACATTGCTGGCAGGGCCAGCCAGGGCGACCAGCGCCAAGCCGTTTAAGCCAAAGCGCAGTTTTGAAGGATTCGTATTCACGGGCTTGCCCCATCCCAGGAACCCGGCGCCCAGTAGGGATGTCACCGCCGGGAGCAGCACCGTGCCGATCCAATCCACGTGCGCCAACGGATTGAGCGTTACGCGGCCGTCGCGCTGGGGCGTGTCGTCGCCCAGTTTGGTTGCGACCCAGGCATGCGCGAATTCGTGTGGAGTGGTCAGCAGCCAGAGCAGCGCCACGTTGATTAAGGCTGCTTCGTAATTCACCGCGGCGGCGGACCTGCCCGCATGGATTCAATTCTCCATCCGGCTTTCTCCCGCTTGAGGAGGAATAGGATGGTCGCGTTACGGTTGGCTGCTGAACCGTATTGAGTAGCCGCCGTGTCCACTTCTGCGAGATTCTTTTCAGGAAATCGTACGGTATTGATCATCAGAATAGGGCGGCTGGACTCCGACCATGGTTTGTCGGCGGATTCAGAGGTTCCTGGATTGAGATTCAAGAGGGCCCGGCTGAGCTCGGGGCGATTCGTATCGGAGGCAAGCAATTTGCTCACTGCCTTCTGATCGCGGCGCCCAAGAGCGTCCTTCAGGGCGAAAATCAATTTGTCGACGTCGGCCCGATCGGTTATCTCGTTGGCCGCAAAGGCCCACGGCGTGGCCAGCATGAACGCACAAAGCAGGAGCTTCACGGACACAATCCTAGCACTACCGTGAAAAGCGCTAATTTCGTGATGCCCGCTCGAACAATACGCTAGCGCGAAGAGCAGGAGGTGCGCATGTGATGCCAACAGCAGCACAGCGGTGGCCGGCCCGCGGCGTAGTGTATTCATCATGCCCTTTCTGGCAGGCGATCCTATCACTGAACGCGATTCTCGCGTGCCCCGCACGCAAACTCCCGACTGTATGATATAGAGCGATGCGATTCCTTACGATCCTTCTGGCTCTGTCTGTCCTCTCGGCCCAGGATGCCGCGCCCACCCGAGCCGACTGGCCGCACTATGGCGGCACGCAATTCTCCTGGCGCTATAGCGCACTGGATCAGGTCAATACGTCGAACGTAAAGAATCTGCTTCCCGCGTGGATCTTCCAGACCGGCGATTATACGGAGTATCTCGGGTCGACGCCGATCGTGGCGGATGGCGTCCTGTATCTGATCTCGGCCAGCGCACGCGTCTTTGCCCTGGATGCGGCGAAAGGGACTGTGATCTGGCAGTACCGGTATCCCACGCCGCGCGCAGGCATCGCCGGCAGCCATTCCGATTTCGTCCAGAACCGCGGGGTTGCCGTGACGGATGGCAAAGTCATCTTCGGTACTCGGGACAATTTCTTGATCGCGCTGGACCAAAAGACTGGCAGGGAGATTTGGAAGGTCAGCGTGGACGATCCGAAACAGTGCGGCTGCAACAACCTCTCCGCGCCGCTGGTGGTCAAGGACAAGATCATCGTGGGAGGCAATGGTGGCGATCAGGCGCATCGCGGCTATCTGACTGCTTTCTTCGCGAAGACCGGGCGTCTGGCCTGGCGCTGGTACGTTGTGCCGGCCAAGGGCGAAAAGGGCAGTGAGACATGGAAAGGCGACAGCTGGCGCTATGGCGGCGGAGCTCCCTGGCTCACCGGGTCTTTCGATCCGGACTTGAATTTGGTGTATTGGGGCACCGGCAACGCCGCGGCGGATTTCTATGACTCCGATCGCGTCGCTTCGGGGACGAACAAGACCAAGGACGTCAACCTATATACCGCCAGTGTTGTGGCGTTGGACGCCGACACCGGGAAACTTCGCTGGCACTATCAGGAAGTCCCCGACGATGTGTGGGATTACGATTCCTCCTATGAAGTTCTTTTGATGGACAGGCAGATCCGTGGCCAGATGCGCAAGGTGCTGGTCCACATGAACAAGAGCGGTCTGACGTTCGTGCTGGATCGCGCTACTGGGGAGTTTCTCAGTTCGTTTAACGTTCCTGAGATTTCTAATTGGATCTCGGGGGTCACGGAAGATGGGAAGCTGGTCGGCCGCAATGAACCGGAGATGGGCAAGACCAAGAACTTCTGTCCGAGCACGGCCGGCGCCAAGAGCTGGAATTCCACGGCGTACTCGCCGCGTACAGGGTTCCTGTATGTGCCCACACTTGAGCTGTGCATGGATATCACTCCGAACGATACCAAGGCGACGGAAGGCCGCTTCTATATGAATGGCGAGTTCCCCACACGCCTGCCGCCGAATCGCACCACCTACAGTCATGTGGACGCCTGGGATCCGGTCACGGGGAAACGAGTCTGGAGCGTGCCCTACAAGTTCGTGCTGCTTTCTTCGATGCTGGCCACGGCGGGCGATCTGGTATTCACCGGCGATCCTGAAGGAAACTTCTTCGCCCTCGATGCCCGCAGCGGTAATAAGCTGTGGAATTTTCAGACGGGCGCCGGCCATCGCGGGGCGTCGGTTTCGTATTCGGTGAACGGAAAGCAATACATCGCGGTGACAACTGGATTTCAGCAAACCATCGTCGGTGCGGCGGCCGCCGGCTTGTTCCCCGAGGAAAATTTTCGCGCCGGATCCACGCTGGTAGTATTTGCGTTGCCGGAGGGATCCCGATGAGGCGCGCTTCGCTGATACTTATGATTGGCGCGCTTGCCGCGATTGCGCCCGCCCAGGACCTCGTGAAGCAGGGCGAAGGCGTGTTCAATGCGTCGTGTGCGATCGGTTACTGCCACGGAGTCCGCGGAACGGCAGGCGGAGCGCCCAGGGTTGCCGCCCGCGGGTTCGATCAGGCGTTCATAAATAACACGGTTCAGCGCGGTGTGCCCAATACCGCGATGCCGGCATTCGTGATGGTCCTGTCCCGAGCTGATTTGACTGCCGTGGTTGCGTATGTGGCATCTCTAAATGGCGTCACCGTCACAGCTCCCGCGAGTTCCGGGACACCTGCCACGACGCCGGTCGGCAATGCAGGGCCCGGTCTCAATCTGTTCTCGGATGCCGTACGCAGCTTCGGGCGCTGCTCCACATGCCATCAAGTGGGAGGGCTCGGCATTGCAGTCGCGACGCCCATGGCCAAAGTTCCTGCCGATGTTGCGGCGCTGAAGGCGCTGGCGACTCCCCAGGTCTCGACGGTGACGATCGGCAGCGAGTCCATGCCGGCTCTGATGGTCAGCAAGAAGGCCAACGCGGTGATGTTCTACGACCTCACCAGCTCGCCGCCGGTGCTCCGGACCGAATTGCCCGCGGCCGTTCAAACACGTGACGGTAGTACGTGGAAACACTCCTCCGTAATCGGTTCTTATAGTGACGCGGAATTGGCGGCGGTCCTCGCGTACCTCCGCGTGGTTGTGAAACTCTGACCATTTTCACCATCGGCCACTCGACGCACCCCATCGAGAAGTTCCTCGAAATGCTGGAGTCGCATGGCGTCCGGCAACTGGTGGATGTACGAACGATCCCGAAGTCGCGCCGGAATCCGCAATTCGCTCAAGATCAGCTGGCTGTTTCCCTGGAGCAGCACGGAATCGTCTACGTGCATCTTCCTGGACTCGGCGGGCTCCGTCACGCTCGCAAGGACTCCATCAACACCGGCTGGAAGAATGCAAGTTTTCGCGGGTATGCAGATTACATGCAGACGGACGCCTTCGTTATGAGCCTGACCAAGCTGATAGATCTGGCGACGACGCCCACCGCAATTATGTGCGCGGAGGCCGTCCCCTGGCGATGCCATCGGTCGCTAATCGCCGATGCTTTGACGGCCCGAGGAATCCAAGTCGAGCACATCCTGAGCGCCACCAGCCGTAAATCCCATACTTACACGCCCTTTGCGAGGGTCGAGGGCGAGTCGGTTACCTACCCGGCGCTTCCTCTGACGGAGACTGATAGACTTTAAACAGTTGATGTACGCACGCAGTTTCGGATTGATCCTGGTCGCCGGACTGGCCTTAGCCCAAGGTCCTCCGCCAGCTCCGCAGGCCCCCCAAGACGATCTTCCACTGTATCGGTTGGATGCCCGCCTGGTGCTACTCCACGCCAGTGTGGTGGATAAGAACGGGAAACTTCTCACCAATATTCCGCAATCGGCGTTCAAGATTCAGGAGGACGGAGTCGAGCAACCCCTCAAACTCTTTCGCCGCGAGGATGTTCCGGTATCGATGGGCATCATCGTCGATAACAGCGGAAGCATGAACGGCAAGCGTTCCCGGGTTGCTGCAGCCGCCCTTGAGCTGGTCAAGCAATCCAACCCGGACGACGAAGTGTTCATCGTCAACTTCAATGACGATACGCATATCGACCAGGTTCTGACGAACGACGTCAAGAAGCTTCAGGCCGCACTTGCTCGCATGGAATCGCGAGGCGGCACGGCCATGCGCGACGCGCTCAGCACATCCATCGATTACGTCAAGAAAAATGGGAAGAAAGACAAGAAGGTTCTGGTGGTGATCACCGACGGCAACGACAACTCCAGCAACATATCGCTGGAGCAGGTGCTGCGTAAGTCGCGAGATAGCGAAGTCCTGATCTACGCCATCGGGTTGCTCAGCGAAGAGGAAGCCCGCGACGCGCGCGCCGCAAAAAAAGCCTTAAAGACGCTTACTGAAGCTGCCGGCGGGATGGATTACTACCCCAAGAATCTCAGCGACGTCCAGGAGATCACTCCGCGCGTGGCCCGAGAGATCCGCAATCAGTATATTCTCGGATACACTTCCTCAAATCAGACTCTGGATGGTTCGTTCCGGCAGATCAAGGTAACGGTCAACGGCTTTGGCCGCCCCACGGTTCGCACCCGGAATGGTTACTACGCAACGCCTACGGCGAAGATTATGGCGCCAGGGGAAGTGTGGGCGCGTAGTATCCGTGCCTGGCCCGCACCGTAAATTCTTTGCGGTCCTTCACGCGAATATCCACCGGATGATATAGCCCATCGGTGCGGAGCGGATCCGGGCGGTAGAACACGTTGTACTGGTGCCGCAGCTCATTGGCGATGTTCTCGAAGGACTGTCCCAGGTCCTCGGCCTTGAAGGGGAAAAACGCCATGCCCCCGGTCTCTTCGGCGTAACGCTTTAACACCTTGTCGCCGCTGGATTCCAGGTGCGTGATGTTGGTCGAGATGGTGTAAATGACTGCGTCGGCCTTGTGCGCCATTTCTAGGGCCTGCTCGCGCGTCCAACGGCTCTGGTTGTCATCGCCGTCGCTCAGGACGACGATGGCGCGCCGGAACTTATCGCGCGGCTGATCCATCATCAGCTTGTCGCGGCAGGAAAAGAAAATCGCGTCGTACAGCGCCGTACCGCCGCCGGGCCGCAGCTCGCGGATCGCCTTGGTGACGGCCACCTGGTCGTCGGTCAGATCCGCCACCAGTTGCGGTGAGGTATCGAAACTGACCACGATGGCTTTGTCCTTGCCGGGGCGCATCACCGTGGTGATGAAGTTGGTCGCGGCTTCCTGAATGAAGCGGAACCGTTCGCGAATGCTGTTGCTGGTATCGATCAGGATCGCCAGCCTCAGCGGCAGGTCGGTTTCCGCGGTGAACTCCAAAATGTTCTGCTTCTTCTTGTTCTCGATAATTTCGAAATCTTCTTTGGTCAGATTGCTGACGAAACGGCCCTTTTTGTCCGTCACTGTGTACAGCAAATTCACGCGGGTAACGTCCACCGTGATGCGGCTCACATCCTCGGGCGGCGCTGCCGGGGGCCGCTGCTTGGCGTTCTGCCCGAATGCAAGGGCAACGCTCAGCAGAGCAATAATTCCGCGTTTCATGGCACTTATTATATCCCTGCCAGCCAGACAGACAGCTCCGGGGGCAGAGGAGCCTCTACTGTCACCATCTTACCGGTGGCAGGGCTCGTGAACCCGATCTTCCAGGCGTGCAGGAACAGTCTGTCCGCTGGAGGAGCTCCGTAGAGTCGATCGCCCGCCACGGGATGCCCCAGGCTGGCCATATGGACGCGGATCTGATGCGTCCGACCGGTCTTGATGCGCACCTCCAGGAACGTGAACTTCTCCCAACGCTGGCGGACGCGATATTCGGTAATGGCTTCGCGGCCTGTCGCGAGCCGTGCCGTCATGCGTATGCGCCGCACGGGATCCCGCGCAATGGGTTTAGTGATGCGTCCCGTATCGTCCTTGATCCGTCCGTTCACCAAGGCCAGATAGACCTTCTCCACTGTGCGTCCGGAGAATTGCGCGGCCAGTGCACGATGCGCGGCATCTGTACGAGCAACAAGGAGCACGCCGCTGGTGTCCTTATCCAGGCGGTGCACGATTCCTGGGCGTTCTTCTCCACCGAGTTGCGATAGTCCCTGGAAGTGATGGACCAGCCGGTTGACCAGCGTCCCGTCGTGCTGGCCTGCCCCGGCATGAACCGTCAGTCCTGCTGGCTTGTTCACGGCGATCACTGCGGCGTCCTGGTACAGGATCTCGATCGGAAGGTCTTCCGCGGTTGCCTTGAGTGGCGGCAGATCGGCGGGGGAGACTTCGATGGCCTCGCCGCCGCGCAGCAGCAGTGAAGATTTCGCCGGCGTGCCATCGACCAGCACGCGACCTTCTTTGATCCAGGATTGAATCCGCGACCGGCTGTATTGGGTGAGCTGCTCTTGCAGAAAATGATCCAGGCGCTTGCCCGCTTCACCCGTGAAACGGTTCGTCACCCTTGTCCCGATACCTCGAACACCGCGATTTCGGCCATCAGGTTCGGCATCCAGGTGACCTGCCGTTCTCCGGCCACGAAGATTCTCCGCTCGACTTTCCATCCCTGCTTTGCGACAAGTGCTTCAAAGTCCAGCACGGTCAGGAAATGGATGTTGGGCGAATCGAACCAATCGTAGGGAAACAGGTCGGTGCGGGGGGCCCGCCCGGTGAGCAGCCAGGCAAGCCGGACCGAATAGTGCCCGAAATTGGGGAACGCGACGACCGCGCGCTTGCCGACGCGCAACATCCCCAGCAGCACGCGCAGCGGATAGCGTGTTTCCTGCAGCGTCTGCGACAGGACCACGTAATCGAACGCCTTATCCGGATAATCTTCCACGGCCGATTCCAGATCGCCTTGATACACCGACGCTCCACGGGCAATGGCCTTCTGCACGCGCGCGCCTTCCATCTCGACACCGCGCCCGTCTACTTGCTTGTTCTCTTTCAGCCAGGCCAGCAGCTCGCCTTCACCGCAGCCCAGATCCAGCACTCGCGTCCGCGGCTCAATCAGTTCCCCGATGATCGCGAAGTCGCGACGCCCATAGACTTTACGCATTGTCGTTACACATGTGTCTAGGCGTTTGCGGCCGCTTCCCGGAAGGTGCTGGCCAGGAACCCGCGCACCACTTCGGTTTGCTGTTCCACTTCCACCAGGAACGAATCGTGCCCGTAGCGTGCATCCAGATTACAGTAGGCCACGTCGCAGTTCCGGCCGCGCAGGGCCTTCACGATTTCGAGCGACTGATAGGGTGGATACAGCCAGTCGGATGTGAAGCTGATCAGAAGAAACCGCGCCTTATTCAATTCGAAAAGCGTCTGGAGTGCGCCGCGCTGGGTGAGGTCGAACGTGTCCATGGCGCGCGTGATGTAGATGTACGAATTCGCATCGAAGCGATCGACGAATTTGTAGCCGCGGTACTTTAAATAGCTCTCCACTTCGAACTGATCCGGCGTGCGCAGCTTGCGGCCGAACTTCTCACGCATGCTCTCATCGCTCATATAGGTGATGTGGCCCACCATGCGCGCTACCGCCAGGCCGCGCCCTGGAAGCCGGCCGCCGTAGTAGTTGCCGCTGTTCCAGTCGGGATCGGCCATGATCGCCTGCCGACCGACTTCGTTGAAGGCGATCTGCTGCGCGCTGTGCCGGGCTGTAGTCGCAATCGGAATCGCTGACGCCACGCGGTCGGGATATGTTGCCGCCCACTCCAGTGCCTGCATCCCGCCCATGGATCCGCCGGAGACCGTCAGCAGACGGTCGATTCCCAGATGGTCGATCAGCATCTTTTGGAGACGGACCATGTCGGCGATGGTGACCTGGGGGAACGACATCGCCCAAGGGCATCCGGTTTCAGGGTTGATGGACCCAGGGCCGGTGGTCCCGCGGCATCCTCCCAGTACGTTCGAGCAAATGACGAAATATTTGTCGGTATCGAAGGCCTTCCCCGGCCCGATCATGGTGGACCACCAACCGCCTTCGCCGGCGGCGTGCGCGTCGCCAGAAAATGCGTGCGTGACCATAACTGCATTGGATCGAGCTGCATTCAGCTCGCCATAGGTCTCATAAACGACCTCCACGGGAGCCAGGGCAAAGCCGGAATCCAGCTCCAGCCGGTCGAAAGTACAGTTCGCAACCTCCGTCACCATGGGAATACTTTCAGTATAGTGGGCAGGAGGCAAATCTCCGTTATGCTGCTAAAACTGCTCTCGACACCCAACGATCTGACGCTTACTCTGGCCCGGGTCATCTTGTCCATGATCTTTTTTGCTCACGGATCCCAAAAGATGTTCGGATTCTTCGGCGGCCGCGGCGTGGCGGGCACCATCGCCATCTTCGAGCAGACCATGGGCATTCCCGCGCCCCTGACCGTGCTGGCGATGACCGCCGAAGTCTTCGGCGCCATCGGTTTGTTCTTCGGCTTGTTCAGCCGGGTGGCGGCTTCGGGCGTCCTGGTGGTGATGATCGTCGCGCCGTTCGCGAATCATCTTTACCCGAACTTCTTTATGAATTGGCAGGGCCGCCAAATGGGAGAAGGCTACGAATATCACCTGCTGGCAATCGCGCTGATCGTCGGTGTTCTGGTGCGCGGCGGGGGGGCACTTTCCCTCGACCGGCTGATCGCAAACGCCAGAGGCACTAAACCCGCGATAGTGCTTCCCGAATCCGCTTGACGTTGATGTCGCCTCGAACGGTGTCCGCCGATTGCGCTGGAGGCGCCGCCGATTGAGTCTGGGGAGCCAGGCCCACGGCCTTGACGAGCGGCATCACCATCTCAGGTGTCGGGGGATTCGTTTCCAAGTAATCCATGCCCTCCACCGTGATCAGCAGATTACTCTTGTCATCGCTGGTCACCAGGCTTCGCTGTTTCAAGTACCACAGAGCAAAGTTGAGTCCCTCCGATGTGGTTTCCAGCATGGCTTCCACTCTTCGCATCGATAGTCCGGGAGTGAAAGGCTTGAGGCGCCGGCGGTCGTAGAGTATGCACAGCAGAGTCGCCCGCAATGCCGTCTCGCGTCCCAGTGCCGTGAAGAACTCCAATCCACTGAAGTTAAACTCAGCCTTCTCTTCGCCGCCGCCCTTTAGTTTGTCGAACTCGGCCCGCAGCGCCGGGTCGGAGAGCACTTCGTAAGCCAGATTGACGGCGTCGAACTTGGTTTGATCGCCGGTTTCGGCATTTCGAGGGTGATACTTCTGCGCCAGTTTGCCATATGCTTTTGCAATCGTTTCCGAATCCGACTTGGCATCGATATCGAGAACCTTGTAGTGATCCTGAAACTTACCGGCTATAGGAGCGGACATATGGATACTCTTCTATCGGCAGATTCTACAATCAACTTCATGGATCACCATGCGGTTGCCGCCGTCAGCCTCACCGGGATCAGCCTGGACGTGCTGGGCGGCCTATATCTGGCTTACGACCTGTTGGGCGGCCAGCACGGCCCACTGCGGCTCCTGACGCGAATGGTCACGTATTCAATCGTGTTCGGCCTCGGCTACGGGCTGGATCTCGGCTTGTTCTTTGCAGCAACTGCGGGATACTACGCGGACAACCTGCCCGAGCGGCGGCTGGCCGTGTTCGGAGTCGCTCTCGTATTTTGCGGCTTTGCTCTGCAGTCATATCAATATCAGTTATCGATCCTTGATATACAAGTGCAGTGACATACCAGTGCGATGAGAATTCTTCCAAGAAACGCGGCGCTGATCCTAATCGACCTACAGACGGCGATCGACCATCCCAGTTGGGGTGACCGGAATAATCCCGATGCAGAGAAGAACGTTGCGGCGCTGCTGGATGCCTGGCGAACGTCGGACCGGCCGATTTATCACGTTCGTCATGATTCGATCGAGCCTGAATCGCACTATCGACCTGGCCAGCCTGGGAATGATTTCAAGCCGGAAGCACGACCGCTGCCGGGTGAGGTTGTGATCGTCAAGCGGACGAACAGTGCATTTATTGGCACGGATCTGGAAGCCCGGCTGCGCGCCGCACGGCAGACGGTGCTGGTGATCGCCGGAGTGATCACCAACAATTCCGTGGAAGCCACCGTGCGCATGGCGGGAAACCTGGGATTCGATACGTTCCTGGTGGAAGACGCCTGCTTTACCTTTGCGCGAAAAGATTGGTCCGGCCGGCTTCGGACGGCGGATGAAGTCCATGCCATGAGCCTGGCGAATCTGGACGGTGAATACTGCACGGTGATCCGCACAGCGGACGTGGTGGGGCTCAAGCCCCGCGCAGACTGAAGTTCCAGAATGCTATTGTTGCGGTCGCACGAACAGGGCCGGATTCTTCAGTAGCTCTTCGAAGCGCTGGATGTCCTGGTTGTCCGCGATGCATTCGTACTCGCGCAGCCGCTCCCCCGGGCGCAGCGACAGAAATGAGGGCGCCAGGTTCCAGGTCTTGGTGAAGACCTTGGGATCTTCGATGAATACGTTATACGTGATCGTGTCGTAATCCACGCGCTGGTAGCGTTCGATCACGTGCAGCGCGTCGCTATGAAGGGATGCGCCGCCAGCGCCTAGCCAGGTTTTATCGTTGAACCCGATCACGTCCACCACAAGCGTGTCGCCTTCCCAGTGGCCAACGGAATCTCCCATGAAGGAAGGATCCAGATCGTCCGGGTGCTTGCGTCCGTCGGTCGGAATCACCCGGAACGCGTGGAACGTCTCGTAGAGAAACGTCACCTCGTCTTTGGTCTGAATGATCTTGATAGGCAGAGGCATCGACGTGATTCGCGGAACGCCGACCAGCAGGCAGCGTCCGCTGGGATCGTCGATGAGCCTGCGGTCGCGAATTTCTTTGAGCTTGGGCTGGATCCAGTCCTGGTACGGAGGCGGCTCGGGACGAGCCCCGCCGCCGCGGCCACCCTGCGCTGGGGCCGCAGCGGTGGCACCTGAATCTGGGCGAGCAGCTTTGGCGTTCTCCGCGCCGATGGCGAACGATAATCCGCCGGCTCCGCCGCCCTGCCAGATGCCCGACATGTCCGGTTTACCATCGGGAGTTCTCGGTACGGGCGGCTTTTGGGCAACTGCAAGCGAGATCCACAACGTTGCGAAGAGAAGGCGTTTCAATTGCCACCTCCCGTTCCCGCTGGAGGCCCGGAGAAAATCTTCTTTCCGTCCGCGAGTGTGATTTCGCGAGAGTGCGCCAAGTTCGCCCCGTTGCGGGCTTTCCATGCGAACACCGTGATCGCATCGCCCTGCTTCAGCGTGACGTCCCGCTTCCAGCCCTGGCGCACCAGCATGTTGGGCGGAAATCCTTCGAACTTCCACTCTTCCACTTTGCCCTTGGCATCCGTCACATTCAGATAAAAATGCATGTGCGGATTTTCCCACTCCACTTTGGTGACGACGCCCTTCAGCGTGATGGGTTTTTCGCCGTCATACTCGGCGGCGAAGGAGTGATGCGCAAAGGCCGGCGCTGCCGCGATCAAGACTGCCGCGAAGAATGCAAGTCGCATAAAAATGGACCTCCAAGCCAGCAAATCATCTGCCAGTATACTCTCGTGAGGTATGCCTAACGTCACCCATCTGGAATGCAGTCTGTGCGTCAGTCGCTTCCCGGCCAACCAGGTTCATAACCTGTGTTCCTGCGGCGGAACGCTCTATGTGCGTTACGATCTGCCTGCGATCAAGGCCACGTGGACGCAGGATAGCCTGCGATTCACCAGGTCTGATCTATGGCGTTATCTGCCTGTACTTCCAGTGCAAGATGCAGCATCGATCGTTTCCCTGGGCGAAGGGATGACGCCGCTGATCCGGGCACGTCGTCTGGGACCTGCTATCGGCGCGCAACAACTCTGGGTGAAGGACGAGGGCCTCAATCCCACGGCCTCTTTCAAGGCCCGCGGCATGACCACTGCGATCACCATGGCTCGTGAGCTTGGGATCAGGAAGATCGCCATTCCCTCGGCCGGGAATGCCGCCAGCGCCGCGGCCGCGTATGCCGCCGCCGCTGGAATCGAAGCGCACATCTTTATGCCGAAAGATGTTCCCCAAGCCAACTACATCGAATGCAAAATCCTGGGCGCTCAGGTCACGTTAGTGGACGGTCTCATCAGCGATTGTGCCCGCATCGTCGGCGAACGTAAGGATGCCGAGGGCTGGTTCGATATGAGCACGCTCAAAGAGCCGTATCGCGTCGAAGGCAAGAAGACCATGGGTTATGAGGTCGCAGAGCAGTTCGAATGGGAGCTGCCGGATGCGATCTTTTATCCCACGGGCGGCGGCGTTGGGATGATCGGGATGTGGAAGGCCTTCGACGAGCTCGAGCAGATCGGCTGGATCGGCAGGAAGCGTCCGAAGATGATCGCAGTTCAGGCCGAGGGCTGTCAGCCTATCGTTCGCGCCTTCGAGAAGCACGCGTCGCATTCCGAATTCTGGCAGAATGCCTTCACTGCGGCGGCTGGTCTGCGTGTTCCCAAGCCGCTGGGCGACGTGCTTATTCTGAACATCCTTCGAGCGAGCGGCGGCACGGCGATCGCCGTCAGCGACGAAGAAATTCTGGATGGCGGCCGCGAGCTTGCATCGATGGAAGGAGTCTTCGCGGCTCCCGAAGGCGCGGCCTGCATCCCCGCGGTCCGAAAGCTTCTCGCGAACGGATTCCTTTCGCGCACAGATCGGATCGTTCTGTATAACACGGGCTCGGGACTGAAATATCTCGACGCCTACGGCGAGCTTGCTTCTAATTGACGGCATTACCCCTTGGCGCTCTGATTTACGATTTCGGTTCCTCGCATATTCACGTCGCACGTGAAGATCTCGAGTGTCCGACCTTCCCAGAGTATGTCTACCGTCTGCTGGCCGTCACCCAACCCAGGCACCACCTTGAAGATGGCCCCGGCAGGAACGGTGACCGCTCTGCGCTTGCCATACACTACTTCAATCGCTAGAGTGCGCTCGCCTAGTCTGAATATTTTGCCGGTTAACATGAAACCTCTTCCTGCTCGAAGAAAAGGTTTGCAAGGTAACGCTTGCAGCCGGTAGGCTGCTTTAGATCGGGCATCTTTATTCTAGCGGGTCGAGGCTGAAATTAGGGGTGGCGAATGGCGAATAAACTCAAGATTTGGGAAACCCTGATATTTATGATCCAATGTCGCTATAATTCGATTGCCCGATCTCGAAGGATCGCCGCTGAAACAGCGGGTTAACGGAGACTCGTTTTCTTCGAGCGGAAAGGAGGCTTGAATGTTAAGTGGCAAACGATTCAAACTTACAAGACCTGCCATGGCTCTTGATTCCGTTGTTCGACAGGGTTGGATCACAATTCCGACGGGTGCCATCATTCGAGTCATCGCAGGCCCAAATGACGGTGAAGAACAAATGATCGAAGTGCTCCGGGAAGACCGGATGCTCGCAATGTACGCCATTGACGTGACTGCTGGTTGTAGAGAGATCACGGATTGGAGCGCCACCGCAGGTGGGCGAAAAACGAGCGATGAGGAAGCCGGGCCGCGCACGCCCGCTAGGTAAAGCTGCTTACTCCCGCAGCGATTGACGATTCGTTGAATCGGGACCCTCCGACGCGATAGCATTGAGGGCGAAAAGTTATGCTTCCCGAGCGCTGGCGCAAGTCAGGTCGTGTGAT
>Ga0068855_100001344_pt1 | contig 30457 bp, 28 predicted proteins | sample KBSCornC52_FD_66592 | JGI IMG/M metagenome (GOLD analysis project Ga0068855, IMG submission 66592) | Corn rhizosphere microbial communities from Kellogg Biological Station, Michigan, USA - KBS Corn C5-2 | ecosystem: Host-associated > Plants > Roots > Rhizosphere > Soil ... | reverse complement strand
ACTTCGATCTACTTACGAATCTGCTTGCGGCAAAATCATAAGAGGCACCAGACAAACAGAACATCGGGAAGATCATGTAGTTACGTTAAGGGGCTTGTTGACGGAGTATCACCAGGCACCAAGACCGGTTGGTGATTTATCTCATCAAGGTAGATAAGACAGCAAATGGGAGAAAATCTACGGAGCAAACTCGCGTACATACCCCTTCCAATAGCCTTCGACCTCGCGCATGAGCTTCTCGTAGTCTGGATCGCCGCGCAGTTTGTCCCAATTCTTGTCGCGCTGGAACCAGGGATAATTGTGGTTTCCTAAAGCGACCGCTCTTCGCAAAAACGCTAACGCTGTCGTCTTGTCGCCCAGTAGCGCATACACTGCGCCCACCCACTCCGCAAGATCGCCGTCCACAATCCCTTCCGGCTTATAGCTGAGCACATCCGGATCAATTTTGTCCCGCTCTCCGCGCATGGCGTGCAGGTAAGCGGAAAAGATTAGCGGTGAGTCGTCGCCCTTGCCACCCCGGAGTTCCAGCGACTTGTTGATCCATTGTTCGGCCTCGTCGTACTTGCCTTCGTAGTAGAGGAAGTACCCCAGGAACGCCATGAGCTTGAATTGTTGCGGCGTTCGTTGCAAGGCCGCGCGCGTCTGCTCAACCGCTTCCTCGGTTTTGCCCTGATAGAGGAGCATCCGGCCATGCATCCAGTAAATGCGTGGCGGCGACGGGTTCAGATCACGGGAATGTCGAAGCGCCTGCTCCGCGAGGTCATCGAGCCCCATGTAGTGATAGCCGTAGCCGAGGTAATCCCAAACCTGCACATCATTGGGCGCCAGGGAAGCTGCCTGTCGGAGCGTGCGGATAGCTTCCGCATTCTTGCCTTCTTCGACCAGCACACCGCCCAGCACAGAAGTTGCGGCTTCGGAAGTTGGTTCCAGGGCCAAGGCTTTCCGTGCAGCCTGCTCTGCATCGGACAGCACGCGACCGGCGTTATCGGCAAAGTTCGCTGCCTGCCATGCATAAAGCTGGGCCAGGATCACATAAGCGTCGGCAAATGACGGATCGAGAGCAATTGCCTTTTGGGCCAGCTGTTCTCCCTGGTGAAGAGATTCCACTCGCGACGTGCTGGAGTACTCGTTGAAATATGCGCGTGCCTGTACGAGATAGTTGTAAGCCTCTGCCGAGTGTGTGCTGGGAGTGTTCATGCGCTCCTGCTCCGCGCCTGAAAGCTGAACACTGAGACTCTGCACCACCTGCTGTGCTACGTCGTCCTGAAATTTCAGCATGTCGGTTCCGCGCAGATCAAAACGCTGCCCCCAGCGGGTCGCGCCATGATCGATCAGTTGCACCGAAACCCGAAGCACGCCTCCAACATTTTGATAATTGCCCGCGAGCACAGAGTCCACCTTCAATTCACGCGCGGCATCAATCGGATCGAAACTCCCGCTGGAATACTTCAGCACCGAGTTCGTGGGCCGCACCGCCAGGTTCTGCAGGGAAGCCAGCCGGCTGATGATTGCGTCTGCCATGCCGATTCCCCAGGTCTCATCGGTCTTTTGCCCCAGATGTTCAAAAGGCAAAACCGCAATGCTGTGTGCCGCAGCGGCGGGAATGGCAACCGCCGTACTTGAACTTCCTTGTTTCGCTGAACTGCGGGACCAGTAGGCCAAAGCGGCAACAACCGCAATCAAAATGAGAGCCCCTGCTGCTATCCAAGGCGTGCGTGCGCGCTCCGATGGCACGATCGCCACCTGCGAGGCGGAACTACTGTCGCGGCGGAGTCGCTTGAGGTCGCTTTCGATGTCGGCGGCGTGCTGATAACGGAGGCTGGGATCCTTTTCGAGAGCCTTGTTTACGATGCGCTCGAGTTCGGCCGGTAACTCGGGGTTTAGCCGAACCGGAGAGGTCGGCGCCGAATGCAGGATGCGATCGAAGATCGCGGCCGAAGTGTCCCCGGAAAAAGGTGGCCGCCCTGCGCACATTTCGTACAACAACGCGCCAAACGAAAACAGGTCTGTTCGCTCGTCCAGCGGCTTCCCTAGTGCCTGTTCGGGCGACATATATGCGATCGTGCCTACGGCGCTGCCAGGGCTGGTAAGGTGCTCTGCCGGAATACTCACGGTAGCGCCCGCGGCTTCCACCAGTGAACTTCGAGCCGCCATCTTAGCGAGACCAAAATCGAGAATCTTGGCGTGCTTTCGTGTGGTGACGAAAACGTTGGCGGGCTTGATGTCGCGATGGATGATCCCTTGAGCATGCGCAGCCCCCAGGGCATCAGCGATTTCGATTCCCAGCTCCAGAATCTGTTCCACCGGAAGCGGACGGCCCATCACCATATGCTTCAGGGTTTCACCTTCCAGGCGTTCCATGGCAATGAAGAGGCGGCCGTCAGCCTCGTCGATTTCATACACCGTGCAAATGTTGGGGTGGTTCAGCGCGGAAGCCGATCGCGCCTCTCGCCGAAAACGCTCCAGCGCCTGCGGATCGCGCGACAGTTCATCGGGCAGGAACTTTAGGGCAACGTGCCGCCCCAGTTTGAGGTCCTCGGCTTCATACACAACGCCCATGCCGCCCCCACCGAGTTCCTTGAGAATGCGGTAATGGGAGATTGTTTGGCCGAGCATGGCGCGCCCTCAGAAGGGAATCACAGAATCGTAAGACGGAGCTGGAATTCGGTCAACGTCGGCCATCAGGATCTTGCAAGGTGTTCAAACGTCATTCGACCGCCAAGCAACATTTGAGGAACGCTGATGACGCCGGAAGCATCGAATTACGTGTCTCTTGGCCAGCAGGTTGTGACTTTATTCGTTCTTGCGCTGCCCGTCGCGTCGGTCGCGTGGACAGTCACGCACGAAGCCATCTTCCGCGAGATGCAGGATTACTGCCGAACCAAAAGCAAGTCGTGTCGCTCAGTGCTGCAACGGAAGTTTTTCTACTTGTTCACCTGCGAATATTGTTTCAGCCACTACGTGTCCGGGATTTTTCTCGCCATCACACGCTTCAAGCTGCTGTTTCCGGACTGGCGCGGCTACCTGATCTCGTTGTTCGCCCTGGTGTGGGTCTGCAATTTCTATATCAGCATCTACAATCGCCTGCGCCTGAATATCAAGCACGAGCACATCGCGATCGACAAAAAGCAACTGGAAGTGGAATCAATCGAAAATGGTAAGAAAGCGGCGTGAGCCGGAAACGCGGGCGCCGGCACGAACGTAAGGAAGTTTTGGTGGAGGCGGCGGGAGTCGAACCCGCGTCCGAAAATGTTACTGGTCAGAAGCCTACATGCGTAGTCGCGTTCCTGCCCCAGGCATTACCCTGGGACGTTCGCGGCCGCCGCTCAGAACGGACAAGAAACGGTTGCCGCTAGCCTGAGATCTTAGCCTCCCCACCCAGACGTAGCAGGGAAGAGCAGCCCGCTGTGCGACGTCCTTCCGCAGCCCACGGGCAAAGCCGCGGAGGACGGCTACTTAACTAATTAAGCAGCGTATGCCATCTGTTGATTGGCAATTATCATTTTGCACGCGATTACGGGTGTGTGCACCCCGGCATGCCTTCTGGCCGCAAGCATCTCCGTCGAAACCGTGACGCCCCCTTGGTGGGATCGACCATTCAAAGAACTGCTTCCAATCTAGGTAGAACCAGAAGGGAAGTCAATGTATCCGAAGATATAGATGCAGGAGGATGTCTCCTGGAATCATAGATGGCCAGGAGCCTGATTCCAGGCTGCTTAGAACCCGGCCTTTACCAGTTGCTCGATGGTGAGCGCGCTCTCGGCCCTTTGCGGCGCCATCATCTTCTCGACATATTTTGCGATGACATCCACTTCCAAATTGACGGGGTCGCCGGCCCTCAACGAACGCAGGTTTGTCATTTCCGCGGTATGCGGAATGATCGCAACCTGCACTTCTACGCCTTCGACAGATGCCACGGTCAGACTGATCCCCTCAATGGTGAGAGATCCCTTTTCGACTACGTAACGCGTCAACTCCGAGGGAACGTGAATGGTGAGAAGGTAGTCCTTCCCCCCTTTGACCGGAGTCAAGGAAACAAACCTGCCAGTCCCGTCAACATGTCCCTGCACTATATGCCCGTCGAAACGGCCATTGGCGCGCATCGGAAGCTCGAGGTTTACCAGTGCGCCTTCGTGAATGCGCGAGAAGGACGTGCGCGTCCAGGTTTCTTCGGCGAGATCGGCCACAAAGGAGTTATCGCTGAGGTCAACCGCCGTTAAACAGACACCGCTCACCGCGATGCTGTCGCCGGGCTTGAGTCCAAGTAACAACTTTGACGACGAGGAAACGGTGAGGCGACGGTTTTCCTCTAGCTGCGAAATCGCCGTGATCTTGCCAACTTCTTCGATGATTCCAGTAAACATAAGAATTTCAATCCCCAGAGCGGATGAGCCCGGACCAATCGAATAAAGTCCGGGAAGATCGGTCTGAATCCGTGGTCATGACTCTCAATCCAAGTAGGGATCCCTCAAATATCCCTCGACTGCGAAGTCTTCGCCAAACCGGTGGAGCCGGAACCACTTCAGGTGCGCGGCCTCGCTCATGCGTCGGAATCCTGGGCCTGCAGCAAATGGGACAGAACCCGTACCGGCCAAAATCCTCGGTGCGTAGTAGAAGAAGACTTTATCAGCCACGCGCGATTCGAGGGCTGTCCAGTTCACCAGTGCTCCGCCTTCAATCATCACGCTGGTGATTTCCCGCTCCGCCAGTTTGCGACAGATAGCCTCAAGGTCCGGGCGCCCATCTGGGCCAGAAGCGGCCACTTGCTCCAACTGGATGCCATGATCGAGCAATATTTGTTTCTTCTTTTCCTCCGCAAACGAGCAAACCACCAGCACGTCCTCCTTTGCGGTTTGCGCTACACGCGATTGCAGCGGCAATCGCAAGTGAGAATCCAAGATTACCCGCAGAAGGGGGCGGCGCCGGGCGAGGCCAGTGCGATCGGTAAGCAGCGGGTTATCGGCGATCACCGTGCCCACTCCCACCAGAATCGCGTCGTGCTGATGCCGCAGCAATTGCACGTGCGCCCGCGCCTCTTCGCTTGTGATCCATCCGCCGGTGGGGCCTCCTGTTCCTACCTCCGCACCGAGCATCATTCCCTCCGGTGGCGGCGCGATCTTGCCATCGAGCGTCATGCCGGCTTTCAGGGTCACCAGCGGGATGCGATACCGGATGTACTTCGCAAATGCATCATTGAGAGAGCGCGCCTCCTCCTCAAGCAAGCCTGAGGCTACCTGGATCCCTGCCTGGCGCAGCTTGGCAAACCCCCGCCCACTGACCGCCGGATTTGGGTCAGGCGTCGAGGCCACAACCCGCTTGATGCCTGCCGCAATCAGGGTGTCCACACACGGGCCAGTACGGCCCTGATGGGAACACGGCTCCAAATTCAGATAGAGGGTTGCCCCGTGCGCCCGCGGCCCCGCCTGCTCGAGGGCAAGTACTTCCGCATGTTTCACGCCGGCGTAGGTATGGAATCCTTCGCCGATGACCGATCCCCCGGCGTCGACCAGCACTGCGCCAACGTGCGGATTAGGAGAGGCCAGCCCAAAACCTTTTTCCGCCAGATGCAGTGCCTGGCGCAGGTGGCGAAAATCGGTTTCCGGGGATGAGTCCACGTTCGTGTTCAAAATTGGTAAACAGAATGCGATCAGGAGAACAGGGAATCTACAAACTCTCTCGGATCAAACGGCAAAAGGTCCGTGGCTTTTTCGCCGATCCCTACGTAACGCACCGGCAGTCCCAACTCGCGCGCGATGGCCACGACGACTCCACCCTTGGCCGTTCCATCGAGCTTCGTAAGTACGACGCCGGTGACCGCTGCCGCGTCGGTGAACAACTTGGCTTGTTGAAGTCCATTCTGTCCGGTGGTTGCATCAATCACGAGCAATACTTCATGCGGGGCGCCCGGAATGATCCGCTGGGCGGTGCGGCGGATCTTCTCCAATTCCTGCATGAGATTGGTTTTCGTGTGCAGGCGGCCGGCGGTATCTACGATCACACAGTCAAGGTGGCGCGCATTGGCGGCCTGGAGTGCGTCGAAGAGCACGGCAGAGGGATCACCCCCGGACTTGGTTCGAATCACCTCGGTACCCGTCCGCTGCCCCCAGACTTCGAGTTGCTCGATGGCGGCTGCCCGAAAGGTGTCACCCGCGCACATCAGAACCGTCTTCCCGTCGGATCTGAGTAGCTGGGCAAGCTTTCCGATGGTCGTGGTCTTGCCCGTGCCGTTCACTCCAACCACGAGCACGACTTCAGGCATGCCTTCCTCACGTTCCACCGGAGGCGTGTTGGCGGAGTTCAGGATTGCCAGCAGTTCCTGCTTGAGCAGCAGCTTGAGTTCATTGACGTCTGCGATCTGCTTGCGGTCAGCTTTCTCGCGCAGGTTGTCGAGCACCTGATGGGTCGTTGCCGAGCCCAGGTCGGCACCGATCAGCGTGGCTTCCAGATCGTCGAGCGTGGTGCGGTCGATTTCTTTGCTGAAAGAAACAACTTCGTCGATCCGCTCGCTCAGGTTCTCGCGGGTGCGGCTGACGGCCTGTTTCATGCGCTCCAACAGGCCTGGTTTCTTCTGTTCTTCTAGGCTGCCGAATAAGGACTGGATCATGAAAAGCGAAAGATATCGCCTCTCAATTATAGCGGTGCCAGCGGGTTGAGATGGATTGTGCCCGGCTAGGTCCGGTCCATTTCGATGGGCGCCGTGGGGGCATTGTTTTCGATGCTTGCCGGGCCCGCTGACGACGCACTGGCCGCCGCGGCCGCGATCTTTGCCGCCACCAGATGGGTGCGCGGAACTCGGACCTCACCCCGCTTGTAAAGGGCTTCGAGGGCTGCCACCGCGGTTGGATCAAGCCGTTTGCCCGAAACCGAACGGATAATGCGCAGGGCCTCGTCCGCATCGTGCGCTTGCTGGTAAGGCCGGTTTGTGGTCAGGGCGTCAAAGGTGTCGGCGACCGCGATGATGCGAGGCAAGATGGGAATCTCTTCGCCCTTCAATCCATGCGGGTAGCCACGCCCGTCGAGCGACTCGTGGTGCAGTTCGATTCCCGGAATCATCTCTTTGAGCTGCGAGACCGAGCGTAGGATGTTGGCGCCTTTGGTGGTGTGCGTCTTCATGATTTCGAACTCTTCTGCGGTAAGCGCACCAGGTTTTTTCAGAATTCGATCCTCAATGCCAATCTTGCCGACATCGTGCAGCTGAGCGGAAACGCGGACAATTTCCAGGAACTCCTCGCTTTGGCCGATCTCCTTCGCGATCAGAATGGAGTACTTGGTAACGCGATCGGAGTGGCCGCGGGTATATGGGTCCTTTTCGTCAACGGCTCCGGCGAGCATCTGGATCGAGTTCATGAAAAGCTCGCGGTTTTCGGCCGCGGCCCGCTTCAAGTCCTCGACAAAGTGCTCGAGCTCTTCCGACATGAAATTAAAGGTTGTGGCCAGTTCGCCGATTTCGGTGCGGCTCTTGAGTTGCAGACGCTGCGAGAAGTCGCCACGCGCGATCGCGTGACTGGACTCGGTCAGTACCTCAAGCGGATTGGTGATACGCCGGGCAGCGATAATACCGACCAGGATGCTCAGGGCTATGGTGAAGGCCGCAAGCCAGCGCGCCGTGCGCTGCATGTCATAGACGCTTCTGTAGGCTTCCGCCGTCGGTTTCTGTACCACCACCGCCCAATTCAGGTTGGTCACAGGACTGTAGGTGCCAAGCATGACGATGGCTTTCCTGCCCGTGCCCACCGTAAATTCCCGAGTCGCCGCCACCATAGTTGCTTTGCCGCCTTCGTCCACAAAATTGCGGACGATTTCGAGATTGCTCATGTCCTGCCCAGTCGCATATTCCGAATTGGGGCCTGCGATGAGCCTGCCCTGCCGATCGACAACGTAGGGCATCAATCCGCCGCGCTGGATGTCTTCGAGACGGCGAATGAGGTATCCAAGATCGACCACGGAAGCAATCATGCCCAGAAAACGCCCGCTGTACACGATTGGCGTGCTCACCAACATGACGGTATGTTGCGACTTGCCATTGCCGACCACTAGCGGCTGCCCATTGTAGGCGCGGGAATCGCGCGCCGCGGCGTAGGCTTGCTCAAGTTCGCGTTGCAGGAAGGCATCCGGCTCGATTCGGCCGGCAGAAACACCTTTGGCTTCGGAATTGAGCAGAGTCGCGTAGTCCAAATCGGTGGAGGCGGATACGAAGTTCTCGAGCAAGGCTCGAAGTTCCGGTGCCTGCACATGATCGCCGGTCAAATCGTTGCCGCTCGCAACCTGCAGGGCCGATACCAGGTTCTGCTGCATGAGCCGAAAGGATTCCTGGTGCTGCGAAATATCGTCGGCGATGGCCTGCGCCAGAGTGTTTTGCAGCATGCGCTCGTTAAAGATCAGGGCCCCGCGGTTGCTCGACTGCACTTGCGCCGAGTAGAAATACATCGGCACTACGCTGATCAGCACCAGCACACTCAAGATCACGTAAAGAATAGGTATGCGTGACGGCAGAATCTTCGAGAACAAGCTGCGTCGTCTCCGGGCTACGTTTTCGGGGAGCTACGAAGAATCAATTCTAAAGTCGCAGGAGTCGGCTTCCGAGAGGCTACTGGCGCTTCCCGTTACCGAAGTACTGTAAAACGTTGGCTCAACTCACTTGGGACCTTGTTCAACTTCAGGTTACCCTGTGATTACCCGGCTCGAGGCTCACTCCTGGGGCGCTGCTTCGCTCTTGAATTCCCGGGCCATGAGCTCCTGAATGGCTAGCTGCGGAGGCTTGCCCTCATTCAGAATGGCTGACATTTGTTCGGTGATGGGCATCTCCACTTGACGGGAGCGGGCCAGTTGCACTGCGGCATTGGTTGTGAAGACCCCTTCTGCAACCTGGCCATGCATGGCAGCGATGATCTCGGGCAGCCTGCGGCCGCGTCCCAGTTCGACACCCACCGACCGGTTCCGCGACAGATCGCCGGTACAAGTGAGGACCAGGTCCCCGAGTCCTGCAAGACCTGCCGTCGTCTCCGGGCGACCTCCGCAGGCGACGACGAGTCTTGTCATTTCCGCCAAGCCTCGGGTGATCAGCGCGGCGATCGAGTTGTGCCCCAGGCCGAGGCCGTGGCAAACCCCGGCGGCAATGGCGATGACGTTCTTAAGCGATCCACCCAGTTCCACGCCGACCGTGTCATCATTTCTATAGAGACGAAAGCTGCTATCGCTGAACTCGCGCTGCACCGAATTCGTCAGATTGCGATCGCTAGAGGCGATTGCCAGTGCGGTTGGATCTCCGCGCGCCACCTCTGCTGCAAAGCTGGGTCCGCTGAGTGCGCCAACGCTGCACTTACCGCGGGTAACCGAGCAAATCACTTCCGACATGCGCAGCAACGTAGATTGCTCAAGGCCCTTGGTTGCGCTGACCACCATCATTTCCGCCTGCAGATAGGGCGCGAGATTCTCAAACAGGGCTCGGGCGTATTGGGATGGCATGGCACCGACCACGAATGCGGCGTCTTCGAAAGCTTCGGCGAGCGTGCGGGTGACAACGACACATTCCGGAATGGGGTGTTGGGGCAGAAAGAGCATGTTCTTGCGGGTGGAATTAATACTTTGGCGAACCTGATCCTCATAAGCCCACAGCCGGACCTGGTGTCGATTCTGACGGCCGAGAACAATGGAGAGCGCCGTCCCCCAAGCCCCGGCTCCGATAATTGCAATTCTGCTCATTTCTTAGCAGTCTGGAAACGCGGCTCGTTTCCCGCCAGCATGCGGCGGATGTTGGCGTGATGTTTGGCGACGATCATGAGCGCCCCGGCCGCCAGCCAGAAGACCGGGCCTGCGTGTCCCAGGGGACCGCCGGCGGTCGTTCGCCCAGCTTGATTGGCCTCGCCCAGCCAATATGCGAGGAGCGGGAGGGATGCGCTTGCCACAATGGATGCGAGCGCGATCCAGCGGAAAGCCGCAGCCAAGGCCAAAAACAGGGCTACGGCGATCAAAACTGCCTTGGGAACTAGCAGCAGGAACGAGCCTAGGCCGGTAGCAACTCCTTTGCCTCCGCGGAAACCGAGCCAGACGGGAAAGACGTGCCCGGAGATAGCAGCGAATGCCGCTGCGAAGGCAAGCTGGCGGGTACCGTGTAGCCACACCAGAACCAGGGCGACGGCTGCGAGTCCCTTGAGGGCATCGAGGACCAACGTGATCAGACCTAATACCGGTGAGGTGCGGGAGACGTTGGTCGCGCCGATATTCCCGCTGCCGGTTTGCCTCACATCGCCCCCGAAGAACAGCCGCACAAGCAAATACCCGAAAGGAATGGATCCGAGCAGATACGCCGAAAGGAGGCTTGCCACGACCGGGTGTGCAGTGTTCATTCTTGGCTCAGTGCGAAGCGTGCAATTTTCGAGTATTGAGCGCCCCGGCTCGACAACTGGCTGCGGTACAGAAAGAATTCATTGGCGTTCATTGTGCCAAAATCCGGCGGCGGCATCGCTGGCAATTTCGCCTGCAATGCAGAAAAACGTGGATTCGGCCGGTCGCCTGGCTGCCGGGCGGGAGCTCCAGAGCCGCTTCCGGCACGCGCCAGTGTCAGATGTGGACTGAAGGCGCGCCTCTCAGCCTCGATTCCGCGCAACACCAGTTCGGCTTCAATCTGCTTTGCCAGCTGGGGTAAGGCACTGCCGGCATCGATCCCGATCCAAAATACGCGCGCCGACTTCTCGGTAGGGAAGAAGCCGCAGCCGCGAAACGAAATCTGAAATGCCGGGGCGGAAATCTTGCGCAAACCCTCTTCCAAATTCCGGACCGTCGCGTCAGGCCGCTCCCCAATGAATTTGAGCGTCACGTGCAGAGATTCGGCAGCAATCCAGCGTACGCCCGGCGCGAAAGCGCAAACCTCCTTTACGAAGGCGGCAATTCGCTCGCGGATCGTTTCCCCGATATCGAGCGCGACAAACAGGCGCATAAGCAGCCTGAGCATAACAAATCCGACCAAGCACGCGGTTTGGAGGTTTGGGCATCGCGTACAATGAATCCCGCTCCGGCTGATTCATGCGCCTCATTCATGAAGCCTTCCGAACTCATCTACGACTGGAACCAGGCCGCCGGGGCTGCGCTTGTGCCGAAGGGGCCGGTGCAGTTGAACGATGAGACCTTGCGCGATGGTCTCCAGTCCCCGTCGGTTCGCGATCCCTCGATTCAAGAAAAGATTGAAATTCTCCACCTGATGGAGGCGCTCGGCATTGACTCGCTTGATCTAGGCCTTCCCGGAGCAGGACCCCGTGCGGTCGAACATGTCGAGGCTCTGGCGCGGGAAATCGCGCAGAATCGGATGAAGATTCGCGCCAATTGTGCCGCCCGTACGCACGAAAACGATATTCGCCCCATCGCGGAAATTGTGCAGCGTACCGGCCTCAAGATTGAAGCTGCGATGTTCATCGGGTCGAGTCCGATCCGCCGTTATACCGAGGCCTGGACGGAAGACTTTCTTCTTCAGACCACGGATAGGGCGATTCGATATGCGATCTCGCTTGGACTAGACGCGATGTACGTTACCGAGGACACCAGCCGCTGCGATCCGAATATGATCAAACGGCTGTATGCGGCTGCGATCAGCTGTGGAGCACGAGCCCTGGTCGTGTGTGACACAGCTGGGCATGCGACGCCACCGGGAGCCTACGCGGTTACAAAGTTCTTGATTGACGAAGTCGTGAGTCCCTCAGGAGAGAAGGTTCGCGTGGATTGGCACGGGCATTGCGATCGGGGGTTTGCGGTTGCGAATTCCATGGCGGCTCTGGCGGCGGGAGCAGATTGCGTTCATGGGTGCGCGCTCGGGGCTGGAGAGCGCGTCGGCAATACGCAAATCGATCAGATGCTCGTGAACCTCAAGTTGATGGGAGTTCCACCCTGGGACAAGCAGGACCTGACCAAATTGAAAGACTACTGCGAGGTGGTGTCCCGCTCGACCGGCGTGCCAATACCGCCCAACTATCCCGTCATTGGCGAAGACGCATTTCGTACTGCTACCGGTGTCCATGCTTCTGCCGTGATTAAGGCCTATAAGAAAGGGGACCGGGAGCTGGCGAATGCAGTGTATTCCGGCGTGCCCTCGCATCTATTCGGTCTCGATCAGGTGATCGATGTTGGACCGATGAGTGGGAAGTCGAACGTCATTTTCTGGCTTGAGCAGCGCGGTATTTCGGCTACCGACGACGTGATTGATCGCATCTACCGTCGCGCCAAGGGTTCCGACCACACCCTCACCGAGGCGGAAATCAGAGAGTGCTTATAACTTGGACGGCTTGACCCGGGAAGCCTTCGATTGAGCTCCGGGAGCATTTTCCCAAGCTTATTCCTGCCGGAGAAAGATCTTCTGCGCGGACAAGTGTGCGCCTGTCAGCAGGAGCAATCCCAGAAGAAAAGCCCAGAACATCATGCTTACGGAAAGGGCGAACGGCCCATATACCTCCTGGAAGCTGAGGCGTGGCAGGGCAATGATGTAGGAGTACTTCACGACTTCCGAGAGCAGGCCCATGATGACGGCTGTCGGTAAAACCGCTTTGGCAGGAACTTTCCCGTTCGGCAGCAGCCAATAGATCAGAAAAAAGATCACCATGCTGGCAATGGTGGCAAATACCTTGGCCGTCAAGAACCCGAGTGCGCGCACCAGAAAGAAGTCGTGGCCGAAAGTCAGGGTTCGCAGCAACACGGCGTTACCAGCGCTCAGCGCGATCGAGACCAGTGCCAGGATGCCGCAGGCAAAGGCCAAGCCAAGAGAGATCAACTGATTTCCCAGATAGGAGCGGTTGTTTGGAAAACGCCACACCCGGTTCAGCGCGACTTCGAGCGGCATGAATACTCCGGTCGAAGTGACCAGCAAGATGAAGAACGAAAACACCTGCACCCGGTTGCGTGCTGAAGACATGGCGGTCAGGTTCCGGATGACGAACTCCTGGCCGGCCGGCAAGTAGTCTCGCAGCAACTCGACGATGACGTCGTACATGGCGCGAGAGTGGAAAACCCGGCGGACAAGGTTCATGAGCAGCAACACAAATGGGAAGAACGATAAGATTGCGTTGGCCGCGACCGAAAAAGCGAAGGTGTGCACCTCGGTGTGAAGCAGGTACTGCAGGGTCGATGCCGTTAGGCGATAAACGTAGCGCAGCTTGGGCCAGCGCAATTTCAGCCTGGCGGTAGCGATCGATGCTGGCTTGGTTTCGGGAGTTGGAGGGGGCAAGGTTCACCAATCTTATCAAAGACTTGCGGTTTTCTAAGAAGAACAAGTGCAAGAAATCCCGGTGGCGGGTAGCTAAACGTCACAGCAACGTCAGAGTTTTGTAAATTTTAGTTGCGCAAAAGGTAAGTTCCTGAATAATATGACGCGAGCTTGGTGTCCGGTCAGAAATGCACCGAGCATGCAATTGGGCTTATTTGTGCAGTGCCACGTCGTCGAACTCGCGAATACACATCGGGGCTTGGATCCGTCTGAGACTTCTCCCTCGGAACGGATCGAGGCCCTTTGCTTTCTGGAGCTGACGGCAACACCTGCGGAACAAGCCTGAACAGTTCGAAATGCTTTGCTCTTTGAGGGGGGCTTTGAGGCGCACTGCTTCGCGGGGAGCACGAGCATAATTCCAAACAGAGGCGAAAGGAGTTTTTTGTGAGAGAGAAGGGTACAGTAAAGTGGTTCAACGGGGCTAAGGGCTACGGCTTCATTCAGCGGTCAACTGGCGAGGATGTCTTCGTCCACTTCTCCGCCATCCAGGAAAACGGCTACCGCACGCTCAACGAAGGTGAGACCGTTGAGTTCGACCTGCTCAAAGGCCCCAAGGGCTTCCAGGCAGCGAACGTCGTTCGCGGCTAGTCCGGCCTCGGCCACTTGCAAAACCCTTCCAGAAAATGGAAGGGTTTTTTTGCCTTCAAGAGCCTTGAACCGAACAAAGCTACTGGAGCCGCAAACTCTGTAGCATCTTTTCAAAGGTCGGCTCTAGCGCGCCGAAATCCCGCTCCGGGGTGATGAAGATCAGGTACAAATAGTTGCCGTTCGAGGCTGGGAGAAGGACCAGTCGGTCCCGCTCTGGCAGCGGCGATCCATTCTGTTGGATGGGCGAAGTACTTGAAAGATCCAGCTCTCGTCCTTGGATGCCATTTACGGACGTGCTTTTAACACCGCTGTTCTGTCGCATTCCGGGATTCGACTGCTGCAGGTTCTGGACCAGGTCTTGTGCCGCCTGATCAAGGGAATTGGCGTTGGTATCCTGCATTGTGCTCACCATGACGCCATAGGCAATCGCATTTTGGCCCACGCCGGCTTTGGGCGCGATGGTCAGAGAGTTTTGTCCCGACGCTGTGGCCCAGTTCGACGGATAGGAAATTGAAAATCCGTTGCCGCGTACCTGCGTGAAATCGTTGCTTGGACGGACCTGTTCGAGCGAGACGTCTGAAACGCTCCCGGCAGCTTCATCCTGACTGGCACCGGAGGCGACGGTCTGCTTCAGACTGGCGGGCACGGCTCCGCTCTGGATATTCTCTTTCCGCCATCTACCTTGTTTTGCCCCTTCTGCAATCTCCTGCGCCGTATAAGCGCGGGTTTGGCTAGCGTCGGCCTTCGCAGTTTGAAATTCAGGACTGGTGCTCACGTACCGTTTCGAGGGCCAGGAACTGATTTGTTTTTCAATCGCGGCCGATCGGTTTCCGGGGCTAGGGTGATCACTCAGGAATTGCGGTGGACTGCCACCTTGCTTGTTCAGGATCTCAAAAAAGTTCGCCAGTTCCACGGGGTTGTAGCCGGCCTTGTACATGATGATCGCGCCGACCGCGTCGGCTTGCGCTTCATCTGCGCGAGAGTACCTCATGCTCAACATGCCCCCGCCCAGCTGTCCTCCCATGCTCGCAATCGCACCGCCAGTCCCGCCGATGACTGCGCCCGCGATCTGACCAATGCCGGCGATGATGCTAGGCACCGTATTCTTCTTCTGTTGCTTCGCCGAGTGCTGCATGTAGACGTGGGACATTTCGTGCGCCATCACGCCCGCGAGTTGCGCCTCATTCTGTGCGGCGGCGATGGTGCCCACATTGACGAACATAGGGCCGCCGGGTAGAGCGAAAGCATTGATCTCCTTTTGGGCGATGACATGAAACTCATAGGGCCAGGTGTATTGCTGGGGGATCTGTTTAACGAGGTTTTTGCCCAGGCGTTGCACGTATTGCGTGATCGGACTGGAATCCGGCAGCACGGGCATCTCTTTATAGACCTCGCCCATAGCCTTGAACCCAAGCTTCTTCTGGTCCTCCCGGGACATAGGTGCCTTCCCCGGGTCGGGCAATTGTGGCGTGCTGGACGTCACTGCCCAGCTTGGCGAGACAAGAACACTCATCACAACAACTGCTACAGCACGCTGGAAGCCCTGAGTGTGAGCCATAAACCCTCCCAACCCCCACGGACAAGAAGTTGCGGCCAGCAATAGGATGCCACAGAGATTAGAATCGCCGCATGAACGCTACTCGGGAATTCCTCAAGCCCTCCGCTGCCGAACAATGGTTGAACCGGGCATTTGGATTCATGGTTGGAATTGGGCTTGGGCCGTCGTATTGCTATCTCCTTAAAGTGCGCGGGCGCAAGACCGGGAAGCTGTATTCGACCCCGGTAAACCTGCTGGATGTAAATGGCAAGCTTCTTCTGGTCGCCCCTCGTGGCCAGACCCAATGGGTGCGGAATGCGGAGGCTTCCGGAGAAATTACCTTGAAACGGGGTATGTACCGAAAAAGATTTCGCCTGCAGAGGGTCGGAGTTCCTGAAAAACTGGCTATTCTCGCACAGTACCTGGACCGGTTCCGCACTGCAGTGCAGCGGTATTTTCCGGTTCGGGCAGGTTCTCCGCCGGAAGCGTTTGTAGAAGTGGCGGATTGGTTCCCGGTATTTGCGCTGCTTGAGATCTAGTTGTCCCCGCGTCCCTGATGGATGTGTTGAAATAACCTCCGATGACTTCGGCCAAGATCACCAGCGAACTCGAACGCCTGCGCCACCAAATCCGCCATCACGAGTACCGCTATTACGTTCTCGACGATCCAGAAATCCCCGACGCCCAATTCGACGGCCTGTTGAACCAGCTCAAAAAGCTCGAGGCGCAACATCCCGAGCTCGTGACCCCGGACTCTCCTACCCAGCGGGTTGGCGGCAAGCCCCGCGAAGGCTTCGTGAAAGTCCCCCACTCGGTGCCGATGCTGTCCCTCGACAATGCCTACACCGAAGACGAACTGCGCAATTGGGAACGCCGCGTCCACGAGCTCAGTGGCCGCTCCGATCTTGAACTGGTATGCGAACTGAAACTCGATGGCATGTCGTTGGCGCTGCGCTACGAGGACGGCAAGCTGGTTCGGGGTATTACGCGCGGGGATGGCAGCATCGGAGAGGATGTCACCGCCAATGTGCGCACCGTCCGTTCCATACCGCTCTCGATCGCCCCTGAGCGGCTGAAGAAGGCAGGCATTCCGCCAAGCTTTGAGGTTCGTGGCGAGATGCTCATGCCGATCGCATCGTTCAGGAAGATGAACGAAGACCGCGAGCGGCAAGGGCTCTCACAGTTTGCAAATCCCCGCAATGCGACGGCTGGAACGGTGCGGCAGCTGGAGCCAAGCATCACCGCCGAGCGGCGGCTGGATTTCTTTGCCTACGTTCTCATCGTCCCGGGCCGGGCAACCATAGTCTTCGAGAGTCAATGGGATTCTCTCAATGCCCTCGATGCGGGAGGCTTCAAAGTCAATCCTCGGCGTTCCCTGGCAAAGAACTTCGACGAAGTCTGGAAATTCATCGGGCAGTGGGAGGAGAAGCGGGAGTCTTTGCCTTACGAGATCGACGGTGTCGTGATCAAGGTCAATCACATCGCTGGCCAGCGGCAGCTCGGGTTCACCGGCAAAGCTCCCCGCTGGGCGATCGCCTACAAGTATGCGGCCCGCGCAGGGGTCACAAGAATCGAAGACATCCTTGTTCAAGTTGGCCGCACCGGGAAGCTCACGCCCGTGGCCGCGCTCAAACCGGTTTCGATCGGTGGGACTACGGTCAGTCGGGCCACGCTGCACAACATGGATGAGATTGAGCGCCTGGGAGTCAAGATAGGCGATTGGGTCGAAGTGGAGCGCGGCGGAGATGTCATACCCAAGGTCAAGCGGGTGGTGGACGACAAAGATCATCCTCGGGGGACTCGCGAGTTCGCCATGCCGGAGCACTGTCCGGTTTGCGGGGGCAACGTGGTCCGCACCGAAGGCGAGGCGGATCACCGTTGCGTCAACCAGAAGTGTCCGGCCAAGCTGCGAGAAACAATTCTGCATTTTGCTTCGCGCGGAGTGATGAATATCGACGGAATGGGGGACGCGCTGGTAAGCCAGCTCACGGACCAAGGCTTTGTAAAGGATGTCGCAGACATCTACAAAGTCACGAAACAGGATCTCCTGAGCCTGGAACGCATGGGTGACAAGTCGGCAGAGAACGTCCTCAGGGAAATCGGGAATTCAAAGAAGCTTCCGCTCGAGCGAGTCATTTTCGGCCTGGGCATCCGCTTCGTGGGGGAGCGCACGGCGCAGTTCCTAGCCGAACATTTCGGTGACATCGACGCTTTAATGAACGCGGGCGAAGAGGAACTGCAGCAGGTGGAAGAAGTGGGTCCGCGGATTGCGCACAGCATCCTCGAGTTCTTCTCCGAGCCAAGAAATAGGGAACTGGTCGAGGAACTCCGTGGCGCCGGACTGACCATGAGGGGCAAGAAGAAGGAACGTGGCACGAAGCTCGCGGGGAAGGTTTTTGTTCTGACCGGCACGCTTGCCCACCACTCCCGCGACGAGGCCAAGAAGATGATCGAAGACGCCGGCGGCAAAGTGACTGGATCGGTGAGTAAAAAAACGGACTACGTGGTCGCCGGAACTGAGGCCGGTTCGAAGCTGGACAAAGCGAAAGAGCTTGGCATTACAGTCATCAGCGAAGAGGAGATGAAATCGCTCATCGGAGCGTAGCTCACGGACCGTAGTAGCGGTAGTGGCCGATCACCTTCCAGTCGAACAGCACATCTTCCATCTGAGGCCCGCGGCCGATGTTATGCACAATCATGTAGCGACGGCTCTCTCCTTGCCGGTCTACAACTATTCCGATGTGCGTGATCCCTCCTCCCAGATCCCATGCCACAATGTCGCCGGGTGAGTAGTCCTGGGCTCGAGTTGTTGCCGCCAATTTCTCGCCTTTGCGAGAAAAAAAGACCATCAAGTTGGGGACGCGGCGGTGATCAATGTTCTTGTCGGGATGACGTTCGAGGCCGTGCGGGTAAACAGCGAAATTTTGCAGCATGTCTTCATGCACTTCTTTCTGCAGATCGACCCCGACCGCGCGGTAGCTTCGGATCACCTCATCGGTACAAACGCCGGTGTCAGGGGGAACGTCGCCGCCGGGATATGGAATGGAAACGTAGTCCGCCAGGTATCGCACATGATGATGGGTGCGCTCGATCGCAGCCGCGACGAGTTTGCTGATGAACTGGCCACGATTGGCAGGCCTCGGGCCAAGTGTGCTTTGCGAATGGGCCAGGATCAGGAGGGTTGCGATCAGGGGAGGAAGGGCGAACTTCAGCCGGCGGCTCCTGCTCAATGGGTGTGCTCTTCCTGAACCGGAATCACGCAACCGTGGGCGACTTCGCAGACTGCATGTTCAAACTGAATCGTGGTGTGGTCGATGCGGAAGCCGTGGTGCAAACGCTCCTTGACGTCGCGGAGGATGCGTTCGCTGGCCGAGGGAGGAATATCCGCGATGGAAATGTGACAGGAAAGAGCTGCGGTTTCCGAGCCGATGCTCCACACGTGCAGGTCGTGAACGTCGTTGACCCCTTCCACCGCGCGGATCGCGGCTTCCACCTTGGACAGTTTCACTCCCCGGGGTGTGCCTTCGAGCAGAATATTGAGGGTCTCGCGCATGATGCCAAAACTTGACCACAGAATGAGGACCCCGATTCCCACCGACAATGCGGAATCGATCCATGCCTGGCCGGTGACCAGAATGGCCCAGCCGCCGGCGATAACCGCAGCGGTAGAAAGTGTGTCGCCAATCTCGTGCAGGAGGGCGCTACGAATGTTGACGTCCCGGTCCGTGCGGAAGAGCATGAGCGCGATGACGCCATTCATGACCACGCCGGCGGCAGCGACCCACATCATGGTTCCGGCGTGTACCGGTTGAGGCCTTTGGAACCGCTGAAATGCCTCATAGAAGATCAGGAACGAAACAATGACCAGGGTGCCAGCGTTCACCAGCGCCGCCAGCACTCCCGCGCGGTGATAGCCGTAGGTGTGGGTTGCATTGGGAGGTCTCGAGTGCAGAAAGACCGCAACCAGAGAGAGCAATAGGGCAACGAAGTCCGACAGATTGTGTCCGGCTTCCGAGAGCAGGGCGAGAGAATGTGCGCGAAGGCCAGCGACGACGAGCAATACGATGTAGGCCGCGGTGACAAATAGCGAGACGCGCAATACCCTCGAGGTGCGCTCCTGGCCGCCATGAACGTGCATGTGCACGGTTCTAGTCTAAGGATGACCAGAAGTTCATTCAAGACGGACTCAGGCTTCCCTGAATACTCTGCTTTTCGGAAAGGCACGGCCAAGGCGTCGCAACCCGACCCTACTGCCTGAGCCCCATCCACTTCTCGGAAACGACGATGGAATTTCCCGGGTTCTGCGGGTCATAGCGAACTGACGTGGGCAGCCCCAAACGGCAGGAGTGCAGGTTGATCCATTGCCGCAACAGCGTTACGTCCTGCGAGGCTTCATAAGAGACGCCGCCGACATCGTACTGAAAGATCAGCATGGTGGCTGCAGGGTGCCCGTTCGGCGAGAGTTCCTGAACGTCGATGACGGTGCCGTCGGTGATGCGGCCAATCCGGTTGAGCCAGTCGCGGCGCTCGCGCTCGATCTCCGCCGCGCTTTTCTTCTTACGCCCAAACAGAAGGTAGGCAGCGAATGCGGCTGCTCCGCCGCCCGCCAGCAGGGTATAGAGACGAAAAGGGAACATATGTTGAATGAGCCCAGGAGCAGGCTCTCTGCTTGAGAACAGCATATGCCGAGAAACCGGGCGAGGGAAGATACTGCGAGGTTACCGAGGTGTAATGCTTGGGACGCCGGCCCGACATTAGGCGCGCGACACGGCCGGTGCCAGCGTCTGGAATGCTTCTCCGATGCAATCCACCTTTGCTCTTCGGCTGCGTGCCGCAGATCCTGCAAGCCGGTTGGCCTCACGGTTGCGTTCTCGCTCGATGTGGGAGATGGAAAATTCGAGGGAACGAGCGAGTTTGCGGCAGATCCAGTGCAGCGAATAAAGACGCGGGCTACGACAGCGATAAGCGCCGAGCATCTGCCGCACAATCACTTCGGAGTCTGAATAAACGTGGAGTTTCGTGGCTTTGAGAGCCAGAGCGCACTGCAACGCCTCTACCAGTGCCAGATATTCAGCAACGTTGTTGTCCTGTTGGCCGACCCATTTGGCGATCGTCACCCGTCCGTCCAGGGCCCCCTCGATCACCACCCCAACACCTGCAGGTCCCGGATTGCCCAGCGACCCGCCATCAACGTACGCAACTAAATCCATCTGCACTCCGCTTTGTACAACATGCGTTAAGAATACTTTTTCGTCAAGACGGTTGGTAGGTACGCCAGTGGCGCGGTTTGGCGCTTGTGGAAGGATTGTGCAAAACCGGGCACAGATCTGTCCGCGCCAGATAAACGTGTATGCAGCATCGCCTTAATTTTCCACAAATCCACGATGAAGAAATTTTCATTGCACAATTTCCGGGCGTTGACATTTCACCGTGCCGTGTTAACTTCACATCGTCGACGGTCGAAAGGGTTAGCAAAAATAAACAGTTGCTGATCCGAGGTAGACCGGGTGATTCGCTGAGCGAGGCGACTCGATTAGCGGCCGAACCCGAAAAAGCCGACTGATTCTGCGAGGAACAGTTGGGGTTCGGAACTGCGAAAGCAGTGATCGCATCAAGGGTCGTGACGGTACATGTCTCCACGCTGCTTGCTCCCTCGCAGGAGTTGACAGCTAGAGCATAACCAATGTCACGGCCCTTTCTATTTTTGCTAGCGCCCTTCCCGCTCCACTCCCCCGAAAATCGGATTCGCTCTTCCTCTTTGCGCATAAACGGGCGCTTCGACTCCCAATCGACGAATGCGGCTTGTCCCCAGGATGAAATTCTTCCCGCTTCCGGGGTACCATGTGTGCGCCATGGAAATCACCCGTCGCTCGTTCGTTGCGCTCTCTGCTGCGTTGCCGTTCGCCATCGAAGCCTTCGCCAAAAATCGTCCTATCCCTATCGGGCTTGAACTTTATTCCGTGCGGGAAGCCCTGAAGCAGGACCTTGCGGGGACGGTTCGCGCCGTTGCCGGGCTTGGCTATCAATGCGTCGAGTTTTATTCGCCGTACTTTGAATGGACCGAGGCGCAAGCCAAGGACATGCGCAAGTTGCTGGACGATCTCGGCATTCGCTGCCATTCCACCCACAATGATCAAAAGAGTTTCAGTGCGGAGAACATCAACCGCGCTCGCGACCTGAACCTTGCGTTGGGATCGAAATACATGGTGATGGCCTATTCCGAGCCGAAGGGGAATCTGGACGGGTGGAAAGCCATCGCCGATCAGCTGAACATCGCCGCCGAACGGCTTGACCGCTCGGGGCTGAAGCCCGGCTACCATAATCATCAGGCCGAATGGAAAGCTGTCGATGGCACCCGCCCCATGGATATACTCGCGAAACAGACGAAAAGCTCGGTGATGCTGCAGCTCGATGTAGGTACTTGTCTAGAGGCGGGCTCGGACCCCGTTGCCTGGATCCATTCCAATCCGGGACGCATCCATTCGCTTCACTTGAAGGATTGGTCTTCCGATTCTTCCAAGGGCTATCAAGTTCTGTTCGGCGAAGGCGATGCCAAGTGGAAGGAAATCTTCCTGGCGGCAGAAAGCGTCGGAGGAGCCGAGTACTACCTGCTCGAACAAGAAGGCAGCCGCTTCGGTGAACTGGAAACCGCGAAACGTTGCCTCCAGGCATACCAGGCAACGCACGCGGCCTGACCCGCAGTTCGGTAGAGTTCAGGCCGCTGGGGCAAGGCTGAGGGCCAGTTCGCGCTCCCGTGGCCCATCGAACTCGAGCAGAATCACCCGCTGCCAGGTCCCGAGCAGCAGTCTCCCGTTCTCAACCGGCAGCGAGACCGAGGTTCCGATCAGCGCCGAGAGAATGTGATCTCCGACGTGGGCAGGGTTGTGGGGGTGGCGGTAGCGCAACTTCGGCACCATGGCTTCGAATGCGTCGAGCATGTCGAGATCGGTGCCAGGATCAAGGTCGGCGGTGGTGAGCGCCGCGGTCGTGTGCAGCACGAAGACAGAGCAGGTCCCGGTTTGTTTTTTAGCCGCGATCAACTGCGCGACGTGATCGGTGAGGTCGAGGACTTCGCGTTTCCTGCGGGTCTTTACGGAGAAGCGCTGCATTGGACTACGTCTTCCACGCGGATGGGGTCGGGTGCTTCGACTCAAACCTGGAGATGGCAGATTCATGCTGCAGGGTAAGGCCGATGTCATCGAGGCCTTCGAGCAAACAGTGGCGCGTGAACTCGTCGATTTTGAACTTTGCCTGGAAGCCGTCTTGGTCCTCGACCGTGCAACTCTCGAGATCGATTGTAAGCTGATATCCGGATAGCTCAGCTTTGCGGGCAATCTCCGCAGCCTCCTCTTCCGTGAGCGCAACCGTGAGAACACCATTTTTCACGCAGTTGTTGGCGAAGATGTCGGCAAACGAAGGCGCGAGAACGGCTCGGAAGCCGTAATCCGCCAGCGCCCACACGGCATGCTCGCGCGACGAGCCACAACCGAAATTCTTAGCCGCAACCAGAATGCTCGCCCCGGAATATTGCGGTTGATTCAATACAAACGAAGGCTCAGGTTCGCCCGAGGCAGACCGGCGCCAGTCGTTGAACAGAAATTCCCCGAAGCCGGTCTTCTCGATCCGCTTCAGAAACTGCTTGGGGATGATCTGGTCGGTGTCCACGTTGGCGCGGTAGAGCGGCGCGACCTTGCCAGTATGTTTGCGGAACGGCTCCATGGTTTAGAACTCCTCCGGGCGGCCAGCCCCCGGGGCCTAAGGTCCCCAGGCGGCCGGTTCCCGCCAGAATGTCAGTGGAACTCCCAGCTCCGAATATCCGTGAAGTGCCCGGTTACCGCGGCCGCCGCGGCCATCATCGGACTCACCAAATGCGTGCGCCCGCCGCGTCCCTGGCGCCCTTCGAAATTGCGATTGCTGGTTGACGCGCAGCGCTCGCCCGGATTCAGAATGTCAGGATTCATCCCCAAACACATCGAGCAGCCTGATTCGCGCCACTCGAATCCTGCATCCTGGAAGATCTGGTGGAGGCCTTCCTGTTCGGCGACTTGCTTGATACGTTGCGATCCCGGCACCACCATCGCACGGACACCTGCGGCCACCCGATACCCCTTCGCCACCCGTGCCGCTGCCCGCAGATCCTCAATGCGGGAATTCGTGCAGGAGCCGATAAACACTCGATCCACTTTGATCTGTTCGATCGGTGTGCCAGGCCGGAGATCCATGTATTCGAGCATTCGCAGAGCACTCGCTCGATCCGACCCGTTGGCGGGAAGTTCTGGAACGCGAGCTGTGATGGGCACAACCATGCCGGGATTCGTGCCCCAGGTGACGAACGGCGCCAGATCTCCCGCGTTGATCTCGATGACCGTACCGTAGGTCGCGCCCGGATCGCTCGGCAAACTTCGCCAGTGCGCGACCGCTTCGTCCCAATTCCCGCCTTGCGGGGCGTAGGGGCGGCCTTTCATGTAGTTGAACGTGGTCTCGTCGGGTGCAATCATGCCCGCGCGGGCGCCGGCCTCAATGCTCATGTTGCAGAGCGTCATCCGGCCTTCCATCGAAAGGGAGCGCACGCCTTCGCCGGCGTACTCGATAACGTGGCCAGTGGCTCCATCCGTGCCAATTCGCCCGATGATTCCCAGGGCCAAGTCCTTGGCGGAAACTCCTTCGCCCAGCTTGCCGTTGACCTGAATCAGCATGGTCTTCGGCTTGCGCTGCGGCAAGCACTGGGTCGCGAGCACGTGCTCAACTTCCGATGTCCCAATGCCAAATGCCAGGGCACCAAACGCGCCATGGGTGCTCGTGTGGCTATCGCCGCAAACGATGATCATGCCCGGCTGGGTGAATCCAAGTTCCGGACCAATGACATGAACGATTCCCTGTTCCTGGGAGTTCACATCGAACAGGCGAACCCCAAACTCGCGACAATTCTTCTGCAAGGTTTCAATCTGCTTGCGGGCGATCGGGTCAAGAATCGGAGTTCCACGCGGTTCGGTAGGAATATTGTGGTCGACGGTTGCAATCGTCCGTTGCGGCGAGCGCACCTGGCGGCTGGCGGCCCGCAAGCCGTCAAATGCCTGCGGAGAAGTCACTTCATGCACGAGGTGCAGATCCACATAAAGCAGCGGCGCCTGGCCAGACGGGGCGGTGACGACGTGTTCATCCCAGACTTTTTCAAAGAGTGTTCGCGGCATGGACGTTTCCTATTCTAGCAACTTGTGCCGCCAGGGAGCCGCAGACTGGACCGCTCGCCAGGCAGGTAGCGAGCGGAACCCAAGAGGAAGTCGAAGTGGAGAATCAAAGAATGTTTTGCATACTCATTCTCCCGCTTCGCTTGCGGGGTAGCTTAACTCTGCCTGGTTCCCCCGTGCAGCTCAGGGGCCTTCTCGGAAAGCGGCAAGACGAGAGATCCCTGCAAAAGGTAAAAGCCCAGCATAAACACCACCCCAAGCAGTGGCACGATGAATCCCATCCGCAGGCTGCCCGTGATTGTGGAAATACCACCGACCATCAGCGGCATCAGGGCACCCCCAATGTTCCCGCTGCCGAACACGGCACCACTTACCCGTCGCGATGTTTTGCCAAACCAACCGGACAGCAGGGAAACGCTGATGGGATAAATCGACGCCAGTCCCAGCCCCGCTAGAACAGACCCGGTAGCGATAAATTCCATGCTTCGCGCGCTGACCAGCGCACCGCCCCCGGCGAGCGCAAGCACGAGTCCAAGGCTCGCGATGGTGGTCTCGCGGGTGAACTTCAAGGCCACGGGAGCCACGGCTCGCCCCGCTAGCAGCGCTCCCCAGAAGAACGCTGGCATGCGCGTGCCAATGGAATGGTCGGAGGGGGCCATGCGGCGCGCATACATCGCAACCCAGTTTCCGAAGCAGGTTTCGGCGCCAACATAGAGAAAGAAGAGGACGCAAATCAGCGGCAGGATGCGAATCTGCCACAAACTTGTTTGCTCGCTGCCTGGTTGCCCCACTTCCGCGTGGGTGTCAGGAACGAAGCGCGATAGGGCGAATGCCGACAAAAGAAGCCCAAGTGCGAAAGCGGTGCCGAAAAAGAAAAGTCTCGGTTGATCCAGTCGCAAGGCCAAATCGGCAAGGAAGGGGGAACTCATCGCTCCAATACCCCAGGCGGCGTTGATCACACTCAGAGCCGATGCGCTGCGGGCGGGATTGATTTCTGCAGTCCGCAGATTGCCTGCCGGCGTGGTGATTCCGTAGCCGACGCCAAATATGCCAATGCAGAGGATCCCCCACAGCCACGGGCCAAAGGCCAAAAGCGCCACTCCAATAGGCATGAGCGTCAGGCCGATCATCAGAGTCTTGCGGTAGCCAAGACTCTCGACAGCAACGCCGGAGAGCAGCATCCCCAACATCGAACTGAAGAATTCCGCAAAGATGAGCGACCCAGACTGGGCATCGTTCAACGACCACCGCAGCGCGAGGCTGGGCAGCATCGGGCCGAGAAAGGTCATCACGATTCCCGTAATCAGGAAATCAATGTGCAACAGAACCGTGCCATCCGTGGTGATGGGAAACTTTCTTGCGCGCGGCAGGACAGAACTCATGATTTATGATGAGTGTAAATTAGCGGCGAGCGAAGAGCCTTGCCGGCGCGCCCTCACGGGGGGTTCAAGGTTCACCAGTCAGCAACCGACATTGGGTTGCCCGCCGCTAAAGAGCTTGTCGCCCGCTGTCCTTGCAATGCTCAATGGCAAACGTATCGCCGTGGTGATGCCCGCTTATAACGCGGAGAAGACCTTGCTTACCACGGTTCAGGAAATTCCTGAGCTGGTTGACATTCGCATCCTCGTCGATGACAGCAGCTCCGACCGCACCGTGGAAGTTGCGCGCGAACTTGGCCTGGTGCACTTCGTCCACGACCGCAACTACGGATACGGGCGCAATCAGCAGACCTGCTACACCGAGGCGCTGGCGGAAGGGGCGGATGTGGTGATCATGCTTCATCCCGACTATCAATACACGCCACGGCTGATCACGGCCATGGCGAGCATGGTGGCCTATGGCGTGTACGATGTCGTGCTCGGGTCGAGAATCATTGGCGGCCAGGCGTTGCGCGGCGGAATGCCGGTCTACAAGTACGTTTTCAACCGCATGCTGACAGCGTTTGAAAACCTGTTTCTGGGGATCAAGGTTTCTGAATACCACACTGGTTACCGAGCCTTCGGCCGTGATGTCCTGCTCAGGCTCCCTTTGCTTGAGAACTCCGACGATTTCGTTTTCGACAACCAGATGCTCGCGCAGTGCGCATTTTTCGATTTCCGCATCGGAGAAGTCTCCTGTCCGACCAAGTACTTTGCCGAAGCCTCATCGATCAATTTCCGGCGCAGCGTGCAATACGGGTTTGGGGTGCTAGGGACGACCTTGCAATTTGCCTTGCAGAAATGGGGCTTGGCGAAGTACAAGATTTTCGACGCGCAAGGGCGGAAACTGGAAACAACGACCCCGAGTTACTACGCGCGCGGGCTTGCGAACAGTTCACAACCATAACAACTTGAACAAAATTCCTTCTCCAGGCGCAGCGCAAAGCAGGACTCATCGACTTTTCTTTCTTTTCCTGCTGGTTGCCAGCGCCGTACTGGTCCACGGCTATCATCCGTTCGTTGAAGACGCGGAAATCTATGTTCCCGGGATCAAGAAGCTGCTAGAGCCGGCGCTTTATCCCCTCAACCAGGGTTTCTTTGCTTCCCACGCCGGCATGACGCTTTATCCAAACCTGATCGCGTGGTCCGCGCGGCTGATTCATCTTCCCCTGGAGTGGGTTTTATTGGGTTGGCATTTCTTCTGCAGTCTGCTGCTTCTTTCCGGTTGCTGGAAACTCGGGAATGCCTGCTTCCAATCGGAGCGGGCAGCCTGGGGAGGTTCGCTGATGGTCGCAGCCCTGCTGACCATCCCGGTGGCGGGGACGGCGCTTTACATCATGGACCAGTATGTAAACCCAAGGTCTTTTTCAACGGCCACCGCGGTTTGGATCATAGGCTCGGCGCTGGATAAAAAATACTTCCGCGCCGCTATTTGGATTGCGGTCACGGCGTTGATACATCCCCTGATGGCGGTATTCAGCCTTGCATTCGTTTTGCTGTCGTTTCTGGTAGGGAGAGTCCGACCGGTTCTCGCTCCTGCTGCCGCGCTACTTCCGGCCTCACTTTTTCCCCCGCTTACGCCGGCTTATGTGAGGACGCTCAATTCGCATTCGTATTTCTTCGTCCTGCGATGGGAGTGGTTTGAGTGGCTCGGGATTTTCGGCCCAGTGCTGATTCTCTGGGGAATCGGGAGATGGGCGAAACGCAGGGGCCGTCGTCTGACTCTCTACAAGCTTTCTAATACCACCATTGCGTTCTCGTTCTTGTGCCTGCTGGCGGCGCTGGTGATCACGGTTCCGCAGACGTTCGTGCGTTTTGCGGAGTTGCAGCCCATGCGAGGCCTGCTCTTGGTATATGTCGTTCTGCTGGTGACCGCCGGGGGCTTGCTGGCGGAATATCTTCTCCATGCCCGGCTGTGGCGCTGGATGGCTGTTTTCCTCCCCCTGTCCGCGGGCATGTTCTACGCGCAGCGGCAGTTATTTCCGGCAACCCATCATCTTGAACTTCCCGGACGAGCCCAGGACAACGTCTGGGTCGAGACCTTTTTGTGGGCTCGGGGGAATACACCCGTAGACGCTTATTTTGCCTTGAATCCCGAGCATATGCGGCTTCACGGTGAAGACCAGCACGGTTTCCGGGCGATTGCCGAGCGCTCCATGCTTGCCGATGCCATCAAGGATAGTGGTGCGGTCACCATGTTTCCCGCGCTGGCCGAAACCTGGCAGGAGCAGGTGGATGCGCAGCGGGGATGGAAAGACTTCCGGCGCCCTGATTTTGAAAACCTTCGGGACCGCTTTGGCGTCAACTGGTTTGTGCTGGAACAAGCGCAGGCTTTGGGCATGGATTGCCCCTACCGGAACTCATCCCTGTACGTCTGCCGTATTCCTGTCGAGAACAGTCACAAGGGACAGTAAAATAGGGTTTCGCCCAGGACGGCTTTGGGTCCCCCAATCAGGTGTGCTTGCATGAAACTGGTTCGACCAATTGCGATCGCGGTTCTACTTGTCGGTGCCTTCTTCTACCTCACAACCTACCGCTCAGGCAAATTCCGGCTGGTGAATTCGCCTGCGCCAAAACTCAACATCACCGAAGCTGCGAACAACTCTGAGTCCCTTGACAGCGAAGAACAAAACAACATTTCCGTTTACCGGAAGAACATCGGCTCGGTTGTGAACGTTACCTCTCGTGCCGTCACTCTGGACTTTTTTTATGGCCTCGTGCCCCAAGAAGGGCAGGGGTCCGGCTTCATCATCGACCGCGAGGGGCACATCCTGACCAACTATCACGTGATTGATGGGGCCCGCCAAATCGACGTGACGTTGCATAACCGCAAAAAATACCGGGCAACCGTCGTGGGCACGGATCGCTCGCACGACCTCGCCATCGTTCAGATCAAGGCACCCGACCTGAACCCCATGACGATGGGAGATTCCAGAAACCTGCAGGTTGGCCAGAAGGTTTATGCCATCGGCAACCCATTCGGTTTATCGGGAACATTGACCAGCGGAATTGTGAGCTCTATTCGACAGGTGCAGGAACCAGACGGCGTCACCATCGACGAAGCAATCCAAACCGACGCGGCCATCAACCCGGGGAACTCGGGCGGGCCGCTGCTCAATTCCCGTGGCGAAGTCATCGGCATCAACACCATGATTGCCGGCAATCCGGGAGTCAATCAGAGCGCTGGCATCGGCTTCGCCATTCCGGTCAACACTGCCAAGGCGGTTCTGAATGACCTGTTGACGCTCGGCCGGGTACGCAGGCCCGCGCTCGGGGTTGTCACCATCCCCATCAGCCCAGATATCGCCGATGAACTGGGGCTGGCGGCAGATTACGGTTTGCTGATTGTGCAGGTGCTTCCGGGAGGAGCGGCGGCGCGGGCCGGACTGAAAGGGGGTGCCGAGCGCGCCTATCTGGGCAATATACCAATCACCGTCGGTGGGGATCTGATTATCGGGATCGACGATCAGGAGGTGCAGGATCAGCAGGAGTTGGCCCGGGTTATGAACAACCATCGTGCTGGGGACACCGTGAAGGTTACGATCTATCGGGGTAAGCGCAAAATGGACATTCAGGTTACGCTGGGAGAGGCGAGGCAACAGGTATAAAGCGTTGGCATGGGCTGCTTTGGCCTCCCGGGAGGCAATGCATTTGACTCGCTCTTGTGGAGTGGGCTAGCCTCAAAAGTCCGCTCTGCGCGTCCGTCCTCCGGCAGGCCGGGGGCAATACAAACTATGCTGAAAGCGATTTCCACCTACATCTATGTAAGAGAGCGGCTTCACCCGGGCTTGTTGGACAAGCTGGTGAGCGGGGGCGCGCAGACCATCGAAATCTTCGGTGCGCGCCAGCATCTTGATTACGCCAATCGCAAGCAGCATGTGCGTGAAATCGCCGACTGGTTCCGCACTAGCGGCGTGCCTCTGCACTCGGTGCACGCGCCCCTATATGCAGACTACGAGTGGGGGCGCACCGGATCACCTCCCATCAACATTGCCTCTACCGACCGGGCCGCCCGCATCGAGGCCATGGACGAGATCAAGCGGGCCATTGAGTTGGCCGAACAGATTCCATTCCGGTTTTTGATTCAGCATATAGGTCTGCCAAACGAGAGCTATAGCGAGCACAAGTTCGAAGCCGCGATGACTTCGGTCGAGCACCTGCGAGCCTTTGCCAAGCCGTTGGGGGTGAGGGTGCTCCTGGAGAACATTCCCAACGACCTGTCTTCTCCTGAGCGGTTGCTAGAGTTCATCCGCGTCACCCATTTCGGCGACGTGGGAGTCTGTTTCGACACTGGGCACGCGCACATGGTGAGCGACGTGCCGCAAACCTTCGAGTCGCTGAAAAATCACATTCACTCCACGCACGTTCACGACAACGCCAAAGACCGCGATTCACATCTGTGGCCTGGCGCTGGCACGATCAACTGGAAAGAGACCCTGGAACTGCTGAACACCGCCCCGCATCGTCCGCCGCTGTTGCT
>Ga0068855_100001338_pt1 | contig 30517 bp, 22 predicted proteins | sample KBSCornC52_FD_66592 | JGI IMG/M metagenome (GOLD analysis project Ga0068855, IMG submission 66592) | Corn rhizosphere microbial communities from Kellogg Biological Station, Michigan, USA - KBS Corn C5-2 | ecosystem: Host-associated > Plants > Roots > Rhizosphere > Soil ... | reverse complement strand
TGACAGGCGCCTGTCATCATCGATTTCGGCCGCACCGCCGTCTTCAGCCCATGCGGATGGTCAACCGCGACGTCGCTCGCCCACTTGCCGGTCCAGCTGCCGAATTTGCCGCCGCTGGTCATGTCGAAGGTGCCCATGCCACTGCAGTCGCTGTTGGTAACACTGCCCCAGGACCACGCGAGCCAGCCGATTTCCCGGGTGCTCGCTTCATCGAGCAGCACGGAGTACGCGAACGGACTCTGATCGCACAAATAGACGGCATGCTGGGCGAACTCGCCGACCACGAGCGGCAGGTTCATGTCGGCCGATTGCTGTAGCTCCTGCTTCACGCGCGTTCCTTGCGGGTCGCTCCACCACATGTGCACGCTGAACATCAAGTTGTGCAGGGGATCGGCGGCGAGCAAGGTAGGGCCGCTCGCTTGCAGGCGGTCGATGTCTTGGCCCCATTGTGGCGCGTCGATCACCAGCGGGCCTTTGAAGCCCGTGCCGCGAATCGCAGTGACGGCGGCCTCGTAGGTCGACTCGAAGGCCTCTTGGGTGACCTTGTCGTCGCCGGCCTCGTTGGCGATGTTGAGAAGAAGGTTGGCTTCCTGCTTGACGAGGACCTGAGCGACCTCCTTTTGGGTCCAATACGGGACCACCTTGGCGGCCACATCAGGTAGCTTGCCGGTGGCAGAGTGGTGCTCGACGATCGGGATGAGCTTGGCAGCGAGCGCGTTGCTGATCGCGGTGTCGAGCTCAGCAGCGCTACCTTCTTCGTTCCAGACGATGCGCACACTATTGGCGCCCGTCTGCGCGATGTCGGTGAATTCGGGCACGCCGTCTTTGCCGGCGGTCCAGACGATCATTTCGTTCACGCCGCGCAGGACGACCTTTTCGTTGCAGCGATCGTAGAGGAACCGCCCCTCGACGTGGAAAGTGCTGCTGGCGCTGCCGCCGGTGGAGCTGCCGCTAGAGCCAGCGCTGCCTGCGGTCGTGGTGCCAGCAGTCGTACCGCCTGCGGTTGTGCCGCCTGCAGTTGTGCCCCCTAAAGTCGTGCCGCCACCGCCGGAGGTCGTAGCGAGACCACCCTGGCCGCCGACCGAAGGGGCGCCCGAGGCGCCGGAGCTGCCGGCGGCATCAGAGCCGCCCGCGGACGGAGTCGGGGTGGGCTCAGTGGTGTTGCTGGAGCAAGCGAGGGTCAGGATGAAGGAGCCGAAGGCGAATGAGCTGCGCACGACCAACTGTACGGAACCGGTTCCAGATGGCAAGCGATCTTTGAGGACAGCGTCGGCACCGATCGCGTCAATTTTCGCCCGCCTGATTATTGGTCCGACCGTTTGCTACTCGCCAAGTCCATCTGTCAGGTTGCGCTCATCAAGCGCCGCTGTTGGCGACAATGCGTCCAATCCGCGTAGCTGGAGGCACAGACTCTGATGACGTCACATCGTTTATTTGCTCACCTCGGCGCTCTAGGAATGATCATGAGTGCGTGCGCTCCTGCCGATCCGGCCGCCTCCGACAGCGGCGGCGCCCCCGCTACTGGTGGCGCTGCGGCCACCCCGGGCGGCGCCAACGGAAGCGGCGCGGGCGGAGTCGTCGCTACGGGCGGAGTTACCAGCACGGGTGGAGTCATCGCTACGGGCGGCCAAGCAGGCACGGGCGGCGCGCTCAGCACCGGCGGCTCGCTCAGCACAGGCGGCTCAGGCGCGGGCGGCGCTGGGGGCGCGGGCATGCCGCCGACCGGCGGCTCGGGTGGGATGGGCGGCGGTAACTCTGCGGGGTGCAAGGAGGGGCTTGGCCTCTGTGACGACTTCGAGAGCTATCCCGAGGGGACGGCGCCCTACGACTCGGCCACCAGTCGCTGGATGCCGGTCAGGGTTGCTTCCCCCGGCACGTCGCTCAAGGTCGACAGCATGAATGCTTCCAGCGGCTCAAAAGCGCTGCACATCACGGGGACCAACCTGCCGGGCGGCATCGGCGACACCAAAGGCACCGTCGTGATCTCCACCAAGCCCGGCGACGCCGCGTTTCCCGCTGGTACCAAGGCCGGTTTCGTCCGCTTCATGATGTTCCTGAAGACGTTCACGCAATCAGGCTCCACTCATGGACGCTTGGTGCGCGTCGGCGACTCGACGATCACCTCGCTGAATAATCCTCAAGGCTATGCGTTTGACCTACACTTTAAAGAGCCGGCGACGTTCAAGATTGAGAAGTTCAACGATGTGTATTTCGGATCGGTGAACCCGGTGCCACTGGAGGGCAAGTGGGTGTGCTGGGAGCAGGAGTATGGGCCGACCACGCTGAACTTCTGGCAGGACGGTAAGCTGGTGACCAACTCCACCAAGTTCCCTGGGGGCATTACACTCACCACCTTCGCGATCGGGTTCGAAACCTACACGCCGCTCCCCGCCATAGATTTCTGGCTCGACGACGTAGCATTCGACGCCAAGCAGCGTATCGGCTGCCCGGCAGCCAAATAGCCTACCGACCATTTGCGCCACGCGCTCTTGCGCGAGGTCAGTCCGGTAGGCCTGGCACGGTCATGGGGACCGCCTTGAGCAACGTGCGCGCGGCCACGTACAGGGTCTTGCGATCGCTGCCGCCGAAGGTGCAGTTCGAGCTGAAGCCCGTAGGGATAGTCCCCAGCGCCATGGCAGCCGGCGAATAGACCTCCACGCCCCCCGAGGTACTGGCGCAGAGAAGGAGCGCCACCCCGGCGCCACTCGACAACGGCCGCCGGCGTAGATCGCGGACGCGAGGTTTGCTCATTGAGTAGCTTGGCTACACCATCAACTCTGAAATCGGACCGGTTTGGCCGCCAATGCCGAAGGTCTGATCGGCGATGCCAAAGGCATTCAGCATCGACACGAACAGCTTGCTGCCGTGAATACCCTGTGGGTCCTCTCCCGCCTTGGGTTTCGTCATCGGAGACGATGGGCCTAGTGGCAGCTTGCTGCTCTCGGCGTCGGTCCAGGGACCCACGCGCCCCCGCGGGAAGGTCATCTTGGGATAGTAGTTGTAGTGGGTACCGTCTACCTTGAGTTTGCCACCGGCACTACCGGCGAGCACAATGGGCATATCGAACTTACGGTGGGCGTCTCCATCCGAGATCTCGCTGTTGAGGTAAGCCAAGCTGTTATCGAGCAGCGTCTTGCCATTTCCGTCCGAAGTCATCTCGAGCTTGGTGAGGAAATTGGCCCACTGCTGCATCTCCCAGCGGCCGATCTCGCGTAGCTTTTTGAGGTTGGCATCGCTCTTGTGGTGATGCGAAACCGTGTGGTGAAGCGCAGTCGTGCCAATCGTCGGCAGGAAAGCGAAGTCGACCATGCTGGTTCCGCGTGCGAACATAATGGTGAGCACGCGCGTGACATCGCACTGAAGCGCCAAAGCGGCCAGGTCCAGCATGATGGAGAGGCGATCCTTGTACGGCGAGCTGTCGGTGAGGGTGGGCTTGGCCGGCATCATGCACATGGCGCCACCGCCTCCCGACGTACCGAGGTTCTGGATGCGCGTCTCGAGCTCGCGGATCGAATTCAGCAATTCGTCCATCTTGAGCTTATCGCTTTTCCCAAGGACCTTTTCCAGGGACGTGGCCTCGGACATGACCTGGTCGAGAATGCTGGTCCTGATGAATTTCCGCCGTTCAGCTTGGGGGTCGACTTGCGGAGTAGCGCCCGCCGGCATCGGCGTGAATCCGGCGAAGATGCGGGTGAACGCGGCGGCGGGGTCCGTGATATTGGGGAGAGGGGTGTCCCTCGACCAAGCGATGGACTCGAGGAAAGAACAAGAAGGCGCCTTGTCGCATCCGTCTCCGGTGGTCTTGACCCCGAGCTGCAAGGACGCCAGGGGCCGCTTACAAGCAGAGGTCTCGGCGGCGATTCGTTGATCGATGCTGGTGCGATTGGGATCCTTGGTGTTGCCGTTGACGGGCCTCAGGGTGAGGAACGCCCCCGTTCCGGAGCCGTGTCCCCCCGGCGGATCGGCGGGCTCCGCCGTGTCTTGGTAGTCGATCCCGGTTATCACGGAGATCTTGGATTGTAGCTCCGCGAACGGCTCCAAGATGTACGGCGGCTTCCATCCTTTGCCTGCCGTCGTCGGGGTGAAGTCCGGCATGTGAATGCCGCACGGAAGAAAGCCAACGATAAAGCGTTGCCGCGATTCACAGGCGACCGCCGCATGCGCCTGCGGGTCGAGGGATTCGAGGTAGGGCAAACCGATGGCGACACCTGCGGTACCGCCCAGGAACTTCCGTCTGCTGAACCTAGATCTCATGGCCGTGGTCTCCGTCGTTGTTACGTTCGGGCTCGTGTTGCCTTGGCGGGTAATTCATGGTGAATCGGGTCGATTGGTGCGGAATGCTTCGCTGGACGCGACCATGGAGATCCACGACCGCCACGTGCCACTTCCCGCAGCCATGGCGCGCTGCGCTAGCGCATCGGCGTAGGTCATCGACTCGGGCGACGAGAACAACCGCCCGGCGCCGTAGGTGAGAAGGTTCTTGGTCACGCAGGTGGAATACCGCGAATCTTGCGCGATCAGCCGGCTGAGCTCGGTGGCGCCGGCGAAGGTCGCGCCTCCCGGATACGTCCCGCTTGCGTCGACAGGGGCGCCGTTGTCCATCGTACGGTACGCACCGATGCCGTCGAAGTTCTCCAGGCCCAGACCCAGAGGATCGATGAGGTTGTGGCAAGCGCCACATGCTGGATCCATGCGATGACTCTCCAGGACCGCTCTCGCGGTGACACCTGTGGCGCCCGGTTTGAAGGATAGATCCACATTGTTCGGGGGCGGGGGCGTGGCCGCGCACAAGATGCGCTGCAGTATCCAGTTGCCACGCTGGACCGGGCTCGAGACATCTGGATGAGAGTTGCCCATCAAGAAGCTGGTCTGCGTGAGCAGCCCGGCGCGAGGCGTACCAGCAAGGCTGACGCGCATCAGCGAGTTTCCAGCCGCCGTCAGCCCATAGTGCTTCGCCAGGCGCGCGTTCGCGTAGGTGAAGTCGGCGTCGATCAGCGTGTGAAGCGGCAGATTCTCAGAAATCAGGTGAGAGAAAAAGGTCGCCGTCTCCTCCTGGGCCGCGGCTGGCAACTCGGGGTCGTAGCTTGGATAGACCGTCGTATCGACGTTGACATTGACGGCGTCCATGCGGCTCAACGCAAGCCACTGCCTCGCGAAGTTCGAGGACAGGGTCTCGGACTTGGGGTCAGCGAGCATGCGCTCGAGTTGAGCAGCCAATTCGGCGGGAGCCGACACGAGCTTGCCGGTGTCGGCGCTTGCCGACAACGCATCGTCGGGCATCGTCGACCAGAGGAAATACGAGAGACGGGTGGCAAGCTCGAACGCATTGAGCGGCTTGGGTGGAGCATTCTCCGCCACCCCGACCGAGGTCTCCTCCTTGTAAAGGAAGTGGGGGGACAGCAAGACTGCCGTGATGGCCGCCTTGAGGCCGTCATCGTACGTCCCCCCGGCGCGAACTTTATCGATCAACGCCATGAGCGAGTCGATCTCTGCGGTTGCGGCAGGGCGCCGAAACGCCCTGCGCGCGAATGCGGTCAGGATTTGCCTGGCGCACGTCGCCTCGTCGCCCGCGGTACAGACAAACACCTTGGCTCGCTTGGGGTCCGTCGCCGGTAGCGCGAAGAGCTCGTCAGTCAGTGCGCTCGCCGCTGTCTCCAATGTTTCGAACTGCAGCGGCGACATCGACAAGAATTCCCCGACCGTGTCGAAGAAATCGGTCGCGGATTCCACGGGCAGACTGTCGCCTGGTGTCGTGGAGGTGCCGAGCAGGTCGCGGACGGTCAGATTGTATTCGGTGCGATTGAGCCGGCGAATCACGGTGCGGCCGGTATCGAGTGTCAGCGCAGCCGACTCGCCCGACCCGCCGCCCGTCCCCAGACCCGGGCCGCCGGACGGATTGTTCGTGGTCTCCGAACCAGTTCCTCCCGTTGCGGTCGCCGCGGGGCCGCCGCTCGCACAACCGGTACCGGCAAGGGCGCCCAGGGCCATCGCGACGCCAGCGAACAAGGTCCGCGTCCTCGACTCCGCGGCGATGCGAGCGACCACTGTCAGCTTGATGGACCCGAGATGCGATGCGTGGCCAGTCATGGGGCGTCCTTACCGTTCTGCGTTGAGGGGGCCTGCGGCCGCCGACGGCCACTTCAGTTCATCCGAGAATCTTCACGTTGCACCGAAGGAACACGGCGCAGCTGAACGAATCGCCGCGCGTGTATGAGGGCAGCCACAGGCGAAAACTTTCGCGACCACATTTTTGGTCTCCGCGGCCGCTCGCGAAAATCCCAACCCGAGGAACAGGTCGAGGTTTTTGATCCGCGCGATAGATCATGGGCGCGACCCGCCGGCGCGGTCGGAAGAATTTGCAGAGCGCAACGAGCGGTCGATCAACAAGAGCGCCGTCGACCGCCGAAGGCCGTTTGCGCTTCGCCGGACCCCTCGCTCGTAGGCGCTAGCGAATTGCTAGCCCGTTCGTTCCCGACGAGGACACCTCGTAGAAAAATCCGCCCGAAAGTTTCTCGGCGCCTCAATCAACACACGTTGCCCGGGTCTCCCGCCCACAACTCGAGACACGAAATGAAAACACAGGTATTGGCTCGACTTGGTGTCGTTACTTTGAGCGCGCTCGGAATTTCGTGCTCGGCTGCATCGGATCCCAATACGCCTGATGGCGCCGCCGGAGGGACGGGCACCACTGCAACTGGTGGCGCTTTGACGGCCAGCGGCGGTGCCGCCCCGACGACCAGCGGCGGTGCCGCCCCGGCGGGCAGCGGCGGTGCCGCCCCGGCGGGCAGTGGTGGTGCGGCATCGGCGGGCGGCGGTGGTGCCGCCTCGACGGGCGGCGGTGGCGCCGTTTCGACGGGCGGCGGTGGCGCCGCCTCGACGGGCGGCGGTGGCGCCGCCTCGACGGGCGGCGGTGGTGGCGTGGGCGGGACTACTGACCCTTCCGGAGACATTTGGGGCGGTCTCAAAAATCCCCCGCGCAAGAGCGCCGGCTGCGACAAGCCCGCGGCGCTAACGAGCGGCAAAAAGACCATCACCAGTGGCGGCATGCAGCGGGAGTACGTTATCGATATTCCCGCCAACTACGACCCGGCCACGCCCTACCGTCTTCTGTATGTCGGCCATGGCATTCCCGGCATGGCCTCCGATGTGCCAGGGGGTGGGTGGTGGGCATTCAAGGCCGAGGCGACCGCCGCGAACGTCCCCGCGATTTGGATCGCGCCGGGAGCCGTCACCGGTGCCAGAGGTGCCTGGTCTACAGCGGACAACAGGGACCACGTCTTATTCGATGACATCCTGGCTGCCGCAGAAGCCGGCCTTTGTGTCGATACGACGCGTATCTTCGCCATGGGAATGAGCGGGGGGGGCATGCTCACCAATTCGCTCACCTCGGATCGCCAGAACAAAATCCGGGCGGGCGTGGCGATGGCGCCGACGAACTTCAACATCTGGCTCCCCAACCCTCCACTAAAGGGTCCCGTCGCCTGGATGCAGACGACGGGTATGAGCGACACTACCTGCGCGTGGGTCGCCAACGAAGCACAGAAGCGCGGGGCGAAGTTCATCGGGTTGGAGAAAGCGGCCAACAATGGGTGCACGCCGGCGGAAATTCCCACTTGGAAGTCGGGCAATCACGTCTGCTACGACTTCGCCGGATGCAAACCCGGATATCCGACCAAGGTCTGCACGTTCGACGGCCCTCACACCCACATAGCTAGGGACCCCGGCTCCAACGTGAATTGGATCGCGAAAGAGGGCTGGGAGTTCTTGATGCAGTTTTGATGTCGGCGGCCGCGGCGCGTCAGGAGAAGGCGCCGAAGCCGGCGTGGTGAAGGGCTCTCCGCTGCGTTTGGGGTCGGCAGCGTTGATGACGGGAGTTACGTCCGTTTGGCTCAGCGGCCGCCGACGCTGATCTCGGTCGCGGCGGCGTTGCCGTTGGCGGCGAGGACCTCGACGCGGACGTAGCGGGCCGCGGTTGGCGTGAACGTGATCACCTTCAGCTTGCCGTCGGCGGGCCACGTTCCGGTGGCGACTTCCGTCAACATGGCGTCGTTGCTTCCGGCGAGGATTCGGTACGACGTGATGTTGCCGTCCGTGACGCCGCGGTTGTTCGCATAACTCGGAGTTACCGAGACGATGCCGACGTCGGGTCGGCTCTGCCCGAGGTCGAGAGTGATCGATTGCGGCAGCGCGCCCGACGCCTGCCACATCGTGTTGAAGTTATTGTCGTTCAGGCCATCGATGGCGTTCTTCGCGGTGCCGCTGGTCGCGGTGGCGGACACGGCAGTGTAAGGTCGCTCGATCTGCGGCCCTTGCGCGGGCAGCGGCGGCCGCGCCGCGTTGGGTGTCCATGCCGCGCCGACCTCCCCCAAGCGGCTGACGATGGCAGGGTCCATCAGGCCATCTCGGTTTGGCGGGCAATTGAGGACGAAGTTGGTCCACAGCGGCTCGAGCTTCTTGAGGTGGTCATCGACGATCGACGACACGCTCATCAGGCCGCCGATGTTCGGTGCCCAGAACCAGTCGTTGCCGCCCGAGCCATTGATCTTCTGCCCCTGGTGGGCCGCATAGGTGTTACCGGCGGGAGCGAACACGCCTTGCGGCTCCTCGCGCGTCCGTAGGGAAGGCACAACTGTCCGGCTAAAATTGGCTGATGAACTCCCACATCCAGTTGGCATACCCGGGCGGGGGACTGTGTCCGCCGTTGAAGGTGCACACCCTGGTCGGATAGCCGGGTTTGCAGGCCGCCAAGTCGTTGCACAGCATGTTTCCGGATTTCCAAGTTGGAATGGGGTCGGGCACGGTGCACCCATTGTCCGCGGCGTGCTCGAGGGCGATGAACTTTGCCCCTCTCTTCTGGGCTTCGTTGGAGACCCACGGGCATGTGCCATCGCTCATTCCGGTGGATTGCATCCAAGCTATCGGCTCGTGCGACTTGGTAGGGATCTGGATATTGTAGTTGGCCGGAGACATGCCGATGCCGGCGCGAATCGTCTTCTGGCGAGTCATGGACAACGAGTAGCTGTACATGCCGCCGAAGCTGAAACCGAGCACGAAGACACGCGACGCGTCGACGCAAGCGTTATCTTCGACGAACTTGAGAATGTCGTCGAACAGCGGCACGTCCTTGAGTCCCCAAATGCCGCCCAAACCGCTAGCGGAGACGAAGATGGTCGAGTTGGCGAGCTCCGCTATGTTCTGAAGACCGTAGTATTTCTCCCTCTGGATGTCGTTGCCTTCGCCGCCTTGGCCATGCGACCCCATGATGAAGCGATACGGCTTGTTCATGTCGTAGTTGGGCGGGAGATCGATCACGTAGTCGCGCTGGTCCCCGCTGCTCATGATGTGCCTGTACTCGGGGTATTTGCTGGAGGTAATCGTCGCCGCCTTGCCACATCCGGCACTTGGGACCGGTGGGTTCTTCAGCGGGTATCCGGCGCCCCCACCCGCGCCAGCGCTCGAAGAGCCGCCGGTTCCCGCCGAACCCGCAGCGCCACCGCCTCGTCCGCCCGAGCTCACGTCGCCCCCAGCGCCTGACTGCCCGCCCGAGCCAACCGCACCTCCTGTGGTTGTTTGGCCGCCGGTGCCGGTGGCGCCACTCGTGCCGGCGGCCCCACTCATGCCGGTGGCTCCACTCGTGCCGGTAGCTCCACTCGTGCCGGTAGCTCCACTCGTGCCGGTAGCTCCGGCGGAATGGCTCCCGCTGCTTCCGCCGGTGCCATCACCGACGTCCGGGTTCTCGGTACCACAAGCACCGAGCATGAGGCACGAGGCGCTTAGCCGAACGAGCAGACGAAAATGATTACATGATTTCACTGCATGTTTAGGGGCGGTTGGTCGAGGACCTTTTACGACGATCGCTCCGCTCGAAGGTCTGCTTGCCGAGGCGTGGCTCCGCTCGGCTCACCCAGCCACCAACCGAAGTAGCAAACCCAGCCAGCTCGCGAGATTCCAAATACGCACGCGTCCTCATGGACGCAACTCGTCGCCGCGGTCGGATAAATCTCCAGCGATCCGCAACGCGACGATTTTTGGACCAGGCGGTTTTGAGCGCGGTCCCTTAGCTCCGAAGGCACGTCGGCAACTCGTTCCCACGGGACTGACATGAAGATTCGATATTTGGCACCGGTTGCGGCGGGCGGTCTCTTTTTCGTGGTGGCTTGCGGTACCGACCCGGTCGGTCCTTCACCGCCGCTCACCGGAAACGGCGGGTCGTCGGGATCGTCGGGCGCTGCCGCACAGGCGGCTGCCGGCACTTTGCCGACCACGACCGGCGGCTCTGTCGCAGGCGGCAGTGCGGGCATGACCACAGCCGGCACCGGCGGCAGTGTCGGAGGGCTTGGCGGGAGCGGTGTCGCGACCGCCGGTCGCGGTGCGGCTGGCTCGACTGGCTCGTCGGGCGGTGCGAGCGGCTCAGGTGGTGCCGATGTTGCGGGCGGCGCGGCTGGTGCGGCAGGCGCGGCTGGTGCGGCTGGTGCGAGCGACGGCTGGGTGAAGATCTTCAACGGCCAAGACCTGACCGGCTGGGTGCCCTTGATTCACAAGTCCGCATACAACGTGGACACGTACAAGACCTTCCGGGCTGATCCGGTCGACCACGTGATCAGGGTCACGTACGAAGATTACCCGGGTCAAAGCTTCGACGATCGCTGCGGAGTCCTCTATTACGACAAGCTGCTCAAAGACTACCGCGTGCGTGTGACGTATCGTTTTCTCGAGCCACAAGCCAAGAACCCGGTTTCCTGGGGCCGTTACAACTCTGGTCTGATGATCTTTGGTATCGACCCGGCCAAGGTCGTGGGCGATCCCGAGTTCCCGCCTTTGATCGAAATCCAACTTCTGGGTAAGGGGGCCAACCCCGGTCCCACCAACCTCAATTTGTGCCAGCCCGGCGGCATGACGATGAGGCAGAGCACGGGCAGTTGCGGAAACAACGGCAGCGGCGTGGCTCAGTCGCCTCCCGGCGAATGGGTCACGGTGGAAGCCGAGGTTCACGTGAATGGCGAGACCAAAGCCTACCAGTATCCCGACAAGACCAAGGCGCTTTTGACCATGAGCGGACCGACGTACCAGGGCAAGGCCGTCCTCGACGGTTACCTCTCGCTCCAATCCGAAAGCCAGCCGCTCGAGTTCAAGGACATCGAGCTGATGGAGCTTCCGTAGCTGCCCGTGGCTGGCGCCCTGATGCGAGGGGAAAGGCCTGGGCGAGAGCCTGCAATTTCATTGGCTCGTCACCCCTTCCAATCAAATGCCCTCGTACCGCCGACCAGTCCTCTTCGCCCTGGCGCTCGCTGCTATGTCCGTCGGTGGCGGGTGCTCCGGGGCGGGAGCAGACACGCCAGCTGCAAGCAGCGGAGCCGCGGGAACGCCGACGGCGGGTTTCTCCGGAACCCCGGGTACGAGTTTCTCAGGAAGCCCGGGTACGAGTGGAACCAGTGGTGCCGGCTCCGCGTCGGGGGGGAGCGCGGGTAGCACGGGCGGAGAAGGCCAACCACCAGGCAGCGCAGGGTCTGCCGGGTCTGCCGATTCCATCGGGGGGATGGCACCCGGTGGAGACGGAGGAAGCGTAGGACGAGGGGGAAGTGGATCGGGTTGCGCGGACGGCACCGCGGGGACTGGTGGCGGCGGCGGAGGCAGTACGTACAACCCCTGCCCCACCGACGGTACTCCCTGCAAGCTCTTGCCATTCGGTGATTCCATCACGCGCGGCGCGAAATCATCGGACGATGGTGGCTACCGCTCGCCGCTGTACAAGCTGATCCTCGCGGCGAAAAAGAAAGCGACGTTCACGGGGTCGCAAGCGCATGGACCGGCCCAAGTTTCGGGGCAGCCCTTCCCACGCAGTCACGAGGGCCACGCCGGTTGGACCATTGATCCGGGGTACAACATGATCTCCAGCAGCTACAGCGGGATCTCGAAGCTGGTGCCAAGCCCTGCGCTAGACGCGGATCCCAACATCATCCTACTGATGATCGGGACCAACGACCTTTTCGCTAGGGACACCGCCAACATGGCGCCCCGCCTCGAGGCGCTGCTCGACAAAATCGCACAGAACGCTCCGAAGGCGCTCATCGTACTTTCGCAGCTCACTCCGCTCGGACACGACGACCCCAATTTGACGGCGTACAACGCCAAGATTCCGGGGATCGTCCAAGCTCGGGCCGCGGAAGGACAGCACATCATCGGCGTGGACATGAGCAAGCTGCCGACTACCGAGCTCGCCGATGGCACGCACCCGAACGACCAGGGGTACGCCTACATGGCGAACATCTGGTACGCGGCAATCAAGGACTTGTTGCCCGCCGCCCCGTAGGTGCTGCCAATTTGGTCAGCGGAGGCGAACTACTCCGACCCGTTTCATGGAAGGTCCTTCATGAAGGTGCCCTAGTTTCAGGGACATGCCTGTTGACGCGAGTGTTCGATAGATGATCCGCCATCTGGTCGCGAAGGTCCTGCTGGCGACAGGACTGGCGAGCATGCCAGGCTGCTCGTCGGGCGGCAGCGTCCCGAACGAGACAACCGGGGGGACACCTTCCGCTGGGATGACCGACAATGGTGGACGGTCAGGGGGAGAGACCGGCGGCCAGGCAACCGACGGCCAGGCAACCGGCGGACAATTCACGGCTGGACAAGCGAATGCTGAGACCGCCGGGCGAGGTGAAATGTCGGAACCCGCAGGTGGCCATGCCGGCGGCGGAGCGGGCGCGGCCGGTGGCGATGCGACATCGGGTATGGGCGGAGCGGTTTCGGCGGGGGCAAATGGCGGCGGGGCCGGCGGGACGAGCGGGTATGCGCCATGCCCGTCGAACGGCACGCCGTGCAAGATCTTGCCACTCGGCGATTCGATCACGCGGGGCGCGAAATCGTCGAACGACGCCGGCTACCGTTCGCAACTCTTCAAGTTGATTGTCGCCGCCGCCCAGAAGGTCACATTCACTGGCTCGTTGACGAACGGACCGACTCAAGAGTCGGGGCAGCCCTTCCCGCGCATGCACGAAGGGCACTCTGGCTGGACCATCAGTCAACTTGCTCCCCTTATCCCGAGTCCCGCGTTCGACAGCAAACCGAACATCATTCTGCTGCACATCGGGACGAATGATATCGGCTCGCGGGATCCGGCGGGCATGGCCACGCGGCTCGAGGCGCTCATCGACAAGCTCGCACAGAACGGGCCGGACGCGCTCATCGTAGTCGCGCAGATCACGCCGGCCCGCACTGACAACGACATCCGGGATGCCTACAACGCAAAGATCCCCGGCATCGTCCAGTCGCAATCGGCAAAAGGCCGGCACATCGTCAGCGTGGACATGAACAAGCTCCCCATGACCGGCCTCAACTCCGACGGCGTGCATCCGAACGACCAGGGGTACGCCTACATGGCCGGCATTTGGTACGCCGCGATCAAGGACCTTCTGCCCCACTAGGGAGGAAGGTTTCGCGGCGGCTACGCACGCGACGGCGAGCAGGGCAAGACCTGCAGCACCGGCCAGCCGAGGAAGCTAGGACAACTTACAGACTTTTGAAAAATTCCCACACGCCCTTCGATGCGAAGCTAGGCCAAACGTGACCGCTGGTGTGGACGCACCAGTCTACTGGCGCCTTGGAACACTGGTAGGCCACGCACTGGCTGGGGGTGGTCGGCATCGTCGTCGTGGTGCAGCCATTGGTTTTGAGCCAGATATCTCGCGCAGCCTGGCCCGATGCAAAGCTGACCGTGGGGTCATTGCTCGCGTGAACGATCCACGCAGGAACTGGCGTCGGGCAGCTCTTGGCGCCATCGAAGAACGCCCCTTCCACCGGCGCGAATGCGCGCAGCTTGCTGCCACGGTCGCACGCTAGCGAATTGCTCATGATCCCGCCGAAGCTGTATCCGGTACTGAAGACGCGCGCTTGGTCGACGCAGTAATCCTTGGATATCGACTCTAGGAGCAGGTCAAAAAACTTCATATCGGCGCCGTTGGCCGATACATCCCAGCCGCCATTCAAGCCATCAGGATAGACGATGATCGCCCCGTCCCCCGTGGCAGGCTCCAACTTATAGTACCTCCGTGACTCCGCACCTGAGGCCCCGGCTGAGTGCCACGCGAAGATGAGCGGAATGGACTTAGTCGGATCGTAGCCGTTCGGTACGAAGAGCACGTACGTGCGCGCCTTTCCGTTTACTTGAATCGTCAGGTTCCGCGCGCCCTTGGGTGCCGCCGTATTCCCGCAACCAGGAGCCGGTTGCCCTCCTCCCCCGGAGCCGCTAGCGCCCGCACTGCCGCCTGTTCCGGAAATACCCCCGGTCGCGACCACGCCGCCGGTGGCGGTGCCACCTGTGCCTCCGCTCGTGGCGCCACCTTCCATACCCGCAACACCTCCCATGCCAGCAACACCGCTTCCACTCGCCCCGGCGGTACCCACGCCGCCGCTCACCATTGAGCCCCTACCTCCCTCGGACACAAGCTGCCCGCCGGCTGTCGTCTGCCCGCCCGCTACCACGCTGTTGCCCCCATCGCCTGCCTGCCCCGATGTAGTCGGTTCGGTTCCGGAGCACCCAGCCGCTACCGCAGCAAAGATGGAAGTGCAGAGCACGTATCGAGGCAAGGTTGGCATGTTCTGTGTTCCTCAACGGGCTACGCTAGTAAGCGATCCGTTCGCCTCGCTTCTGGCGGCGTCGAAAGAAGCTGAGACAATCGATACTAGGAGCCCTGTTAGATGGGTGCTGAGCTCGATTCCTGACAGCAAGTGCTAGGCGCCCGGGGAAATGAGACGAGAAGCTGTCACATGACCGGCTCCCGAACGGCCGTGCCGGGGGTGCGGCATTTTCTTTAACGGTCTTCGCTCGTCTGACCCTTGATGAACGGTAGCCATGCCGACAACCTGCGAGCGACCCTCCCCAAGGAGTTTCCGACTGGGGCGAACCACACCCGAGCCTGGGGTGGGTGCCTCGATCTCCAGGACGAGAAGGCTGAGTCCGGCTGTGCTGGCAATCTCCGCGGCAGCATTGTTGGGCATCGCCGGTTGCGGCCCGGATGGCGCCCCTAGCTCAGCGGGAGAACCAGAAGCCGGCTCTTCGAATGCTGGGGTTTCGGCTGGCTCGGCTGGCTCAGCTGGCTCACCGGGAGCGTCCGCAGGCGGAGTTGCGGGAGCGACTGCAAGAGCACCCGGTGCCAGCGGTGGCGGGGGCATGGCGAGCGGGGCCGGTCAGTCCGGCGCGGGCGGCGCTGGAAGCGGCGGAGTCTCTAACGTTGGCGGCAACGACCCGGGCAACGGCGGTAGTGGTGGCAATGGCGGGGTACCGAGCAATGGGGGCAGCTCCGGCAGCTCGGGGTTGGGCGGAGCTGGCGGGTCGGGTGAGACCTCGTACAAGCCCTGCCCGACAACCGGAGAGGCCTGCAAGATCTTGCAGTTCGGTGATTCGATCACCGAGGGGGTCAAATCATCGGACAACGCCGGCTACCGCTCGCAGCTTTTCAAGTTGATCGTCGCGGCGAAGCAAAAGGTCACGTTCACCGGATCGCTGACGGGTGGGCCAAACCAGGTCTCAGGTCAGACCTTCCCGCGCATGCACGAAGGCCATGCCGGCTGGACCATCGATCCCGGTCTCAGCGAGTTTAGTGGCTATGGCGGGATCTCCTCGCTCGTACCCAGCCCTGCGCTGAACGGTGGTCCGCACATCGTCTTACTGCACATCGGAGCCAACGAGCTGTTCCCTACCAAGGATGGTGCGGGCATGGCCATGCGCCTGGACGCGCTGGTCGAGAAGATCGCACAGAACGTGCCGAGTGCGCTGATCGTGCTCGCGCAGATCACGCCGGTGGGCTCGAAAAACAATGGGCACACCCAGGCTCAAGTGGACGCGGCCAATGCGGCGCAGATGGTCTACAACAGCAAGATCCCTGCGATCGTTCAGACGCATGTCGCAAAAGGCCAGCACGTCATCGGGGTCGACATGAGTAAAATGCCTCTGAGCGACCTCACCACCGCCAGCGTTCACCCAAACGACCAGGGCTACGCCTACATGGCGGGCATTTGGTACGCGGCGATCAAGGACCTGCTGCCGAATTAGGAGCTCACGTTTGGTCAGAGCTGCACCGCCGCGGCTTCTCCAGACCGATCAAGTGTCGGCAGTTGGTAAATTCTTTTGATGGAAGGTGCCGCATGACGGTGCCCCTGATCTGACAGCCACCCAAGGCGCTGCGACTCAATGTCGCCGCAGCGCATCACGGTGCCAACTTGAAAATGCCAAGGAAGCCAAGCACGTGGACTCGGGTTTTGGTTGCTGTCCTCTGCTTGCCCGCCTGCTCCGGCAATGACGAGCGCAGCGCGATGCCCGGAGCGGGCGGCACTGCTGGCGCCACCGCCGGTACCAGCGGCACGCTCGCAAGTGGCGGAGCAGCGGGCACCGGCGGCGGAACCGCGGCCATCGGCGGCTCGAGCTCCGGAACGGCGGGAGACATCGGCGCTGGGGCGGGCTCCGACACCGGCGGCGCACTGGCCTCCGGCGGCGCCAGCTCGGGGGGCCAGAGTGGCGGCGCGCAAGGTGGAACGGCTGGAACTGGCGTCGTCGTCGACCCTGGACCCATCGGCGGCGTGCCGCACGTGACGCCCCAGAACGCAACGTCGGTACCGGCCATGTACGGGAACGACGTTCCCAATCCCGGAAAATGGACCAGCAAGGAGTACCCGGCCTACTACTACAACGCGAACGGCTCCGCGGCAGACATCTTCAAGACCCCGGTAAAGCAGAGCACGCCGATGACCAAGCCGGTCAACATCTATACGCCGCCCGGCTACGATCCGCAGATTCAGTATCCATACATCGTTATTCTCCACGGGTACGGAAACAACGAGGACCGATGGTCAGAGCTGGCGGAGCCGAAGCTCGTGCCACTTTTCGACAACCTGATCACCTCGAAGGCAACCAAGCCGTTCATCGCCGTCTTCCCGAACGGGACGGTCGGAGGCGCCTCGAATGCAAACGGCTACTACAACTTCGGCGGGGAGCTGATGAACGATCTCATTCCGTTCCTCGAGGCGAGCTACTCGATCAAGAAGGATCGCGGTTCGCGAGCGCTGGCCGGCTTTTCATTCGGCGGAATGCAGACGCTCGCCATCGGCCTTTGCGCCCACCTGAAGGACTTCGCGTGGTTCGCTGGACTCGATCCAGCGGGGCCGGGGACGCCCTCGGCCGATGCCATCGCGCAACATGTCGCGATGGAGAACCCCGAACTGTACCCCCTCTACTACCTGTACATCAGTGTGGGAAAGAGCGACGGCACGGCGGGCGGCAGCGCGGCGGCAGCAGCGAATGGGTTGGCTACGAAGGGCCCGTCGATCACCTCCACGAACTTCTCGTTTCAGAACGACATCCCGGGGGCACACACTTACCCGGTCGCCGAGGTTGGGCTGTACAATTTCCTGCGCATGGCGTTTGCGCCGAACTGATTACGGACAGGCTTCGAACTCGCAGCCGCAGGTCTTGCCCGAGCAGGCGGGGTCGTTGCGGTTGTCGCCACAGTCGTGCGCACCTTGAATGCAGTCACGCCAGCACACGCCCAAGGCACACTGCTGCAGGTTGATGCTCGTGTATGCGCGGCGCTGGCACGAGGCACCGCAAGCGCCGCAGTTGGGGACGTTGCCTGCGCCGTCCGGGACGTTGAGCTTGGTTTCGCAGCCGTCGTTGCTGGCGCTACCGGCGTTGCAGTCGCCAAAGCCCGCTTCGCAATCCGCTTCGCATACGCCTGCGTTGCAACGCGCGCGAGCGTGAGCGGAGGAGCACACGTGGCCGCACTGACCACAGTTGAGTGGATCGGTCGAGAGGTTGAAGGTACAAGCGCCCGAGTTTAGGCAGTCGCCAAAGCCCGCGTTGCAGGAGGAGACTCCGCACTCTCCTGCCGAGCATTCCGGAGTGCCACCATTGGCCGGGCAAGCGTGGCCGCACGTCCCGCAATTCAACACGTCATCGTTGAGGCTCGTCTCGCAACCGTTGTCGCTTCGCAAATCACAGTCGTCATAGCCGACGGCACATGACGGCATACACTGGCCTAACGAAACATCGGAGGCCGATACACAAGCGTTGGTGCCGTGGTCGTTGTCGCAAGAGACGCCGCAGGCTCCACAATCACCGTCGATCTGAAGGTGAGCTTCACAGCCGTCTTCCGGCAGCCCGTTACAGTCGGCGGTACCCGGTTGGCAAGCATCGCTTGCCTCCATTCCGCCAGCCGCCGAGCGCTCCCCGCCCGAGCCGACTTGCCCTGCGCCGTCGCGCGATTGCAGGGCGGCCAGGCGATAGTCCGGGAAATCGCACGAAATCATGGCCGCCACGGCGCCCAACGAAATCGTGAGCACGCGAACGAGGCGCGCCAGATCGGTGCTCGAGTCAGCCCGTGACAAAGCCTCCAGCTTAGCAGCTCTACGTCCGGCCGCTCGCAGCCGCGCCTACCGTCGCGAGGTGCGACAGTGGCGGCTGAGGTGCGCGCCCAGGGGTGGAGCCATACCGGGGAGCCGTGAGGCCAGTCAGTGATGGTAGCTCTCGGGCGGGCCCAAGTAGGACGGCTTGAGCTTGCCCGTGTCGATCACGATGCGATCCAAGGCGATGGAGGGGTCCACCTTCCAGATGTGGAGCGTGTGATAACCGGGCGTGCTCACCTGAATGGTGCCTGACAGCTTCTCGATGTGCTCGACCACGTTCTTGCTCCAAGCGGAGTCGTCGGTGGAGTCCGCTCCCTTCAACGTTTGGGCCGCGGCGGAATCGAGGCCGAGTGCCAAGCGGCAGGCGCCGGTGGTATTCAGCGTAGGAATTCTGAACACGGTGACGGGAAAGGTTCCGGTGGTGAAGAAGTAGATCTTGTAGTCGAGCTGCGCGGCGGCCGTCGCGTAGTCACTCGTCACGCTGGGCGACACATCCGGGAACACCTTCACCGAGTCACCGCTACGACCCAGCTGGGTCAGCACCTTCCATTCGGCCCCGCCTCGACTCGTGTTGTCGTGAAAGTGCTCGGCTTCGATAGCCACGTATCCGTTAGCTTCAACGTACCCGTCGACTTCATCAGGGCGTGGGGTCATCGGGTTCGAAGCGTGGACGGTGATGGCCTTCGACGAAGACGCCCCGGCGATGGTCAACGTGGCGGTGCTGTCACCGAGCGGCGCCGTTTTCCAGTCGACGCTCACCTGGATGCGCTCCTCGTCACTCAGCGTTCCGCTGGATTTGCTCACTTGAAGCCAGCTCGCCGACGGGGTGGCTGTCCAGCTGAAACCAGCGCTACCCTTGGTGAAGACGTCCACGAAGCGCTGGTCTTGGGTGTACGCGGAGAGCTCGAGCTCGGCCGGCTCGCTGCCGGTCGTCTGGCCTTCAACCGCGACGCCGAGCGCCGAGCCAGCAGAAGACGATGGCACCGCCCCCAGCGCCGGCATGCCGTCGATGACGGGAAGCGCGGAGTTGTACGGGTTCATGACCCGCTGCCATTTCCCTCCCGCCAAGGTCTCGTTGTAATACTTGAGATCGCTCTGGATGGTCTGGTAAGCGTCGGTCGCCAACTTGCGATACTTCGTCACGCTGGCGGTGCGCCCCTGGCGCGCGAACAGATCGGTCTTGCTCGCCGCGATGTACATCTGCATCGTCAGTTGGCTAGCCCGCAGCGGGTACAGGACCATTTCGTAGAAGGCGTCCTTCTTGGTCGCGGGCAAACTGTCGGACACCGCCGTCGCGCGGGCCAGCAACGCCGTGAGCTCGTCCAAGCGTTGCTCGCCCTCATCACCGTAGTTGACCAGGTCGTAGACGCCCTTCTTCATGAACTCCGGTCGTCGCGCAATGTTGATCTGGTAGTAGCGCATGACGATCGCCGCCACCTCCTTTGCGCTGTCGGAGCCGAAGTCTCGTTGCGCGAGCGACGCGACGTGGTCGGCGACGTTGCTCTCGGTAAAATCGTCGATTCGCCAGGCCAGCCGCATGGCAAATTCGAGCGCAATTTCCGAAGGTTTCAGATCGCCGACGTTGATGACCCACAGGCGGTTCGCGCCCGCGTCGTACGCCTTCCGGAGCTCTTCGCGCACGAGCGTCAGTGGCGTCGTGTTCACCCAGAGATAGCTCTGCGGGTCTCCCCAGTAGGAGATGTGATAGTAAACACCAGCTCCGCCCGCACGTTTGCGCTCGGCGTCGTTCGGCAGCTGCCGCAAGTAGCCGTGGTTGTCCTCTGCCCACAAGATGGTGACATCGTCCGGCACCTTGAGGCCGGCGTTGTAGAGCGTGAGCACCTCTTTGTACGGAGTGAACACCTGAAAGATCTTGGTCGGGTCCGGGTTGACGTTGGCCGTCAAAATGCCGCGCTGATCCGCGAAGATATTTTGCATCAGCGCGACCTTCTGTGCGGTCGAACCGGCCTTGGCGGCGACCAAGCCGCTGTCGTGAATCCCCCGCATCCCGATCGAGTAGCCGTTCTCGAACTTGCCGTTCTGCTTCACGCGCGCTTCCCAATAGTCGTGGAGCGCTTGTGGGTTCACGCTGTAGTCGTAGGCTGGGTTGCCGTGGCTCTTCGCCCAAGGATCCCACTCTTTGACGTTGTTCCGCAGCAACATTTCGGGGTGGGACGAGCCCATCACGATGCCATACAGGTCCGCGTTTTTGGCATTCTCGGGGTAATGATTGAACTCGTCCGACACCGCGTGCATGGCCGGCCAGAGGAAGTTGGCCTTCAACCGCAACAGCAGCTCGAACACCCGCTTGTAGGTTTCGGGCCCTGCGTGTTTGCCCGCGTCCATCTTGAGCGCCGACCAAGTGCTGAAATTTTCTTCGTCGTTCAAGAAGATGCCGCGATACTTGACGGACGGCTCGCCTTGCTTGCGCAGCTGGCCCTCGACGGTCACGGTCGTAGATTGCGTTGGCGCCACGTCTGCCCACCAGTACCAGGGTGAAACTCCCATGGCCTGCGAGATGTCGTAGATGCCATAGACGGTGCCGCGGCGATCGCTACCCGCGATGACCAAAGCCCGACTGACACCAGGCGCTGGGTCATTGACGGCCTGAATCACGAACGATTCCCACTTGCCGGTGATGCCTGTCGCGTCAAGCTTGCCCTGGCTGACCAAGTCGTCAATCACCGGGCTTTGACCGAGGGTGCCGACCAGGATTGAGCGCGCAGACAGACCGGAGAGCGTGTTCTTGATGGTGGGGGTCGCACCCGACACGCGCTTCACGTCGGCTTGCAGGTCCCCCACGGCTCTTACCACTGCTGCATGATCGGCCGCGTCGACGTAGATGTCGGCCGCCACGCCCTCGGTCACCACGTCGAAGGGATCGCGCGGCGCGGTCGTCGTGCCGCCAGTAGCGTCGACCATGCCGCCTGCGCCCGCGCCCGCGCCCGCGCCCGCGCCCGCCGCACTGGATGACCCAGCAGCAGCAGCAGCCCCTGCCGCCATCGTTGGCCCGCCGGTCGTCACCCCGCTCCCGCCAGCGCCGCCTGCCGAGGTGGATCCGGCGTCCGTCGCTTCGCCATTGGGGTGAGAGCTACCCGAGGTGCCGCATGCAAGCGGCAGCAGCAGAGAGCTGACCGCCGCCGCCGCGAGCAAGCGCGACCTGAACCAGAGATTGAGAAACGGTGGCATCACACGCCTCCACGCTGCGAGAGGGAAGAAACGTAACCTCTGCACAAAGGGGCAACGTCTCCCTTTCCTTGCCTCCGCCTGCGCGCCACCACGCGGGCTTTTGAATCAATGGCGACGACGCAGTCCGCGCATGTACCCAAAGTCCTCGCGATGGTCGGAACAATCGACGAGCCGCCAAACGCACGATTTTGAGCCAAGTCTACCCGGATTGGGCACACTCATGGCGCGCCAGCGAAAGTTCCGTCCGATTTCCAGCGCCGAGGTGCATTGAAGCGCACGGCGCGGAGTATGCCCTCCGCGCGAGCACGGGTCGGCATCCCCGATCCGACAGGACGCCTTCATGTCGTTAAGCGCTACCGTTCGTGTGGTTGTCACGGCGCGAAACAGTGAGCCGGTCGTCGACGCCAAGCCCGTCACGAGCGAGCCAACGTTCGCACGGATCTACGACGAATACTTCGGCAGTGTCGAGCGATGGATTCGAGCCTTCGGTGGACGCTCCGCCGACATTGCCGACCTCGCCCAAGAGATCTTCATCGTTGCCTTTCGAAGGCTCCCCGAATTCGACGGGCAGAACGTGGGAGGTTGGCTGTATCAGATAACCAGACGGAAGATGCGTGACTATCGACGTTTGGCGTGGGTGAAGCACTATTTTACCGAACGAAACGCGGGCACGTCCGAATCTCCCCCCGTGCGCGCTGACCAGCTCACGCAACTCGAGAACAGCGAAAAGCAACGCCTGCTGGAGCAAATCTTGAACCGTTTACCCGCCGACCAGCGAGCGGCGTTCGTGCTGTTCGAGCTCGAAGGGCTCTCCGGTTTGGAAATTGCCGAGGTACAACAAATCCCCATCAATACGGTTTGGGCGAGAATCCACAGAGCTAGACAGAAGCTCCAGGCCGCCGCCGTACACGCGGCGCCCCAGCTCAAGCCATGAGCAGCAGTCGAGCTCGGGCTGGTTAACGAGGCGAAGGGACGCGCGCTCGCTGATCACGGAGCGGCTTTACAGCCCACACGCTGCGGAGTGATGGACAGGTCGTCGATCCAAAAATCCGCAAGCTGGGCGTCGTCTTGGTAGCCGTCCAGGCCGAGCATGAAAACCTCCAAAGCTATCGGGTCCCAACTGGCAGTGGTCATGCCATGACTCGAGCTACCGGCGGCGCTCAACTTGAGCTCTTGCCCATCGACCCAAATTTGTACCTTAACTTTGCCTGCGCCGCCTGACATGTCGACCGCAAACTCCAAGCAGGCCCAGCGGTTGAGCAGCTTGGGGTCGTTGAGCTTGGTGCCCGTGTCACGCAGGTAGATGGAGTTGACCTTCTCGATCGCGGTCCCGTTGTAACTAGCCAGCGAGTACGAGGTATAGGGATCGCCGCTAGCGGCCTCGGTCGTTCCAATTCGCGCCAGCCGCGTGTGCACCCCAGCGCTCGCCGGGTAGCTGGTCCCGTAGTACATGAACCGGACATAGGCGGTGGGGCTCGTGGTCTGAATGGGCCGCGAAATGTTGGCGTGGTCTTTGGCCATCTTCCCGCTCACGTGCAGCGATTGCTTGCCGCTGAACGCGCGCGTCGCATCGACGACGATCTTGCCGTCCCCACGCAGGGCGGGAGTCCAGCCACCTCCCGGTGCACTCGCGGTCGGATACTGCTCGAAGTCCTCGCAGACGATCGCGTTACTCCCGCACGAGCCATTGGCTCCACCGGCGGGCGCGCCCGCGACGCTGTCGGCGCCGGCGCTTCCCGCTGGCATCCCTCCCGCGCCTGAAGCCGTCGTGCCCCCACCGCCGATCCCGCTGCCACCGGTCTCGGTGCCGCCGCTCTCGGTGCTGCCGGTGCCGCCACCACTGCCCGCGGTTCCTGAAGGGGTGCTGCCGCCGACGGGTGATGCTCCGCCTCCGGCATCGCCCGCGGCGGCGGTCGCTCCGGCGCGGGGCTCATTCCCCGCAGACTGCGGTACCTCCGCCGAGCAACGCGCGAGCCCGAGACTGAGCGCCATGGCGCTTGCCAGCTCTAGCTCCTTCAAGCGCTGCCTGTTTCGCGGCTTGGACCACGGAGACACAAAGTTTCGCGCCAAGCTGGAAGATGAGTGTCGTTGCATATGGTTGCCGTGGAGGATGTCTGCCGTATCGAGGCCAGCGCGCTCGGATCTCACCGATACAGCCTGCTGATGTCTGCGACGGCGCAGCGGCGGTCGGAACAATCCGCGCCGCGGCGCGTGGCAACATTTTCGTCAAGGTCAGACGCCGGCGACCCCTTGCTCAAGCGTGCTGAAAGAACGGCGCGGTTTCAGTGCTGCCTGCCCAGAGCTCTCACCTGGGCAACGCGCTCTGGTCGTTGCAGGGAGCTGGCTGCTGCTCGCGCTCTCCGCTTGCGGCACCGATGTCGGCGCGCCAAGCAGCGCTGAAGGCGGCTCGTCACCCTCGGGTATGAGCGGTGGCGCCGGGGTAAGCGGTGGCGCGGCCCGACCGGAAGCCGGTATGGCGGGTGGCGTTGTCGTTGCGGGCGGCGCCACCAGCGTGAGCGGAGCCGCGACGGGTGGTGCTTTCGGCGGCGGAGGTACGGACGCCTTGGCTGGCTCGAGCGGCAGCGGCACGGGAGGAGCAGCAGGCTCGGTGGGCGCGAGCGACGAAGCGACAATCGAGAACGACCGCTTCTGGCTCGATACGTCGGGCACGCCGATCTACTCGCAGGGCGGCGGCGTGCTGCAAGTCGGTGACACGTACTACTGGTACGGCGTGAAATACGGCGGTGCCGTCTCCTACGCCGCAAAGCCCGACGGGAAGAACAGCGACACATCTTTCCAGGGCGTCACCACCTACTCCTCGAAGGACCTGGTCCATTGGAAGCTCGAGGCGACAGACAAGCTCGGAAATGCCGGCGGCTGGTTCGGGCGCCTCGGGGTCGTGTATCACGCACCAACGAAGAAGTACGTCTTGGCCGCGCAAGGTGGTGGCGGCCTGTACTTCGCGACGAGTGACCGCCCAAGCGGGGGCTTCGTGTTCGACCACGTGCAGACCAACCTGCCCGGCATCGTCAACGGCAGCACCGGCGATCAAACTCTGTTCCAAGACGACGATGGCCAGGCATACCTGATCAGCTCCAGCAGTAGCGGGCGCTCCAATCGCTACGTGTCGCCCCTGCGCGCGTCGGATTTTTTGGCCGCCGAGGACGCTTGGTTCGTCTACAAGGGTGGTGGGCGCGAAGGCAATTGCTTGTTCAAGCAAGCCGGTAGCTACTATCACTGCTCGTCGGATCTACACGGCTGGAACTCGTCGCAAACGTATTGCGTGTCCGCGACCAACCTCAAAGGTCCGTGGAGCGCCGAGTTCGTGCTGGCGGGTACCGAGGCGGACTACAGCCACGTCACCCAGACCGGCTTCTTCTTTTCCGTGAAAGGTAGCGAGCAGACGACCGTCGTCTTCGCCGGCGACCGCTGGGCTGATTTCGCCGGCAATGGGCTCGGCTACAACCAGTGGATGCCGCTCAGCGTCGAAGCCGGCAAGCCACGCTTCCACTCGCTCAGCGCCTGGAGCTTGGACGTCGCCAAGGGCACGTGGAGCGTCGCCAAGCAGAACAACTACGCGCTCAACCCCAGCTTCGAGGCGGACCGCGTCGCGGTGACCCAGCCCGTAGGCTGGGACGCGACCAATAGCGCCAACGCCAAGGGCGGGCACACCGGCAACTGGTCATGGCAGCTCAGCGGCAGCGCCTCCCTTTCCCAATCCGTCGCGTCACTGCCCAACGGCACCTACACGCTGTCCGTCTGGGCCAAGAGCAGCGCCGCGGGCGCCACGCTCTACGTGAAGAACCAGGGCGGCGCCATGGCCTCGAAGCCAATCCCGACTGGCTCGAGCTGGAACGCGGTGACGCTGGAGGGTATCACGGTGACGAGCGGGCAAGCCGAGCTCGGCGTGACGAGCAGCGGGCAAACCCTGAGCGTGGACGACTTCTCGCTCGTTGCCGAGTAAGACGCTGGTGGCGCGGGCGTCAGGATGGACGGCTGCGGCGTGGCTCGGCCCTGCGCGCGACGAGGGCGAACAGCGCGAGCAGCACGAAGAGTCCATGCGTTGGGTTGCGCCGCGAGAGGGCCGGCGAAACCGAGCAGGAAGACGAGTCGCTGGGCGCGCGGCTGGCTGGGGTGCTCGTAGCGCCGCTGCTGGAGGAGCCTGCTGCCGCCGTGCCGCCAGCCTGCGTGATTCCCGCACCGGCGCTGTTGTTCGCGCCGGTGCCAGCCATGCCAGCGGGGCCGGTTTCGGGCTGGGCACCGCCGCTATTGGGCGTCGAGCCCGCGCCGCTTGCTCCGCCCGAGCCACCCGAGCCGGCTGTGCCGTTCGATCCAGCGGCGCTGCTCGCTCCGGCGGTGCCGGCCGCAGGTACACCGCCAGCGCCAGTGGCGCCGCCGCTTGGGCTGCCAGCGTCGGGATCGGGATTGGAGCCGTCGAGGCCGAAGAAGTGAATGGCTTCCGCGCCGTTGACGACCAGATTGTGGGGCTGACCGGTTTCTTGGATTGCTTCGACGCGCACCACGCCTCCGGCGTCGGTGTAGCGCGTGCGAACCCATCCGGATTGCACGGCGTCGTTCTCGGTGGAGCTGGGCGTCTCGTTCACGCCGAGTACGTTGGTCCACTCTTTGATTTCTTCGCCGAAGTTGTGGAACGACAAGGTGTCATCCGTCGTCCCGTGCCAAAACTGGATACGAGGGCGCTTTCCGGCATAGCTCGGATAGGCGGCCCGAACCAGCGCGCCCCACTGCTCACCGGTCATGCTGACCTTGCCTTGGGCGCAGGTCGAGCTCCAACCCAAGTTGTCGATTGAGCCCTGGGCAAAGCACGCGAACGGCACCCCCGCGAAGGCGGCCCCCGCCTTGAACACGTCAGGATAGGCGCCGAGCAGCACGTTGGTCATCATGCCGCCCGACGAGTGGCCGGCAACGAACACCCGACTAGCGTCACCATTTTTGTTGGCCACGAGGTAGTTGACCATCGACACGATGCCGCCCGCGTCGCCGCCGCCGCCATGCGTGAGCGACGCGGATGAATGCACGTCCCAACAACCGTCGCTGCTGACCGCGGAAGGGCAAACCAGCAAAAAGCCGTATTTGTCGGCTTCCTTGGCAAAGGTACCGCCGGAGTTGCACACGTCGAGCCCCTTGCCGTGGCAAGCGTGAACGCCGACCAAAATGGCAGGTTTGGCTACGACGTTGTTCGGCGTGTAGAGGTACATGCCGATACCGGTGGGGTTGGCGCCGAAGTTGGTGATCTGCACCGCCGTGGCCGCGTTCGCCTTCGGTGCGATGGAGCCCAGCACCAGTATGCAGGCGACGCCGAGATTGAGCTTGTGAGGTGCGGGCATGTCCTTGGGCTTAGGGGGAGGGCGCACGTAAACTTGCCGCAATGGGCTCGGTGGCCTTTCGGCCTGGCGCCGTGGAGCCGCGCAGCCGCCGCGGCTTCGCGCCGCGGAGTGGCCTACTTGGGCAAGATATTTTTCAGCGCGTTATACCAATTAAGTCCCATCTTCTGCGCGCCGACATCGTTCGGGTGAACGCAATCGAGGGTCTCGGCCTTGCTCCAGTCCGACGTCGTCCAAAGATCGGCGGTGAACACGCGTGACTGAGCGGTGGAAAGGCCGGCGGCCCAGGCGGGTACGGCGCTCACCAGTGCCTGAGCCGCGTCCAAGACAGTCTGATTGGAGCAATCGGGGCGGATCTTGTTGATCTGCGCGACGACGATGACGATGTTCGGGTTGTGCGCGCGTGCCTGCTGAACCAGCGTGCTGTACGAGCGTAGAATTTGTTGGGTGTTTTTGCCGCCCCACAGGTCGTTGACTCCCAGCTGCAACATCAGCAGGTCGGGATTGTGGGTCGCGACGAGGGTCGACAGCCCGGGAAAGGTCACTCCGACCGAGCAGTTCGACATGGTGAAGGTGGCTTGCGTGTACTGCTGCGCGGTGGAGCAGCTGACAGCGCTATGTCGAACGCCACCTCCACAATCGTCATTGTATTGCCCGACGAATTCGAGCTTCGAGTAGCCGTTGTTCTGCAGTTGCGCGAGGAGATATTTCTTGTAGCAGCCGGGACCGGCGGAGATGGAATCGCCGACGATCATGAGGCGCGGCTTGCTCACGCCTGCGGGGAACACCGCGCCGGCGCCGCCGCTCGCTGGGGTGCCTCCCGCCGAGTTGCCGCCGGCGGAAGCTCCGCCGCTCGTCGAGCCGCCTGCTGCATTCGAGCTACCGGCGGCGGAACCCCCGCCGCCGCCAGCGCCACCTACTGCAACTCCACCCGAACCTGCGTCCATGCCGCCCTGGGGATGACCGCCGATGGCCGCTCCGCCCGAAGGCGGCGCGCCGGCCCCCGCGCTGCCGACTGCGGGGGAGCCGCTGTTTGATGCACCGCTCGAGGCGGGCATCCCGCCGCTCGTGGTCCCGCTGCCGGCCACCCCCGTGGCAGGGCCTCCACCGGCGCCGGCCTCAGGCGGGGCCGCACCGCAAGCGAGGGAGAGGGCGACGAGGCCCAATGCGAGAGACAAACGGGATCGGAGCTTCAGCATTTTGGGGGTGTCGAGACAGAGATATGTGTCGTGGAACGGGTTCCCTTCTATGCGGAACCAACAAAAGCTGGCGGGGCTGCGCATTCGTCGTTCGATCGCTGAGCGAAGCTTTGTTCGCGAGTCCGTAGAAGGAAAAGCGAGCGGCCCGGCATATCGGCGTCCTCTCACGTCACCGAAACAAAATGAAGAACGCGGCGGTCATCTTTAGCTACTGGTGCATGAGTTGTTTGGTTGCCTGTGGTGGCGGAGACGCCGCGGGAGACGACGCTGCCGGCAATGCTGGCGTCGGAACCGGCGGACTCGGCTCGGGGACGGCGGGCCTTGGTGGCTCGCCGACTCCTCAGGGTGGAGTTGGCGGCGGCGGCGCCCCTTCGTCCCACGCTGGAGCAGCTACCGGGGGCGGCGGGGGCGGTGTTGCTCCAGGTGGCGGAGCTCCCGCTACCGCTGGCGTCGGAACCGGCGGAACCAACAGGGGCGGCGCGCCGGTCGGCGGCTCAGGCGGCGTCGCGGGCAACGCCGGCGGAGGTCGAGGAGGAGCCGGCAGCAGTGGCGGAGCCGGTGGCGGCAGCGGAACCGGCGGCAGCAGCGGGGCCGGCGGCAGCAGCGGAGGCGGTGCTTGTGGAGTGAAACCCGTCACTGCCAATGCACTGCCAGCGGTGCAGAACGAGCTTTGCTACCTCTACTCGATCAAGGGCAAGAACGTGCTTTCGGGTGTCCAAGATTGCAGCTGGAGCGCCTCGGACGACATCGGGTACGTGAACGCCAACGCGGGTGTCTACCCCGCCGTGATCGGCGGCGACTTTCTGTACACCGACGCGGTGCCGACCGCGCAGGCGGCCTGGAACGCGGGCAGCTTGCCCATGATTCGCTTTCACATGGGTCGACCGGAAGACGCCGACAGCTACGAATCGTCGATGGCAACCACCGATTTAGGGGCCACCCTGACGGTCGGCTCGAGTCGCTATAACGGCCTCCTGAAGAAATTCGACCATGCCGTGAGCGAGCTGTTGAAGCTTCAAGCGGCGGGCGTGGTCGTGCTCTGGGCGCCCTTTCACGAAGCGCAGCCGAACGGCTGGTTCTGGTGGAGCAAGGGCAGCGGAGATCAATACCGGCAGCTGTGGAAGCTCATGTTCGACTACTTCGCCCAGAAGGGCGTGAAGAACACGATCTGGCTCATGCCATTCAGCGGCAGCCCGTCGAGCTCGTTCTACCCCGGTGACGCGATGGTGGACTTCGCGGGGCCCGACACTTACGCCAACTCGCAACCCTTTGCGTCGAACTACAAGGCCGCCGTCAGTGCGATCGGCAACAGCACCATGCCGCTCGCGCTCCACGAAACCGGCTACGTGCCCATGCCGGCTGATATGTTCAGCAACAATCAGGCGCCATTCGTGCTGTTCAGCGTGTGGTGCAACGACTGGCTGCAGGACAAGAACAAAAACAGTGTCGATGAGCTGAAAGCTGCTTTCACGAACGAGCGCACGATCAATCGCGGGAAAGTGCCGAAATTCTGAGGCCAGGTCGATGAAGTACCAATCGGGCGCATGGCTGACGGTAGGCCTCCTGGGCGTGGGACTGCTTTGGGTGGCAACGTCCAAGACCGAACGAGATTCGGCTCGCACGACGCGCTCGCACGACAGTGACTCATCCGTCGCCGCCAGCGTGGTCGCGGCGCCGCAGCCGGCCAAGGATGAGGAAAACCGCCGGAAGCCACGCATAGACTCGAATCCTTCCAGCCAGCCCTACGGGCAAGCCAGTTGGCGCGAGCTCGACGAGGACGAGCTCATGGGCTCGCTGAATGAGCTGAGCGCCGATGACGCCGAGCTGGCGCTACAGCTTGCCGGCGAAGCCAAGGCCCGCTTCCCAAGCAGCCCGCGAGCCGCCGAGCGCGACTACCTCGAAGTTCGGGCCTTGGTAAACCTGAGCCGACTGGATGAAGCCGTCGCCAAAGCTCGCGTCTTCGTCGCCGCCCACCCGGGAGACGCGCTCGCGAACGACGTCGCCCGACACCTGCTCACGCATCCCATGCACCATCCGACCGAAATCGGTTCGAGGTAGCCGCAGACCTAATCGGGCAGGGGCTCGAAGGCGGCTAAGTCCGAAAGTAATTTCACTTTTACTATCGAAGGCATAGTCACTATAATCTGAATAGTGACGCCTCCCAAGAGCACCGAACCGTGCCCTGTCGCGCGCACTCTCGACATCGTCGGCGACCGCTGGACGATTCTCATCCTGCGTGAGCTGCTGACGAACCCGTCGCGCCGCTTCCAAGATCTCGAGACGGCCCTCCGCGGCATCAGCCCGAACACGCTCTCGGCGCGACTGAAGAACCTCGAGGAGCACGCGATCGTCACGCGGCGTCTCTACGAGGAGCACCCTCCACGCGCCGAG
>Ga0068855_100001337_pt1 | contig 30533 bp, 19 predicted proteins | sample KBSCornC52_FD_66592 | JGI IMG/M metagenome (GOLD analysis project Ga0068855, IMG submission 66592) | Corn rhizosphere microbial communities from Kellogg Biological Station, Michigan, USA - KBS Corn C5-2 | ecosystem: Host-associated > Plants > Roots > Rhizosphere > Soil ... | reverse complement strand
GCGAACTCCGCCTTTACGGCCGCGGACAGGATTTCGGATACGCCCAGGCCGATCCGCTTCGAGTCGTCGCATCGCGCCACCACTTCCGCATCTGGAAAGTCCCGCAGCAGCTCGGTGGCCAGACCGTCTGGGCCGGGGCCGGAACACACGACATCGGTTTCGATCGCGATCAGCGCAACAACGGTGTCACCCACAAGATTGATCCAAACACCGATGGCGAACGCGACTACATCCGCGACAGCCTCGTTCAGACCGGCATGGTCGTCAAAACCGACTACATCACTCCCACTGACCCCGTTACGAACGCCAAAACCGCAACCGGCTCCGGATTCACGTCCGATGGCCGCACTCTCCTCGTCTATCTCACGGATGATGTTGGCAATGTCTCCGCCGGTTTCAGCGATCTCTTCTGCTCTGTCCTCAAGCAGAAGAATCCCGGCGGCAGCGACTGGGGGCCCTGCTCGCGCTACATCGATTCGCCGGGAAGGGAAGACGTCAAGCTGGCAGCGATCCCGAGTAAATACCGGGTCCTCATCGTGCCCGGAATCCTCAGCTCTTGCGTCGCAGACTCGCCGGCCTTCCAGGAAGGCCAGCAATCGCTTAAAGCGCAAGGTATGGACGTCGATCTCCTCCAGGTCCCCAATGATTCCAGCGAATCCAACGCAAAAATGATCGCGAACTATCTGCGCGAACACAGCGCAAATGACCCGCGCAAATACATTCTCGTCGGATACAGCAAAGGTGGACCCGACATTCAGGTGGCTCTCGCACAGGAAGACGGAGTCACAGATAAGGTAGCTGCTTTTGTCACAGTCGCTGGAGCCTCAGGTGGATCGCCGGTTGCGGATATCATGCCCGCCATCGCCGAGAAGTACATGCACACCGTTCCGCTCAAGAGCTGTCAGGGCGATCTCTCAACCGGCTTCAAGAGTCTGCAACGGCAGGCGCGCCAGGCGTTCCTGACAGCCCATCCCGCATCTCCGGTCCCGACCTACTCGCTCATCGCAAAATCAGACCAGTCCACCACGTCAAAATCGCTGCTCGAGACCTGGCGCGTTCTGTCGTCTTACGGCAGCGCACAGGACGGCCAGCTCCTGCGCGATGACGCCATCGTTCCTGGCGCGAAGTTCCTCGGCGCCGCGCTCGCAGACCACTTCGCTGTAGCGCTGCCCTTCGACAAATCACCTGACGCCAGCATCCGCTCCGGCATGGACAAGGCCACGTATCCGCGCGCGGCCCTGCTTGAATCACTCGTCCGATTCGTGATCAATGATCTCGAGAATCAGTCCGGGAACTGAACGCTGTTGATCATTTGCGTGAAGGTCGGTTCCAGGTCCGTCATCTTCGACTTCTGTCCCGCCAGTGCTGAGTACCAAAGCCCAGACTCCCGCGCGACGGTGTAGAGATAGACCACCTGATCCGGATCCTGCTGCACTGATGTCTTCGTGGTTAGCCGTGTCTTCAACGCAGTTTTGTTGCCCAACTGGACGCGCTGCGGCTTATCCGCCTTCAGATTCGGATCGCCCTTCTGCAAGCCATCCAGAAACTCCTTCGTGCTCGCATCCAGGTTCGCCGTGGAAGCGCCCGCTTGTGGAACGTAGTAGTCGATCATCGCTCCATTGATCAGCTCCACCCCGCCGTTCTGCCCCTTGGCTACTCCACCCTGCGGCACCATGTACAAGCTGCCTCCCGGTTCGGCCTGTCCCGCTTGCCACGTGCTCGGAAATCCTATCGAGAATCCGTTCGCCGGATAATCCTTCATCCCGGCCGGCAGATTTGTTCTTCCCGTAGCCCCCTGCTTAGCTTGGATCAGCTTCCCTGGCTGCGGCTTCGGCGGCGGTACCGTCGCAATGATCTTCTTGATCTTCGCGAAATTGCCGGTGTTCGCCTTGTAATCCCGCTTGGGATAGAACTTGATGTCATCGGAAACATACTGGATACGGCTGCCTGTCGCAGGATGCGAAGCCATCCACAACGCCAGACCGCGCGGCTCCGCAGCCGTCCCTTGCGTCTTCGTCAGCTTCTCGAAAAATGTTGGTAGCTGAATGGGATCGTACCCCGCAGATGACATCATCCTCGCGCCATTCAGGTCCGCATCCTTCTCATACCCGCGCGAAAACTTCATCAGCAGCGAGTTCTCGCCCAGGCTCGTGCCCGCTTGCGTAATCTGGCACACCAGCCCGCACTGCCCGTTTTGGTCCGTCGTCAGCGTTCCCGCCGCAAGGCCGACTATCTGAAACAGCGTCCCGTACGTCTGCTGTTTACCGATCTGCGCAGCACTATGCCGCAGCGCCACGTGCGACATCTCGTGCGCCAGCACGCCCGCCACCTCGCCCTCGTTATCCGCGGCCTTCAGCAACCCCGTGTGGACGTACATCGGCCCGCCCGGCAGCGCAAACGCGTTGATCGAATCGTCATTCACCAGCTTGAAGTAATAGGGATACGCATTTGCCTGCGGAGTCTTCGCCAGGTTCTGCCCGATCTGGTTCAACCATTTCTCCACCTCGGGGTTATGCACTACCTCCATCTCACGCTCCACCTGGCCTGCAAACTGCTTGCCAAGCTGCGTCTCCTGGTCGCGGGAGAGGGAAGTCCTCTGTACCTTGACGTCAGCTTGTTTCGGAGCTTTCTGGGAATAAGCAGCAAGCGGAAGAATGAGAACAATAGCAAGCAATTTACGGCTCATAAGCCCTCCTTTGTCTTAGAGGAAGTTGTTTTGACTCGCATCGATTTTACTCCGGCTCCCGCGATCCCGTGATCAAGCCCATGAGCTGGGCGATCGCTACTCAGAATGCAGAGCTTCCAGCGGGTTGATGCGCCCCACATGGCGTGCAGGAATGTAGCACGCGACGGTGGCCACGATCGTAACCAGGATCGTCGCTCCCAGGAATATGGCGGGATCAGTACTGCTGACGCCGTAGAGGAGACTGGACATGAACCGTGTCATGAGCCACGCGCAAAGCAGGCCGGCCGCGACGCCGACCAGAGTTAGCGTTGTCGCCTGACGCATAAGCATGTATACGATCGCATTCGGCGTCGCACCGAATGTGAGTCGCACACCCACCTCCTGTGTTCGCTGACCGACGTTGTACGAGGTCACGCCGTAGATTCCAATTGCCGCCAGAACCAGAGCGACCAGGGCGAGAATGTCGAGCAGGATAAAGGCGATCCGGGGAGCGGAGGTGACATTCCCCATGATTTCCGGCATGGATCTCACTTCGAATATTGGTTGATTCCGGTCCACCGACCAGATCGCGTTGCGAATCGCGGAAAGCAGCGTGTCCTGCGGTACGGCGGTACGCACGACCATGCTGATGGTTTGGTCGGGTCCCTGCATGAACGGGAAGTAGATGGTGGCCTCAGGCGCGCCGCTCAGCGATGAGTCGCGGACCGCGCCGACAACGCCGATGACTTGCCGGGGAACAGGTGAGCCACCCGGAAGGACTACGTGCTTTCCTAAGGGGTTTTCCGTTCCGAAATACTCTCGCGCGAGAGTCTGATCGATGACGACGACTCGCGGATGCTTCGTGTCGTCGCTCTCCGCAAAGCTTCTGCCTTGCAGCAAGGGAATCCGCATGGTTTCAAAATATCCAGGGCTGATGTCGCGATAATCGGCAGAGGGCGTGACGTCGGAACCCGGCTTTTCCTGGATAGCAAAGGGCCCGCGATCCATATCGTCCTGACTGAGAGGCACGATCTGCGTCAAGGCAGCAGACTGCACGCCAGGAATGCTGCGAACGCGTTCGAGAAAATCATGAAACACCGCGCCCCGCTTTCCCGCATCCCGATAAGGGGAACCGGCAGCATCCTCTGACAGCTTGATGCGCAGGGTCAGAACCCTGTTCGGTTCAAACCCTGGATTAACGGCCAACAACCGCGAGAAGCTTTTGATCATCAGGGAAGCCCCGACCACAAGTACGAGAGCGAGCGCTCCCTCCACAATTACCAGGACTGTACGTGTTCGCTTTCCCCGCACTTCACCGATTGTTCCGCGTCCTCCATTCTTGAGTGCAGCCTGCATATTGCCGCCGAATAGCCGGAGGGGAGGAATCAACCCAAACAGGATTCCCGTCGCGAGCGAAACAAGCAGCGTGAACAGAATCTCGCTTGCTCCGAGGTGGACCTGCGGCAGTGTCACTTCGTAAGCTGAATTGGGAACGGGGATCTGGGTGGGTCCAAACCGCGCCCACAAATGTACGCTTCCCAGAGCAAGCAGCAGGCCTGCCACTCCTCCGAGAATCGCCAGCAAGGAACTTTCCACAAGGAATTGCCGGACGATTTGGTTTCGGGTGGCTCCGAGCGAGATGCGCACAGCGATTTCCTGTCGTCTGCTCATACCGTGCGACAGCATGAGATTCGCGACATTCGCGCAGGCAAGGATCAGAACGAATCCCACTGCGCACTGCAGCACCATCAGTGCCGGACGAATGTACTCCATGCGCACAGATCCGAGTGGCAGCAGAACCGTGCCAAATCCCTTGCGGTCGGACCTCTGCCGGGCGATGCGCGCCATGGTCCCACTCATCTCGGCCGCCGCCTGACGAACAGTCACGTTCGGACGCAGTCGGCCAAAGACGCCAAGATCAGAATCGGCTCGATGCAGCCATCCGATATCGAACGGAACTACTACGTCGATCGGGAACAGCTCGTCGAAAGATGCGGGCAGCACCCCGATGATGGTGTAATTCTCACCATTGAGCGTCATACTTTGCCCGCAAATGGCCGGGTTTCCCTGATACTTCCGCTTCCAGTAGCGGTCGCTCAAAATGACCAGAGTGCGCCGCGCATTTTCTTCCTGGGGCAAAAATGTTCTTCCAACAACCGGGGCGATTCCGAAAAAGTCTCCGAAGTTGGTGGTGACGCGCAGTCCAGCGACCTGTTCCGGATCCCCATTTCCCGTGACCGTGCCTGTGCCGTGCTCGAACAGGAAGAGATCCTCAAACGCGTGCATCTTCTGCTCTCTCCAGTCGAGAAAGTCCTGTCCGCTCGGCCCAACCCGAGTTAACCCAATTCCGGGATTGCTGTCCCAGATGACAACGAGACGGCTGGGAGCGCGTACCGGCAACGGACGCATAAGAATTCCGCGCACGAGCGTAAACAAGGATGTATTAGCGCCGATGCCCAGGGCCAGCGTGAGGACTGCCGCAGCGGCGAATACCGGCGACTTCTTCAGAATCCGCAATCCAAACCGTGTGTCGCGCAAAAGCGTCTGCGCCCAGTGCCAGCCCTGGGCTCTATGTGACTCTTCCCGATAGTGTTCGAATCCGCCAAATTCGATTCGTGCCTGCCGCTCGGCCTCCAGCCGTGATATCCCGCCGCGTTCTAGGTCGTCCGCGCGGTGCTCAATGTGGTCGCGCAGTTCTTCTTCAAGCTCATCCCTCATCGCCGAACGATGCACAAGGGCGGACCAGCGGGCCCGCAATGCGGCGAGAATTCTCATAGCTCTCCCGGTTGCGCAGAGAGCGCAGTGGCGATCGCGGCTGCCAGCCGATTCCAACTGTCTGTTTCATCCTGCAGCCGTTTCCGTCCGGCAGACGTCAGTTCGTAAAACTTGGCGCGCCGGTTCGCATCGGAAACACCCCACTTTGTCTTGAGCAGTCCTTGACGAACCAAGCGAAACAGTCCCGGATACAACGCGCCCTGCTCCACCATCAGAGCTTGACCCGATATCTGGGCGATACGCAGCAAGATGCCGTATCCGTGCAAGGGGCCCAACGATACGGCCCTAAGGATAAGCAGATCGAGAGTTCCAGGAAGAAGCTGAGCCTGATCGGGCATGCCGAATCTCTCCTAAACAAGTTAGGACTGTACAGTCTGTCTCCTAAGCTGTCAAGGAAAGAAGGTATTCGTCGCTTCCCGCGCGGCTGCTTGCCGGCCTGCGGGCAGCAATCTGAGCGGAACCCCATCAAGAATTGCCTCACCCGAACTCATCCTTCGTCTTGAAGTTCTGAGCGGGACCTGCGCCTTCTCGTCACATGACGAAAGTACTGCGAATCCGCCCTCGTCTCGCCGGAGTTTTTAGTCTTAACTCACTCTCATACGGGATAGAGTGCGCCACCAGAGTTATACGGCCTGGAATTGCAACCTAAGTAATTTACTTTGATGACCCCCGTCTATTGATCCTGATCGATTCAACGAATGTACCCGAAGTTGTCGGCCTATATTTGTGTCAACTCAACAATCAATGTGCGTAATTCCAAAGCCTTGGTTAGGAATTGCGAATGGCTTAGAGCTATGCAGTTCCGCGGCTTTGGGGACCACTGATTTAAAACGGGACACTTTTCCGATTATCCATTTGCGGCTGAGGAACGAGAGCGCAGGTATGTCGAGGCTAACTGGTTCACTTTTGGTGCTATTACCACATGAGCTTCGGTACACCAAGGTTGTATTTACCCTGCATCTGCGCCCTTCCACACTGGATATCGTTGCGAAAGCTGGAGGCATCGCGACGCATTCTCTTCCCGCTCTTTCAACTGCGCTGCATTCCCCACGCGTACAGAGAATGACTGAGTCCCAAACGTCGCGAGATCAGACATCGATGACGTTGGGCAACACTCCAATAGGCCAGGTTCGCACTTTCTGGCCCCAAAGTCCGATTCGCGTGACCGATCACATCGCGCGGAAGGGACACACGACGAATTCGATTTGAGAAGAGGTCTGGTGTTATGAAGGGAATCGGCTCGGCAATTTGCTCGATCTTAGTTGTTTGTCTTGGTCTCTCGGGTTGCGGTGGTGGCAGTAGTCACACCAACTCGCAGAGCGGCGGGGGCACCCGTACACTCACTTCCATCACAGTGTCCGGAGCAAATGCCGTTCACTCAGTGTCTGCGGGATCAACGCTGCAGCTTGCCGCAAAAGGGAACTACAGCGATGGAACGACCGGCGACATCAGTTCGCAGGTGACGTGGGCGTCATCGGATTCGAGCATCGGCAAGATCGCCACCTCTGGTCTGCTTACGAGCTACAAGGCCGGTTCGGTGACCGCGACGGCAACGCTGGGCTCCGTGTCTGGAACGATGGTGGTCACCGTCAATGGTGCCGCCCTTTCCGCAATTTCGATCTCTGGTGCGGCGTCGCTTGGCGCGGGAGCGAGCGAGCAGCTTGCAGCCCAGGGAACATACACAGACGGCTCTACCCAGACGTTGACAACGCAGGTGACCTGGCAGAGCGCTGATCCAACCGTGGCAACCGTCGACACCGGAGGGTTGCTGCACTCGCTGAAAGCGGGTACGGTCACGATTACCGCAACCATGAATTCAGTTTCGGGAACAGCAAGCGTCACGGTGGTGTCAGTTGCGCTGACGGCTATCAATGTGGGTGTACCGAATCCATCTCTTGCATCCGGTGGCACTGAGCAGTTGACTGCAACCGGCGTCTACTCAGACAGCAGCACCGCATCTCTCACCAGCCAGGTCGCGTGGCAAAGCTCCGACCCTTCAGTCGCGGCGGTGAGCGGCAACGGAGTGTTGACGGCCCTCAAGTCCGGCAGTGTAACCGTCACTGCAACGTTGAATTCCATCTCGGGAACGGCAGGAGTGGTGGTAAACGCTCCAACGCTCTTATCCATCGCGGTGACTCCGGCTGTTTTCTCAATCGCATCGGGGCAGAGCAAACAGCTTTCTGCGGCTGGTACCTACAGCGATGGTACTTCGCAGGATGTAACCAGCCAGGCAACCTGGAGTTCGAGCACAGCAGCCGCAACAGTGGATTCTGCTGGTTTGGTGACGGGCGCCTCGGCCGGTACTTCCACCATCAGCGCGACAATTGGATCCAAGAGCGGATCGGCCGCAGCCACCGTCTCTTCGGCTCTGCTGCAGACCATCAATGTGACTCCGGCAACAGCAACCATCGCCACGGGTCAAACGCAAGCCTTCGCAGCTAATGGCAGCTTCTCTGACGGCAGCCAGACAGATATCACGAATTCCGTGGCCTGGAGTTCAAGCGCGACAAACTTCGCCCTTGTGGACCTGAGTGGTCTCGCAACCGGCGTGAGCGCGGGCGCAGCAACGATCTCGGCGGCTTCGGGCAGTGTGACACCTGGAACGGCAGCCCTGAAGGTGACTGCGGCGGTTCTGACGGAACTTGATATCGCACCGGATGCTCAGTATGTACCGGTAGGTGGACAGCTGCAGTTGAGCCTCACGGGTACATACAGCGACGCCTCAACGCAGGACATTACTGCGAACGCAACCTGGACCTCCTCCGATCCGACGCTTGCAACAGTCGATCCGAATACCGGGATCGTTACCGGAGTTGCAAACAGCAACAACAACCCGGTGACGATTACTGCATCGTACGGAACCATAATCAGCACAACTACTGTTTACGTTACAGACGCGGTGCCCGTATCTATCCAACTCACGCCTGCCACGGCTTCGATCGCGAGCGGGACAACTCAGCAGTATTCGGTCAACGTGGTGTATAGCGACGGAAGCCTGCAGCCAGTAACGTCGGGTCTGTCCTGGCTTTCTTCTTCGGCTTCCGTAGCCGGGGTGGATTCCAACGGGCTTGCAACCGGACTTGCAGCTGGACAAACGACCATCTCGGTCTTCTACAACTCGATGTCGGCAACGGCATCACTCACAGTGTCGGCCGCGGTTCTGACAAACGTCGTAGTCACGCCGGTGACAACGGTTGTTGGGATCAACGGCAACGTCCAGTTCACGGCCACGGGAGTATTCTCCGATAACAGCACGCAGGACATTACTTCGCAGGTGGTCTGGACGTCGTCCAACGGCACCTTCGCGGTGATCAATGCGGCTGGTCTGGCAACAGGAATGAGCACCGGCGTGGTCACGGTAACTGCAACCTCCGGGACCATAATTGGTTCGGCAACTCTGAATGTTACGACGGCGACGCTCCTGTCCATCAAGATCACACCGGACAGCCCGATCGTGCCGCCACACTCGAGGGTTCAGTTGACAGCGATCGGCTACTTCAGCGATGGCTCGCAACTGGTGCTCTCAGGAGTTTCGTGGCATAGCACGTTTCCGCAGTATGCAATGGTGAGCGGAAGCGGCGTGCTTCGCACGAAGAGATCGGCCAACAAGCCGGTTACCATATCCGCAACGCTGAACGGCATCAAGGGCACAACCGGCGTCACCATCACCTCCATGACGATCCAGACACTTGCCATTCAGCCGACGAACCCGACCATGGCAGCCGGTACCAAACTGCAGCTCTCCCTGATCGGAACCTTCAGCGATGGCACCACGCAGATCGACTTGACGGCTTCCGCTCGGTGGCAGACCTCAAACTACGCCGATGCCGTGATCGATCGGCAGGGTGTAGCCACAGGCGTAGCTGCTGGCAGCGTCACGGTTACTGGAAGCATTAACGGCCAGGGATCGGCAACAACGACGCTCACGGTCTCGAACGCAACAGTTCAGAGCATCTCCGTGACGCCGGCAAATCCCACCATCGCACTGGGCTCTTCGCAGCAGTTTGCGGCGAGCGGCTCATTCAGTGATGGATCAACCCAGGACATCACGAGCGTGGTGAAGTGGACTTCGGACACGCCTACGGTTGCGGTCGTGGATAAGACCGGAGTCGCGGCGAGCGCATCCCACGGAACTACAAACATCAACGCGACTCTCAGCGGCATCACGGGATCAACGCTGCTGACCGTCAATTAGCTACCAGTTTCAACGCACCCCAGATCGCGTTGTACCGAACAGGGCTCATTCCAAACCGGAATGGGCCCTTTTGGTGTGTTGATCCAGATCGCCGGCAAGAGGGCAGTGCCGGCAGTCGGGAGTGCGCCGGCAATGTGCCTTTCCTACCGCGATGGTGAGCGCGTGGAACTCGTTGAACAGCTGGGTTCGATTTTCTGGTGGGTCGGTGGAAAACGCACTTCGCGTTAGCTGAACCAAAGCTTCGTAGCCCTTCCGGTTCTTTCCCGGAGCAGGTTGGATGAGATTGTGTCGCTCTGCAATACGCCGCAGGTATTCATCCGCTACGGGGACGGCATGCCCGAGGGCGTAGAGCAGGATTGCATCGGCTGTTTCCTCGCCCACTCCGGGCAGGCGCAAAAGTCTCTGTTGAATAGCTTCAGTAGGCGCTGCTGCAAGCCGCTCAAGCGATCCGTCGAATTCTGAATCAAGCATCGCAACAAACGCTTTCAGAGCCGGCGCTTTCCGTGTATAGAAACCCGACGGGCGGATGAGTTCCTGTAATTCGTCGACAGTCAGCGCGCGGATTCCTTCGATGTTCAGGGCGCCGGCACGGTGCAGATTCGCGAGCGAAACCTCCACCGCTTTCCAGGATGTGTTCTGCGTGAGGTACGCGCCGAGAATAACCTCGAAGGGTGTTTTGGCAGGCCACCAGAACTGCGGACCGTAGGCTTTCACCAGCTGATCATGCATTGCCCGCAAACGCTGACCTGGCGATTTTGCGGCTGCCCTGCTCACGGTTGGGATTCCGGTGCGGATCGGAGTTGCGACTTCCACTCAATGATCCGCGCGCGAGCAGCAGCGGCCTCGGCTTCGGGAATATGTCCTGCCTGCTGAAGCGAAATGGAGAGCGCGGTGTGGGCCAGTGGATCGTTCGGGGTGAGTGCCGTGAGCGCCAGAGCGGCCCCGATTGACTGCTCAAGACGTCCCGCGTCCCGAAGCGCCCGGATCAATCCATGGTGCGCCTCAAAGTAGTCAGCGTCCTCTGCAATCGCACCTCGAAAGCTCTGGACAGCGGAGGGAGCGTCGCCTTCTGCGAGTTGATTCAACCCACGAAGCGAGAGTTCTTCCGCGCTGGCTCGTTTCGTCTCAGTCACGACATTCTTTAGGATAAAGGCTGAACCTGAAAGGTCGCCAAGGAGAGCCCAAATGCCGGCAGGAGAGATGAAGAGCCATACGGAATACCTGACCTTCGAAACAAAGAAGCGCCGTGAGATGGTCCACATCACGGATCAGGTCGAGCAAATCGTGAAACGCAGTGGAGTGAAAGACGGCCTCTGCTTCGTATCGCCCATGCACATCACCGCGGCAGTTTATGTGAACGATCATGAGAGCGGCTTGATCGAAGACATCGGCAAGTGGCTGGAAGAGTTGGCTCCCGCGCGTCCCGACTACAAACACCACCAGACCGGAGAAGACAACGGCGACGCTCATTTGAAGTCGCTGTTATTGCATCACGAGACGACGCTGCCGGTGACGGGCGGTCGCCTGGACCTGGGCACATGGCAGCGTATCTTCTACGCCGAGTTCGATGGCCAGAGAAGAAAGCGCGTGATCGTGAAGGTGCTGGGAGTGAGCTAAGGCTTCTGCCATTCAGATCCGCTGTGCCTTGGTCCGTGTTGGAGCCCAGGGGAGTTCTTCCCATGTCGGTCGATTCGCTGGCTCAGAGTCACGCTTCTCACCACCAATGCCGGTGATTGGAAGCAGGATTGCTGAGCCTGTTGAAAATTCCTATAAAGTCCCGCCCGGGTGCGCCGATGAAGCCAGTGGGAAACGTGGTTCCTTCCACAAGGTGACCCGGGGCAGGCGATTGCGCAGGCGCCCGGTCAGGCACCCGCAGCAGGAACTCACTGGATCAATTCAACCGAAACAAGGAGAATTTCCATGGCATTGGGTGTCCTGAATAACATCTCTGCAATTAACGCGCAAAACAATCTCGCCAATACACAGGCTTCGCTGTCCAAAACACTTCAACAGTTATCTTCGGGATCGCGCATTAACTCCGGCGCTGACGATGCAGCCGGTCTTTCGCTGGCTAACGGCCTGCAGGCTTCTTCGACCGCCCTGTCGCAGTCTGCGAAGAACGCGTCAGAAGGTGTGGACTTCCTGCAGGTCGCCGACGGTGCACTCGCGCAAGTAACGAGTCTTCTCAATCGTGCTATCACGCTGGCGACCGAAGCTTCCAACGGCACGCTGAACGGCAGCCAGGTTGCAGCCGCCAACTCCGAATATCAGAAGATCCTCACTGAGACCGACACGATTAACAACAATACGGAGTACAACGGTATCAATACGTTCGCTAAGAACGCCGCCTACACGGTCAGCAATTCGAGTGACAAGCTTGATATTGGTACGGCTGCATTAGATGTAGCCACTGTGACGTATGGCCATAAGACACTGGTTCTTGCAAACAGTCAAACTGCCGCCGGCACAGACAATACGACATCGGGTGTAATCGCTGATATGGGCACGGGCTACTATAAGATGGTCGCCGGTTCCACGATCAATGACATCGCGAATCAGATTAATTCTCAGTTTGGCGCGTCTGTCGCCAATGTGCAAGGAAATCAACTTATTCTGAGCGGCGGCGCAGCAATCACCTCTGGCGTGAAACTTACTGACAGCATCGATGTCACTGCCGGAGTGACAACGTTGACGGTTGGTAATGCGAATGATGTGCTGAAACCTGGAGGGGTCGCAGCCACAAATATGCTGCAGATTACGCCGACTGGTGGGACTGCAACGACACTCGGCGGCGCTTGGGATGGTGCCGGTGGAGGTGGCAATCTGTCGCAATTGGCCGCTGCGATTAACACGACATTCGGGGCAGTTGGGGTAAATGCAACTATCTCCGGAAACAAGATGACCATTACCGGCGGAACCCTATCTCAAGGCGGTGCCGCAAAACTCACTGAATCGGAGACTGTGAACGCTAAGACCAATTCGGCAGTGTCCATCTTTACATCAGACGGTACAATCTCGCAGTCCTACAACAATGCGGCTTCTGATCTGGTTCAGGCCAGTTCCAGCGCATTGCAACTTGCCGGAACAGATTTGACGAGCACAGCAGGCGCGCAAGCTGCTTTGACCGCGATCAATGCTGCAATCACAAGCGTGGCGGCATCACGCGGCACAATTGGCGCCAACATCAACACACTCACAGCTGTTGGCAATGTCATGACGACGCAGTCCACGAACACCCTTGCGGCCATGAACGACGTGACCGCAACCGACTATGGCCAGGCGACTTCGGATATGTCGAAGTATCAGATCCTGAGCCAGACGGGTATTGCGGCTCTTTCGCAGGCCAACCAGGCACAGCAACTCATTACCAAGCTGCTCCAGTAATCGCGGAGCTCTCACTCTAACCCGGGAAGCACAGCGGGGAAGGCAACAGCAATGGGCCTTCTCCGTTGTGCTGTAACGAGGATTCGCGGAGTCTTGGCAGTCTCTAATCTTGACGAGCGTGAAACGGACTCTCATCTGATAACAAGCAGTCCCGGAGCATACAAATGGGTGCAGTCGGACTGAACTTCGGCTCGGCTACGAGCGGGCAGGGCTTTGACGTGACCAGCACGGTCAATCAGATCGTCACGAATTTGCAGACGGTCGAGAAGCCATGGAAGGACCAGCTTACGGCCCTGCAGAATAAGGACACTGCGCTCTCAAGTTTGGGCACGCAGCTTTCGACTCTCACCTCCGATCTTCAGGCTCTCACGGATTTCAGCGGCACCATGGCCTACAAGACGGGTTCGAGTTCGAACACGGATGTGCTGCACTTGTCTTCTGCCAGCGCCAACGCGGTGGCGGGCACGCATACGGTCGTCGTTCAGAACCTTGCTCAGGTATCGACCGCGGCGACGGATGCAATCAAAGCCACGGATACTATCGCCGGCAGCATTACGTTCAAGGTCGGAGACGGGCCGTGGAAGACAGTGAAGGTGGGTGATGCTTCCACGGATTCCACCATCGCTGGATTATCGGCGGCAATCAACAGCGCAAATCTCGGCGTCACTGCAAGCGTTCTGACCAATGCCGATGGAACAGCACGGCTCTCGCTGGTGAGCAAAACGGATGGTAGTGCGGGGCAGATTACATTTGCCGACTCCACCAACAATCCATTGAGCCCGACCAACCTGGCCGACAGCACCACTGCGGACAAGAACGCGAACCTTGGACTGGCGGTGATTCAGAGCGGCATTGACGCAGCGATGAAGGTGGATGGAGTTACGGTTACAAGCGCATCCAACACCGTCACCAATGCCATTCCTGGTGTGACGTTTCAGCTGCTCTCTACCGGCACTTCAGACTCCAACTCGACACCTCCGAGCATTCAGGTCGTCATCGACAACGATACGTCTAGCATCGAGACTGCCATTGCGAAATTCGTTACCGATTACAACTCGGCCATCAAGACCATCAACACGCAGGAAGGGAAGGACTCCTCGGGCAATCCGGAGCCGCTCTACGGTACGGGCGTCGCCGCGCAGATACAGGAGGGATTGTTGACTGCCGTGAGCGCGTCTTTCGGAACGAATTCCATCAACTCTCTCATCGCGCTGGGCATTACGGCCACAGCTACAGCGGACGGTACGATCACTCTCGATGCGGACAAACTCAATTCGGCATTGAACAGCAACTTCGACCAGGTCGTCTCGCTTTTCCAGGATTCCGGCAGCTTCGGGTCGTCATTCATGGACACCTTGGAAGGCCTTGGCACGAACAGCGCTGCTGGTGGTGCGATCGCTCTGGCGCTGAAGGAAAACAGCAGTCAGGAAAAAACCCTCAATGACAACGTGGACAGGCAAGAAGCGCTGATCGAGACTCAAAAATCACATCTCACCGCCGAATTGAACCTCGCGAATCAGATACTCCAGTCCATTCCCCAGCAGATCAATCAGGTAAACGAGATGTACAGCGCGATCACCGGATACAACCGCAATCAGAACGGATAGGATTACACAAATGGACACGTACCAGGCTCATGTACTTGAGTGCGCCAGCGGCGTTGAGCTTACGATTGCACTCTACGATGGAATCGTTCGCTTCATGAATCAAGCGATCGAGGCGGTTGAGCAGAATGACGCCGAACAGCGCCGCGCTGCCGTGAAGAGGGCGATGGACATCGTGATGCATCTGCAGGTCACGCTCGACAAAAGAAACGGCGGCAAGCCGGCCGAGGCACTGACGGAGTTTTACACGGCCATGTTTGCGCTGATGCTGCAGGGCTCGCAGGCCAATTCAAGGCAGAAATTTGAGCAGGTCATTGCGAACGTGCGCAACGTGCGCGAGGCATGGAAGCAGGTATTAGCTGATTCGGCTGCGAACGGAACCTCATCGGGTCAGCCAGTTCTGCCAAACGGGGAAACGGCCTGGCCGGAACGATCGATAGGAGCGCAGGGCGGTTCCTGGACGGCGTAGATTTCAGCCGGCAACGGTGAGTTCTTCCTCAAGTTGCTGCTTCTGATAAAGGCTCGCGTAATAGCCATCACGGGCGAGCAGGTCGTCGTGGCGCCCTACTTCGACAATACGGCCATGAACGAGAACGGCGATCTGGTCGGCGTTGCGGACGGTTGAGACGCGATGCGAAATGAGAATGGTTGTTGCCGTTTCTGTGTAGCCGCGCAGCCCGCCCAAAATGCGCTCCTCAGTATAAGTATCGACACTGGCGAGCGCGTCATCGAGGATTAGAATCGCGGGGCGGCGGAGCAGGGCGCGGGCGATCGCTGAGCGTTGTTTCTGTCCGCCCGAAAGCGTCATGCCACGCTCACCAACCATTGTCTCGAAGCCCTGAGGGAATTCCTCAAACTCGCGCCGAATGTGTGCGGCCTCGGCGGCGTTGATCAGATCGTCTGCGGATGCGTCTGGCACACCGAACGCCACATTTTCCCGGATCGTTTCACTGAACAGGAAAGTTTCCTGCGGAACGATGCCCAGGTTGCGACGGAGCATCTCGAGTGGGTATTCGCGGATGGGTCGCCCATCGATGAACACTGTCCCTTCGGGCGCTTCATAGAGACGCGAGACCAGATTCACGAGAGTCGTCTTGCCGGAGCCGGTGGGGCCCACAATCGCCAGACTCGATCCCGCCGGGACTTTCAACGACACGTTCCGAAGGACCGGCGTATCGCCGTAGCTGAAGTTGAGATCGCGGAACTCGATTTCCCCCTGCAGAGTGGCATCCAGCGGAATGGCCGGATCCGCGTCCTTGTCGTCGATGGCTGGTTTGGCGTGCAGCAACTCATCGATCCGTTTGACCGACGCAGTCCCGCGTTGAAAGAGATTGACCACCCATCCCACTGCGATGATTGGCCAGATCAGCAGGATCATGTAGGTATTGAATGCGACGAATTCGCCCGGCGTGATGCGATGAGCTACAACCTCGTGGCCGCCCACCAGCAGCGTGATGATCATCGCAATCCCAAGGATGAACTCGAGAGTCGGCCACAGCATGCCCATGAGTTGAACCAGGCCCTGAGCCCGGGAGATGTACTGCCGGTTCAGCTTTTCGAAGAGGCCTATTTGCGATTCCTCGCGCCCAAAGGCACGAACCAACCTGGCACCGCTGTAGTTCTCCTGAGCCTGCGAGGATATTTCCGAAAAGCTCTCTTGAATCTTCTCGAACTTGTCGTGGATTTTTCGTCCGAAATACTGCACCAGGATACTGGCTAGCGGCATAGGCGCCCAGGCCACGAGAGTGAGCCACGGACTGATGCGAAGAAGGAAGAAGAGCGCGCCCACCGTAAAGAAGACCGTGTTTGCGCTGTACATCAGCGCCGGGCCCAGCAGCATGCGGACCGCATTCAGGTCGTTTGTCATGCGGGCCATAATGTCGCCGGTGCGGTATTTCTGGTAGAAGTTGGCGTCCTGGCGCTCTAGCTGGAGAAAAAGATCGTTGCGCAGATCGAATTCGATCTCGCGCGAGATGCCGATCAGAATCCAGCGCTGTGCGTAAAGGAAAACGCCCTTCACCAGGTAGATTGCGACGAAGATGCCGGCGAGGAAGATGATGCGCTGGCGCGAGACGCCGCCTTCCAGCTCGTCAATGGCTTTCTTCAGGATTTGTGGACCCTGAACGGCAGCGATATTTGTGGCGATGCACGCGAGGGTGCCCCACACATATCCCCAGCGATAGCGGCGCATGTAGCCAAGCAGCGGGCCCAGGTCGCGAAGCATATTTCTATTGTACGGGTCGCGAAGCGCAGGGTCGATCTGACCGGAGAGCAGGCTTTAGGTCGGCGTTCGGAGCAGGAGGTAGCCTCCGGTTAGCCCGAATAACACATCTGGCGACCATGCTGCCAGAACGGCAGGTAAATAATTGACGTTTCCCATAGCTCCAAACAGCCCGTCGACTACCCAGTAGGCGAGCGCGACGGAGATGGCCACGGCGATGCCTGTCAGCGATCCGCGGCGGCCCATCGAAAGCGCAAATGGAATCGCCATCACAGCCATGATGACGGCGATCAGCGGGTAGGCGAGTTTATGCCACAATGCGACGCGAAGGCGCATGGTGTCGAACCCGCTCTGGCGAAGGTCGCGAATGTATGCGCCAAGCTGCTGGAAATTCATCTCCTGCGACTGCAGGTTCTCTTTTTTGAAGTAGCCGGGATCTTCGCGAATCTCCGAAAAGCTTGTGTTCTTGAACTCGATGTATTCGGAATTATTGCCATCGATATTCCTCACCCATCCATTGAGGAATCGCCACGACTCTGTCTTCTCATCCCAGATGACCCGTGAGGCGTAGATTCTGCGCGAAAGAGCGAAGGTGGACGGATTGAATTCGAACACCGAGAGATTGGCGAACGCGTCGTCATCGCGATCGAAGAACTGGTAATAGAAAATGTGCGCAGGTTCGCCCTGACCTGACTGGCCGAACATCCATTTCTCTTCTGGATGCAGAAACGTCTGCGGCGGCCGGCCCTTGATGGTGCTGCGCAGTGATTCCTGTCGGCGATTCGCAGCGGGCAGATAGTAGTCGTCAAACATGAACAGCGCGATTGCAAGAATCGCGGATATCGAAACCACTGGAACCACTAATCGATATAGGCTGATACCGGTGGCCTTCATGGCTACAATCTCGCTGTTGCGATTGAGAACGCCGAACGTAACAAGCACTGCAATCAGCACCGCCAGAGGCGTGATGGCATAGATCATGCTCGGCGCAAGATTCAGCAGGTACTCTCCAACCGTAGTCAGCGCGATGTGATTACGGATGATGTCGCCCACAAGTTCGAAGAACGTAAACACCAGCATCAGGGATACAAAGCTGGCGAGTACCAGGAGGAACATTCCGAAGAACTCCCGGACTACGTAAGCATCGAGCAGGCGAGGGAATACTCCGCGCGAACCAATGCGAACAGATCGCGGCTGCAGCTTTTCGAGCAGGGAAGTCAGATGGTTCCCGTTTGTCTTGATCCCAAGGCCCGGGCGGGAAGAACGTGACAGCAGGCTCGATAGAACACTGAGGACGCGCCCGCCGCTTGCCATCTGCCACAGCAGGAAGGTTCCGGCAAAGGCGAAGATCAGGTTTGCCATCCACACGCCAATAAAGGGCGGAAGCTTTCCCTGTCGGCTCAGTGCGATCCCTGTGTACGAGAGGATGTAGTAGACCAGAACCAGCAGGATCGTGAATACGAGACCCGAGCTTTTACCCCCGCGCCGTGAAATGATTCCGAGTGGAACCCCAACCAGCATGAGCACAAAACAGGCCACAGGATAGGAGAACCGTGTGTGCAACTCGAGGAGGTACCTTCGGGCATCGGGTCCGTGTGTCCTGGCCTCGAGTGCGTCCATCGACAAGGCATAGATTGCCGTGTCGAGACGGCCGAGGTGCATCTCGTTTTGAGGACCGAGCGTGAGCGGCAGATCTGTTTTCGAAAAACTTGAAATATTATATTGCTGCGACTGCCCATTAATGGTTTCCTGCCTGGATCCGTTGCGCAGACGCATCAGAAGTTCCTGGGTCGAGTCGCTGACTACCGTCGCCGATTCCGCAGTCGTGATGATCGGATTTCCGGGATCCGAAACGTCGGCCATAAAGACCCGATCCCAGTTGGAGGCGCCTGTCCCGCCGCGGACCGTCTGAACATATAGAACGGCGTTGTGAAAGTCCTCATAGAAAACCCGGGGCTGGATTTCGAACGAGGCCTGGGAGGTTTCGAGTTCCTGCTCCATTTCCAGGATTGACCGGTTGGCGCGTGGGGCAATGTACAGCGAATTGACCAGACCGAGCAGCGTGCCGCCGATGGCAACCACCGATGCGACGCGCACGAAGTACCAGATGCCCAGTCCGGATGCACGCATCGCAATGATTTCGCTGTCTGCCGCAAGGCGACTCAGTCCCAGCAGGATGCCGACCAACACGGCCATCGGGATGGTCACCTTGAAAGTATTGGGCAAACTGAAAACAAAAATCTGGGCAATATTCACGAAGGTGGAACTGTTGCGAACCACTGCTTCGAGGATGTGGTTCAGGTCCCGGATAAACAGAATGAATGTGAATACGGCGCAGCCGATCAGGGTATACGAGAGGATCTCGCCGAGGATGTATCGGGTGAGGATGCGCACGTTAGGGCTCTGCCGCTAGTTTAACTTCAACGGCGGCTGGGCTCCCAGGCCCGAAGACGGAGACTGTTGCTCAGGACGCTGACCGAACTGAGGGCCATGGCAGCGGCGGCGATCCACGGACTGAGCAGGATGTGGAAAGCGGGATACAGGACCCCGGCTGCCAGCGGTATGCCGAGAATGTTGTAGCCGGCCGCCCAGAACAGGTTCTGCCGCATGACCTTTACGGTTGACTCGGCAAGCTCAATGGCCGAGAGAATAGACGCTGGTTGTGCGCGCAGCAGGAGCACATCTCCAGCTTCCTGGGCGAGGTCCGCACCGCTGCCCATCGAAATGCCGGCGTCCGCCTGGGCAAGCGCAGCGGCGTCATTGATTCCATCGCCGACCATTGCAACACGCACACCCTCCTGCTGCAGCGAGCGAATGCGCGCCAGCTTGCCGGCGGGGTCGAGCCCGGCTTCGACTTCCGCGACCCCAGCCTGGTTGGCGATCGGGGCTGATGCTGCCGCGGAATCTCCCGTCAGCATCAGGACGCGAAGGCCCTTTTCACGCAGAGCTGAGACGGTCTCGGAAGCATCATCGCGAAGCGTATCGCGCGCATCAAAACAGCCGATCGATTGATGGTCGAGCGCCATCCACAGACGAGTGGTGCCGGGCTTTGCCGGAGGAATTGTGTCGGGGAAGCGAATTCCATTTTCAAGAAAGAGCGCTTCATTTCCGATCAGGCAATCGTAGTCTTCTACCCGCGCTGACAAACCGCGTCCTGGAATGACCTGCACATCCTGAGCGGGTTCCCACTTAATGCCCTGCGCTTTTGCGTAATCCACAACAGCATGGGCGAGGGGATGATTCGAGCGCTCCTCAGCGGCAGCCGCCATTCGCAGCAGATCTTGTTCGAAGTACCCCTTTACCGGGCGAACCGCCTGCAAAACTGGACGGCCGACGGTCAGGGTACCTGTTTTGTCCAGGACCACCGCATTCAGATTGGCTGTGCGTTCCAGGGCTTCTCCGCCTTTGTACAGGACGCCCATCTGGGCTCCCCGGCCCACAGCAACAGTCAATGCGGCAGGGACGGCGAGGCCCATGGCGCAAGGACACGCGATAACCAAAACCGAAACCGTAGTAGCCAGGGCCATCGAGAGGGAGCCGGTGGAGACGTACCAGATGACGAAGGTGAGTGCAGAAAGCAGCAACACGATTGGAACGAAAATCGCGCTGGCGCGATCGGCAAGCCGCTGAGTAGGCGCGCGCGACGATTGAGCCTGCTCCACCATCCGGGTAATCTGCGCAAGCACCGTGCTTTCGCCCAGCGACTGCGCCCGACATACCACCGCCCCGTCGTAATTCAATGAGCCGGCGAGCACGCGATCTCCTACTTCTCGCGGCAGTGGGGTCGCTTCACCCGTGAGCATGGATTCGTCAACGGTCGTCCGGCCCTCAAAAACGGCTGCGTCCACAGGGAAGCGCTCGCCGGGCAAGACCAGAACGTGATCTCCAAGCCGGACTTCTTCCAGAGGTATCAACGTCTGTGTGCCGTCGACGATTCGGCGTGCCGTGGAAGGACGTAGTCGGCCAAGAGCATTCACCGCGGCAAGAGCGTGACGCTTGGCGCGAGCCTCCAGTGCTTTGCCGAGCAGGAGGAAGCCCAGGATGAGAAGAACAGCGTCGAAGTAGAGATCGCGGCCCGGGGCCGGAGAGATGGTGGAGAAAGCCGAATAGAGGAACGCGACGCCAGTGCCGAGGCCCACTAGCGTGTTCATGTTCGTGCCGCCGTGCCGTAGAGCCTTGACTGCGGCAAAATAGATGCCGTGACCGGCCCAGATCATCAGGAATGCGGTGACAATCAGGAGCGTCCAGCGCAACGCGTCGTGAGGAAGCTGATAGAGCCACGGCAGTACGTGCATCAGTAGGGTGTCTGCCGGCCCCATCTCCTTGCCGAGAGGCATTGAGAGGAGCATGGCCATTGCCCCGCCCACGAGCGTGGCAACTGCTCTTGCTTGCGCCTCAGTTTCGGCGCCTGCCTGCGCTTGTCCGACCCCAGTTCCCGCGCGCGGGAGTACCGCGTCGTAGCCTGCGCCACGAATGGCTTCAACCAACTGTTTAGCAGAGGCTCGTTCCGGATCGAAGACTACGCTGGCACGATTGGCCATCAAATCGACATGTGCCGACTCGACCCCAGCCGTTTCCTTAAGCGCGCTCTCCACATGATGCTGACACGCAGCACAGGTCATCCCGATCACCGGTAACGTGAGCGACTCTGTCTCTTGCGCGGGCATCTTTCGATTTCACTGTTCCAGCTGAGCGGTGTACCCAGCCTTGGCCAGCGCAGCAATTGCTGCGTCTATGGGCGGACGATCCTCTGACTTGAGGCGAGCGGCTCCAATGCGAACTTCCTCAACCTCTACCCCCTGAGTCGAGTTCAAAGTCTGCGTAACCCGGCGGACACAGGAACCGCAGTGCATTCCATCGATGTGCAGTATGAACTCTGCCATGATGTTCTCCCTGTTTGATTTGATGATACTCGCCCCCATTCGATGCATGCAGGCAGGAAATTGCCGCGTTCGGGTACGCAAGTGTTACATCGCAATCTATGCTGGAAGGAGTGACCGACGCATTTCAGCGCGAATTTCCTAAAGCCCCCATCGTGGGAGTAGGTGCGATCGTTATTGACGCTGGGCGCGTGCTGCTCGTCCAACGAGCTCAGGAGCCCTCCAAAGGGAAATGGTCACTGCCCGGCGGGATGCTGGAACTGGGAGAGTCGCTCCATGAAGGCGTCGTTCGGGAGGTTCAGGAGGAGACGGGCCTGAAGGTTGAACCAGTCGAACTGGTCGAGCTGCTCGATCGCATCGTTCGCGAAGAGAACCCCGAAGGCAAGCGCGTCCGATATCACTATGTGATCGCCGACTATCTGTGCCGGGTCGTCGGAGGCTCGTTACATGCTTCGTCAGACGCGGAGGCGGTGCGATGGACGGACCGTGCAGAGTGGAACAGCCACAGCGCGCTCGCTCTCGATCCCGTCACCGTGCGCGTCATCGAAGCGGCATGGCAGCGGGCAGCTGCGCTCCGATGGGAAGGACAGTAGATGAAGGGCGCTCGCAGGTGGGTCGCACTACTCATCCTTCTGGTGTTCGCCATCCTCGGAGTGGTGTTCTGGGCTCGACCGGTGACGGTCTTCCGAATTTTCAACGAAGCACAGATGTACTTCATCGGAGCCAGGAACCACTACACGGTCGTTCGCGGAATCCGGATCCACTACTACACCCTCGGACCGGAGAACGGCGCACCTGTGGTCCTCGTTCATGGTCTGGGAGGTCGAGCCGAGGATTGGGAGAAACTCGCACCATACTTGGCCAGGGCCGGTTTTCGTGTCTACCTGCCCGACCTGCCCGGCTTCGGACAAAGTGAGAAGCCCCCGAACTTCTCCTACTCGGTCACGGATCAGTCGAAGATCGTTGCCGAGTTTCTTAATGTGCTCGGGTTGAAAGCGGTCGATCTCGGCGGCTGGTCGATGGGCGGATGGATTGTTCAGCTAGTCGCAATAGATCATCCTGACCGGGTAAGACGCCTCATGCTGTTCGACAGCGCTGGCCTTTACCTAAAGCCGGAATGGGACACGAAGCTGTTCACGCCCATTTCGCCTGCCGAGATAGAAAAGCTAGACAAGCTGCTGATGCCGCATCCGCCCAAGCTGCCTGACTTCGTTGCGCGGGATATCGTTCGCGTTTCGCGCGAGCACGCCTGGATCATGCATCGCGCGATCGACACAATGCTGCAAGGCCGCGAGACTACCGACGCCTTGCTACCGCAACTCAAGATGCCGGTGTTGATCGTGTGGGGCAATGTCGATTCCATCACGCCACTAAGCGAGGGCGAAAAGATCCACCAGCTCATTCCGCAGTCGCAGATGGAAGTTGTCTCAGGATGCGGGCATCTCGCTCCCAACGAGTGCGCCAGACAGATCGGCCCCGGAATGGTGAATTTTCTCAACCAGCCGACCCATTGAATCCGAAACGGCGAGGTGCGTTGAACCTCGCCGTGAATGAATCGTGGAGTCTTAAAAACTGATGCGACCGCTAATCTGGATTTCTCGTCCGGGAGTCGAGACCTCGGTAATGCTGCCGAAACTCGCCGTATTCACGAACCGGTTGGGCGTGCCCAGGTTGGTGTGGTTGAGAGCGTTGAAGAACTCGGCGCGTGCCTCGAAGCGAGCTTTCTCTGCCACGCTGAACTCGCGGACGATTCCGAGATCCAGCGTTTGCATTCCGGGACCATAGACCGAGTTGCGGCTGGAATTCCCATAGGTATATGCAGGCGGAGTTGCAAATGCCTTGGGATTGATCCAGGTTGTGGAGTTGCGCGTACCGGAGGAGAAAACCTTCTCGCCGGTGAGGTTTGCACGGATCGGATTTTCGCCCACTACAGTGCCCGCGTTGGCCGTGTCGCCGAAAACAGAGACGGTGAAGGGGAAGCCGGTTTGAGCCTGAAATTCGAGCGAGGTGCGCCAATCTCGACTGAGCGTTTGCAGCAGCCGGTTGGAACCCATCGCGTGCGAGCTGTAGACAGCACTGAGCGCGAAGCGGTGCCGGATGTCGCACCCGGGTCCTTTCTCCGCGTTGAGGTCATCGTTGTTCTGAGGTGTGGCGGCTTCGAACATCGGCGAACGGAAATCCGGCGCGTTCTCGAGCGATTTTGCGAAGGTGTAATTCGCCAGAAAGCTCAGGCCGCTCGCATAGCGCCGGCGAACATTTACATAGCCCGCGTCGTACCAGCTCTGCGATGTGTTTTCGAGCAGGTTCATGGTGCTAACCGGGAACGTCGAGCTCGAGACCGTCACGTTTGAGGGGAAAGTTGTGTTGCCCACAAAGCTGATCTTCGGGTGCGGACGGCGTGGCTGAATGAGTCCGGGGCCAGGCTGCGCATTGTTGATCAGGTGCGAGCGCTGCAGGTGGAATCCGCCCGCACCGAGGTAGCCGAGTTCCACGGTGGTCGAGCTGCCGATCTGCTTTTCCAGCGAAGCACTCCATTGCTGGATGTACTGCGCCGGAGCGTGCAACTGCAGGCCGGTGAAGCTGACCACCGTTGTGCCGAGTACGGGGGAGGGGAAGTTCAGCGTGTTGATGCTGGGAAGAAACGGATCGCTTTGCGAGGTCATCGGGAAGACATAGGGCACATTGTGACGCTGGTTGCACCATGTGTTCATGTCCACCGGTGTATAGAAGATCCCGTAGGCGAGATGAGCCACTAGTCCAAGGCGTGGAAGGCTCTGTGCAAGTCCGAGCCGTGGCGCGAAGTCGGCGTTGTTCGCATACATCAGACCCTTGGGGTAGCCGTTCTGCCCGCCAATGAAGACCTGCGGTGTCCCGGTGTGGAGGTCGAGGTTGCTATTGGTATAGCGGATGTCGATCAGCGGGCTCATGAATTCATATCGCACGCCATAGGTGAGGGTAGTGGTCGTTGTCAGCCGCCATGCATCTTGCCCATAACCGTCGGCGTACCACTGACGCAAATCCATCTGGGGCACGCCGGCTTGTCCCTGGCGTGCTGCCGGAAGGCCAAGCTCGAAGCTGGCCAGTGAGGAGCCTGTGCTGCCGTCGTTGAGCGCGTTCTTTGTCGTGAAGCCGTTGGTGAACTGGTAATAGCCACGATTCTGAAAAAAGCCCCACATCGGCCAAATGAATTTGCGGTAGGATCCACCGAATTTTGCACTGTGCCGGCCGATTTGCCAGTTCAGAGTGTCGCGGCCTTCCACAACCGTATCCCAGGCGTGCATCGGCGTGGCACTGTACGCATCGCCGATTGGCGAGAATCCCTGTACGTTGAAGTACGGCGCGCCCCAGGCTGCAGGTCCGCCAAATCCTGTACCCGTGATTCCTAATTCCGATACGATGTCGTTCTTGTTTGCGCTTTCAGTGGTGTGCATCATCACCAGGCGAGAAATGGAAGCCGATGTTGAATTCACCAGTTGCGACGAAAAGACGTGGTTCCACGCAAGCATTCCATTTTGAGAGAGATCATCGTGGTAGAAGCCAAATCCCGGCAAGCCCTCCGGCATAAATCCGTACTCTCCTGAAGCCGAATAGCGGAAATAGGCCAGGTCGCCGTTGCCAAAATTGTGATCGACTCGGACGGTGCCTTGATCCTGGCTCATGCGCTGCTTGCGCAGGTCGAGGTAATTGTTGGCATCATTGCCTGCCCCCACCACCGTGGGTTGCCCCATCATGGTCATGCTGCCCATGTCCATTGTGTTGGGCTGGGGCGTGTACTTGTTCAACATGATGGACGGAGCTGTCGAGAGGCGATCTGCAGGGATTACGTTCTTCTCATATATTCCATCGGTAACGCTGTAACCATAGAACTGCTGGCGAACGTATTGCGGATTCGTTTTGCTGGCCGGAAGAGCAGGATTGAAATTTGGATTTGGCTGAGTCGTACTTGGATCGTAGATGTCGACTCCACTCTGGCTGAAGTCGCCGGTCGCTTCACGTGCGGTCGGAACGGTATCGACCATCGCCATGGTTTCAACATTACGGAGCGCTTCGTAGTTGACGAAAAAGAAAGTCTTGCCGGTGTGCCATACGGGCCCGCCGATGGAGGCGCCAAAGTTGTTCTGCACAAGAAAATTAGACATTCCCATGTCGTTGAATGAATGGGCATCCATCGCTCCGTTGCGCAGGAACTCGTATGCTGTGCCGTGAAATCGTGCTGTGCCCGAGCGCGTAACGATGTTGATCTGGCCTCCACCAGCCCCGCCCATATCGGCGGAGTAGCTTCCGGTCTGGACTTGAAATTCCTGCACGGCGTCAGGTGAGGCGCTCAGGTTCTGGGTGCTGAATGTCGGATCGGTATTGGTTGCGCCGTCGAGTAGAAAGTAGTTGGCATTTGGACGGCTGCCCCCGATGCTGACTGCTGAGCGTTGACCCGGTCGCCAATAGAGCGGGTTCATATCGCCCGTGGCGGCGCCGTGACTGAGGTGCGCTCCGGGGACCGTGAGCACGAGATCGATCAGCATGCGGCCGTTCAGGGGGAGGGAATCGACTGACTTCTGATCTACGACTGCGCCCACGCTCGCATCCTGCGTCTTCAGCAGTTCGCCCGAAGCCTCAACGCTGACGGTCTGCTTGTCGCTGCTCAGGCGCAATTCGAGATCAAGGGTTGCCTGCTGGCCGACTTCGAGATCGATGATTTGCTTCGTCTCGGCAAAGCCCTGTCCATCAACGGTCAGGTTGTACGTTCCAGGCTGAAGACCGGCGATCTCGAATGAGCCGGTTGCGTTGGAGACGACCTCGCGCTGCGCCCCAGTAGCTATGTCACTTGCGTGGATATGAGCTCCGGGCACGGCGTGATGCTGTGGATCAAATACCGAGCCACGTACAACTGCATAGTTGCTCTGTGCGCAGGCTGTGGCAATTCCGACGATCAGGCAGAGGGGGACGATAACAAATTTGCGCAACTTGACTCTCCTAAAGAAAACGAACTGATTTGAATCGATCCTCGATTTCGATAAGGGACCTGAAAGCAGTTGATTGTTGATGCGCTCTTTGGATATTGCCTGACCGCTGGCAAATGTCAGGGAAACGGGCGTTTAGCTCTAATGAGAATGGGGCTTTAAAGATAGGACCGGCATCGGCGGAAGGATGGGCGGGCTTCTCAATCTTTCGATTGACCTGAAAAGCTGAAGGTCGCTCCTGATGCAGGAACGACCTTCAAAACAAAACCAAATCGAGAGGGGAGGAAAATAGACAAACTAGACGCCGATTACCGCACACAGCTCTTTCACTGCTGCTGCGCTCTTCTTCAGGGCTGCATCTTCGTCCGCGGTGAGCTTGATCTCAATGATTTTCTCGAGGCCTCCCGCGCCCAGTTTGCAGGGCACGCCGATGTAATAGCCCTCGATGCCATACTCGCCGTTGAGGTATGCCGCGCAGGGAAGGATCTTCTTCTTGTCTTTCAAAATGGCTTCAACCATTTCCACCGCTGCCGCCGAAGGCGCGTAATAGGCGCTTCCCGTTTTCAGGTACTTAACGATCTCAGCGCCACCATCGCGCGTGCGTTGTATGAGACCTTCAAGGCGCTCCGCAGGGATCAGCTCGGTAATCGGAATGCCGGCTACAGTGGAATAGCGGGCGAGCGGAACCATGGTGTCGCCATGTCCACCCAGGACGAAGGCTGTGACATTCTCCACGCTGACGTTCAACTCCTCGGCGATGAAGGTACGGAAGCGGGCCGAGTCAAGGACGCCTGCCATGCCGATCACGCGTTCGCGATTGAAACCGGCTTGACGGAATGCTGCCTGCGCCATCGCGTCAAGTGGATTCGAGACGATGATCAGGATGGACTCTGGCGACTGCGCAACCACCTTCGAAACCACGTCCGACATTATCTTGAAATTGGTGTGCAGCAGATCGTCGCGGCTCATGCCTGGCTTGCGGGGAATGCCCGCGGTAATCACCACAATGTCGGAATTTGCCGTGGCCGCGTAGTCATTCGAGCCGGTGACATGCACATCCCGCTTTTCAATCGGCATGGCTTCGAGCAAATCCAGCGCTTTGCCCTGGGGCACGCCTTCCACAACATCAATCAGCACCACGTCGGCAAGTTCCTTTGCCGCAATCCAGTGTGCTGCCGTAGCGCCCACATTGCCGGCGCCAACAATGCTTACTTTTTTACGCATAATTTCTTCTCCAGTGATCAGTGTTCAGTGATCAGTGATCAGTGTGCGTCGCTTCGAGAACGACCTGGGTCAGCCTCAGCATTTCTGAGCCCTGACCACTGATCTCTGACAAGTGGCTTCTACATGTTTCCAATGATCCGCGTCGCAAACTCGCTGGTGCCAACCTTGGTTGCTCCCGCGGTCTGCCTCTCAAAGTCGTACGTCACAAACTTCTGCTGAATGGTCTTCTCCATCGCGTCCTCGATCATCTTGGCCGCTTCCTTCCAGCCGAGAAAGTCGAGCATCATCACGCCGGATAGAATCACCGAACCCGGATTGATGACGTCCTTATCCGCATACTTCGGCGCCGTTCCATGCGTTGCTTCGAACACGGCATAGCCATCGCCGATGTTCGCGCCGGGAGCGATTCCCAGACCGCCAACCTGCGCTGCGGCCGCGTCGGAAATATAGTCGCCATTGAGGTTCGAGGTGGCCAGAATGCTGTAATCGGCCGGACGAATAATGATCTGCTGAAAGATCGAGTCGGCGATCCGGTCGTTTATAAGAATCTTCGACTTCCACGCGCCGTTACCGTGAGATTTGCCGATCGCATCCAGAGTGTCTCGAATCTCCCCGTAGAGCGCATCTTTGAACGCCTGGTTGCCGAACTCAAGACCCGGCTCAATCAGCGCCGCATTTTCTTCCACGGTAATGTTTGGATTCGCATCCACGTTGCCGAGGATCCAGCTCTCCCGCTCCGTTACGGTCTGATCGCGGAATTCCTCAACAGCGACTTCATAACCCCACTCGCGGAAGGCGCCCTCGGTAAATTTCTGAATATTCCCCTTGTGGACGAGTGTGACCGTTTTGCGGCCAGACTCTATCGCATGGCGTATGGCATAACGCACGAGACGTTTGGTTCCGAAGATCGAAATCGGCTTGATGCCGACGCCCGAATCCTGCCGGATTTTTTTTTTGCCGCCCTTCAGCAAATCGTCATTGACGAAACTGATCAGCCTGGCTGCATCGTCGCTGCCTTCCTTGAACTCGATGCCCGAGTACACGTCCTCCGTGTTCTCGCGGAAGATCACGATGTCAACCTTTTCGGGATGCTTTACCGGGCTGGGCACACCCTGGTAGTAGCGCACGGGACGGACGCAGGAATAGAGATCGAGAATCTGCCGCAGAGCCACATTCAGGGAACGGATTCCGCCACCCACGGGAGTGGTGAGAGGTCCTTTGATGGAGACGCGCAGATCCCGCGCCGCATTCACTGATTCATCAGGCAGCCACGTATTGAATTGGCGAAATGCCTTCTCGCCGGCGAAGATCTCGAACCACGCGATCTTGCGCTTGCCGCCGTAGGCCTTCTCCACCGCTGCGTCAAACACACGCTGCGAGGCCTTCCAGATGTCGCGGCCGGTGCCGTCACCTTCAATAAAGGGAATGATGGGATTGTCGGGAACCTGATATTGGCCGTGGCTGTACTCGATGGGCTTGCCGTCTTGCGGCAATTCCAGCCCGTTGTAAGTCTTCTGCATTTGTGTTTGGAGGTCCTTCCCGGGATAAGGGTGTATGGGAAGGCTAACACCTTGAAATTAGGAGTGGCAACGGCGCGTCTGTTCCCAAGATGAACGCAAAATGACAGCGGCGCCGCTTCGGTGCACTCCCGCGCTATCGGCTGAACCTCGGGCGCCTGTCAATGCGCAGGAGCGCTTCGAAAATCATCCGCATCCAGTCGCGGAATCCCAAAGTGCCCGCGCAGGTGCAGCAGATCGATGGGGCTCAAATTCCCGGCAACCGTAACCAGCGTCAAGCTTCGCGGAGTTTCCGCCAGAACAACCGCTCCCCGCACGTTCACGCCATCCAGAACGAACCAGACGTCTGTAGTTCCGTTCCGAACGGGGCCCCCGTGGTCGGACGTCGTCACCACATGCTTCCAGCCGCGCAGATGGTACGAGGCCCGGATCGCTTGAACGGCTCGTTCGTCCGGGATGCCGGCCTCATTGAAACGCATCGTATGCACGCTGACGCCGTCCAGCTTGTGGATGGCCTGGCGCACCGGCGCGTCTGAATCAGGAACAATGCCCGCAGCTACGCCCAGCAGCGTCCGATCGAGCGTAAAGTTCTCCTTCATGGGCGCAGCGGCACTCAGCTCAGCCAATGGCGGAGGAACCCATTCCAGAGGTACAGGGCTTGCATCAGGCGGATATTCGCGTGCGATGGGTGGGCCTGATTGCGGACCGCCGTACTCTTGAGCCACAGCGAGTGCACAGCCCAGCGTCGCGCTGAGCACGCAAATCTCGAGAACGAGAGCGAGCTTCATATAGCCTGAAACTCGGCTCCAGAGAAAAAGTTCTGCCACTGACAGAAAAAATTCTCTTGCTGTGCAACCAGGTCGCGTTTCCGCTCTCGGGCGTCCGACGTCGATTGCGAGTATGTGAACCCCCGATTAAATCGCAAACCATTCTGCTATCAGGCGCCAAGATGCGATAAACTCATGCGGGAACGTCTTCAAAATCAATCATCGCCAACCTCACGGAGGGTACATAGAAATTGGGAAAAAGCATGGTCCCGAAGAAGCTTTTCTTCACCAAGGGTGTAGGCAAACATAAGGAGCGTTTGACCTCGTTTGAGCTAGCCCTTCG
>Ga0068855_100001332_pt1 | contig 30580 bp, 27 predicted proteins | sample KBSCornC52_FD_66592 | JGI IMG/M metagenome (GOLD analysis project Ga0068855, IMG submission 66592) | Corn rhizosphere microbial communities from Kellogg Biological Station, Michigan, USA - KBS Corn C5-2 | ecosystem: Host-associated > Plants > Roots > Rhizosphere > Soil ... | reverse complement strand
TTCGCAAGCTCCACAGGAAATCCCCGCAAACGAATCGTTGAATCGGCCGCGCCGTCCGAGACCACACTCGGGAGGCGCGGCCGCTATTGGTGGGCCCGGTAGGATTCGAACCTACGATCAATCAGTTATGAGCCGACTGCCTTAACCGCTAGGCTACGGGCCCGGATCACGCGCCGCCGGAGCGGACGGGGGTAGTATACCACCCGCGCCGGGGCCTTGCAAACCGCGATTCGTGCCTCGGCGCGGGGGCGGCGGGCCAGGCTCCGGGAGGGCCGGGTCTGAGGTGAAGTGCGTCACGCACCAGTAGGTCGAATCGGCGAAGCGCCGGCGTGATCGACCGCTCTGCTGGTTACAGAAAGTGCAGAGGCGCAGAGATTATGTAGGGGAGTTACGCGGCGCAGCTCCCGCGGCTGGTTGGCAAGTAACCATTTGTCAACGCCCTTCTGGTGTGAAAGGAATACTGACCATGGTCTACGGAGCCTGACCCGGCAATTCGTCTGTATCGATCACGACGGCACGCTGATGCAGTTGCGCACTCAAAGCATACGTGTCTGCCCCTGCTCCGGATGCGCGAGGAGGAACCCGGCCGCGCAGGATTCGTCTCCTCAAGCAGGGAACGTACCGTCGCAATCCGGCCAACCGATCCCGGCCCGCCCGCTCCCGAAGGATTCCCATCTTGCCTCTCCAAAATCGCCCATCCGTGTCTCCGTGCCTCCGTGTCTCCCTGTCGCCGTATCTCCTTGTCTCCCTGTCTCTCGCCCTGCTCTCACCCGCCTTCGCGCAGAAACAGAAGCTTCCGACGCCGCCGCGCATCGGAGAGATCACGATTGAGAAGTTCCAGGACCTCCTCTACCAGCCGGAGACCAACTATTTCAAGTCGCCGGGTCCGGTTACGATCACCATCATCGACGCGGACACCGGGGAGAAGACGGTCCTGACAGCCGATGACGCGGAGGGCCAGCCGAACGGCGACATCATCGTGAAGGGTAAGCTGCGCCTTCAGAGAACGGAGGGCTATCTCACGGGACGCGGGCTCACGTATCACGGCGCCGACGTGACGGGCGAGATATTCGAGGCGGAATCGAAGGTCGCCAATACCACGCTGCGCGGCAAAAAGATCGAGATGCTGCGGGACGAGAAGGGGCGGCAGGTGCTCCGCGCGACCGGCGCCTACTTCACCACCTGCATCGAACAGACGCCGCACTACCACATCACCGCGCGAGAGATTCGGGTGTTGACGACCAGCCGGCAGGTGACGGCGAAGAACCTCTCTTTCTGGGTCGGCAGGACGAAGCTCTTCTCGCTCCCGAGCTTCACGCGAAGCTTCAACCGCACCTCCGAGAGCCCCATTCCGCTGCCCGCCTACTCGAAGGACAACTTCGTCCAGGTCCACTTCACCAACAGCCTGATCGAGGAGCCCAGGACGCTCTTCAACTACGATTTCACCGTGTCGCTGAAGCATACGCCCTCCGGCACGGTTATCTATGAACGGGACCTCGGCAACCCCACCGATCAGGAGCCGCCCCCCAGTTCGCGCAAGTTCACCGTGACCGAGCCGCTCCGCTCGGCGCTCGAATCGTCTCCCGCCCTGCTGCGCCGCGCGACCCCCGAGCTCGACCTGAAGCGCGTCAGCCTCTACGGCCTCCTGACCGCCAACACCTTCGTCTACAACCGTCGCCGAACGGACCTGCGCGTCAGCCGCCTGCCCGAGGTCGGAATCAGCTTCCGCAACATTCTCAACCGGCCGGCCCGCATCGACGACCCGGATTTCAAGTTCCCGCGTGCACGGTCCGCCTTCGGGACCGGCTTTCTCAGCCCGGCAAACTGGTTCATGAACGCCGAGGCTGCGCTGGGCTATTATCAGGAGACCCCCACCCACACGCAGGCGACCCGGCTCGCCTTCCGCGCCGACGCCACAAGCCCCCTCTTCCTCGTATCCAGCCAGCTCTACGTCCGCTACGGCGGCACGCTCTGGGCGAACGCCTACGGCAACAACAACGCCTACACACTCATGTCGCCGGAAGCGGAGATGAGCTACTTCCTCGGCAGGGGCACGCTCCTCGGCGCGGCCTACCGCTACTCGAAGGACTTCGGGAAGACACCCTTCGAGTTCGACCGCCGCGACGTGACCCACGAGCTGCGCCTGCGATACGCCTATTCCGGCGGCTCATGGGCTTACGACACCGAGATCAAGTACGACATGGAGCGCCTGCGCGCATACGACAGCCTCTTCTCCATTGTCCGCCGTCTCGACTGTCTCGAATTCGGCCTGGCTTACCGCACCCGCAACCAGGGAATCTCGCTCATCTTCAACCTGCTCCCCGGCAGCTTCTCGGGACGCGGCGCACCCGCCGCTGGCACGACGGGCACCGGCCGCCGCCCGTAATGTCGCCAACAAAGAGCAGCCCCGATTCGATTCGCTCGAACTGGGACTGCTCTTTGTTCGCAACTCGCATGATTCTGAACATCGATCCCGCGAAGGTGAGATTTGTTTCGTAGAGAGGGGATTCATCCCCGGATCACCGCGGACCGCAGACAGAATCAGCCCCGCGATTCCCTCTTCAGGGCGGGAATCGCGGGGCTGATTCGCGGGCGTTCGGCCTCAGCCGTTGCAACCGCTGTGCGCTTTTTCACTTGCGATGTCGAAATCCAGCGACTATAATCACAGCGGTGGGTGTCGGTTTGGCCAACCCACCGCACCGCGGCCGGGCAATGGTTGTCCGGCTTGCACCGGGCCATGACTGTCCGGCACTCACGAGAGTCGCCGGATATCTAAATTGATCTTCCGGCGGCTCTTCACTATGACGGCAGCCCGCCGAATCATGTTCCACACGTGTGGGATGATGAGGTGATGAGGTGATGAGGTGATGAGGTGATGGGGTGATGGCTTGTGGCACTTGACGTCATTCTTGCCCCAGACGTCATTCTTGCCTCTGACGTCATTCTTGCCCCTGACGTCATTCTGAGCGAAGCGAAGAATCCGGCCGTTCGTTCCTCCGAGGAGAAAACCGCCGGATTCCTCGGTCGCCTGGGCTCTTTCGGAATGACGTCGAGTGCAACGCCAAATGACCCGACGACCCGACGACCCTGTACCCACCGCAGGGTCCCGCCGATAATCTCCGTAACTAATCCCCTCCAGGAGCAAGCCCGTTATGACGGTCGACCCCAAGGTGTTCCGCTCGTACGACATCCGCGCGCTCGTCCCTGATCTCGTGGACGAATCGAGCGCATACTTCGGCAAGGTGGGCTGCGCCGATTCGTTCCAGGCGCCGCTGGAGCCGGAGGGGGTCGAGCAGATCGGGCGCGGAATGGCCCGGCTCTTCCGCGCGAAGACCGTCGCCATCGGAGCCGACACGCGGCTCTCGTCACCCGCATGGAAGGACGCGCTGGCCGCCGGCCTCCAGTCGCAGGGCGTCGACGTCTGGGACCTCGGCCTCACCTCGACCGATATGGCCTACTACGCCTCCGGAAAGTACGACATCCCCGCGGTCCAGATCACGGCGTCGCACTGCACCAAAGAGCTCAACGGGATGAAGATTGTCCGGAGCGGCGCGCACATCGTGGGCGCGGGCTCCGGGATGGAGGAGCTGCGCGACATCGTCATCGGAGGCGGCCTCACGTCGGCGGCGCGACCTGGCGGGCGAATCCGGAAAGACCTGATGGGCGAGTACATCGACCATCTGCTCCAGTTCGTCGACGTTCCTTCCATCAAGCCGTTCCACATCATCGGGGACGCGGGCAACGGTGTCGGCGGCATCGTGGCGGAGCGGCTGATAGAACGGATTCCGCAAATCCGGCTGGACAAGATGTACTTCGAGCCGGACGGACGCTTCCCGAATCACGAAGCGAACCCGTTCGAGACCGAGAACATCCACGAGCTGATCGCGCGCGTTCCGGCCGAGGGCGCGGACTTCGGCGTCGCGTGGGACGGCGACGCGGATCGCGTCTTCTTCCTCGACGAGCGCGGCCGCTTCATTCCCGGCGACTTCATCACGACACTGGTCGCCCGCTATTTTCTCGCATCGAATCCCGGCGCCTCCATCGTCTACGACATGCGCGCTTCCTGGGCAGTCAACGACTGGATCACGAAGCTCGGCGGACGGGCGGTAAAGGAGCGCGTCGGCCACTCCTGGATCAAGCGGACGATGCGCCGCGAGAACGCGGTCTTCGGCGGCGAGGTGAGCGGCCACTACTACTTCCGCGACCACTGGTACGCCGACAACGGCTACATTCCGTTCCTCGCGATTCTGACGATGCTCTCCGCGCAGAATGTCACAATGAGCGAGCTGGTCGCCAGCCTCGGCGACTTCTACGTAAGCGGCGAGATCAACTCCACCGTGCCGTCGACACAGGCCGTCATCGAGCGGATCGCCGCAACATACTCCGATGCCTCCATCGACTACCTCGACGGCATCACCGTCGCGTATCCCGACTGGCACTTCAACGTACGCCCCTCCGCCAACGACCCGCTCGTCCGCCTCAATCTCGAAGCCCGCTCGCAGGCCGACATGGAATCCAGGCGCGACGAGGTCCTGGCCCTCATCCGCGAGAGCGGGTAAGTGCGGGAATTAGCCAGTATGAACGTTATGAACATAATAACGTTCATCCCGGCTAATTCCAGCTCTTACTGGCACTTATCGATTCTCCGGTTCTACGGAGGGATGGGGGCTGCGTGGGTCGAATGGTTCAGGAAACCGGACCGGAGGAATCCATGCAGATGCCAACGTCTTTCCACGCGCTATCCGCGTTCGTCGTCCCCGCCAGCGCGCACATGTGGGTGGTATGGCGCCGGAATCTCGCCACCTGCGCGCCCCTCCTCTTCTGGGAGTCGCGCTCCGCCACCCACCGGGCTTCTCAGCACTCAGCACTCTGAACTCAGCACCCGACCAAATGCTAACCGTCGAAGAAGCGCAGCGCGCCATCCTCGCCGCGGTCGGAATCCTTCCGGCCGCGCGCGTCTCTCTGCTCGATTCGCTCGGGCTCGTGCTCGCGGAGGACGTTCACTCCGACATAGACAGCCCGCCCTTCGACAACTCCGCGGTGGATGGGTTCGCCGTCATTGCGGCAGAGACCGCCGGAGCATCCGAATCGCGGCCCGTCCTCCTTTGCGAGCTGCCCGGAGTTGCGGCAGGCGGCGTTCCGGCGGCGCCCTTGATGCCGGGGACCTGCATGCGCGTGATGACCGGCGCCCCGATGCCGGCCGGCGCGGACGCGATGGTAATGCGGGAGGACGCGCGCGAGACGGCGGGCGGCGTGACTATTCTCGCGGCGGCTGGGCCGGGCGACCACGTCCGCAACCGGGGCGAGAATGTCGCGGCGGGTGCGCGGGCCATTGAGGCCGGCGCGAGAATCGGCGCGGCGGAGATCGGTCTGCTCGCGACCGCTGGAGCTGTGAATCCGCTCTGCGTTCGCCTGCCGCGCGTGGCAGTCTTCTCCACGGGCGATGAGCTGGTGGACGCTGGCGCGATGCCGGGCCCCGGCCAGATCCGTGACAGCAACCGCGTCACGCTTGCCGCCCTCGTCCTGGAGGCCGGGGCGGAGCTCCACTCGATCAACCACGTAGGCGACGACCTCGATGCGACGATTCAGGCGCTACGGGATTGTGCGGGACTGGCCCTCACCCCCCGGCCCCCTCTCCCAAAAACAGGAGAGGGGGAGCTAAACCGGCACGCTCGACACTCGCCAGGATGGGTGGAGGGCAGAACGACCACGCCGACCGAATCCATCCCTTCGAGCGAGGAGACTGGTGCGGGCGCCTTGCCCTTAAGCCCCCTCCCTGGTTACGCAAGCAGGGAGGGCGTCGTGGGAGATGCGTTGCCGTTAAGCCCCCTCCTTGCGAAGGAGGGGGTTGGGGGAGGTGTGGCGGACGTGATTGTTACGTCCGGCGGAGTTTCCGTCGGCGACAGGGACTTCGTGAAGCCGGCGCTCGAATCGATTGGGCGGCTCGACCTGTGGCGCGTGAACATGAAGCCGGGGAAGCCGGTCGCCTTCGGGCGGATACCGAGGCCGGACGGCGGAGAGACCCTCTTTTTTGGGCTGCCCGGCAATCCGGTCTCGACCATGGTGACCTTCGAGCTCTTCGTCCGGCCCGCGCTCTGGAAGCTCGCCGGGAGGAGAGACCTGGCCCGACCGCGAATAACCGTGAGGCTCGCGGAGGGAGTGGCTCACCGGCCCGGAAGGCAGGAGTTCGTCCGCGCGACGGCGGCCTGGCGCGACGGCGAGTGGCATGCCTGGCCGACCGGATCGCAGAATTCCCACCTTCTCGGCTCGATGCTCGGCGCGAACGCGCTCATCATCCTGCCGGCCGAAACCGGCGACATGGAGGCGGGTGCGCGGGCCGATGCCCTGCTCCTTGCCGCACAAATAACGGACCAGGGCGAAACGTAGTGAATCGAGAGGGAGACCCGGCAGTGCCACAGGCGGACGAGGCGGCGGAACAGGCCACGGAGGAATCCGCGCCCGGTGGCGAGACGACACAGATCCCCGCGACTTCCGACAACCCGTCCGGACCCGGCCGTTATGCGACCAGGCAGCCATCGCCCATTGTAAACTCGCTGGGATTCGCTCTCATCGGCGCGCTGATGACGATTCAGCCGCTCGCCGCGACGACGTTTCTCAAGCTCTTCTACGAGAAGAGTCCGGAGCTCATCCAGCCGGCGCTTCCCGAAGACCTCCCGCTGCCCATCAGCCTCGTCTGGCCGCCCCGCCTCTACGGCGCCATCTCCACTCTCGGAACGCTCACCTCCGCCGCGGTGCTCGGCCTCTACATCGCCTTTTCACTCTGCGGACTGTACGCCCTGTTCCGGATTTTGAATCCCACGTTCCGCGTCACTACCGGAGTGGATTGGGATCGCCACCTGCTCGTCAAGACCTACATGCACGGCGAGCCGGTGACAAAGGCGTTCCTCATCTCCATCGCGGTCGTCATCCCGGCCTTCGTGGTCTGGCAGCTTCTCGGATGGGCAATCGGCGAGAACGCGTTCTCCCTCTGGCTGCGGCTGGCGCTCTCCGGCGCAACCCTCTGGTTTCTCTATAGCAGGGAGGGGGTGGCGGGCGATTATGAGAGTGGCAGCTATGAGCCCCCACGCGAACCCGGCGTCCGCCGCTCGCTGCTGATTCGCGGCCTGCTGGCCGGAACCGTTGTCTGGCTGGCGCTTCGGCTCACTCCCCTCCTCCGTACCAGCGACCTCTTTTCCGCCTTCCGCGCGGTCGGCTACATCGGCCCGGGACAGTGGTGGCAGATAGCGCTAATAACCGTGGGATTCGCGGCCATGTTCGGGTTTACCCTCGGCGGCCTCTTCACCGCGCTCGGGGCGCCGGGCTGGCAAACGGGCCGGCGTGCGCGAGTTGCTATCCTGCCCGCGCTCATCCTTGTGGCAGCCGCATACGGCGGCCGAATCTGGCTCCCGGCCCATTTCGCCGCAAAATTCGATTACGTCGCAGGAAGCATGGTGCCGGCCGAATCCCGGCTTGCGAAGGCGTGCCGGCTGAGCCTTACGCCGGCGCCGCGCACCGCGTGGCTCCTCGACACCGACCGGGCGCTGCCCGTTCAGTTCAGCGGACTGAGCGTAACGGGTATTGCCGCAACGCCAGAAAATGGGCGCGCAATCGCAACTTATCTGGACGCTCACGTCAATCGAACGGCCCTCTCCTATGCCGCATACACGACGCTCCACGACACAGCGCTTCTCGAGTGGTCTGTCGACGACGCCCTCCGCGTCTATCTGCGGAACCTTTCCGGAGCGCCCGACATGGCCTACGTCTCCCACCTGCTAAACAAGCTCCAGGGAACGGCCTTCTCCCCCACTCCCGGCGTCATCGCGGCCGTTGACCGGCTCGCCGACGACCGGTTCTTCGACTACACGGACCGGCGGGCATGGGTGCTGGTGGGCGACATCTACGCGCGATTCGGTCTGCGAGCGAAGGCGGAGGGGTGCTACCGGAAGGCAGAGATGCCGGCGTCGCAGGTCGCGATTCGCGCGGATGAACGCACGCTCTCGCCGGACGGCAAGGTCGTGGGAAAGCTGCTGGTCGGGGGCAGGCCGGCGGCGGGCGCAAAGGTGGGACTCATGGCGGAGCGCGCCGTCGAACAGGCCGGGTTCATGACAGACGCCTCAACGCACCTGACCAGCCCGTTCTGGCTCTCCTGGATTGGCGCGTCGACGACCACGGATTCGCAGGGTCGGTTCGCGATGGACCGCCTCCTCTACGGCCGCTATGTCCTGCTCGTCCAGCTCCCCGGCCCGCTCGATACAGCCGCAGCCGCGAAGCCAGCAGCGGTATCGAACGGCCCGGCAACGATCACCGTCAGGACCAGCGCTCCTCCCGTCGATTTGGGAACGATCACAATCACGCCGCCCGCGCGCTGACGGTCACGAGACCAGGCCGCCGCGCGCGGCCATCATCGCCGCCTCGGTCCGGTCGTTCACCTGCAGCTTGAAGAGAATGTTGCTAATGTGATTCTTGACCGTCTTCTCCGAGATGAAGAGGGTCTCGGCGATCTCGCGGTTGCGCTTGCCGGTCGCGATCTCCTTCAGCACCTCAATCTCGCGATCCGTCAGCTCCGAGAAGAGGGCCATGTTCGCGAGCCGCGCGGTGTTGATCCGGTTGAACTCGGCGAGAACGCGCGCCGCGATGGAGGGGTGGAGCAGGCTGTCGCCGCGCGCGATGGTGCGCACGGCGGCCAGCGTCTCCTCCGGCGGGCTGTCCTTCAGCACATAGCCGAGCGCCCCCGCCTTGATGGCCTGGAAGACGTTCGTGTCGTCGTGATAGATGGTCAGGATGACGATGCCGACGGTCGGAATCTCCTGCTTCACCTTCTGCGTGAGCTGAATCCCGCTCATCTTCGGCATATTGATGTCGGTCAGCAGGACGTCCGGCATCATTTTCCGCACCAGCCGAAGCGCGTCTTCCCCGTCGCCCGCGCAGCCGACCATCTCGATGTCCTCCTCCAGCGTGAGGAGCCGTGCCAGAGCGTCGCGCGTCGGCGCGTCGTCCTCCGCAATTACCAGCCGAATCGTCTCCACGTACCGACCCTCCCCTTCATGCGCAGTTCGCGCAGGAGCGCAACACCTCCGCGCCGAACCTTACCCCGTCAACGCGCCGCAAAACTACCAGCCCGCCGGGTCACCAGGAGTCCTGTTCTCCCCGTATCAAAGCCATAACAGGCTCACTCCAGCTCAACACTTAACACTCAGCACTCAACACTCTCTCGTGAAACGCCTCGACCGCTATCTCGCCCGCGAAATGATCGTGCCCTTCCTCATCGGACAGGGAGCGGTCGTCCTGATGCTCACCGGAACGGTTCTCTACAATAACGCGGACACCTTCCTCAACAACGAGATTCCCGCGCTCGCCATCCTCAAGATCGCGTTCTATTTCCTGCCCTACCTCGTCAACCTGACCATGCCGGTCGCGATGGCAATCGCCGCATCGCTTACCGTCAGCCGGCTCGCGCGCGATTCCGAGATCACGGTCATGCGCGCGGCGGGCATCAGCCTCAAGCGCATCTTCCTGCCGATGTTCGTGGTCGGCCTGTTCGTGAGCGTCGCGGACTTCTATTTCGGCGAGCGCGTCGTTCCGTGGGCCAACCAGCAGTTTGAGAAGACGATGACCAGCCTCTCCTTCAGCAAGGGGTTCCGGCCGCAGCCCGGCCAGGTCATCCAGAGCCCGGACCAGAAGATCACGGCCTCCATCGGCGGCATGGAGCTTCACAAAGACAACTCGGCGCGCATGACGAACGTGCTGATTCTGGAGGGCGGCCTCTACGGCAAGCCGGCAACGATTATTCTCGCTCCCTCGGCGGATTACCGCGACGGAATCTGGACGCTCAACGATGCAAACATCTACTCGTACAGCGTCGATGGCAAGCGGGACCGCTACGGGACGGCACATACCCTCCGTGTAGACTTCAAGCTCACCGAGAAGACCTTCCAGACCATCTTTCTCCAGCTCCCCCTCTACTCGAACGCGGCTACGAAGACCTTCCGGCAGCTCTCGGAGGAGGTCGCGCTCCAGCGGCGCGGGCGCTACGTCGACCCGCGGCTTTTGCTGGAGTACCACTTCAAGCTCTCCGTCCCGTTCTCGTGCCTCGTCTTCGCCATCGCCTGCCCGCCGCTCGCGCTCCGGTTCGCCCGCGCCGGCAACTTCATGGGCGTTCTGCTCTCGATCGTCCTCGTCTTCGTCTACTGGAACCTGCTCCTCGCCGCCAAGATCGTCGGCTCCAAGTACCCGAACCTCCTCCCCCCGGCTGTCGCGGGCTGGGGCCAGAACCTCGTCTTCGCGCTCGTCGGGCTCTACTTCCTCTGGAGAGGCGAGTGAGGGGATTTTCGATTTTCGATTTTCGATTTTCCATTTGTCCGCTATTCGGTATTGCTCGATTGGCCGTGGCGGCGGGGGCTTTGGCGACGATACCTTTGCCTCGCGCAGCGTGCCAGACACCCACCGTACCGCCTCCCACGACTCCACAGGTGACCCCGGCAACGCCAGCCACCCAGCGACCCAACGACCTAACGACCCAACGACCGGACGTTCCTCTCGGGCCACTCACCAACGACGCGGCGAAGTACCAGTTCGAAGAGGGCGAGGTGAACGGATCGCAGATTCGCGCGAAGAACGTTACGATAGAACTCGGGGAGTACACCCTCTCCGGCGGGAGCGTGAGTGGGGACTTTGAAAAGGAACTGGTCTTTACCGGCGCGCCGAAGCTGACTTATCGGGGCCAGACCATCACGGGTGATTCGATTCGGTTCCGGCCGAGGACGAAGGAGTACCGGGTCGAGAACCTCCACACCGCGCTCACGCCGGACTTCCTCCAGGGCCGGATTCTCAGCCCGCTCTTTCTCTCCGGCGAATCCATCTTCGGGCAGCGAAAGAAACCGATATTCGGCCAGGACATGGAGGCGACGACCTGCGTGCTCCCGGAGCTGCCCCACTACCTCATCCGTGCCAGCGAGATCAAGCTGGAGCCCGGCAAGCGCGTCACCCTGCGGAAGGCGACGTTCTACTTCTTCGGCCACCGAATCATTACGCTGCCGACCTTTATCATCCCGCTGGACCGCGACCCGCGCCGCCTCCACGCCAGCCATATGCCCTATGTCGGCCGGTCCATCGACGAAGGGTGGTTCGCCAAATCGGCGTTCGATTACGCCCTCGCCGACCGCGTGCCGGGCATCTTCCGGTTCGACCTGATGGAGAAGAAGGGCGTCGGGCTCGGCGTCGATCAGGCGTGGAACCTGCTCAAGTCGGCCGGCGCGTTCGCCATCTACGCGATTCCAACGAGCGGACTGAGCAAGAACCTCTCCGGCCGCCTCTCCAACCGGCAGAACATCGGCGGCGGCCAGACCATCACGCTCGACAACGACTTCCGCCAGAACAGCTATCTCGCACTGCCCTCGACCACGACGATCAACACGCGCACAGGCTACACGCGCAATCTGGGCGGAAACAACACGACGCTCAACCTATCACGGACGGCGTCCGATTCCGGTGCTTCGGCCTTCAGCGGCGCGACCCACTCCGAATCGCTCGCCGCCAACTTCGCGCAGGGCGTGACGCTCGGCCGCTCCACGACGCTGAATCTCAATACGGACTATTCGTCCTACGCAAACTCGACCGCGGGAATCCTCAACAGCACGACCGGCCAAACGACCGGCGGTTTCTCGCAGCGCAACCAGCAGCTCACCACGCGGTTCGAGGCCGACCAGCGCGCGTCCAACTACCTGCTCCAGCTCAACGCGAACAAGGCGATCCCGATCGGCAACAACGGCCAGCAGTCCTTCTTTGGCGGCGTCGAGAAGCTGCCGGAGGTCACGCTCTCGAACTACCGATTCACCGAGGGCCTGCTCTCGCGGCTTCCCGCCAACTTCATGATCTCGGCCGGCAAGTACACGGAGGGCGGCTTCTCCAGCGGCACGGGGGGCGGCACCGCCATCTCGACGGAGCGCGCGGTAGCCGGATTCGATATCACGGGAACCCGCGTACCGGTGACACACTCCACCGACCTGAACCTCGGCGGTGGATTCCAGCAGTTCTTCTACGGCGACGGCTCGGCGCAGTATATCCTGCGCGACAATACGACACTGAGCCAGCGCTGGGGCCGCAAGTCGGGGGTGAACTTCAACTACACGTACCAGCGCCCGTACGGCGGAACGCCCTTCCGATTCGACCAGCAGGGACAGTATCACGCCCTCAATGTGGACGCCGGATTCCTCGAGGACCGCCGCGTCCAGCTCACCGCGCGCGTGGGCTACGACTTCTCGCAGGGGAACTTCGGCGGCCTCAGCACGCCCTGGCAGACGCTCTCCGCGAATCTCCTCGTGAGGCCGGTCGAATGGGCGCGCTCCCGCACCCTGCTCTCGTTCGACCCGAACACCGGCAAGTTCGTCTCAGCCACCACCGACCTCCGGTTCCGCGGCCGCAACGACTTCGCGCTCGACATCGTCGGCCGTTACGACCCGCGAGTCCACAAGTTCGGCTCACTCAACGCTTACCTGAACCTCCCCATCGGGAGCCTCTGGCGCGTCATCGCGCTGGTTCAATACAACGGCTACCTGAGCCGATTCGAGAGCCGCAACCTCCAGATCACCCGGAGCTGGGACTGCCTGGAGGCATCGTTCACCTACATCGACAACCCATTCGGTTTCCGCAACGACAAGCAGGTCTTCTTCAACCTGCGCATCAAGGCGTTCCCCTTCTTCCAGCAGTTCGGCGTCGGCCAGTTCGGGCAGGCCATCGGCACCAGCGTCGGCGATTCATTCTGAGGAATCGCGAGCTGCCGTGCCGGCTGCCATCCATTCGCAATGAATCCGCGGCGGGCTGATTGCTACGGTGTGGGATGGTCAGCGGGGATAAGGCCGTGGTGGCGCATGATCGCGTCGATCTTCTCAAGATCGGGCCTTTCGGGAACATTAACCGCTTCCGCAATCTCCTCGAAGTATCGGCGGCCAATCGAGCCGGGCGTCAGCACGATCAGCGCTCGCGCGGGCTCTGAATGCGGGTTCTCGTGGTGGTGGACGCTGCCCCGTGGAATGAACACCGTATCACCTTTGCGCACCTCGTGGGTCCGGCCATCGACGATGGTCGCAAGCGTGCCTTCGAGACCGTAGACCGCCTCGTCGACGTCGCGATGGTAGTGCGGCGCGGGCACGCGCGCATTCGGCGGCACGAGGAACTCGAACATCACGAGGTCACCACGTCCGTCGTTCTCATCCACCAGGAACTTCAGCTCCATCGAGCCGATCTGAACTGTTTTGTCCTTCATCGTCTACTCCAGCAGCTCCGAATTGAACTGGCGCATCACCTCGGCGGTCTGATCGCGCGGTGCCGCGTGCAGCGCCGCGATCATCGCGCTGAGCCGGGGCGTGATGATGATGAGGTAGCGCGTCGGGCCGTGCGCCTCGAAATACGAGTGGGCGACTCCCGCCGGCACGAACACCGTCGTGCCCGCCGGCGCCTCGACCAGCCGGTCCGCAAACCGGAACGTCAGCGTTCCTTCCAACACGTGCCACGCCTCGTCGTCCGCATGGTGCACATGAAGGTGATCAGGTCCACTCCCGCTCCACTCGTGAATCTCGAACGACCCGCCTGCCGCCGCGAGCCGACCACCGCCCGCCGTCGAGATCACAGGCTCAGCCATCCGTAAGCCTCCTGCCTTGCTCGCCTTCCCACTTCGCGCCAAGCCCGGAGCGTGCCATGGGACGCTAGCGCAACACCTCCAGGACCGATCCATTTGCCAGTCGATAGAAGTAGAAGTCGTCGTCTATCGAGAATACCCGGCCGACATTTCGGCTCTCGGCAATAGTAACAAGGGATGCGTCCGCCAGGTCCATCGGCCGGTCGGCGTACTGCCTCATCAAGCTTTCCATGCGATCCGTCTCCGGACCGGTCAGCTCAGCAAGGACGAGCGTGCCTTCTCGCCGCAGCCTCCACAGGCGTTCCTGAAAGCGAAATCCGCCGGCCTCCCCAAGGAAGTACATCGTTTCTGTAAAGCAGGGCCATGTCGTTACAAACGGGCTATTCGCCAGCTTCCGGACGACTGCGGCGCAAGCGTCGTGATGCTTGTCGTTTCTATAAAGCAGCGCGATAAGCGGTCCCGCATCGATGAGATTCACAGGTTTCCGCGGGCATGCTTCTCCGACATCGCCTGGGCAAACCTGCGCCCCGTGTTTTCTGAGAGCGATGAGCCTTCCGGATACCTCTCCTCGGAGCTCTCCGCACCAATGTAGTCACGCAGTGCGTCGGCTAAGGACGTGCCATTCGCCAGCGACGACTCGGAAGCGTCGACCGGCACTGACCGGTGAAGAAGGTCGAGAGCAAGCAGCTCCGGCGTGGTGCCCCTAAGGGTTGCCTCCCTGGCAAGGGCCGTCTCCAGGTCTGGAGGCAAGGTTATTGTGATCATCGAATCGTTTCTCTTGTCCCGCGATATGCGTTATGTCAGCCGTGGTGCCTGGATGCGTTCTCGATTCTTGCCCAGGTGTCCCAGAGGGTGACGTTGCGGTTGAAGACCGGGCGGCCGGGCGCGGAATCCGGGTCTACGCAGAAGTCGCCGAGCCGCTCGAACTGGAATCGCGCACCTGGCATCCATCACTCCCGCTCCAGAAAGAGTTTGCGATCCGGAAACACGATGGTAAGGCGGTAGGGCGCCAGCATGCGAGTGCCGATCAGGATTCCCTCACCGGGCGAAAACGTGGCGCGGACTCGGTGAACATCCCCATCGAACGGGAACCGGACGGCATACTGGTCCTCGGTAACGATGTTGCCGCCCGCAAGAAGAGAATCCGCCCGGCCGAGATATCGGGCGTCCACGGCTTCGCGCATATCCTCCGGCAGCTCAAGATAACCGTTGAATCCGGTGTCGAGTGTCGCAACCCACGTGCGTCCGGCGAACGGGATATCGATCACCGGAACACCAATCTCATCGATGTAGCCCTCGATCAACGTCGGCCCTTCACATCGAGATAATCAAAGCCAATTCGAACGAGCCAGGCCGGCGCGTCCACGCCGTCCTCGTTCATCGCATCGATTGCTTCAAGGGCGTCCTGGCCAATCCAAGTCCTGCCACTATACGGCTCTATCGCCGCGACGTGGCCGACCAGACCCGTTATGTCATGAGATCGCTGATACTCTTTCCATGCCCGCCTTCCGCGAACCGCGAACTCATCGCCCGGCGTTGTCGTAATCTGCGCTGACATCCTTGTTCCTCTCCACAAGCAGGTTCGCTGTCGCTACAGCCTGGCCTGTCCCGCCGTCACAATCTTTGCCCACGTGTCGCGGAGGGTGACGGTGCGGTTGAAGACGGGCCGGCCGGGCGCCGAATCGGCGTCGACGCAGAAGTAGCCGAGCCGCTCGAACTGGAACCGCGCGCCCGGCGCGGTATGGGCGAGCGACGGCTCGACGAATCCGGTCACTACCTTCAGGGAATCGGGATTCAGATTCGCGATGTAGTCCTGGCCCGGCTCCACGTCATCCGCGTCCGGCTTCAGAAAGAGGTGATCGTACAGTCGGACCTCCGCGGGGACCGCCGAGTGCGCGGCGACCCAGTGCATTGTCGCTTTCACCTTGCGGCCGTCGGGCGCGTCGCCCCCGCGCGTGGCAGGATCATAGGTGCAGCGGAGCTCGACCACATTGCCGTCCGCGTCCTTCACGACCTCGTTGCACGTGATGAAGTAGGCGTAGCGCAGCCGGACCTCGCGGCCGGGCGCAAGGCGGAAGAATTTAGGGGGCGGGTCCTCGCGGAAGTCGTCGCGCTCGATGTAGAGATCGCGGCCGAAGGGGACCTTGCGCGTACCGGCCGCCGGGTCCTCCGGGTTCACGATGGCGTCCAAGTCCTCCGACTGGCCCTCCGGGTAGTTGGTCAGGACCACCTTCAGCGGGTCGAGCACCGCCATTGCGCGCGGGGAGTTCCTGTTCAGGTCCTCGCGCACGCAGTCTTCCAGCAGGGCGACGTCCACCACGCTGTCGCGCTTCGAGATTCCGATTCGGCGGCAGAACTCGCGAATCGCTTCCGACGTGAAGCCGCGGCGGCGGAGGCCGGCCAGCGTCGGGAGGCGCGGGTCGTCATATCCGCTCACATGGCCGCCGTTCACCAGCTCGATAAACCTCCGCTTGGACATCACGGTATAGGTCAGATTGAGGCGCGCGAACTCGATCTGGCGCGGATGGTAGATGCCGAGCTCGTCGAGGAACCAGTCGTAGAGCGGCCGGTGAATCTCATACTCCTGCGAGCAGAGGGAGTGCGTCACGCCCTCGATGGAATCCTCCAGGCCGTGCGCCCAGTCGTACATCGGGTAGATGCACCACTTGTCGCCCTGGCGATGGTGCGACGCGTGAAGGATGCGGTACATGACCGGGTCGCGCAGGTTCATGTTCGGCGAGGACATGTCGATCTTTGCGCGGAGCGTGCGGGTGCCGTCCGGGAACTCACCGGCCCGCATCCGCGCGAAGAGATCCACGTTCTCCTCGACGGTGCGGTTCCGGTACGGACTGTCGGTTCCCGGGCTGGTCAGCGTGCCGCGGGTGACGCTCACCTCTTCCGGCGTCAAGTCGCAGACGTACGCTTTCCCCTTCCGGATGAGATCGACCGCCCAGTCGTACATCTGCTCGAAATAGTCGGAGGCGAAGCAGAGCCGGTCGCCCCAGTCCGCTCCGACCCACCGAACGTCCTCGATGATCCCGTCCACGAACTCCTGCTCCTCGCGCGTGGGATTCGTGTCGTCGAACCGAAGGTTGAACAGACCGCCGAAGTCGAGCGCGATACCGTAATCGATCCAAACCGCCTTGGCGTGCCCGATGTGGAGGTAGGCGTTTGGCTCCGGCGGGAAGCGCGTGTGGACGCGGTCGAATCGTCCGCTCTTGAGGTCCTCCCTAATCGCCTCGCGGATATAGTCGGTCTGCGCCTCGCGGCGCTCCATCGTCGGGGCCACGATATCACTCGTCACAGTCATCATCCTCTCGCTCGCACCGGTCACTCTACCGGCCGCAGGGTGTTCATTGTAGTATACCGCCGAACGAATTACGCGACGGCTGCGCTCCGGGTGTGGTTGCTGGTGGTAAACTTCAGAGGTGTGCCCGAATCGGCACGCGCACTTTTGGAAGCAGACAGGAGGAGCGCAGATGCGTCTCAGTTTTGTAGCATGGGGGCTGGCGGCGGTGCTGGCGGGGGCCGGTCTCCGCGCGGCCGACAGGCAGACCGCGCCGAAGCCGGACCGGCAGGGATTCTATCAACTCTGGAACGGCAAAGACTTGAACGACTGGAAGCCGTCCGAGAACCCGGACACCTTCAAGATAGTGGACGGTCAGCTGCAGGTGAATGGCCCACGCGCCCACCTCTATTACATGGGTCCGGTCCACAACCACGACTTCAGGGACTTTCACCTGAAGGCGGAGCTGATGACGTTCCCCCATGCGAACAGCGGCATCTACTTCCACACGCAGTTTCAGGAGGGCGGCTGGCCGGATAAGGGGTTCGAGTGCCAGGTGAACGAGACCCACAGCGACATCAAGAAGACGGGCGGCCTCTACAACGTCAAGGATGTGCTCAACCAGTCGCCCGCGAAGGACAACGAGTGGTTCACTTATGACATCATCGTGAAGGGAAAGACCGTCACGCTGAAGATCAATGGCAAGACGACCACCGAGTGGACCCAGCCGGACGATTGGAAGGGTCCGGAAGGCATGCCGGGCCGCGTCCTCGACCACGGCACTATCGCGATTCAGGGCCACGACCCCGGCTCGAAGATCCTCTACCGCTCCATCAAGATCAAGCCGCTCGACTGACCTGAACCGCCGGCCCTCTTCCCTGAAACAGCTCTATCGTTGCAGAGAAGAGGGCCGGAGGCTCAGCCGCTTCCAATCGTCCATTGTCCTGAATCCGAACGGAGACGGGTTGAAGTCGCCGACGAGCCGCACGTCGCGATTCGCCGGAATCTTCCGCTCCATCCCCAGCGCCCAGTAGACCGCGTTCACCAGCATTCGCCGCGTCCCCTCGTATGCGAAGTCGCGCGATGCGCCCATCGTGGTTGTAAAGACGCGCGCCGTCCTGCCGGACGCGCCGCGATACGTCTTCGTCCATGCGACCGGCATCATCGGGTTGTTCTTCGGGCCATCCACCGGTTTGGACGTCGATTCGAGCGTCTCGGTGACCTGTCCGAGGACCAGCGGCTGCGAATCACCCGGCAGCGGAAGACGGACCGCATAGACGTCGGTCGATCCGAAGATGGCGCCGGGCTCGATTCCGCGGAGGATGGGGTGGCTCTCCTGTCCGGGCGCGATGATTCCCCGCGTCCCCTCTTTGCCGTGCTCGCCATGGTGCGCTATCCATGTCTCTCCGAAGACCTGCCGCCCAAATCCACCCTCGTAGTCCGCGCCCTTGTAGTCCCATGAGTACTTTGCGTAAGGCCCGCCGGCCAGCTTGAAGGGGTGCGTCGCGGTCCGCATTCCGATGAGCGGCCTCCCGGATTCGGCGTAGTCGACAATCTCCTTCATCTGGTCGTCCCGGAGATTACGCCACCGGATGAGCATGATGACGAGGTCCGCCTTGCGGAGGTGGTAGAGGCCGGGAATATTGTCGGTCACGTTCGGGCAGATGGTCCCGTCTTTCGGATCGATTGCGAAGAGGACGATCGTGTGAAAGCCGTGTCGCTCGGACAGGATTCGGGCGAATTGCGGCATCGTCTCCTCGGAGCGGTACTCCTCGTCGCCTGCAATGAGGACGACCGTCTTCCCTTTGCCGGGACCGCTCTTCCCCTCGAATTCAACCCACGGGTTGTCCGCCCCGGCGCCGGAGATGCAGAGCAGCAGCGCTCCAACGGTCAGAATCGTTGTCAGGTTGATCGTCACGAACGCTCTCACCTCCCCTTCAGGAATCCCGCCGCTCCGAGCCAGTCGTGGAATCGCTCGATCCACGTGTCGACCGGGAGGCCCCGCTTGTTCATGCCGAAACCGTGTCCGCCCTGGGCGTAGATATGGAGCTCGGCAGGCTTTCCCGCGCCCCTCCACTCGGCGAAGAGCCTCACGCTGCCCGCGGAGGCGCCATCATCCGCCGCCACGAGGATGAAGAGCGGCATGGCGTCCGCCGGCACCGGCGCGCCGCCCGTGCTTCCTCCGTAGATGGGGGCGGCAAAATCCGGCCGGCTTCCCGCGTCGTGGTTCATAACGACGCCCATCGTGACCGCCGCGCCGGCCGAGAAACCGAGGATTCCGATCCGATCCGGCGCAATCCCCCACTCCACCGCCCGCTGGCGGACGATGCGTACCGCCTGCCGCCCATCCGCCGCCGCAAGGCCGGGAATCGCCTTCAGCTCCGCGTCGATCTTCTCGCGCTTCGCTGGCTCCAGCGCGTCCGTCCGCGCGCTCTTTCGCCCGAACAGAATGTCGAGATGGGTCTGGAACTCCTCCGGCGTCGAGCCCGTGTCGATGAGGCGGTATTTAAGCACGAAGGCGCTCACGCCGCGGTCGCGGAGCCACTTCGCCACCTCGATTCCCTCGCTGTCCCAGGAGTGGAACCGGAACCCGCCGCCCGGACAGACGACGATGGCTGCGCCGTTGGCCCTCGACCGCTCTGGCAGAAACGCGGTGAGCGTCGGCTGAATGACGTTCCGAATCATCCGTTGTTTGCCGTTGAGGTACTCGACCTCGTGTTGGGTCCAGGCCTCCGAGCCCGGCGCGGCCCCGGAATAGAGCGGGATAACTGGCTCCTGCGCGGCAGCAGACAGCGATGCGGCAGCCAATCCAACGGCGATGATGAGTATCGCTGATTTCATGGCAGTCAATTCTCTCTCACGAACAGTTTGCCCTCCACGGAGAGAGCGATTCGGGTTCACTCCGGTGGCGGCTTGGGGCGGGTCTTCAGGTACCGCTCCCAGAGCTTCATGTCCACGAAGGTCTCGACCGGGACTCCCGGTCGCAGGCCCTTGAATCCGGTCATGATGTGCGTTGGGTCGAGCTTCTTTGTAAGCGGCTCGTCGAGTTCCGGTGAGCAGAGGACCAGCGGGGCGGCGGGATCGGGCGGAACGGCGGTCCAGTATCCCACGTTGTCGAATCGGCGCAGATACCAGGGGATGGGCCAGTAGTAAGGGTCGTTCCAGATGACCTTAATGACCATCTTCTTGCCCTGCGGCGACGCCTTCGCCAGGTCCTCCGCCATCTTCCCGATCTCGACCACCTCGGGGACGGGCTGCGCGTAGACGTACGGGTTCTTCTGGTCCACGTACATCACGAAGCTGGCGCGGTACGCCTGCCACGCAAGCTGGACGGAGGCGGCCAGAATCGCGAGGCGGGCGACCGCCTTCAAGGGGACCGGGCGGAGCGAGCGAACGATGGACGTCGCGCCGAATCCGGCGAGAAGAATCATTCCGTGCAGGAAGCTGAGCCCGCTCCAGGGAGTCTTGTACGGGATCGCGCTGTAGATGAAGGTCAGCAACAGCGTGTAGACGGCCAGGAATCGCACGAACGTGGGGTCGTCGTCCTCGCCAGTCCGGTTCCGTAGAAACGCGGCCACCCCGCCCACGACGGCCAGCACGAGAATCAGCGCCTCGCTCCAGACCGGGCTGCCGGCCGGGTGATGCCAGAAGTAGAGGCCGAGGTAATGGTACCAGGGGAATCGGTGCAGCTCCGTGGAGCCCGCGCGCCGCAGCCAGGGCGTGTAGGTGTGGAAGTAGCCGAGCGGGCCGGCCGGATGCGTGAGGAACCCGGACAGGAAAAGGTATGCGACGACAAGAGCGACACCTGTGCCGACAAACAGAGGCTCCCACCGACGCCTCCTGGGCGCCGCGCCTCCGGTCATAGGCATTTCGTCCGGCAGGACGATTGGCCGCGGGCCCACCAGCGAGGTCAATTCATTGCCTCGTTCCGCAACGCCCACCAGCGATGTCAATTCATTGCCTCGTTCCGCCACGCCTCGCTCCACCGTCGCAGGCAACTTCCGGGCCGTCATCAGCCACGCAGCTCCCGCAGCCGCGAAGGAGATAACGGCCGTCTCCTTGCTTGCGATCATCAGCCCGGCCGCGATTCCCGCGCCGGCTGCCCATCCGATTCGCCGGCTCCTTCGGTAGCTCCACGCACACCCCAGAAATGCGAGCGTGAAGCAGACGAGCGCCATCTCCTGGATGAAGTAGCGGCTGTAGAAGACCATCGCCGGGGAGATGGCGGTGAAGAGCCCTGCCCAGAGAACGGCCTGCGTACCCAGGAACCGGCGCAGGAGCAGAAGCAGCGGAATCATCGCCGCGCCGATGAGCGCCACCGCAAGCCGGTAGTCGGATTCCGTGGTGTCGGCGAATCGGTGATGGCCGCTTAGGGCGACAATCGGAAGCGCGGCGTAGTAGATGGTAGGGCCGTGGAATTCGTTCGGGTCGTACGCGTAGTAGCCGTGCTCCCAGATCTCGCGGAACTTGACTGCGTGGACGGCCTCATCGCCGTGGAAGGGCCGGTTGCCGAGGTCGGGGAGGCGGAAACAGAGAGCCGCCGCCGTCAGCAGGACGACGGCGGCGGCAAAGAGCGGGCGGGAGGTCATTTGGAGGGGACGCCGTACACCTCGACCTCGGTATAGCGGTTGAGCGGGTCGGTATGGGTGCTGCCGGCGCTGTAGAGGCGCACGTAACGCGCCTTCGTGCCCTTCGCGTCCATCAGGCGGCCCTCGTTCGTCTCGAAGTACTCGCGGTCCTTCCCGATTCCGAGCCCGGAGCTGTTGTCGTTGTCGTTGTTGTAGATGGTCGTGACGCCGTCCACGAAGTTGGGGTCGTCGGAGAGCTGGACAATGACGTCGTGGAAGACCACCGGCTGCTCGTGGAAGTGCCAGACCAGCACGTAGTAGAGCTTCTCGGAAGAGCCGAGGTCGATCTGCACCCACTGGAGCTTCGGCTTCAGCTCGACCGCGGTGCCGGGCTTCGCTTCCTTGTTGCCGTCCGTAATGAGCTCGAGCGAGCCGTCGAACGGCGCCTTGGACGAGGTCACCTTCTTGTGGAGCGCAAGGTTGACCGTCCCCTTCGGCACCAGCGGAACGGGCCGCGGCTTGCCGAGCGGCTTCTCGACGTTGGAGCCTACAGGAGCGTTGGACGGCGTCCCGGCGAACGCGGGCTTTGGAAGGACCACCGGAAGCGGCACCGTGTCGCCCTGCGCAATGGTTCGGATCGGGGTGAGCGCGGCCGCGCCCGCGGCGAGCAGGCAGACGGCGGTAAGCTTAGCCGGCCGGAGCCGGAACGTAAAAGCTGTGAGTCGCGAAGACAATCTGATTCCTCCTGAGCGTGCGGATAGTCCGAATCGGCGTCGCACGAAATGACGACGGGTGCGCAGCCACTCCTCTTATTATAGCCGCGATTCCACCGCTGGCAACCGGCTCCATACCCCGTGTCCGCCAGGACACTTCGCGCCTTCGAGGACACGTCGCGCGAATTTATCCGCCCAGCCAAACCTGCCGGCGAGCGCGGCCCCAACTCAATGGACGATTCGGCCCGACTTGGGGTTCACATGACGTATAATGGAATCGACGGACACTTAGCCCGACTAATGCGGGGGATCTCTTGCGAATCGCGTTCTGGCGGCGAATCACGGCGTTGGGAGTCTGCCTGAGCCTGCTCTGCGGGCTAGGATTGTTCGCTTCTGCCACGGCGACACCTGCCCGGACCGCCAGCCCGCTTCATAAGGCATCCTGTTGCTGTGGGACTGGCGCGTGCAACATGTCGAACTGCCCTGGCAGCGTGGCTGCGGGCAGGCGGGCCGCCTCGACCTGCGCGCTCAGCGCATGCCAGCCGCTCGCGAAGTCCGCTCCGTACGTCGGCCTCGCCGTCGTCTGGCGACCCGCGTGCCAGGCGCAGTCGAGCGCCGGTAGCTCCGGTACCGTCGCGAGTGGTCGCCACGCAATATCCGCAACCGATTCCGCTCCGACTCCCCCATCCTCGCCCCCTCGATTCTGACGGCTGCCTTCCCAGAACCACATACCGTCAACTGCGAATCGAGGAGAACCCTTATGTACTGCTCACGCATCACGCATCATGCGTCACGCGTCGCCTTCACCCTGATCGAGCTGCTCGTCGTCATAGCCATCATAGCGATTCTCGCCGCTATCCTCTTCCCTGTCTTCGCGCAGGCCAGGGAGAAGGCGCGCGCCATCTCCTGCCTCTCGAACGGCCGCCAGATCGGCACCGCGCTCATGCTCTACGTGCAGGACTACGACGAGACCTATCCGCAGGAGCATCCCTCCACCGGCAATCCGGTCGTCGATGACAACACCGGGCAGCTCGAAGCGCTCGACTTCGGGTCACCCTTCGACAAGATCCTCCCCTACGTCGGCAGCCGCGACACGAGCCGGACCGCGCTCTTCGTCTGCCCCTCGGACCCCGATCCGCACGGCAAGGCGATAACGGATAGCGCCGGGAACTGCGTCAGCAACGGCGCTCCGCCGCCCGGTCCCCTGTCCAGCTACATCATCAACGCGTACTATCTCTTCGGAGCGACGCTCGCCCAGATCAACGAACCCGCGCAATCGATCTACGTTGTGGAGCGGCGGAGCGAGGGCAAGTCGACCGACTTCTGCGATGTTCACTACCACCCGTGGATGGCGGAATCCGAGGTTCCGACCGGGCCGGCCGACAAGGTCAACCCCGTCGCCATAGGTTCCACGCGGCACACGGGCGGCAGCAACTACGTATATGCAGATGGCCATTCCAAGTGGCAGCGGTTCGAGAACACCCGCAAGCCGTTCGATGGCCACGCCCTGTTCGGCGAACACCAGGCGTTCTAGTAGCCTATGGCGAAAGTCCGTGGCAAGCCACCGGTCAACTGGGCGACTCAAGTCGCTTCAACAAGTGTACAAAGTGTCCCTCCTGACACTAACGGCTCACCGTGCGGGTCTGGAGTCGGCGCAGGCAGACTTTGTACACTTGTTGCCGCGGTTTCAACCGCCCGTCCGGTAGCGACATGCGCTTGGGCGTTCCAGACCCCAAAGGCTCACCATGAAGACAGCAGCATCCATCCCGGCCCGCCCGCCGATTCCATTCGGTCGGCTTGTCGCGCGCGCGTCGATTCTTGCGCTTGTGCCGCTTCTCGCCGTCGCCGCCTTCGCAACGGTAACGTGGCTGCGTGAGCGGTCGGCCGAATCGACCCTCCACCCACGGTCTGCCGCCCCGCTCTTCGCGCTTCCTGACCAGACGGGCCGCGTCCACAAGCTGTCGGACTACGCCGGCCGGCCGGTGGCGCTCGCGTTCGTTCCGGGCGACGATCGCGCTTCCGAATCGGAGCTCCGGTCGATCAACGACCAGATTCGCCGGTTCGACACGCTCGGCGTGAAGGTGTTCGGCATCGCGCCCGTCTCGTCCGCCTCCGCTCGCCGGCTGCACGATGAATCGGGGCTGGAGTTTCCGGTGCTCTGCGACAGGGACGGCTCGGTGGCGCGGGAGTACGGGACGCGCGCCAGCGTCCACCCGGACGGCCGCGTCTCCTACGTGGTGGGCAGGGACCAGCGCGTCATTCTGCCTATCGTACCGGTAGCGGGCGCGGAGCACGGAAAGCGGGTCGTCGAGCTGACGGAGTGCTGCCTCGACGCGAATACGCAGGAGGCGTCCCCTCTGCTCAACAAGCCGGTCGCGGACGCCGAGCTGCCGCGCGCGGACGGTGGCGGAACGGAATCACTCTACGGCAATGGCGACCAGAAGGCGACCGTCGTTCTCTTCCTCTCGTCGCTCTGTCCCTGCTCCGCGAAGTACGACGCGAGAGTGGTCGAGCTTGCGCGCCAGTATGGGCCGAGGGGCGTGCGGTTCGTGGCGGTGAACTCCTCGGAGGGCGAGAAGCCCGCGGAGATTGCGACATACGCCAAGAAGGCCGGCTACCCGTTTCCGGTGCTGAAGGACGAAGGCAACGTCGTCGCCGACCGGATTCACGCGCAGATCACGCCGGAGGTGTTCGTGATGGACGCGAAGCGGACTCTCCGCTACCACGGCGGAATCGACGACAGCCGGGACCCGCGGATGGTCCAGCAGCACCATCTCCGCAACGCGCTCGACTTCCTGCTCGGCGGACGGCTGCCCGCAAAGACCGAGGCGATTACCTTCGGCTGCGCCATCTCCCGCCGCCCCGCGTGACGATTCGGCCCTTCCTCGGCGCAGCGTTTGCCGCACGAGAGAAGGGCCGACCAGAGAAGCGGATGACCGGTCAATGCCTGCTGAAACAGCGCACGACCCCCTGACCGTCCGCAGGACGCATCCCTGGTAACAGTGTCTGGGACATCTGTCCCTGACTTTGGACTATTCCTCGTCTTTCAGCTCCACGTCGCCGGACCGGGTGTGAACCGTTACCGTCCCCTCGCCGTCGCCGATTACGCCCGTCAGCAGCGTGTCGGTCTTGCTTGTGTCGTGCGCCGTCAGATGACAGTCGAGGTCGCCCGACTGCGTCCCCAGCGTGAACCGGAAGCTGCTGGTCTGCGAGAGCCGGATGGCGACGTCGCCGGAGACGGTGTTGGTCGTGAGCGTGCCGTTGAACGGGCCGGTGAAGCTCGCGTCCATGTCGCCGGACACGGTCTCCGCCTGCACCACGTTCGCCGCAAGGCCGGTCGCATTCACGTCGCCGGAGATGGTCTTCAGGCGGACCAGCTTGCCATGTGCCCGGCTCACCATCACGTCTCCCGAGACCGATTCGACCGTAATGTCGAGCGGCGACTGCTGGCCGGAATCCTCCACGTGAACGTCGCCCGAGACGGACTTCGCCTCGATTCGCGCGCCCTCGGCGCGCTTCACAAGCACCGTTCCGCTCACCGCGATGACCTCGCCGCCCTGCGCCAGCTCCTCGACGTCCAGGTCGCCGCTCTTGGAGGCGGCACGGAGTGGCCCACCGATCCGCGCCGCGCGAATGTCGCCGCTGATCGCCTCGCCGCGCGTCTCGCCGCGCAGGTCCTCCAGCGTGATGGCGCCGCTGATTGTGTGGGCTTCCACGTAGCCGCCGGTCTTCTCGATCCGCACCTCGCCGAAGATGGTCTCGGCCTTCACCGCGACACCGTCAGGCACCCGTAGCCGGAGGTTTGCCCAGCCGTCGCGCCAGTCCTCCGGCGCGTGGACCCGCACCTCCAGCCGCGACGCGCCAACGGTCGGCGACTGCTGCGTGAGCGCCTCGACCTTAAGCTCCTTCAGCCGCGCCTGCGCCTCCTCGTCCGTGATCGCCCACGCCTCTTTCTCAATCTCGATGGTCACGGAATCGCTTCCGCCCTCGACATAGACCGCGCCGAAGCTGTTGTCGATCTGCACGGTGGCGTCCGGCGCGACCGTAAACGTGAGGTTCTCGGTGGCGCGCGCGGTCGGCTGGCCGAGCGTGTTCTCCGGCGGGCCGCCCTCTCCGGCCATGAACCGGCCCCACTCCTTCATCCGCTCCTGCCAGCGCCTGCCGCCCTTCGTGACGCCGACCCGCGCCTCGCGCATCAGCCGCTCCGGGTCGATCTTCTTCACCGCGTCGCTGATCTGCTTGCCGAGCCCGCTCAGGTCGAAGGGAAATGCGCGCCGGTGCCCCCACGAGAATTCGAACTGCTTCGCGCTGCCGCTCTCCGACGAATCGGAAGAAACGGTCGATTCACTCCGCATTGATTCCGGTCTCGCGCCCGGCGGCGGTGGCGGCGGAGGAGGGGCTGCTGCCGGGCCGGTATTGAGCGCGGAGAGCAGCTTTTCGGCCTGCTCCGCGGTTATCTTCCCTTCCGCAAGCATCTTGAGAATCGTGCTCACATGGTCTTCCATTGGGGTCTCCTCGGATATCGGTTGAGGTGTACTTTTCGTCGTTATAGCTCCTGAAGCATGCGGGTCGCCTGGTCGGCCGTAATGTCCCCCCGGTCCAGCATTTCGAGAATCTCGCGCCTCTCCCGCGCCCGATCTTCCTCGCTCTTGCCCGGCGGGGCTGCTGCCGCGGGAGGTTCCGCCAGCGACGGAACAGGCGGGGTCGGCGACCGCGATGGACCCGGTGGAGGCGCAGGGGCGGCAGGAGCGCTCGCGAGCGAATCGCGGCTGTCGAGCGCCGCCAGCACGGCTTCGAGTCTTCGCGCCACGGTGGGGTACGAGATATCCAGCTCGTCGCCAACTCCGCTCAGGTTGCCGCGGCTCCGCAGGAATATCTCGACGAACTGGAGCTGGTCCGCCGAGAGGCGGCAGAACGCGCACTCCGCGAACGCGGACCGAATCTGCGTGCCGCAATCGGCGCAGGTCACCTCGCTCGCATGGAGGCTGCCGGAACAGACCGGGCAGCTCGTCGGTCGCTTGTGTCTGGTCGTCATCGTCACCCCCATCGCCTCCACTGCATCTGCTAATACACGACTACGTTTGCACAACCGAATGGTTTCATGACGATTCAATGAGACATTCAAAGATCGCGTATTCGATTCTCTAAGTAATCAGGACACAAAAACGCCTCCCGCGGCCCTGGGGGGAACGCTGGAGGCGTCGAAAACGATAATGAAAGCCTGGAAGAGGTCAGGATAAGTCAGTGACGGACCAGAGGGGTGGATAATCCTGTGAGGCCGAATGAGCTCGGACCGGCGGTACGTCCTCCTGCGTCTGAATCCGAAGCAATTCTTAGTACGAGCGGTCTCCCTCGTAGGCGTAATCGGAGTTGCGCTGCTGCTTCTTCGCCTGCCGGCACGCCGGGCATCGCTTGGGCTCGTTGGTGAAGCCTTTGGAAGCGTAGAATTCCTGCTCGCCCGCGGTAAACGTGAAGTCCGACTGGCAATCCACGCACCTCAGCGTCTTGTCTTCTGCCACATGATTCTCCTTGCGGTGCAATGACTCTATGACCCTGGAACTCATGGCGCGGGCAGCTTGAAAACAGGTTGAATCGGGATGCCGCCCTGAGTTGCACAGGTGATTATAACAATCAACCCCCTGTGAAGCAAACGAATCCGGATGAATTTCCAACTTTTTTCGGGAATTTTATGACGAAGCGAGCAATTCGGGAACTCCGGTCACGAATCGCACAGTGTTCCCGCACGTCGCTTAGACATGGCTAGCGCGCAAACGCGTACGAGCCGCCGAAAAGGTCCGTATCGTCGTCCGCCTGCGAGTGAGGCGCGTGCGCACCATCCATGTCCGGCCGGTCGACACTCAGGTGGGACACCAGCCAGTCCGCGAACACCTGCGCCTCCGCGAACTTTCCCACGCCTTCAGCGCGATTCTTGCCGATGAGCGCCACGAGCTGCGCCTGGTGCTGGCCCCGCCGGTCGCGCGCCAGCCCGAACGCGTGAAACATCTCGTCGAGACGGCGCACCGATTCGCGGGCCGCAACGATATCCTTGAATCGAAGCACGCCCTGAAACTGCTTCGCATACCCGCTCTGGGCTGCCGTGGAGACATATAAGTCGCTATAGTCCGTCGTCTTTCCCGCCGCGGCGAGCACGTTCGCCACGTAGCTCGGATTCGTCTCCAGCGCGCGGGCGATCTCCTCGACCGTCCGCCCCGCGCTGTGCAGCGAGAGCGCCAAATCCTTTTTGGTTAACCTTTTCATGGTAAGACCTCAGCAATTCTAAACACTACTTATTATATCCGTGTTAAGCACGTTTAGCAAGCCATGTGTCTACTTTGGCGGGCCCTCACTTGTCGCGGGCAGCGCTCCGCGACACCGCCTCGTTTCGTTGACAATTGTCACCGCTTCGTCTATACTAGGCTGTATTCGCACGGCTCCATTCACCTGCCTTCATCCCATTCATAACTCGCACCAGGACCGGAAAAGAGGAAACCTCCCGTGGATGTTTCGACGCTTGCTGCACAGGCCCGGCGCGTCGTGGAGGCCGTCGAAACGGCCATCGTGGGAAAGCGGCAGACCGTCCAATCCGCCCTTGCGGTGCTGCTGGCGAACGGCCACCTGCTGATAGAGGACATTCCGGGAGTGGGCAAGACGACGCTCGCCAAAGCGCTGGCCCGCGCGCTCGGATGCGACTTCAAGCGGATTCAGTTCACCCCGGACCTGCTCCCTTCGGATGTCACCGGCACGTCCGTATTCAATCAGAAGACCGCCGAGTTCGAGTTTCGGCACGGACCCGTCTTCGCGAATATCGTGCTTGCGGACGAGATCAACCGCTCGACCCCGAAGACGCAGGCCTCGCTCCTCGAGTGCATGGAGGAACGCCAGGTCACGGCAGACGGTTTTACATATATCCTCCCCGAGCCGTTTTTCGTTATCGCGACCCAGAACAACATCGAGCTCTCCGGCACCTATCCGTTGCCCGAGGCGCAGCTCGACCGCTTCACCGCGCGAATCAGCATGGGGTATCCCGGCTTTCAGGACGAGCTCCACATACTCGAGAATCAGACAAAGTTCCGCCCGGTCGACACCATCGAGCCGGTCCTCTCGCCCACCGAGGTCGTCGCGTGTCAGGACGGCGTGCGCGACATCCACATGGACGGCACGCTGCGCGAATACATCCTCGCAATTGTCGGCGCGACGCGTGAGCACCCGGCCGTGTCGCTCGGCGCGAGCCCGCGCGGATCGCTCAGCCTGATGTACGCCTCGCAGGCGCTGGCGGGGATTCACGGCCGAGCATTCGTGACGCCGGACGAGATCAAGGCGATGGCCGTGCCCGTGCTGGCGCACCGCGTTCTCGTGCGGCCGGAGCACCGAATCAAGGGAACGACCGCGCAGGCAATCGTGCAGGACGTGCTTCACAAGATTCCGGTCCCGGTCGGCCCGGTTTCGCGGTAGGCCCGGCATCGCGCCGGGGCCAGGATCGCGGCAGGCGCGATAGCCCGGCGTCCTTTGCGGTCGGCCGAATACGATTGGCGAACCTCCCGCCGGCGAGCCGTCATGAATCACTACAAACGCTGGGTCATCTATACCGCCGCGCTCTTCCTCCTCATCTCCGCGACGCTCGTCAACACGCCCAATCTCTACTTCATGGCGGCGCTCCTGCTCGTGCTGCCGGGCATCTCCTACGCGCTTGGGATGGTCGCCCTCCGGGACCTCACCTTCGAGCGCGAGGTCCCCGCGTCCGGATGGGAAGGCGAGGTAACAACCCTCCAGTTCGTCGTCCACTCCTCCACGCGCCTCCCAAAGCTCTTCCTTCAGGCGTCGGACGCTCTGCCGGATGGCCTCGTCGCCCTGGATGACGAGGTGATGTTCAACGCGGCGCCCAATGCGACCACGAAGATTCCGTACCGGGTGGAATTGACCAGGCGCGGCGCGTACAGGATAGAGGGCATGCACGTCACGGCGCTGGACCCGCTCGGAATCTATTCGTTCCGGAGGACGTACCCCGTCGTGTCGGAGCTGCTGGTCTACCCGACGCCGCAGTCGATTCCGGCGTTCGCGCTGAGCGGCGCCGAGCGGTTCGGATTCCAGGACCTGCCCTTCTCCGCGACGAAAGGATCGGGCGTGGACCCGGACGGCGTCCGCCAGTACGTGCCCGGCGACCCGCTGCGGCGAATGCACTGGAAGTCGACCGCGCGCACGGGCAAGCTGAACGTCATCGAGTTCGAGGAATCGCATGCCGTAAACGTCGTAATGGCGTTGGACCTGTCGCGCGATTCGGTCGTGGGCGAGGGACGACAGTCCACATTGGAATATCTTGTCATTGCGGCCGCCTCCATCGCGCAGATGGCAATTCGCCAGGGCGCTTCGGTGCGGATGGCAG
>Ga0068855_100001331_pt1 | contig 30585 bp, 20 predicted proteins | sample KBSCornC52_FD_66592 | JGI IMG/M metagenome (GOLD analysis project Ga0068855, IMG submission 66592) | Corn rhizosphere microbial communities from Kellogg Biological Station, Michigan, USA - KBS Corn C5-2 | ecosystem: Host-associated > Plants > Roots > Rhizosphere > Soil ... | reverse complement strand
CTAGAAGATAGAAACCATACTGTCTCACGACGTATTTAACCCAGCTCATGTAACTTTTTAATCGACGAACAGTCGCACCCTACATAGTTCCTGCATCCATGAGGATAAGTTAAGCCGACATCGAGGTGCCAAACCGCGCACTCATTTTGCACACTCTTGCGCAAATTAGCCTGTTCAACTTGTTATCAAAAAAATCTTTTTTTTTATTTCCATTTTTCACAAAATGGTTCAGACTATTTCTTCACTTTTTATTATACATTTTTTTTTAATACATTTTATAATTTACCACTTATTCAACCTTTTACTCCAAAAGCTCCAACACTACGTTTAGAAGTGATTATAGAATATTCTACATTAGATGCTCTGTAACCTCTAAAGTTTACCGAAGATAATCCTTTATAAGCTGAATCTATATTTCTTAATCCCCCTTTTCATAATACTTTATATAGAGATCTATCTGCTCTTCTACGTTTAGTTAATCTACCTTTAACTTCTATTCTCATACCAGCCATATGTTTATATTTAATAGAATTAAAAATAGTGTTATATATTTCATAATTGTTTTTAACTATTAATTTACTGTTCATATATTTTCTCTTTTTTTTAAATAAAATACTACTACTATATAATCCTTTTAATATTAAATCTAAATTATTAGTATCCAATCCTATTATAGAATTTATATTTAGATTTTTATATTTATTTTCTAATAAATTCATATCTAAACTCTTAATAACTCTACTTTTTTCTTTTATCCTATTTAAAATAGGTATTTTAGCTTTATTTAACATAAATTTCATATTTCGTAGTATTTTAGCGTTTCTAGGAATTAATCTTTTTTTTAAAAGTTGAGTAAATATATCAGTATTGTGCGCAATAGATTTTAAATTTATAATATTAAATTCTATTCTTCTAGTTAAATTTAAACCATGATTAAAATATCTACTTATAATTGTACTTAATTTATAAATAAATACCTCTTCAAATTTATATTTATTAACATTAAGTCTTAATTTATATCTTCTAATAATCATTAAATGTTCATACAATAATTTTTTTAATCTTTTTACAAAATATTTATATAGGCCAAAACGTTTAACAAATTTTAAAACTAAGATTTTTCTTATTTTTCTTTTATTTTTCTGTTTTTTATTTATTATTTTATTTCAACTGACTTGTAAATATTTTAATCTAAAAATATAACTAATAACCATATTTATTATAATAAAAATTAATTTTTTAATTTTTTTTATTTTTTTTATTAAAATTAATTTTTCTTTATTATAAATAAACACAGTTATAATTGATTTAGAATTAGTATGTTTAATTTCAGCTTTACTAATAAGAATTTTATTAAAAGCTTTTTTTTTTCGTTTTAATGAAATATATTTACTTAAAACGAAAGCTTTTTTTAAAGAAAAATGAAAATAAGATGTTAATAATTTATTTATATTAATATGATTAGAAGGTAAATTTTTTATATTATTATGATTAAAAAAATATATACTATCCTTTCATTCTTTAGAACTTGCAGGAAAATATTTGGTTGGACCAACATCATTTACCATAGTATTAAAAGGTATTAATTTAGATTTATTATTGATTTTCTTTTTAAATATAGAATTTAATTTATCCAATTTTTTTTCTATCTTCACTATATTATGTATTACGAGCTTAAAATTATAGCTCAAAAATTTTTATGTAATAAAAATGTTGGGCATTTATAAAGGATTATTGTTAGCAATACTCACCTTATAGTCGTTGAACGTTTTTATCTTAAAGTATTTTTTCTGCTAAGATAAATTTCGCTTCAAATTTATTTGAAAAGATTTTTCAAATAATTCTTGAAATTAACCCAATATATTTTTCAATTATTATAGGGCTTGCGTTTACCCATGCGTTTACGCTGCCATAATATTGAAGGACAAACATCCCTAGCGTAGCTTTTCCAAAAATCCAAGACCATTCCTTTCTGTGTCTAGTGATCCTATGCCCCGCTTACACGACTGTAAGATTTGTTGTTTATCAAACAGTAGAGTACGATTTAACCATTAAACTTGGAAAGTATTTAACATTACTATTAAAAAATAAATTTTTAATAACTAATAAAAATAATAGAAAAACTCATAATATTTTTAAACTACAACTAATTTGCCTATAGTTGAAATCGTACCTAGGCTTTATAGGCCATTAAATAGCCCATTCGATTAAACCTAAAGTTTAATAGCAAACCTAAATCAAATGACTTAAAAAACATGCTTTACAAATATTTGTAAAACTAAGTATGTGTTTAGACACTCCCATTTACTCTTTATGAGGTCTGTGCCCCGCATAAACTGTCTCTTAACCGCTGTTCTCTTTATTCAAGAGTATTATAATACGATAAACAAATAAAGGTATAAAATCAAAATCGATCACCATAATTTGCCCTGGTCGTATTCAAAAGCTAATAACAGTAAAGCTGCATAGGGTCTTCTCGTCTAACTAGAGGTAAACTGTATCTGCACAGTTATTCCAATTTCACAGAGTCAATCATAGAGACAGCTGTTGTATCGTTACATCATTCATGCAAGACCGCATTTAACGGCCAAGGCATTTCGCTACCTTAGGACCCTCACGTTAAGGCCGCCATTGACCGGGGGTTCCTACAAAACCAAACCTTTTAAAGTTTTGATAAATTTCGTTAACCAGCCGGCATCGGGCAGACATCACACTCAATACTTAGATTTCTCATTTTGGCGAAGTGCTGTGTTTTAATTAAACAGTCGTACAACATTATTTTATGCTTCTTCATTTTTATCCAGTATTAATTGGAAAGAACGAGCCCTCCTTATCCCTAAGTTACGGAAGTCAATTTGCCGAGTTCCTTTATGATTGTTATCTCTTACGCCTTCGTATTCTCTACTAGCTTACTTGTTTCAGTCTCTAGGTACGGTTTTATACCACTTTCAGTACATTTTTTATCATGTAATTGAAAGTAATAAATATTACTAAATTTTCCAGCACATTTTTCACTTTAAAAATGTTGTCCTTGAAAGTAATAAGATTTTCTCATCGTTATAGCCTTTAGGCTATTAACTTAGAGGCCGTTACTTAATATTAACCATAAGCTTTAGGCGAACATATTGTTTTATTGCTACTCATGTCACCATTCTCCCTAGAGTTATCTTATAATCTTCTTTAAAAAAGAAAACTCTTATATTAACCCTATGTTCTGCTACCCCACTAAATTAAAATAAAATTTTTTATTTTTAAATGTGGACAAAGTTTCGGTATATTATTTAGATCCGTTAAATTTTCGATGCTTTTAAGATTTAACAAGCGCTCTGATACGAGGTCTTTAAATTATGGCTGCTTCTAAGCCCATCTCCTTGTCGACTTATATAAAAACCTTCTTAATTTCACTTAATAATAATTTTGGAACCTTAACTTTTGTTCTGGGCTGTTTCCCTTTTGACATACAACCTTATCATTCTATGTCTGATAATTCAAGATACATTGTGACCATTTCGAGTCTACATACTCACCGGTAAAATCTTCACGATCCCCCAATATGTACAAGTATAAAATGTATTTTTACACAAATATTATTCCGTGTAAAATAATACATCTTGTCTGAGATTAAGTTCTGTACCTGCCTAATGTTACTTTAAATTGCCTACTATTATAGGTTTCGCAGAAAACCAGCTATCCTAGTCAGAATTGTCTTTCACTTTGCTTACCACAGTTCTTCGGATATCTTTGCAACGATAACCCGTTCGGACCCTTATAGTCCTGACTATAGTAAGATCACTAGGCTTCGGGTTTAACTTTAAATACTTTTCATTTTCCTTTATGATCGGTTTAACTACGCAATTTTTGCTCGCATTTAATGTTAACTTGGTGACCCATTATGCAAAAGGTACGCTCTTACTTTATAAATATTATTTGAGCTGCTTATAAAATTACTATTTTTTGCACCACCCTCACGGGTTTATTTACTATCGCTTATGTATTATATTTAGTCTTTGAGGAAGGTTCCCCATAATTTTCAAACAGTTTGATTTCCATTTTACTTTTAGACTAATCTACTTTCGTTCACACTAATTATAGAATCTCTTTTGATTTCTTTTCCTGAAGTTACTAAGATATTTCAATTCGCTTCGTTTATTATCTGATTTCTCTTAGAGTGTATATCATTTTCTGGTATTTACTTTATTAAATATTATAATACAAAAAAAATTTTTTGCATTATAAAAAAAATTCTAAAATTCTTAAAATTTTTTAATATTTCAAATATGATAAAATATTCCGCTCCCTAATACATAGCCAGTCGCTATAATAATCTCTTTATATACTTATATATATTATATATATTTTTAGTTTATATCGTTATATTTCTAAGCAAATTTCTTATTAATAAGAAATTTTACTTAAAAAAAATTTTACTTTAAATTTCGGGTTACTAGGAATCGAACCTAGCAAATTTTCGACCCAAACAAAATGCCTTACCACTCGGCCATAACCCGGATCAGCTTATATTCATCCTCTAAGTCCGTCTGACTTCTTAAAGGTATAAGCGGACACCAACCGCAAGAATTTCGAAAATCTCACTCCAGATGATTTAAACTCGTCAGCTACGTATTCAGTTGTCTCTTAGCATAAACAGACCAAGGGCTATACTAAGATAACTCCCGCTCTATATAATAAGGGTTATACATAAACTATGAATCGCTCCCATTAACCGGTTTAACAATAAATCCCCTTGGATCTAAAATATTGCGGCTAGCTCCTGACTCTTGAAATACGAAACATCATGTTTAGAGGTAAACCTTAGAGAACTACGCATATCCGGTTACTGATTAAACATTATCTATATGGTTGGAATTATGGAGATAGACGAAATACCTCCCCGGAGAGTATAGGATTCGAACCTATGAAAAAAAATTTTAACTAAGCTCAAATTAGCCACCTTAAACCACTCGGTCAACTCACCTCTTTAATTCTTTCAAGACTTGAACTTGAATAACATTCTTATCAAAAATGCACTTTACCTGTTAAGTTAAAGAATCTTTGGGAAACAGGAGACTCGAACTCCCAACCTTCCGTGTGTAAGACGGTTGCTCTACCAATTAAGCTAATTTCTCTTATAAAAAATATCAAAAGTACTTAGATTCGAACTAAGAAATTGAAGGTTGAAGCTTCCTATTTTACCATTAAATTATACTTTTTTTATATTGATATAAATAATATTTATATTATTTATCAAAATTTCAATTAATTAATTATAATAATTAAAAATATAAAGATATTCGGAAAGAAAGAGATTCGAACTCTTACATCTATTAGATACCATTTAGCAAATGACTCGCCCTACCTATGGCAATCTTTCCTAGAGTCTTTAATTTAAATATAATTAAAGAACTTATTAAATATTCATATCCGACCTATGTTGGATTCGAACCAACATCAGCTTCCGTGACAAGGAAGTGTCATACCATTTAAACCAATAGATCTCTAATTACGGTTAGTTGGAATCGAACCAACACACTCTGTTTGGAAGACAGTAATCCTACCATTAAATGATAACCGTTTATTATGAAAATTAGGACTTAACAGATTCGAACTGATTTCTTAATGATTAAAAGTCACATGTAATACCATTATACTAAAATCCCTTAAAAGAAAAAATTAATTATTATACTAAAATCCCTTAAAATTAATTAATTACTAAATATATTATTAAAATTAAGAACCTCAATAATAAATAGTAGCAAATAAAAATAATCAAACAACATCAACAAAATGTCAATATAAAATACCTCCTTCAAATCCTAGGTGATGATTATCTGTTAAATGGTATTCATAAATACGTCATAAACCTACTGCTAAAAAGATAGTTCCTATTATAACATGTAATCCATGAAAACCTGTTCCAAAAAAGAAACAAGTACCAAAAGCACCATCACTAATAGTAAAAGATGAAACACTATATTCTATATATTGAAAAATAGTAAATATTATAGCTAATAACACTGTAAATATAGAACCATAAATACTACCATTTCTCTCTCCTTGAATTAATGAATGGTGTGCATAAGTAATAGTAGCACCACTTGATAATAATATCACAGTATTTAAAAGAGGTAACTCAAAAGGATTAATAGGTTCTATACCTAAAGGTGGTCATTGGGCCCCTAATTCTACAGTAGGAGTCAATGCACTATGAAAAAAGGCTCAAAAAATAGCCATAAAAAATAACGCTTCGGATACTATAAATAGTATTATCCCTAAGTTTAAACCTTTTTGCACAGCTAAAGTATGATCTCCTATAAATGTACCTTCAGTTATAACATCACGAAATCAAAAAGACATTGAAGCTATAACTAAAAAAGTAGCTAAATAAACAAAATAATATTCATTATAGAAAGAATGCATAGATAAAGCAGCACCTGTAGTAATTATGTATAAACATAAACTAGTATTTAAAGGTCAAGGTGAGGGTGATACTAAATGATACGGGTGATCTTGAAAGAGACTTCTTGTTGAAATTACCATTTAGGTTTTTAATTATTTTGGTATGAAATAGTTACCGAAGAACATTTAGCCTCTAAAATGAATCGAACATTTATCCTAATATTAACAGTATTATGCTCTACCGTTGAGCTATAGAGACTTATATTTAGGAGACAAGAGATTCGAACTCTTAAAGCAACAATAGCTATTGAGTTTACAGCTCAACCCTTCTTACCAATAAAGGGACCCTCCTTTAGGCATTTAATCTATAATAAAAATTATTAAACTAAATGCCCAAATAATATAATTTTCGATTTAAGATAAGTTCAATAAATCCCGTGCAACTTCCACTACACGAACCATATTTCGACTTTACACTAATTAGAACCGCGCATACGAAGAATTCCATTTTAATCTAGATATTCAGTTATACCCCTTTTTTAAAACAGAAGAGCAAACTTATTGCACCAATTCCTTTCAGCATGTGACGAGTGGTTAGTACCAATCCAAAGGTTAATTCACCGTGACGTGATGATTCACGATTACTAGTAATTTCTTATTCAAATAGCCGAGTTTCAGGCTACTATCCATATCCTATTTTTGTCCCTTTTTGTGAGATTAGCTTAAATTCACATTTTTGCTTCTCTTTGTTAGGGAATACGTGGCACGTCTAAAGCCCACAACATAAAGGCCATGATGACTTGTCTTAGTCCCTTCTATCTAACCATTTTCTTAGCAGAAAACTTTATCAAAATTAAATTCATAAATAAAGTTAGGGCTTACGTTAATTTCACGGACGGATCCGCAGTTTCACAACATTAACTGAAAACAGCCGTGCAACGCTTGTAGCCCCGAGAGGCATCTTGTATTACTTCAATTGTAATTTCAATCTACTTTGTAATTCAATTCGAGTTGTGGTAAGGTTTTTCGCGGATTATCGAATTAACTAACATACTTCACTACTGGTGTCAGAAACGGTCTAGTGATTTCAGTTCCTGCGTTGCCACATTACTCTTGAGGTGAAATGCTTACACTTTCATTTATAAGCCAGGTTTAAACAACCTAACTTATGACATTCATCATTCTCTGCATAGACTACTAGGGTATCTAATCCTGTTCGCGCCCTATGCCTTCGTCCTTCAACGTCAGTTTTTACATAGAAGATCGCCTACGCCGTTGCCAGTCCAATTTTTGGTATTAACACATTTTATCGCTACTCCATTTGTACTATCTTCCCCCATAAAACTCTAGTAAAACGTTCTTATTATAAAGTATTCTTTACCGTCTAAGTACCCTTTAAACCTATTTAAGATGAATAACACTAGTCTCTTACGTATTGCCGCGACTGCTGGCACGTAATTGGTCAAGACATATATACTTATCGTCATTATCGATTCGTAAACAGAACTTCATTTGATTAATTCAATTTGCCTTCTTTATCACAATTCCTTTTTATGCAAAGACGTAAAGATAATATTAATGCAAAAACATTAATATTATTTATTTACGTACAGATTTGTAATTTAAAATTAATAAACATTGCCATTAATTTCTTTCATTTTAATCCTTATATAGCATTGTTTATAAGGTAGGCCGTTCCTCCAAGTTGCCAGTTCAGCCGTTAGGCCATTGACCAAGATCCCCCACTGCTGTACGTACTTGCCTTGGGATTTTTTCATCCCCAATGTGGTCGATCAACCTTCCAGCTTCGACTAAGAGAGTCCGGCTTGTTAAGTCATTACCTTAACAACCACCTATCTCTACGATAAATCTGAGATCTTCTTAAAGCAGTACTTGAATTCCTTTTATTAATATGGCGGGATTTTTCCCCTCACTTTAAGTTCAGCTGATTATCTAATACTCACCTGTTCACCACTTTTAATCCTTTAGCTATATATAAATATAGGAAGCTAAATACTTTTTTTCAAGTTTAATTAAACGTTCGATTAGCATGTGTCAAGCATTTGGACAGCGTTCAATCAGAGCCATCACCAAACTCATTTTTTTTAAGATATAATTGATAAATTTGAATTTACATCAATTATATCACTTAAGTAATTTTCTGTTTCAGAAAATCAACAAAATTAATAATTTATTTTTATAAATATAATTAATTATAAATTTTTATAAATAAAATTATTATGAATGGAATGAGGATATCAATGCAAGATAATCTCAAGTTAAGTCTCCAAAGGCAAATAATTATTGATTAAAATAATTAATGTAAATATACGTTTACATAAAAAGTATATTAATGGATATACAGATATGTGCTTATAAAAAAAAATTTAATTTTATTAAATTCAAAAACTATTACTTTTTCGTTACAAAAAAAATTATGTATCGCTACAGGCTTGAATTTTCTTTTTTTTTATATTAAACACTTAATTGTTTACTAAATTTTTAATTTAAAAATAAATTAATTTATTAATTTTTATTATTCTCTCTAAAATACCTTAAAGTTAGCCTAATATAATTGTATATAGAATTTTTTATAAAATTTAATTTGTATTTACTTAAATACAAATTAAATTTGTAATTATAATACACAGAACCTTTGCAAGCCATCACTAAATATTATTTATTAACTTAAATTTTTAAAAGATATAAAAAAATAAAATTAAAGAAAATTAATCATCTCCTCCACCGAAATCAAAAGGTTCTGAGTCACCATTAACGTCACTAGAATTTTGTTTAAAATTTTTAGATGGTCGAGTGCTAGATTCTCCTTCCTCTTCTTCAAATTTTCTTTTAGAGGTTGGGGAGTTTATGGCTAAATCTTCTAATTTTATTTCATTGGAACTTTTAGCTTTTTCATTCGTCTTTGTAGTTTCTTCTTGATTATTACTATTACTAGCTTCATCTACAGTACTATCTTCATTCCGAGCTGGACTAGGACTACTGTCATTTAATACAGTTTCTAAAAAACTTGGCCTAGAAGAAGGGTTTACATCATCTCCCGAAGGGTTAGCAGAATTAGCTGAAGCAAAAGGTTGTTGATTAGCAGTATTATTTGAGGACTCTGCAGCCGAAGTTTCTCATCGATTCTCAATATCGTATTCCCTAGGAGGGGAATTAGCTACTAGGCCTTCCTCTTTACGCCTTGCAAGTTCATTGACAAGGTCTTGGTGTTCTTCCCTGTATTTTTCCAAATCCTCCTTAAGAAACTCTTCCGGCCCTACAGGACGTTCGTGTTTTTCTTCTATTTCCCCACGAAGAAGTTCATAATTTTTTCTTCAATTGGGGGAGTCAGGTGTCAAATTACGACAGTCAGCTGCTGTTGATTGAATAAATCTACGCAAATTCGCCTCAGGTATATTACCCTTAGGGATATCTCGAGATGGCAGAATTCTTTCAGAATCATGTTCATTATCATATCTAGCCTGCGGCTCAACAGAATCACTTCCATATCCTGCATCATCTCCAGCTTCAGACATTGCATCCTCTAAAGGTGCTTGAGGAGGATTTTGTTCTCCAATATTATCCCCTTCAGTATTAGAGGGCCCATCTGCTTGAGGATTAAATGATTCACCAGCTTGAGGATTAGATGGTCCACCTTCATCAGAATTATCCTCGTTAGCAGAATTAGAACTAGCGAATAGTAATAAATCTAATTTCAAATGTAAATCATTACTTTGAAATATATGAAATAAAATTGAATCAACAAGGTTTAAAAAAGATGTTATAGTATTTTTCATCATTTCTAATGTAAATCTAAAGCATCTTTTATATAACCAGATGACAAAACTACAAAAACTTGTGCTTGAATAAAAGCAATCCCTAACTCTAGACCTGAAAAAGCTATAATAAAGGCTAGAGGGATTAGTCCTAAAAAAAAAAAAATAATACCGCTAGTCATAATATTATATGTAAAACCAGCTAAAATATTTAATAACATATGACCTGATAAAATATTAGCAGCTAATCTTAATCCTAATGAAATATTACGAGCTAAATAAGAAATAAACTCTATTAAAACTAATAAAGGTAATAAAGCTAAAGGACAACCTGCAGGTACTAAAAGAGAAAAGAATACTAAACCATGTTTTTGAAATCCTAAAATAGTTGCACCTAAAACAATAGTAAAACTTAATGCAAATGTTAAAACAAAATGACTAGTTGATGCAAAACTATAAGGAATCATTCCTATTAAATTATTAATTAAAATAAAAATAAATAATGCATAAATAAAAGGGAAATATACTTGACCGTTTTTAGGGTTTATTTGATTTGTTACAATACTATATATTGTAGCATATAAGGTTTCTTTACCTATTGATCATTTATTGCTCACTAATCTGTTATAATTTGTACTCAATAAACTTAAAATTAATATGAAAATAAAACCTACAGTCAAATATAATCCTATATTAGTCAAAGAAAAATGTAAGTTTCCTATTATAGGTAAATCTATACTTAATAAATCTCTAACTTCGAATTGGTCTAAAGGGCTAAGTATTTCAGCTTTTTCTGTGTAAACATTAAAAAAATTCAAAGTATCCATTTACTTTAAACTGAAAAAAATAAGTCTTAAAAAATAAAATCCATATACTATGTAAATTTTATCGGCGTCTGAAACCTTAGAAAGAAGGTGATTTTCAGATAAATAAACTTTAAAAGTTTATTCAAAAAACAAAAATCCAATAAACTAGGCAAAATAAAACCGAATACTTGAACAAAAAGAATACTTAGAAAAGATTAAAGAAATAGAAGATCTAAATAAAAAAGAGGATGTAAATAATATATTGTACGTATTTTGTATTATAATTAATGTACTTATTATTCTAAAGTATAGACAGATTAATTTTTTTTTAACTTCTTTAATTATTTAGCAGTTCCACTTAGTTTAGAAAGATAAGTACGAGATAAAAATAAACGAACAAATCTAGGTAAGATATATTTAGATAGCATATAAATTGTTACAACTAAAATGAAAAAAGTAAAAGTTACTTCATTAATAAAATAAAAAGGTACTAATTGAGGCATTTTCTTTTTTTTATAATTAAATACGTTATAAGCATTAGCATTAATATTGATTATCCTGTAATCATTTAAAATATTATTATATTTTAATCATCTTAAACTAACTTTTTTGCTTAATTAATTAATATTAACTCAAAATAACTAATTTTTATTATTTAAATATAATTTAGTTATTTAATCAAAAATGTTCCATACAATCAATTTCAACAAAATTTATTTTTTTAGGTATTATAAAGTATAATTTATATTTTTGAATAATTAATTTAATAATTTAAATTATTCTTTAAATTAAAACACTTTATAATAAATTAATCCTTATTAATTTTCAAGATTATATTAAGAAGTATTATTAAAGATAATTATCGGACTTAGATATTATATTAATATACTAATAATAGTTACTAAAATACTAGGAAATCTATAAAAATATAAACTCCCTGTTTATTATATACAAATAAACATAGAAAATCTGAAAATTTAAGTAAAATATTTACCTATTACTCACTCTTACATCTATTTGAAAATTAGTATTTGTATACTATAATATGGATATACTTTAATTATAATTTAATTAAATTACTCTATTCTTATTTTAGATTCGAACTAAAACTAAGGTATTAGAAGTACCTGGTTCTACCCTTAAACTAATAAGAATTTTTTTTTATACTTAAAAAATATAAAGTGTTATAAATTTTTTTAAGTATAAATAACATTAGTGTTAGAAATTTTTAAGTATAAATAACATTAGTGTTAAAAATTTTTTTTAAGTATAAATAACATTAGTGTTTATACGAAGCTTTTAATCTCTTATATTCTTCATACTTTACTGTTATTTGAGAAATATAATTTGGGTCTTCCATTTTTAATTTATTTTCAGCCATCTTAGCTTGTTCAAATAAACTATCTATTTCTTCCCCGCGCAATGTTATTAAACGGTCAATTATACCTATTCTAGTACTAAAATTCTTAGCAGTTGAATCAGGCATATTTTTAGGTACTTCGATACTCATATTGCCACTTGAATCTGTTATTACATTAATACCTGATTCACTCAAAACATTATTAAACTGAGTTATAAAATCCGAAAATTGAGGTAATAGTGCACTTATATCAGCAATAAATTGGGAAATATCACAATGGAAACTCTCAGTTACAAATGGATGAGGATTAGGTATGTTTATCTCAAAATAAACTAAACATTTATTAAGGGACTTGAAAGATGAAAAGAATTTTCTTTTTAATGGAAACATATTAAATGGATATTAGATATAATATCCACAGGAGTTAATTTACGCTATGAACTTATTTATTTACCAAATCAATTTTTTTTTTAATAAAATTAACCAAATTTACTTTAAAAGAATTTTTTATACCACATGAACTTTAGATGAATTCTTTTAATTTAATTAATTTTATTAACCGAATGAGCTAATTGATTAAGGAAAATTTAATTACCAAGTTTATTAAATTTTTTTTCGCAGACATTTAACACTATATTTATGTATTAAGACTGTCCGGCCTTTAGGTTTATTACTAATTTTACGACTGAAATGTTTTTACATCTAAGCACTAAAATAAAGAATTAAGATTTAATTCTCTAAGTCTAAATTGTGACTTGATCTTACTTAAGTTAAGTTTATCTTTAAAAATCGTCTTAAAAGGCTTCATTAAGAGCTATAGACCTTTAAAAATTAAATAAAATAAGTAACTCAGGGGGAGATAATCTTATATATAAGATTGTAAAAAAAAAGTACACTATTTTTTATATTATTAAATTTACATATAAGAGCCTTGGATTATCTCCCTCTTCAGGTTTAAATTAAAGTTAAAATATCTAAAATGATAAAATACCAAATATTCATTTTTTATGTTTATATTAATTATAAACTTATTTTTTTTTTACATATTTTTTTTTTTATGTTTGATTGTAGGGAAGAGAAGTTTTTAGCTTGGTTTACGAGCCCTATGTTCTGCAATTTTTTGTTCTAAATAATTAGGATTATTATTTGATAATTTTTCATATTCTTTACGCTTAGCCTTTAATTCTTCAATAGAAAAATTATATAATTTTTCTTTTAATTCTAAAGATTGTTTTTCCAAAAGAAGGGAATAATCATCTAAATTTTTTAATTGAGATAATTCCTGACTAAATTTCGGAAGTAATGATTTCATATTTACAGTATCAGATTTTTCTACCAATTCATCAAATATTACTTGACCATTCTTTTTACTTAATATATAAGATTTTATATACCTTAAGTCTTCTTTAGATAGTAATCTTTTTAGGTCATAAACTTTATTATTAAAAGCCCGTTCAGTATTTAATATTTTAAACGCTATTTCTTTATTCGAATAAGTTATATTATATTTACCATAAAGCTCATTTATTAATAGTTTATCATTAGAAGAATCTATATTAGTTAATAATCCATTTATTTTATCTAACTTAATTTTATCTAATTTAATAATTTCTCTATAACGGGTAGAAAATAAACCAAGTTCTAACTCAATTCTTTTTTCATTTAATAACTGTCTTCCTTTGAAATCTAAAGTCCCAGAATCATTATGTATTAAATTATGAAATATTTCATTAATAGACCGATTTTGATTTATGTTTAATTCATAAATCAATATATCAATTAATAATTGATCCATTCTTTTACGATTACCATTAAATACAGGATCTAATTTAGATACACATCTTTCAAAATCTTTTCCTACAATTATCATATTAGGATTCTGACCTGTATTATGAATAATAAAATCAGTATAATTATTGCTAGCCAAAGTTTTTTGATGATTTGGACTACCCACTACTCCTTTAATACGAGGGTAATCTTTTGCAGTAGTTAAATACCACTTTTCAGTACGATTAACTTCAAGCTGAATCGTTACAGCAGAACATATATTATCACGTTCCTTTTGAGTATACTTATTACCTAGATACTCTCCATCACTCATACCTTTATATTTTTCTTCCAAATCAAATATTAAATAACATTTTTTAATATTTTCAGTTAAATCAAAGAGATAATTTTCAGTTTGTTGAGCATCTTCAGGTTGGGTATTAGAAGAACTAAAATCCCCGCCTGGTGGACCACTAGGTCCAGGTTGACCACTAGGACCAGGTTGTCCACTAGGACCAGGTTGCCCACCTCATTGTCCATATGAACCGGTTTGTCCACTATAAGGACCACCTGTTATTAAATCATAAGTACGATTAGCTATAAGTTTAATTAAACCTTCGAAATCTACAAATAACATCATTATTTCAAAAACCCATGAATATATAAAAAAATTAGGGTAATTATCCCTTAAAATATATAAAGCTAAACCTATAAAAATACTTATATACATATTTTTAAAAAAAAAATTATTTTTTCAACTTAAATTAAATTTTTCAATAAAAGATTTATTACAATCAAATACTGAAATATTTAATTCATATAACCTTTTAATAAATTTAGAAATAGGATAAATGTCCAAAATAAAACATTTAATTAATGTGGATACAATATATCTAACTACAAAAAAAACAAAAACTAAAAATATATTTCCCTGATCTACATTATGAAATAATGTCCTAATTAATATAATAGATATAATAATGTAAACCAATAAATCTAATAAACTTCTCTTCCTGCCTAACAAAAAACCCCGACTTTACTTTGTAAAGGTAAACTTACAAAAGCATGAGGTTTAGGAGGACTTGATAGCCCTCATTCTAAACTAGGATAACTTCTATCTAAATTAGCTTGTAATGTATCAGTATAAAACTGTGCAGTTCTTCAAGGGAATCTTCCTACAGCTTTACCTTCAACAAGTTGAGTATATACAATATGTAAGAATAATCATGCAGCTACAACACTAACTATAGAACCAATACTACTAATTAAATTTCAACCTGCAAAAGCATCAGGATAATCACTAATTCTTCTAGGCATTCCTTGTAAACCTAAAAAGTGTTGAGGGAAGAATGTAAGATTAACCCCTATAAATAATAGTCAAAATTGTACTTTAGATAACATTAGGTTATAACTTAATCCTAATATTTTTGGAACTCAGAAGTATCATCCGCTAAACATTGCAAATACAGCACCCATACTTAAAACATAGTGGAAATGAGCAACTACGTAGTAAGTGTCATGGAATGCTATATCCAATGATGCATTAGCTAAAACAACCCCTGATAATCCTCCTATTGTAAACATAAATACAAATCCTAAAGCAAATAACATAGAAGGAGTTAATTTAACTGAACCTCCATAACATGTAGCTAATCAAGAGAATATTTTAATTCCAGTAGGTACAGCAATTATTAAAGTTGCGGCTGTAAAATAAGCTCTTGTATCAACATCTAAACCAACTGTGTACATATGATGACTTCAAACAATAAATCCTAATATACCAATAGACATCATAGCATAAACCCGAGTTTGATACTTTCACCTATAATTAAATCATCTTTAATTATTTTAGTCATCTCCTGCGGTGTAATCAGGACCTGCTTCATTTAAATAATCATTAGCCATCTCACTTGACTTTTCTAATTTGGAAGTTAATTCCTTTTGGAATTCTTCTTTTTCTTTTTTTGATTTACGAATATCTTCTATCATTTTTTCTTTTCATTTGGATCTGTCTTCTTCATATTTTTTTTTAGCATCTATAGTAAGATTCGGTAAACCTAGTATAATTTGATCAACTTTTTCCTCTGCTTTTTGAAAGGCTTGTCTTGTTTCCTTAAATCTTTTTTCTTCTAAATTAGCTATTTTTTTTACAGTATCTACCGAAAAAATACCGCTATGTAAACCAGATATTTCTTGTTCCCGAAGCTTTTTATTCGCCTGTATAATTTTAACCCTCTCGGCAAAATTTAATACAATTTCATTAATGCGTAAATCTTTTGCGATCCGCCCGGATGCTTCTATACGGTCTTGCCATTCTTTTTGAATCTGTATATGATTTTTATGTAATGTGTGACTTTTTTTCAACATATTAATTATAAACGTAGTTTCTTCTGAAAGTCCCTCTTGTTCAGCTATATCATTAGCTGGTACATTTGGTGTTTTTTCATCATTGAAATCTTTTTTTAAGTCTAATAAATCTTTATTGAGTTTATTGGCTTTTTCCAGAATTTTGTCTACATCTACAGGAGAAGAGTTTAATGTTACAGGATTGGCAGCGTTCAATGTTAAATTATCTAGAAAATTAGACTGGAAGGTATCATAATGGGTACTTATAGCGCTTTGAACGCTTTGAGCACATTGAGCGCCTATAAAGGCTACGATTAAAAATGTTCCTATAAGAAAGAACATATTGTAAGTTAAAAAGTTTTTATATTTAATTATTAAGTGGGAATACCACATGCAAATGAAAATTGGTGCACTATGAAAAATTTCATTGTGTTTATTATTTTAAAAATTTTTAGTTTTTAATTATTTAATTAAAAAAAAAAAATGAAAAACAAAACCGAATTTTAAAACCTAGATGTAGCTGTATTTTATTTTTATTATTCTCTGTAACTTTAATTGATTATTTAAATTTTCAACTAAAAAGGAACAAACCTTTTTCAAGGCTACTTAGAATACACCTTAAATATAAAAATAATATAAATAATAAAAATAAATAATTATATTATCCTCATATCCAGTACCGTCTACTCGTTGCTCTTTTATCCTAAACATATATGAATAGGAATTTAGATCCGCGATTACCCATTTACTTTTTTTTTATTTTAGTTATAATTAAGCTTGTTACTATATCTTATACATTACTATAAGCCCTTTCAAAGTTACCTTTGATTGTTAGTACTTAATTCTTTAGGGCTTCCCCGGAATTTGATACTGAGGAACTTAATAATGAGACTTGCTAAAGGCTTCTTAAATTCCTATATATCCAAATACGGATTTATTTGAATTAACTGAGATAGTTGTACTAATTATACCAAAACCTGGTATAATTAAAATATAAACCTCAGGATGTCCGAAGAATCAGAATAGATGCTGGAATAATATTGGATCACCACCACCTGCTACTTCAAAGAATGATGTATTAAAATTTCTATCTGTTAATACCATTGTTATTCCTCCCATTTTCATGACTTTTACCTTGGCCTTTTTTAAGACTTTAGGAGAGTTAGTCATATACATTTAAGTTATCTTTTATTCCTATAGGAGTTCCGGATCTCCTATATAAAGGCCCTATCCTTTTCCTTACTGAATACTAGCTAGGTATCATTCTTGGAGAATATTATAACTATAAGAATACTTCTTATAAAATTGTTATTAAAGATTAACACCTGTCTCCAGGCAGTTAGAGTACACCTTAACCTATTATCTAGGAATTACCATCTACTCGTTGCTCTTTTACAGTAATAAATTAACGTCATTCTATTTATTACTGAGTTAGATCCGCGATTATCCTTTCCTTTCGTCACTATAAGACTTGTTACTTTCCCCAATACATTACTATTGGCCATATTCTAGACTTTTCACTAAAATACTTAGTATCTATAGCATCGGACTTCCCCGGAGTTTGGCAATATTATAACCGCATCTGGGTTCTCAACCCAGACAGTCAGCTAACACTGGTAAAGATAGTAATAATAATACTGCTGTAATAACTACAGCTCATCCAAATAATGTTAATTTATGTAATCTTATTCCTGGTGTTCTCATATTTACTATTGTTGTTATAAAGTTAATAGCACCTAATAAACTACTAACCCCTGATAGATGTAAAGCAAATATTGCTAAATCTACACTAGGTCCACTATGACTTTGTACTCCTGATAATGGAGGGTAAATAGTTCACCCTGTACCTGCTCCACCTTCTATACAAGCAGAAAATACTAATAATAGTAAACTTGGTGGTAATAATCAAAAACTTATATTATTTAATCTAGGGAATGCCATATCCGGCCCTCCTACCATTAATGGCATTAAAAAATTACCAAAACCACCTATTAAAGCAGGCATAACCATAAAGAATATCATTAAAATAGCATGAGCTGTAACTATACTATTATAAAGTTGATTGTCAGCTATAAATTGAACACCCGGACCACTTAATTCAATTCTAATTAAGACAGAAAACGCTGTCCCCAATAATCCTGAAAATAGAGCAAAAATCAAGTATAATGACCCTATATCTTTAGCATTTGTTGATAGAAATCATCTTTCTTTTCACATAGATATAGACGAGAGACTTGGTTGTGATTCATTTGTAACTCTATAAACTTGACCTTCCTTATCTTTTTTTACAAAAAAAAGATATTAGTATGAAATAATTATTTTCACTTTGAATCTATCTTTTTCTTTCTTTCTTTTTTTTTAGAAAAATTCAAAATTTAATACTATTATATATTATAGTTTAACAATAATAATAAAAATTATTATTATTTTTTTTAATGTTTCTTACATTTCTAGAATAATTTCTTAAATAATTATTATTCACATATTAATTTATATCTAAAGTATCTAAATACTTAAAAAATATTATTTATTATTAAAATAAATTTATATTAACAGGTAATATATTATAACTATATAATATACAAGGAATAAGAATAATTAATGCAAATACTATTGGCAATAAAACTGTTCAACAAAATCCCATTAATTGGTCAAAACGTATTCTAGGAAAAGAACTTCTAACTCAAATAAATGTAAAAATCATCAAAGAACTTTTTAAACCTAAACTTAAACCATATAATAGTCCTTCTAATATAGGATTTTCAAATATATTTTCTATATAGTGTTCCATTGAAATTAATCAATCCATGAATAGTAAATTTGAAAATATAATATCCATAACTTCTAATACATATAAATAATCTAATAATAAATATCCTCCAAGGTATAATATACTAGTTAATATACACATTAAAACTATACTTCCATATTCAGCTAAAAAGAAAAAAACAAAAACAACTGCAGCATGTTCTGTCATAAATCCACTAACTAATTCTGATTCAGCCTCAGCTAAATCAAAAGGGGCTCTGTTAGTTTCAGCTACAGATCCTATAAAAAAAATAATAAATATAGGTAATAAAGGTAATATAAATCATACAGTTCTTTGAGATTCTGTATTCACTGTTAAATGAAGACTTCCAGTTAAAAATACTACTAATAATATAGCAGAACTTAATACTAATTCATAACTAATTAATTGAGCTGTACTTCTAAGTGAACCTAAAAAAGCATATTTACTATTAGCACTTCAACCTGCTAATAATATACCATATGTAGCTAAAGATGATACAGCTAACATATATAATATACCTAGATGTAAATCGTTAACAGTCAAACCAGGTCCATATGGTATTACAGCATAACCTAATAATGAAAAAATAAGAGTAATAACTGGCCCTAAAAAAAATAATATAATATTTGATTGTGTGGGAGCTACATATTCTTTAAGTAAAAGTTTTAATGCATCCGCAAAAGATTGTAATAAACCATAATATCCTACAATATTAGGACCTAATCTTCTTTGCATACTTGCCATCGTTTTTCTTTCAGCAACTGTCACATAAGCTACGGATAGTAAAGTAGGAACAAGAACTATAAGCACTTCTAGCAAAGATTTAAATGTATAGAAAGACATTAAAATTTAGTTATTTGATTTATTATATAAAAACTTTGGGTAATATTAATTAAAGATATAAGTTCATATCCATAGATTCGCAGAGTATATAATAATATAAAAAGGGTATAAAAAGTAACTAGTAATTTGTATTATTAGTATACTTTAATGACAATTAAATTGTCTTATTCTTATTTTAGATTCGAACTAAAACTAAGGTATTAGGAATACCTGGTTCTACCCTTAAACTAATAAGAAAATTTATAGTACTTTAAATATACGTTATTGTTATTAAACTATTTAGTTTAATAATATATAATTTTGCTGATTTAGAGTTAATATATTAAACTTGTTACAGAATAATGCAATCCATCTAAAATAAAAGAAGGGTATATTCCAAATATAACAGTAAAAAACACTAATATGAATAATATAAAAAATTCTCTTTTTGAAAGATCAACAATATTTTCATTAAAAAATTTACTAAATGAACCTCCAAAAGATATTCTATTAAACATATAAATAGTGTATGCTGCAGATAATATTATAGAAGAACTAGCAAATAAACCTAAAAGTGGTAATCTTTCAAATACTCCGTAAAGAGACATAAATTCCCCTACAAAATTTAAAGTTAAAGGAGCACCACAATTAGCTAAAGCTAATATAAAAAATAATAATGAAAATAAAGGCATTATTTGTGTAATTCCTTTATAAAAATGTATTAATCTAGTTCCTGATCTATCATATAATACACCTCCTGCACATATAAATAAACCACTAGACACAAAACCATGACCTAACCCTAAAAGTATACCTCCTTCTATACCTTCTATCGTATTACTAAATACTCCAATTAAATATACAGCAGCATGTGATACAGAACTATACGCAATTAATTCTTTAATATCTGTAGTTCTTAATGTACTAAAACTAGCATATATTATTGTAATAACTCCAATAATATATACAATATAAGTACAGTTTAAAGAAGCTTTAGGTAATATAGGTAATATTAATCTAAATATACCGTATAAACTTAGTTTTAGTACAATAGCTGCCAATACAATACTTCCACCTAAAGGTGATTCAACATGAGCTTTTAATAATCAATTATTTAAAAATATAGTGGGTGTTTTTACAGCAAATGCTATAAATATACCGCAAAATAAGAATAATTGTGTTATATAATTGAAATTTGTTTTAAATAAAGCATCAAAATCCGTTGTTCCCATGATAGAAGACATCATTAAAATAGAAAGTAATAAAAATAAAGATCCGAATAGTGTATATAAAAAGATATAAAAACTAGCTCTAACTTTGTTACTAGATCCAAATAAACCTATTAATAGAAATAAAGGAGGTAATATACTTTCGAAAAATATATAAAATAATAATATATCTAAAACTAAAAACACTGCTAATAATAATGTTTCTAATAACAACATTATTATTAAATATGATTTAACATTATCTCTTATCGAATTTCAATTTGAAATAATAGCAATCGGCATTATCATAGTTGTTAAAAGTACAAAATAAATAGATAAACCATCTACGCCTAAATAAACATCAAAATAACTTAAATTATAGTGTTCTTGCACAAATTGAAATTGATTAGTACTGAAATCAAACAGTATATATATTATTAAAGAAATTAATAAATTAAATATTGAAGCTGCTAACGCTATTTTTTTATACAAGATATCTACAGAATTAGACTGGAAGGTATCATAGTGGGTACTTGGAGCGCTTTGAGCACTAATAAAAAATATACCTAATAAAGGTACTAGTAGCAAAATGGGTAAAAACATTTGGTAAGTTAAAAACTTTTTATATTCAATTATTAAGTGGGAATACCACATGCAAATGAAAATTGGTGCACTATGAAAAATTTCATTGTGTTTATATGAAAAATTTTATTAAAAAAATCCTATAACGTAGTCTCTACAAAAAATTAAAGATAAAGTCATACTTGGTATAGCATATGAGGTTTGGATAATTTTTTTTATGTAAAGGGTACCTTCAACTATTTTACTATAAATTTTTAATTTTTACTTATAAAAAGTACTATACTAACATATACTTTTCTCGAAAAATTTCTCTTAATAAAAATTTTAATTATATCTTAAATATTTAGAAGTAAATCCAAATTCGTATTTTTTTGGATTGTAACTCCAATAGCTCTTAAGCACATGTTAAATCTTTCTATGACTTTTTTCCTCGTGCTTTTTTATACAATAAGAATATTCCTATTTTTTGTAATAATATTCAAATAGATTTAGTCTCATAACATATAATATAGCTTATACATTCTTTAATTGAAATTAAGAAGACTATTTCATATTTGAGTTTAGGCCATTACTTTAATTTTAATTAGAGGTATACACCTATAAGAGCTTTATAGTTAGACGTTTTTTTTTAAGTTTTATATTTATTAAATAGGGTTTATTTTTGGTTGATAAAACTTAAATCTATTAAAGTATTTTCAATTAAACTGATTAGTGGAACAATTATAACGAAATAACTAAAATAAAAAATTGTACAAATTTGTCCCAATTCTATAAATGGAGATTCTACATGTTTTGCTCCTAATTGCATTAACATTAAGAAATTAGCGGTAAATAGTCAAAATGCAAATTTACTTAAAGGTCTAAATTGTAAACCTTTTGATCTACCTAAATCTGTTATAGGTAATATTAATATAATTAATATAGCACTAAACATTGCTATAACACCTAATAATTTATTAGGTATAGATCTTAATATAGCATAAAAAGGTAAAAGATATCACTCTGGAACAATAGCTGAAGGAGTTTGCATAGGATTTGCCATTATATAATTTTCGCTATCCCCTAAAACATTAGGCATAAAGAATACAAATAAACTTAATACAAAAATAAATATAAATATAGTTATTAAATCTTTAAATAAGAAATAAGGAGCAAAAGGTACTCTATCATAAAGACCAGAAACACCTAAAGGATTACTTGATCCAGCTGTATCGTGAAGAGCTATTAAATGCATTAAAACTAGAGCTACTAGTATAAAAGGTAATACAAAATGTAATGCAAAGAATCTATTTAATGTTGCATTATTAACACTGAAACCACCTCAAATGAACTCTACTATATCTTGTCCTATTCATGGGATAGCACTTATAAGGTTTGTAATAACAGTAGCACCTCATAATGACATTTGCCCGTATGGAAGTACATAACCTAAAAAGGCAGTAGCCATCATGGCTACTAATATTATAGCACCTATAACTCAAACTAATGTTCTAGGAGCTCTATACGATCCATAATACATTCCTCTACCAACATGTAAATAAACTAAGAAAAAAAAAGCAGAGGCCGTATTACTATGTAAATAACGTACTAATCATCCATTATTAACATCTCTCATTATATGCTCTATAGAATTAAAAGCTTCTAATACATTCGGACTATAATGCATAGCCAATGTAACACCTGTAATTATCTGAATTATTAAACAAACAAGCAATAAAGAACCAAAGTTTCATAAATAACTTATATTAGTTGGCTGAGAAGCGTCTATAATATATGAATTTGCTAACTTTAATAACGGGTGACTCTTTAAACTACGCATCCTTTTTATGACTATTATTAATACTCTCAGAAGTAAATTTACGCTATGGTCGTAATATTTTAGACTTTTTTCTGAAAATTAAAACTTAATAAACTCGAACTCATTTTTTAATGATTAAAAGTTATATTAATATAATTATGCTAAAATACCTTAATAAAAACATAATCATTTATTTTTTAAGTTAAAAAGCTTTAATAAATTTTAACAAATAAAAACAATTAAAAACCTAAAAAATAAATAATAAAAATCAAAAGAATTAAACAATATGTAAAAAAAATGTCAATATTTAAATTCTAATATTTGTGATTAAATGTAACTGAACTATTAATAAAATAAAGCTACAAAGTGAACAGAATAGCCTTATAAAAAGGGTAATAGGACTATAAACAAAAAAAATAAGTAGGATTATGGAGGAATCGAACCTCATACTTTTGATTTGCAATCAAAGTGTAAACCATCTACATCATAATCCTTTATAAGATAATTTATATTAAAAACCTTATTATATGCTTAGAAATATAATTTTCTAAAAATCGTTAATAGTAAATATTAGACATTAAGCTCAATATTATTAAAAAAGCTATTAAATATTAAGTGTAAAAACTAAAGGCAAAAGAAAAATATTGCTTTAGTTTCTTCTATTTAAATAATTTTTACACATATTTTCTAATTTTTTTTCCATAGACTCAGCTTGAACAGATCCAGATTCAGGTAATACAGCTCTCCCCGGTTGAGGATACTTTTCTTTAATACCCGATTGAAAATCTTTAATATCATTATTATAGACTTTAATATTTACAGTGGAAGCTCCCATACCATCAGGTTCTAACCTCATAGGTGGTAAACTTACCTCCGTAATAGTCCCTCTATCTCGAGGCATTACTACCCTACCCTCCGTTCATCTATAATCCTGAGGATCTCCTAATGTTACTACTACCATATTTCCAGTGTAGGGATCTTTCACATAACAACCAGGATGTACATAAGGGTTTTGTGAAGGCGGTTCCTGACATAATGCGGGATCAGCTATATATATTATATAAATAAAGTAAAAAATAATATAAAATAAAATTATAATAATTGTTCTTATAAAAGAATTATAATACAATAAGTAAAAAATCCTAAATATATAATATCTGACTAATGTTCTAAATTTTTTTAAAGAATCTTTTTTATTACCTTTAGGACCGAGAATTCTCCTCAAATAGTATTATAAAAATTAATATAATCATAGGGTTTAAATCTATAATTAAAAAACTTATAATAGCTATTATAATATATAAAGCGTAAACAGGTATTACACTAGAACTTAAATTAGTAATTTTTTTACTTATACTAATAAGCACTTTTTCTAAACCAAAAGGTCCTAATAACTCTATACTACCTTTATCTAAAAATTTAGTAGTTTGTCCTCCTAGTTTTAAAACTAAGTTTGTAATATATTTATTATAAAAAAATTCAATTAAAAATCTTTGATTAAAGAAACCAAATATATTATAACCTAGTCTAGATAATTTAAAACTAATAACTAACTCAGGTAAATATTCAGATAATACTAAAGCTAATGAAGTAAAGAATATAGTAAATATAAAAGGTAATAATTTAAAAGCAGTGGGCACTGCAAATTCGGTGTCTAACATTATTTCATGTATAGGGTGAATAAATAAACTATTATCCAAGAAGAAATTAGAACCCAATCCTATAAAAATATCTTTAGTAATAAACCCAAAGAAAATTGAAAATATAGCTAATATAACTAAAGGTAAACTTATGAATATATCACTTTCGTGTGCATGTTTATAATATATTATAGGTCCATTAGGACTACTAAGGAAAGTTAAATATAAAACTTTAACTGAATACAAAGTAGTAAAAATTGCACCTATTGTAGCTATAACATAGACAGCAATACTGCTAAAATAATATTGTCCAAATGCAGATTCTAATATAAAATCTTTACTATAGAACCCCGTCATAAAAGGGAAAGCTACTAAACTTAAACTTGCTATTAAAATAACAGAATAAGTTAAAGGTAAAAAAGATATTAACCCTCCATATTTTCTGAAGTCTTGGTTATCGGCTACAGCATGAATTACAGCCCCAGCTCCTAAAAATAATAATCCTTTATAAAAAGCGTGATTTATTAAATGAAATAAAGCTATATTATATGAAGATAAACCTATAGCTATAACCATCATTCCAAGTTGACTCATAGTAGAATAGGCAATTACTTTTTTAATATCTTGTTGAAATAAACCAATTAGAGAGCTAAATATTGCAGTTATAGCCCCTAATCATAAACAAAATAAAAGTAAAGTTGAACTATATTCTAATAAAGGTGATGAACGAATTAATAAATATACACCTGCAGTAACCATTGTAGCTGCATGTATTAAAGCAGAAACAGGGGTAGGACCCTCCATAGCCATAGGTAATCAAACATGTAATCCTACTTGAGAACTTTTAGCCATAGCACCTATTATTAAACATATACCTATTATTGAAATAATATCTTGATTAAGATAAGGAGCTAATGAAAATACAGTTACATAATCTAAATTACCTAAAGATCATAATATTACAAACATACCTACAGTTAAAAAACAATCACCTACTCTATTTGTTAAAAATGCAGACATAGAACTTTGATTTGCAGGTATTCTAGTAAATCAAAAACTTACTAAAAGATAAGAACAAACTCCTACACCTTCTCATCCTACAAACATTAATAAATAACTATTTCCTGTTACTAATATTATCATCATAAATGTAAATAAACTAAGATAACTAAAAAATCTTTGATTATGGGGATCTCCATTCATATACCCAATTGAATATATGTGAACTAGAGAACTTATAATTAAGACTGGAATCAACATTGATACTGTTAAACTATCAAATTGAAAACCTCAAATTACATAAAATCATTCACTATCTATTCATCTAAATAAATCTATATAAACAGAAATATTATTAAAACCTACCTCAAAAAAAGCTGTTATAGCTAATATCGTTGTAATTATAACACACAAACAAGTTATTAAATGTGCCCCTTGCACTCCTACTTTTCTACCAAAAAACCCTGAAACTATTGATCCTAATAATGGTAATATTATTATACTTAAGTACATTATTTATATTCTATAGCTATACTTCCTCTTAATCTATAAAAGGCTACTAGAATACCTAGCCCTATTGCAGACTCTGCTCCTGCTATAACTATTATGTATATAGCATAAGTTTGTCCAATTATGTCATCAATATTTAATGAACTAACCAATATTAAAAATGTTATAGCTAAAAGCATTATTTCTATAGAAATAAGCATTAATATGATATTTTTTCTATTTAATACAAATCCTAAAATTCCTATTAAAAAAAGTATCAATGTGATATTCATTCTACTATTTATTTTTTAAATTATTAATTATTTGAAACTAGGTTTTGGATTTTATATTACGTTTTTTGGTTTTTTTTGTATGATATTTTTTAAGATGAGCATGGGATTCGAACCCACAATCCGGCAGTCGTAAAACCATGCCAAACCCTTAGGCTTACCCACCTTTTTTATATAAATAGATATTAATTATAAAATAGTAAAAAAAAGCAATGAAATTAAAAAAAACACTATAGTCTAATTTAGATTTTCTTATTCTAGATTCGAACTAAAACTAAGGTATTAGAAGTACCTGGTTCTACCCTTAAACTAATAAGAATTTTTTTTGATTTATGTCAAAACAATATTAGCTAATATAAGTCAAATGCTACAATTAACATACATAATGTTTTTTTTTAATTAAATATATAAACCAAGCTTGATTTACATCACTAAATTAGTTTATCTATAGCTACACTTTTAAATTAATACCTATTTATATATATAAAAAAGAATCTGCAGATAATTTAGATAGTTTCTAAAAAATCTGATATTTTTTTTTTAAGATCTAATCTTACATCTTCTTCGATTACTCTAAAAGTATTTCAGTCAGGTCTTTCCCCTGTGAATTTATTATTATATTCATTTCTTAATATATTAGTACGAGTTCTATCTGGTAAAAGGAAATCTGTTTCTAATTTTTTTAATCTAGAACAATGTTCCCTAAATACGGATGCAAGAGGAGAATGTCTAGGATCACTTCCATCTTTTTCCATAGCACCAGCTAAAACTTCTAATATTTCTATACGTTCCCTATGTGCATATATAGCTTTCGTTCTTGCTTGAAGAGCTTTTATTTGATAGCCATACATATAAGGAGTAATAGTCTGAACCGTAGTATTAATAGGATCCATTTTTAATATATGTCAACAAATAAGATCTGTTAACTCACAATAAAGAATATATAAAGGAATATCTAAAATTGGTAAATAAAATACCTTAAAAAAATAGTCAAAAACTCTTGTTGTTATTTTTGAAATAATAAAACCTACTAAACAACAAATAACAAAGGCAACGAATCAAATATGCACTAAATTGTGGATATTTGAATTTAAATCTTGTTTAAAATAATATCATACAAGGTAAAAAACCAAAAAACGTAATAAATCAACTAGTCTCAAATCTTTAAAAAAATTCATAGTAATACTTATATTTATTTACCAATTATTTGAAACGAAGTTTTTTTTAATATAATTTTTACTTAAAACCACCCTACCCATATACTTATACTTAGTAACTAGAAACTATATGCATAGGGTGGCGAAGATCGACTATATTAGGGTCGATTGCTTCAGTCATACCTACATAATCATCAAAAAAAGCGTTACAAGCTACAGTATATAAATTACTGACTCTCTAATCAACTTAAAAATTTTTCTATTGAAACTGATTCTATAACAATAGGCATAGAACTATGTAAAATACCACATATTTCTGAACATTGCCCATAAAAAACACCTTCTCTATTAACAAATACAGATACTTGATTTAATCTACCAGGATAAGCATCACATTTTATACCTAAAGAATTACAAGAGAAAGAATGTATAACATCTCCAGATGTGATAATAAATCTAACATGAGTTAATTCAGGTAATATAACTCTATTATCAACTTCTAACATTCTTAAAGTACCCTCTTCTAAATCAGATTCAGGTACTATATAAGAATCAAAATCTATAAATTCATCATTTGAATCTAAAAAATCAGGATATTGATAACTTCAATATCACTGATGACCTTCTGCTACCACAGACATAGAAGGGTCACTTACTTCGTCCATTAAATATAATAATTTAAAAGAAGGAAATGCTATTAATATTAGTATTACAGCCGGAGTAATAGTTCAGATTAATTCTATTAATGTACCATGATTTAAATATTTATGAGATATTGGTGACTTAGTAGCTGAATAATTTTTAATTATAGATAAAAGTATTCATCCTACAGCAAATAATATTATAACTAAATAGTACATAATATTATCATGTAATTCAACCAAACCCTCCATCTGTGGTGTAGCACTATCTTGAAAATAAATACCTCATGATATAGGAGCATCTAAATTCATAATTGATCAATTTTTCATTTAAGCATAATAAAAATAAATTTTCATTCTTATAATATATTAATATATAAATCTTAAACTGAAATTTTAATATAAATTCCCATAATACTACTAAACCCATTATAAATCCAAACCCAAATATAAACCTTATTTTTATAATAAAATTCACTATTTATTCTGGATATAATATCTAGAATAACTTTAAAACTTGCAGTTTAAGTAAAATTCGCTTAAATTGCATTCTTATTTTATATTTGAACTAAAACTAAGGTATTAGAAGTACCTCATTCTACCTTTAAACTAATAAGAATTTTTTTGATACTTAAAAACTATAAAGTGTTAAACTATATTATTTTTAGCTAAATTTGGTTTAATAGTAATTACTATACTACCCACCATTGCTAACAACAAAATGAAACTAGCTAATATAAGTCAAATACTATAATTAACATACATAATATTCCCAATACTAGAAATGTGAGTAAACTCAACTAAATTACTATCTCACCGTTCACCTGATACAAAATATAAAAAGTAATTTTTTATATCTAAAAAATTATTATTTATAGCTATTTCAGATAAATCTTTAGATTGAAAATAACTATCTTTATTAGAAAAAGTAATACTATAAGGTAATTCTTTAAATAATAAATCGTTAAAAACCATTAAAATTATTATAGCTAAAGGTATACTGTTACCATTGTTACTTTTCAATTCACTTACTCTTATATTAATTAACATTAATATAAATAAAAATAATATGGAAACTGCTCCAACATAAACTATTAAATAAGAAAAAGCTATAAAATTTAAACCTATAAAAAGTAAATAACAAGCTATACTTCCAAATAATCCTATTAAAAATAAAATTGAAACAATAGGATTTTTATTTATAATTACTAATGAGGCTAAAAATATTGCAAGAACATAAATTATATCTAAAAATTCAGGATTATAACCTGATAGATTTATATTATAAAAATTCACAAACATTGTTATACAAAAGAATTTACCTAAAAAGGATATATTTAAATATGTAAAAATTAGTAAAAAGCTAATGTATGAATTTTATTAAAAAGAAAATATTTAACATATAAAATGAATCAAATGTTTATCCTAATATTAATTATTAAACTTTCCCTTGAGATCTAAAAACTAGGTAAAGAATACTTAATACTATATACCTTATTTCATTCGAAACAACGATAAGATTATCTTCCTATGCACGATCCTATATCCTAATTTAATTACGATGTAAAATAAAGGATATTATTAGTAAAAAAGGTTCTCCAGAGGCAAAAAAACCTTAAAATATAAACTAAATTTTACTTTATAAAAATATAAAGTATTACTATATAATAATATATAACAACTTTTGTTATTTTTTTGATCTTTTTATTGCTTCCTG
>Ga0068855_100001329_pt1 | contig 30590 bp, 29 predicted proteins | sample KBSCornC52_FD_66592 | JGI IMG/M metagenome (GOLD analysis project Ga0068855, IMG submission 66592) | Corn rhizosphere microbial communities from Kellogg Biological Station, Michigan, USA - KBS Corn C5-2 | ecosystem: Host-associated > Plants > Roots > Rhizosphere > Soil ... | reverse complement strand
GCGAAGCCGGCCGTGACCGGGCTGTCGATCTGACGGGTCTTTTCGTTGATTGCCCCGACCCGTACGCCTTTGGGGCCGCGCGTCAGCAGGCGCTTGCTGTCGCCCACCCCCAGACCGATCAGCTGATAGTCGGGGGTGCCGTTGTACCAAGCGGGAATGACCATTTTCGGGGTCATGTCCTGACCGCTGCTGTTGCTGTTGTCCGAGCCCTTCGTGCTGTCCTGGAAGTCTTTCTTCATCTTCTCGACTTCGCTCTTCTTGCACTGCTCGGCGTTGAAGCCGTCCATGTCGGCTCGCTTGGCGTCGCGCTCTTTCTGCAGCGTGGTCAGCTCGGTCCTTTTCTGTGGCTCCTTCAGAGCGGCCAGGTCCTTTTCGTCCATGAACGAAAACGAGTCATCGAAGCCGCGAAGCTCGTCACCCTCCGTGCAAGAGACCTTGTACTCGTCGCACTTGGCCATCCACGCCGTGCGCGCCTTCTCGTACTTGTCGACCTTCTCCTTGTACTTGGAGTCGCAGCCTTCTTTGGCGGTGTCCCCGAACAAGTCGTCGAAGTTCGGGGTGCCCTTGCCGCTGCCAATCTCACAAAAGTAAGAGCCGGCCGTCTTGGTCACCTTACCCAGCTTGTCCCCGAAGTATTCGCCGGCGGTGCCGCCGCTCAGCCCGCCGAGGCCCGGAACCTTGGACAGCGCCCAGGTGATCAAGACTCCCACCGATTTGCCCGCCTCGTAGCAGAGGCGGTCGGCCGTCCCCTCTTTGAGCGGCAGAAACACCGCCGTGGGTAGGTTGACGGACGTGACCGAAACCTCGACCAAAGGCTGGTATTTCTGCTGCACCTCGATGGCGCCGGCGCAGGCCGCGGCCGGTACGACCTTGGAGATGCCAAGCTCGGCCTTGCTCATGGCCTTCAGCGCGTTGTTGATGATCGGCTTCATCTTGCTGATGACCTGATTCATCGCGCGCGCGCCGTTCAGGCAGATGGGGCCGAGCGGCGCGACGACGGGCACGAACCAGCCGATAGCCGTGAACAGGGCGCCCAAGATCACCAGCACGAGCTGGATGGCCTTCAGCGCCACGCGGATGCCCAAGATGCAGGCCATCACCAGGTTGAGCAGCACGATCAAGTTCATGCCGCGCGCATGCAACGTGGCGCCGCTGAACGCGCCCGCGTCGGCGATCTCTTGCGAGCGCTCCCGCAGAACGATGGCGTCACCGATGCCGGCCACGTACCAGAGCGCACCGACGACGATGCAGCACATGAAGATGCCCATCACCATCACCGCGCCGCGTTGGTCGTTGCGAAAGGTCAGCGGCGTAGCCACGCCCGGGGCGTCACTTGTAAACATAGTACGCCCCTTGATACGGAAACACCGCCTCCGCTTTCACCATCGTCGTCGGTTGTAAACCGACGACGCCGCGCACGATGTTCCCGAAGCCCTTGCCGCACATGATGCGGTTGGCCAGACCAATCTTGCAGTTTGCCTCGACCTCCACCCGCACCCGCACCTTGCTGACCTCCCCGAAAGAGCCGTCTTTTTCCGGATCATCCGGGCGATTGAAGCCCATGGGCGCGTAGGTGATGGTGCCCTTCCGAGCGGCGCCACCCGGCTTGTCCGGCGCCGGGAACACGACGTTGACCGACTCGATGGTGCCGTCGAGGATGAAGCCCGAAAGCGTGAGGTAGACGGCGTTCTTGATCGCCTTCTCTCGCTTGCCGCCCACCTTCAGCTGGTTGGGCGGCTCGTTGCCGTAGCGCTTCTTCTCGTCAGCGATGATGACCGCCGCGGCGCGCGCTGCGGTCAGCGCGGCGTGCTCGGTGACGAGCCGCACCGTGAACAGCAGCGCCAGTTGAAGCAGGCACATGAAGAACGTGAAGACCGGCAAGAAGACAATCAAGAACTCGACGAACACGGCGCCGCGTTGGCAGCGCGACTCGCGCTGCCGCGACGGCGCAGCTTTCGGATCTTGGATACCGTCAATCATGTCGGTCCCTCCGCCTTTCCCGATACGTAGCCTAACGTGCGCCTGCACTGGCAGCAAGGCCACGCCCCGGCGCGCTCACATGGCGTGGTCGGTCGAGCACTTCGTGAGCGTTTCGGTGACCGACGCGCAGCCGCTGATGGAATCGATGTTGGGCTGCCCGTCGGCGTCACACATTTCGCTGTCGAGCAGGCATTTTTGATACGCCTTGTACTCGGTTGCGCAGGGGCCTTTCCAAATGTTGTCGCAGTCACTTTCGCTCTCGAACAGCGAGCTCGCAGCGTCGTTCGGGCAGTGCGAAACGGCGCAGGAAAGCATCTTGTTCGTGCCGCCGCTGCCGCTGCCGCCCGTGGACATTTGCGTGCCCTTGTCATCCGAATCGGAGCTGCAGCCGAAGCCCGGCAACAGCAACATGCAAAACGCAACCAAGCCACAAGCCTTGAATGTCAGGCACGTCATTCTTTGATCTCCTCCGAATCCCAGGGTACGCCCGACCGTCTCACACGAGATGAGGCATTGCCAGAAAAACGGGAAGCGTTCGACGCGCTCGTTCGTCACTGGGCTTGCCGATGAATCAACGCAATTTACCGAGCGAGAGATGACGCACGCGACGTCAGATCGTCAGATCGCACGGCACGGAGATCAAAACGTCGAGCAGCTGGCATTGACACTCGTGCATCCAATTCGAAGCGCTGAGGCAATCTTGCAAGTTGCACGAGAGCCCGCCGCCTTGACCGACGTCCGAGCAGGGTGCTACCAATTGCAAGCGGCGAAGGTGGGGGAGCGGAACGCCGAGCTCGTGCGCGCGGCGTCCGTCGAGCGCTCACGCGCTTGGCTCGCGTTGTGGGGCGACGAAACTGGGGCAATTCAGCTCGAATATACGATTTTGCTTGGCCTCGTAGGGCTCAGCTCCGCAGCAGCCCTGGTGTTGCTCGGGGTCGCCCTCGTCGACAGTTTTGGCTTCGTGAGGGGAATGTTGCTGACGCCCTTTCCGTAAGGTCTCACTCATCCAAGGTCAGCAAGAAGCACTGAAAGGGAAACTCGTTATGTCGTTCATGAATCATTGTCGGGCATTCGTTCGGGATCGACGCGGCGCCAACATGGTCGAGTACATCATCCTCGTCGGCATCGTGGCGCTCTTCGCCATCGGCGCGTTCAAGATGTTCGGCGGCAAGGTCGTCGACCGCGTGAAGACTCAGTCTTCCACTGTCGGCAACATCAACGGCGCCGAAGGTCAGTGATCTACTTCGTGCTCGCCGCCACCCTGGCAGCGGGCATGGCAGCGTGGACGGACTGGCGAACGGGGCTCATTCCGAACTGGCTCTCGCTCGGAGCCATCTCACTGGGAATCTTGGGACACTTCGGATCCGGATTCCTGGCGGGGGGGCTTCGAACGGGGGCGGTCGAGGCTGGGCTTGCGCTCGCCGGCTTGCTGCTATGCGCTCTCGCTCCCGGTTTCATGTACTGGAAGGGCGGTATGGGCGGCGGAGATCTGAAGCTTTTCGCGGCAATTGGCGCGCTCTGCCAGCCAATGCTGGGAATCGAAGCGCAGATGTACGGCTTCGTCGTCGCCGCAATCGTCGTGCCCGCGCGCATGGCCTTTCGGGGTGAGCTGCTGCGCGTGCTCGGTAACTCGTTGGCGCTCGCGTTGAATCCGCTGCGCCCGGCCGCCCGTCGGCGCGAGGTACCACCCGAGGTGATGACTTGGTTTCGGTTGGGCCCGGCGATTTTCGCAGGAATGTTGTTGGTAGTTTTGGCCCACAGCTACGAGCTGTTGGCGAGTTGAGATAACAGCCATGAAGGGTCGGCCGGTTTTCATAGGTTTGCTCACCGCAAGCTTGGGCGTGGCTCTGCTCGCCCTGTACATGCGAAAGTTCGAGATCGACGCCACCGGCGGCGCCAAGGTGGAGCTGCTCGTCGCCGTTTCGCCGATCGTGCGCGGCAAGCCGGTGACGGAGGCGATGCTGGGCACCAAACAGGTGCCCCAAGCCTACGTCGATCAGCGCGCCATCCGCGCCAATGAGCGGGACAAGGTGCTCAACCTGCGACCGGTTTCGAACATTCCGGTGTTGCAAACCTTGGTCTGGACCGATTTCGTTGCAACCAGCGACGAGCAACGCGACCTGAGCTCTTTGGTGCAGCCCGGCAGCCGCGCCACGCCGATCCGAGTGGAGCTGGACGACGTGCTGCAGCTGATTCGCCCTGGCGATTTCGTGGACATCATCGGTGTTTTTGGCGATGGCTCGGCGTCCAGCGTGCTCTTGCAGCGGGTGTTGGTGTTGGCCACTGGCTTGGACACGACCACGAACACCAGCGCGGGCGGCGGCACCCGCACCCGTATCGAGGCATTGACCGTCAGCGTGAGCCTCGAAGAGTCGCAGCTGCTGGCGCTGGCTCAAACTGCCGGAAAGCTCTCGGTCATCGTGAGAAATCCCGATGATCAACGGGTTGCCGACTCGCCGCCGGACGTCAGCCGTGCCGCCCTCGTCGACGCTTCCGTACGTCAAAAAATTCCAAGCGCGCGGCGCGGCCCGGTGCGGCTGGAAGCGGAGCCGATGCGATGAAGAGGCTGTTCTCCTTGTGCGTGGCCGCGGCTTGCTGCGCCTGGCCCCTGGCCGTTTCCGCGCAGCGCGCCGCGCCGGCGTCGTCGGCCATGCCCGAGGACATCAACCTCGGCATCGGCGAGACGCGCACCATCTCTGCTCGCGACGTCAAGAATTATTCAGAGGGCGTCACCGGCATCATCGACGTCAAGCTGACGACCGACGGCAGTCAGTTCGTGATCAATGGGCGGCGTCCGGGCTCGACCACCCTACTGCTGATCAAAAACGATGGCGGTCAGGTCACGCTCAACGTGAACGTCTTCTCGCGCTCACCGACGGCGGTAGAAAAAGAGCTGCACGATCTGCTGTCCGGCATCGCTGGCGTCGAAGTAAGGCGCGTCGGCGCACACATCGTCATCGACGGCAGCGTGGCCACCGACGCCGAGCTGAATCGAGTCAAGCAAGTGGCCGGGCTGTACCCGGATCAGGTCGAGTCGCTCGTGCAACGGGCCGGCGCGGGAGCCGCGACGACCGTGACCGGCGCCCCCAAGCAATTCCTGATCCGCATCGATTTCTACTTCGTCCAATACGACAAGAACGCCAGCTACGGCGTGGGTATTGGCTATCCGGACTCCATCGGCGGTACCGCTCTGCAGAGCGAGCTCAGCTTCGATTTCTTGGCTGGCTCGACCACGGCCGCGACCGCGACCCTCGCCAATCAGCCTTTGCCGCGGCTCGATCTGGCTTCGCGTCACGGCTGGGCAAAGGTGTTGAAGCAAGCCACCGTGATCACCAACAACGACGCCGAGGCGGAGTTTTCGAGCGGGGGCGAACAAAATTTTCCGGTCAACACCGGGCTGACCATCGGCGTACAAAAGATTCCGTTCGGCACTCAGCTCAAGGTCATGCCCCACTATGAGCCGGGTAAACGCACGCTGAGCATCAAGCTCGACGCCGACGTGAGTGACTTGACGGCCTCCATCGGCGGCACGTCGTTGCCGGGCCGCTCGACGTCTACCTTGAGCACGAGCGTGAATCTGCAGCTCGGCCAATCCTTGATTTTGTCGGGAATTCGCTCCGAATCGCTGACTCACTCGGTGAGCGGACTACCGTTGCTGAGCGACATTCCCATCCTGGGCGTGCTGTTCGGCTCGCATTCGCAAGCAGATTTGCAGACCGAGGGCGCCATCTTCGTGGTTCCCAGCATCGTGGAGACGATCCCGGCCGCCTCCGCGGAGCTGGTCGACATCGCGATGAAGAAGTTCCGCAACTTCGACGGGGACGTGGTCCACGTCAACGCCTACGACAAGAGTCCCGGCGGCGGAGTGGGGATCCCCAAGTAGGGCTTGCCCTAGCGGAGCGCGCCGATGGAACTACAGGTGCTGATCACCAGCGAAGGGCACGTCGAGCGGCGGCAGGTTTCCGCACCCGGGGGAGTGCTGACCATCGGTCGCGCCAGTGAATGCTCGGTGGCGCTGCACGGCCATCGCGTTTCGCGTCACCACGTGACCATCGATTTGAACGGCACCACGATGCGGGTGCGTGATTCGTCGCGCAACGGCACCCTCGCCGGCGCGCTGTTCGTCAGCAACGGCAGCGCCGACGTGCCGCTGGGCGTGCCGCTCGTGGTCGGCGAGTTCACGATCTCGCTGCGCCGCCCCGGTGATGGCTCGATTCCGATGTCGTTGTCGCGCGCGGGCATGTTGAACCCCGCCCCGGCCAACGGCGCGGGTCCGTCGCAGCCACCCGCCGGCGCCAGCGCCCCGCCCACGCCGCCGGATGCCATACCGGCGGTGGCCGCCCAAGGCCAGAGCGATCTCAACCAGCTGCGCGCGCAAGAAATGCTGGAAGAGTCACGGCGGCGCGACGCAGTCGCGTTGCGGCGGGAGATTCATCGGCTGTTGCTCGAGCACTTGGACTTGGCGACGGTCGAGCCTTCGCAACTGGACGACCCTTCGCTGCGGCCCAAGGTGTTGAACGCCCTGCGCCGCATCGTCACCTCGATGGACGCGCGGATCCCCGCCGAGATGAACCGCGACGTGCTGGTCGGCGAGCTCGTCGACGAAGCGCTCGGGCTCGGGCCGCTGGAGAATTTCCTGACCGATCCTACCGTGAGTGAAATCATGGTCGTGGATCCGGACACGATCTACATCGAGCAGCGCGGCAAGCTGCGGCTGGCCGACGCGCGCTTCACCGACGACGAACGGGTGCGCGCCGTGATCGAGCGTATCGTGACCCCGCTCGGTCGGCGCATCGACGAGTCCTCGCCCATCGTGGACGCCCGGCTTCGTGACGGCTCGCGCGTCAACGCCGTGATTCGACCGCTCGCCCTGCGGGGCTCGGCCATCACCATTCGCAAGTTCTCTCGTACGCCGCTGAAGATGGAGAATCTGGTCGATTTCGGCGCGTTGACCGCCAGCATGGCGCGCTTTTTGACTCGTGCCGTGACGGCCAAGAAGAACGTCGTGATCGCGGGCGGTACGGGCAGCGGGAAGACGACTCTGCTCAACATCTTGTCGGCGGCCATTCCGGCGGACGAGCGCATCGTGACCATCGAAGATGCCGCCGAGCTTCAGCTGGGGCAACCGCACGTGGTCTCGCTCGAGACGCGGCCGGCCAACATGGAAGGCAAAGGCGAGTATTCGATTCGAGATTTGGTGAAAAACGCGCTGCGCATGCGCCCCGATCGCATCGTGGTCGGCGAGTGCCGTGGCGGCGAGGCGCTCGACATGTTGCAGGCCATGAACACCGGCCACGACGGCTCTCTCACGACGACCCACGCCAACTCACCACGCGAAGCCATCGCCCGGCTCGAGACGCTGGTGTTGATGGCCGGCCTCGAGTTGCCGATCCGGGCTATCCGCGAGCAAATCGCGGGTAGCGTGCACCTGCTCGTTCAGCAGTCTCGGCTGTCGGATGGCAGCCGCAAGGTGACGGCCATCACCGAGGTCATCGGCGTCGGCGACGACGGAGAGGTCGAGATCGTACCGATCTTCAACTTCGTCCGCACCGGCACGAGCAAAGACGGCAAGGTGGTGGGCGAGCATCGGGCGACCGGCTTTTTGCCCTCGTTCTTGAACGACTTCTTGGTCATGGGCCTGATCCCACCGGGCGAGGCGTTCCTATGAGCACGCTGAAGTTGCTGCCGCAGATGGCGCTCGCCAAGTACTTGGCGTTCGGGCTGGTAGGCTTCGGCTTGTTGCTCGTGGCCTACATGACGCTCAGCGGCGACACGCTGTTCACGCGCTACTACCGCCGCTATCTCGGTTACATCGAACGAAACCTGCGGCTGATGTTCATGCCTGGCTCGGCCGAAAAGATCGTGCTCGGCCAGATGGCGGCCGGCGCCGTGCTGACGGCCTTGGGGTTGTTGGTCGATCTGCCGCTTTGGTATTTGTTCGTGTTGCTGGTGGCGGCGCTGCCAGCCCTGTACCTGAGCCAAAAGCGCAGCGAATACGTGCGAGCACTCGAGAACCAGGTCGATTCGATGATGCTGGGCTTGGCCAACTCGCTGAAGAGCGTGCCGAGCCCGGCCGCGGCGCTCGCGGCGCTGGCCCCCGTTTGTCCGGCCCCCACCAAGTACGAAGTCGATCGCATCCTGAAAGAGATGCGCGTCGGCAGCACGCTGGAGCAAGCGATCTTGAACATGTCGGCGCGGCTGAAGAGCCCGGCCATGGATTCGGCGCTGTCGGCCTTGCTCATCGGCTTGCAAGTCGGCGGCAATCTGCCCAGCGTGCTCGAAAACACCGCCGCTACCATTCGCGAGATGGGGCGCCTGGAGGGCGTGGTCAAGACGAAGACCTCGGAGGGGCGCGCGCAGCTCTGGGTGTTGGCGATATTTCCTTTCGCCATTTGCGCCGCTTTCAACTTCGTCCAGCCGGGCTATTTCGATCCGCTGCAACAGACTTTCGTCGGGTACTTGGTGACGAGCGTGGCGATTGCGTTTTGGCTCGCGGCGCTGTTCGTGGCGCGCAAAGTGCTGAAGGTGGACATCTGATGTTGGCAGGCATCCCTCCCCGCGTGCTGCTGTTCAAGGTCGGTGCGGCCGTGGCCGTCTTCGCCGCTCTGTTGCTGCTGGCGTACGCGGCGGCGGCGGCGCCCACCGGGCACGCCAAGCGCCTCGGCTTGCGCGGCCTCAAGCGCAAGCGAGCGCTGGAGACCGTGCCGACCTGGGCTCAGCTGGAACCGGTCGTGCGCTGGTTGGGCGCGCGCTTCGCCGGCCTGACCTCCGAGGAGTGGCGGGCCAAGCTCGATCGGCAGATCGCTCAAGGCGGCGACTTCATGGGTCTCTTGCCGGAAGAGACGATCGGGCTTTCGATCGTGTCGGGCGTGGGCGGATTGGTGGGGGGCATGCTCTTCGGCTGGGTCAGCGGCATGGGTAACATCCTGACCATCGGCGGCATGGCGCTCGGCGCTTCGATGCCGTTCTTGCGCATCTCTTCGGCGGGCACGGACCGCGTGCGCAACGTCGGCAAACGCCTGCCCTACGCCATCGATCTTTTGGCGCTGGCCATGGGCGCGGGCTTGGACTTTCCGGGCGCGGTGCGGCAGGTGGTCGAAAAATCCTCCAACTCGGAGGACGCCGTGATCGAAGAATTTACGCTGCTATTGCAGTCGCTGCAGCTCGGGCGCACCCGCCGCCAAGCGCTCGAAGATCTGGCCGCGCGCGTGCCGGCCAACTCGGTGATCGAATTCGTAGGCTCGGTGGTGCAAGCCGAGCTGCGCGGCAACCCGATCGTCGACACGTTGAAGATTCAGGCCGAGGTTTCGCGGCGTCGGCGCAGCGTGGCCGCCGAAGAAGCGGCCTCGAAAGCAGGAGTGAAGATGGTCGTGCCACTCGTCTTGGTGTTCGCGGCGATCCTGATCTTGATCGTCGCGCCCATGGCCATGCAGCTGAAGGACTCGCTGTAATGGGTCTGCTCAAGTTCGACATTCGCTATCCCAATGGCCACCGCGACCTGACCGTGGTGGAGGGTGAGCGCGCCCTGATCGGCAGCGCTTCCCACTGCGAGGTGCGCTTGCCGGTGGACCAGGCGGCCTACGAGCACCTGGTGATCGAGGTGAGCGCGGGGACGGTGCGGGCCGAAGCGCGCGCCAGTCAGCCGCCAGCGACCATCAACGGCATGCCGCTGACCACGAGCGCGGTCACGCCGGACGCCATGCTGGGCGCCGGCAACGTGCGCATCTTCGTGCACTACGAGGACGATTCGCGCACCGGAGACGCGCAGATCAACAAAGACAAGAGCGAGTCGAGCCCGCTCGTGCGCTTTTTGGCGCTGATCATGATTCCGCTGGCCGGCTACATGTTGCTGGCTGACTCCGACGAGGACTTCGGCGACGTGCCGGCGCAAGAGCCCCAACTGTTTTCGAGCCAGACCGCGGTCTGCAACCAGACCGACCCCACCCAAGCTCTGGTCTCGGCGCGAGACAAACAAGACCAAGCCATCGGCAAGCGCGAACGGATGCCGTTCGCGGCCAAAGACGGCATCGCGGCCGTCAGCCTGTTCGATACCGCCGCAGCTTGTTTTCAGCTCGGCGGGAACCTATCGGAGGCGGAGCGGGCGAAGGAGTCTGCCCAGCAGCTGCGCGAAGCGCTGACGCGCGATTTTCGCACTCGTCGCCTGCGCCTGACGCGCATGCTCGCGGTCGAAGACTTCGAGCTGGCGGCGCACGACGTACAAGCGCTGCAAGCGCTCACCCAGGGCAAATCCGGCCCATTCGTCAACTGGTTGGCGGGGGTGAAACGACAGCTGGCCGCCAAGATCTCGACGGAGCCGCAATGACGATACGACGCTTGCTCACCCTCTCGTTGCTGCTCGCTCTGCCCTCCGCGTGCGGCGAAAGCCAGGCCTTGCGCGATCGCGCGGCGATCAAGCGCGAGGTCACGCCTCGCGAGCTGCTACGCAAGGGCGACGCTTCGGCCGCCCTGGGTGACATGACGCGCGCGGAGCAATACTACGTGATGGCGCAGCGAGCCGGCGCCGACGAGCACCAGATCGTGCAGCGGCTACTGGTGGCGTGCGTCGCCGACCAGCGCTATCCGGTGGCGCTCGAGTACGCCGAGCGACACCTGCGGCTCCACCCCGAGGACGTCGAGGTGCGCTTCGCGACCGCGTCGCTGCGAGCCGCGCTCGGAGATTTGACGGTGGCGCGCGACATGATGCTGGAGGTGCTCCGTGAGCAGCCGGGCTGGGCGGAAGCCCATTACGCTCTGGGCAGCGTGCTCCGCCAAATGGGCGAGCAGCAGGCGCTGGCGGACGAGCACGACGTGGAATATCTGCGGCTCAGCCCACAAGGCGCTTACGCCGAAGCGGCTCGGGATCGCCTGCGTCGGAATCCGCAATGATCCCCAAAGAAGTTTACGACCAAACCATTCTGCAGTTCTTCGAGCCCATTCGGCCGTTTCTGGACGATCCCTCGGTGAGCGAGGTGATGATCAACGGGCCCGACCAGATCTACATCGAGCGCAAGGGACGCCTGGAGCTGACCTCGGCCCGCTTCGCGACGCGCGAGGCGTTGATGTCGGCGCTGCGCAACCTGTCTCAGTACGTGGGCAAGCCCGTCACGGAAGAGCGACCGATTTTGGAGGGGCGGTTGCCCGACGGCTCGCGCGTCGAAGCGCTGATCCCGCCGGTGGCGCCCGAAGGTCCCCACGTCGCTATCCGACGCTTCTTCAAGGAGACGCTGACCGTCGAGCGCTTGGTCGAGTTCGGGTCGATGCCGGGTATTGCCGCCGCTGCGCTGCAAGCTTTCGTGATCGCCAAGCTCAACATCATGATCGCGGGCGGCACCGGCAGCGGCAAGACGTCGATGCTGAACGCGCTGTCCAGCTTCATCCCGGACGGCGAACGCGTGGTCGTGATCGAGGACTCGCGCGAGATTCAATTTCAAAAGCCGCACGTCGTGCAGCTGGAGGCTCGGCCGTCCGACACCAAGGGCAAGGGCCAAGTCAGCATTCGCGATCTCTTTCGGGCCACCCTGCGCATGCGGCCGGACCGGGTGATCGTGGGCGAAATTCGCGGCGCCGAAGCGATGGACATCGTCCAAGCCATGACCTCCGGCCACGGCGGCTGCATGGGCACCCTGCACGCCAGCTACCCCAAAGACACGCTCACCCGTCTCGAGACGATGGTGATGATGAGCGACATCGACATGCCGCTCACGGCCATGCGCAATCAGATCGGCTCCGGCATGCAGCTCATCGTCCAGGTCTCACGGCTGCAAGACGGCAGCCGCAAGGTGACTCACATCACCGAGGTGACCGGCTTCGATCTGCAGTCGCAAGCGTACGGCTTGCGTGACATCTTCGTCCGTCGCTACAGCGGCACCGACCACCGTGGCAACATCGTGAGCGAGCTCGTGCCGACCGGCCTACTGCCGCTTTGCGTGCACCAGCTCGAAGAGCACGGCGTCAGTCTTCCCGATCCGGTGCTGCAGCTCGCGCGGCAAACGGATCAACGTGGCAACAGCGCAGGAGAGCAGCCATGAGCGGCACCGGACCGATGAACGAGCTGGCGATACGAACCGCCGTCAACCTGACGGTGGGCTTGAGCAAAGTCCCTCGCATGACCTTCGAGTGGGGCAAGCGCGCCAACCCGGTTTCGGTCGGCCTGCGCGGGCAATGGGCGGTGTTGGCTGACCGCCTGCAGGACATCCATCTCTACCTCGGCTTCGACGGCCGGCAGCTGCTGGTGGCTCCGGGCGGCCCGGGTGCGGTGGTGCTCGTCAACGGCCAACCGCTCACCGGGCACGCTTGGATCCCGGTGAGCGTGCCGGCTCACATTCAAATGGGAGACGCCCTGCTGCGCGTCGAAAACGAGGCCGCTCTCCCGGGCGGCGCCGAAAATCCCGTCAACTCCAGCGCCGACACCTGGTTCGACGGGGGAGTGCTCCGTGAACGGGGTCGAGCGCTCGCACAGCCCGCCGCGGTCGCGCCCACCGTGGCTGTGCCGATGGTGCTCGGCGTCGGTGGTCCCCGCGCGGTGCCGCTCGGGGCGACCCTGCAATCCGCAGCAGTACCGGAACCGGTTCAGGCGGCGCCGGCGGCAAACGGCAGGCCTCGCTCGCAACCCGAGCTGCCGCAAGCCGTGAATAGCTTGCCCAGCAGCCCACCGGCCACTTCAGTCACCCAGCCGCCCGCGCCGGCCAAGAAGGGCGCCTGGGCGGAGGCGAGCGGCCCCAAGAAGGCGATCTTGGTGCTCATGCCATTCGCCCTGGCCACGATGATGTGGGTGCTTTTGGACGATGGCGATCCGCAGCTGGCGTCCTCCACCTCCGCGGCCGCCGCCAACTCCGCCGGCGCGACGCCCGTCCGCGCGGCACCAGACCCCGTCCCGTCCCAAGCGCCTCTGCGGCAACGGTTCTCGCTGGCAAAGACTCCGGCAAGCCCCGACAGCGCGGCGGTGCCCGCCCCATCGGCGTCGGCCGCGCCAAGCTCCGCGGCGCCGTCGGCCGTTGCACCGCCGTCGCTTCCATCGTCGGCGTCGCCGGCGCCTAGCTCCGCCGCACTGGCAGCGCCGGCCCCGGCCGCGTCGCCAGTCGCCGCGCCGCCATCGGGAGCCTCAGCGCGCGCCGCTTTGAGCGCCGCGTTGCTCGGCAACCTGGACCAAGCGGCCGAGCTTTACACCAAGCTCGCCGCCGCCGAACCCGGCAACCAAGCCTTCAGCCTGGCCGCGCGCCTCACCGCCGCCCACGCCGTCCGTCGCCCCTAGGCCCTGCTTCGCCCGCCTTCGGGCGCGGCCCGGTTGAGATTCCGGCCCCGCCTTCTCGGCGTAACAAACTGGGCGGCGCCAGCTTTTTTCGGCGCGCCGACGCCCCCAGGAGCCCCCGACCGAGGCTTTCCTGACAGCCTGCTGTCAGGAGCTGACGTTTCCTGGTCTTGCGCCAGCGTCTGGACCGACTAACGCTTCCAAGTCCCCATGAGCAGGCCTTTCAAGCTCCGTAGCGAGTTCACTCCAAAAGGTGATCAACCGGCGGCTATCGAGAGCCTGATCAAGAGCTTCGAGGCGGGGGCGCAGTACCAGACCCTGCTGGGCATCACCGGCAGCGGCAAGACGTTCACCGTCGCCAACCTGATCCAGAAGCTGCAAAAGCCGACCTTGATCATGGCGCCGAACAAGACGCTGGCGGCGCAGCTGTACGCGGAGATGCGCGACCTGTTTCCGGAGAACGCGGTGGCGTTCTTCGTCAGCTACTACGACTACTACCAGCCCGAAGCCTACATTCCGACCAGCGACACCTTCATCGAGAAGGACGCGATCATCAACGACCAGATCGACCGCATGCGGCACGCGGCGACCCACTCGCTGCTCAGTCGCTCGGACGTCATCATCATCGCCAGCGTGAGCTGTATCTACGGCATCGGCTCGGCCGAAACGTATTCAGGCCTACTGATCAACATCGTCAAAGGCGAAGAAATTCGTCGCGACAACTTGTTGCGCCAGCTGGTCGACATTCAATACCAGCGAAACGACACCGATTTTCACCGCGGCACCTTCCGCGTGCGCGGCGACGTCGTCGAAATTTTCCCGGTATACGAGGAAGCGCTGGCCATCCGCGTCGAGTTCTTCGGCGACGAGGTCGACGGCATCCACGAGATCGATCCGTTGCGCGGCAAGGTGCTGGGCTCGCTCGACCGCTACTCCATCTTCCCCGGCTCGCACTACGTCACGCCTCGCCAGCAGCTCGATCGCGCCATCGGCGGCATTCGCGAAGAGCTGAAAGAGCGGCTGGAGTTTTACGACCGTGAAGGCCGCTTCCTGGAGAAGCAGCGCATTCAGCAGCGCACCATGTACGACCTCGAGATGCTGGAGCAAATGGGCTTCGTGCAGGGCATCGAGAACTACTCCCGGCACCTCTCGCAAAGGAAGCCGGGCGAGCCGCCGCCCACGCTCATCGACTACTTTCCGAAAGACTTTTTGCTGATCATGGACGAGTCGCACCAGACGGTGCCGCAGGTCGGCTCGATGTACAAAGGCGACCGCTCGCGCAAAGAGACGCTGGTCGAGTACGGCTTCCGCTTGCCCAGCGCGCTCGACAATCGCCCGCTCAAGTTCGACGAATTCGAGCAGTTCATGCGCCAGACCGTGTTCGTGTCGGCCACGCCCGGCGACTACGAGATCAGCAAGAGCGAAGGCGTGGTCGTCGAGCAGGTGATCCGCCCGACGGGCTTGTTGGATCCGGAGATTTTCGTGCGGCCGGTGGCGGGCCAAGTCGACGATTTGCTGGCCGAGATCCGCGTGCGCACCAAGGCCGACGAGCGCGTGCTGGTCACCACCTTGACCAAGCGCATGGCCGAGGAGCTGACCGACTACTACACCGAGCTCGGCGTGCGCGTGCGCTACCTGCACTCCGACATCGAGACGCTCGAGCGCATCGAAATCTTGCGTGATTTGCGGGCCGGCGAGTTCGACGTGCTGGTCGGCATCAACCTGCTACGCGAAGGCTTGGATCTGCCCGAGGTGAGCCTGGTGGCCATCTTGGACGCCGACAAAGAGGGCTTCTTGCGCAGCGCGCGCTCGCTGATTCAGACCATCGGCCGCGCCGCCCGCAACGCCCACGGTCAGGTGTACATGTACGCCGACCGCATCACCGACGCGATGAAGCTGGCGATCGGCGAGACCGAGCGGCGGCGTAAAATTCAGGCCGAGTACAACACCAAGCACGGCATCACCCCCGCCACCGTGGTGCGCGCCATCATGGAGATGAGCCCGTCCAGCGGCCAGACCGACTACTACGCGGTGCCCAAAGGCCACGGCGGCAAAGGCGGCGGCCCCGAGCGGAAACGCCCGGAGCGCGCGGGCGCGAGCAACAGCGACGCCGCGTCTTCGCCGCAAGAAGTGGCCGAGCGGCTGCTGGAGCTGCGCCAAGAAATGTTCGCGGCCGCCGAAAACCTGCAGTTCGAAACCGCCGCCCGCCTGCGCGACGAAATCCGCAAACTGCAGGCCATGAACGGCGGAGAATCGGTAGTGCCGCCCAACACCGCCCCCGCCTCCGAACGCCGCCCTGCGCGCAAACCCAAAGCCGGCGGCGGGCGCCGCTCCCGTTAGCTGCCGTCGCGGTGGGCAAGCTGTGCGGCTCGAGATTTTTCACAGGGAGGACGGGAGGCGAGAATTTATGGGTTTGGCGCCACGAGAGAACGCGCCGAGGCGACGACGCCGCCGCGGTGCGACGCTTCACGGCTCGAGACAAATCAAGGAACATTGCCTCCTAAGACTACGAGCTTGCCTCCCCCTACACGGAGCGCGCCCCAACGCTCTTGCCTCTGTCTCGTCCTCCGGTCCTCCGCTCCTCCGGTCCTGAGACGAAGCTCAGAGTCCCCTCCACCGATCCAAAAGTCAGTTCGGCTCCGAACTGACTTTTGGCCTCGGGAGACCCTTGGCCGTCGCGGGCAACCGTTTCCGGCGCCCCTTCGCTCGCGCCAGAATCACTTCGCATGCGAAGTCATCGCTGGTTCCATCGGCGACAGAACTTCAACCATCCGTATTCATTAGAGAATATTAGGCTCGCGATGAGCTGATGGTGATGACTTCGCATGCGAAGTCATTCGGAGACGCGGCGAGGGACGAAGGTGAAGCAGGAAAGCGTCGGCTTCTGCGCGACCGTGCGGGCCTGGACGCGCTTCGTTGAATCGCGTCGGCCTGCGTCGGCGCGGGCGAGCCGCCCCCCGCTCACGGCAAGAGCTCGATCGTGCGAGGGTGCAGGCCGATCCAAAGCTCGACTACGAGGGTGGCCTGGAGCTGCTACAGAAGTTTCTGCGATTCGGGCTGCGGATTGGCAGCCCAAGAGGTGTCGAAGCATAGTGGGCTGCGTCTTCGCAGCCACTCCGGGATGACGCGCGCGGAGCCGCTACTTGACGATGCTGGGTGGGCTGCGTCTTCGCAGCCGCGCCGGGATGCTGCGCTCGGGGCCGCTACTTGACGATGATTTGGGATTCACAGGTGAACAGCACTTGAACGGCGGCGCCGACGGTGGCCTTCACGGCGTCGCAGGCTTCGGTGCATAGGTAGACGCGCGAGTTTTCGATGTAGAAGGCGTCGGCTTGGCAATCGGCCGAGGTTTTGGCCTGTTTGAGCTGTGCGGGCGTTCCCTGCGCGGTGCCGTAGGAGACGGCGATTTTGTCGAGCTCCAGCGTTTGCATGGGCGGCGCTTCGGGCAACGGGAAGTCACAGGCGACTTGCGCCTTGGTGACCACGTCTTCGGCGATGCGATGGAAGACGACGTCGTAGGCGCCGAATTGGCAGAGCGGGAACCGCAAGCCGCCGGTGCGCCGGCTCATTTCTTGGTAGACGGCGCCCGCCGACGAGATTTTGTCGGCGTTGCCAGTGCACTTGCCCGGCTGGATGGCTTCGGTCGGCTGGTAGGCGTCGCTGGGCGTCGGCTTTTCGGCGAGGCCGATGATGCTGTGCCACACGATGTTCGGTTTGGTGGCGTCGCTGCCGAACTGTGCGGGGTCCAGCTTGACCAGCGCCGCGAAGAACGAGTCCACCGTGTAGGGTTGAGCGTCGTCGGGCCCACCCTCGTCGTCGTCGGTCAGCTCTAAAAAGACCTTCTTGGCGCCGACGCGCAGCCACTCGTGATAGCCGACTTTGGTGAGGCCGCTGCGGGTGTCGGCGCGGTTGTAGAACAGCAGGATGTTTTCGAGCGAGTCGTGGCTCTCGATCTTCTCGTTGTAGTGAAAGAAGCGCGCACTGTTGACGGGCGCCGGTGCCGGGCAGGTAGCCAAGCCGGAGAGCGGGCTCGAAACGCAGATGGAGGTGCTGGATTCGCCCGCGTCGCCGCGGACGTCTTTGCGGTGACGCGAAAGCAGAATGACGCGGTAGTCGACGTCGCTGGTCGCCAAGATGGAGGCGAAGTTGACGTTGATGTTGTCTTCGACCGCTTGCAGCTCTTGCGCCATGCTGCCGGAGTTGTCGAGGACCAGGATGATGTCGACGGGCTCTTTGGTGAGGGTGGCCTCGGCTTGCGCGACCGCGCACTGCCCGCCCGATGACACGCCCGTCGAGGTGCCGGCGGCGGTGGTGTCGATGCCGCCGAGATCCGGCCCCTGATTGGTGCCGCCGTGGGCGGTGCCGACGGACGCACCGCTGCCGCCGCTGCTGCTGGGAGCTGGCTCCTCATCGCCGGAACCGGGAGCTTTGCCAGCCGCACTGCAAGCCTGAAGGCTCAGCGTGAAGCAGACCGCCAACCACGCCTGAACGCCGCCTCGGAAGACACGCATAGCAAACCTCGCGGCGCTTAATGCGGGCCAGGCGTGGTTCGATCATGGCGTGCCGCCGATGATCGCCGGGGACCACCGTTCCCGAGGGGTTAGCGGCAGACCGCGTTGATGTCGGCGACCAAAGGCGCTTCGCCGCGGGCGATGTCGTCGAACTGCACGCGACGTTTACGTGCGGCTTCGGCGTCGCCCTTGGCAACGGCTTCCGCCACGTCGCGCAGTGCGGCCGAGGCTTCGCGCGAGAGCTTTTGGTAGCGGGTGGCGCGCGGAACCAAGTCGGCCGAAGTGAGGTGCAAGCCGTCGATGCGGTGCGCCAAGTCGTCGTAGCGCTCGGCCAAGGCCAGGGACTCCACCGAAGCCGCCGCCGGCGACGTGGGCGAGGCGGCCGCCGAAGCGGCGGCTTTCGGGGCCTGACCCTTCCAGGTGCGGATGGCTTCGACGAACGCGCCGCACTCGCGCGCGGTTTGAAACTTGGAACAGCCGAGCAGCGCTAACGCCAACGGCAACGCCAATGCCCAGCGCGCCGCCGGTTTCAGACCGGGCCTCCGCGCCGAGTCAGCTCGTCCACCACCGCGCGTACGTCTTGGGCGCGTGAACGCGGCATGATCAAGACGGCGTCGTCGGTTTCGACGACGCACAGATCGCTCACGCCCAGCAGCGCCACCGTGCGGATGGTCTTGTTCTTGACGCGCAAGTCTTCGATCAAGTTGCGGTGGGCGTCGACGAACACGGCGTCGCTGGGACCGACGTTGTCGGCGTGGTCGCGCTTGCCCAGCTCCCACACCGTGTGCCAGCTGCCGAGATCACTCCAGCCGAAGGAGCCGGGCACCACCGCCAGCGACTTCACCTTCTCCATGATGCCGTGGTCGATGCTGATGCTGGGCATGTCTCCGAAGACGCGGCGCGTGGCTTCGCGCTCGGCCTCGGGGCCCTGCTTGGCGGCTTCGCCAATCACTTGCAGGCAGGCGTGTACGGCCGGCAGGTGCTCTTCCACCGCGCGCAGCATGTCGACGGCGCGAAAGAAGAACATGCCGCTGTTCCAAAAGTATTTGCCGCTAGCCACGTAGCCCTCGGCGGTGGCCAGATCGGGCTTTTCCACGAAGCGGTTCACCGCCAAAACACCGGGCGAGAGCTCGCGCTCGGCCTCGATGTAGCCGTAGCCGGTTTCGGCGCGGGTGGGCTTGATGCCGACGGTGGTGATGGTGCCCTGCGCCGCGTTCTCGAGCGCGCGGCTCAGAATCCGGCGAAACTCGGGCTCGTCCTCGATGTGGTGGTCGCTGGGCAGAACCATGACGACCGCTTCGGGGTCGCGTCGGGCGATGATGTGAGCGCCCCAGGCAATGCACGGCGCCGTGTTCCGGGCCACCGGCTCGGCGATGAAGCTGGACGGGCCGAGCTGGGGCAACGCTTCGCGCGTCACGTCGACCAGCTTTTCGCCGGTGGCGACGATCATTTGCTCGGGAGGGCAGAGGCTTTCGACGCGCCGCAAGGTGTGGCCGATCAACGGCAAGCTCGGATCCGGACCCATGCCCAACACTTGCTTGGGGCGATCTTTGCGCGAAGCGGGCCAGAAACGGGTGCCGCTGCCACCCGCCAGCACCAGGGTGAAGACGTGATTCATGATATTTTCGGCGAGCATAACGTGCAGCACAAGGCGCGCAACTGGGCGCTCGCTCGACCGAAGAGCATAGGTGGAAAACCATCGCCACCAGCCCGCCTCGCCCGCAAAAAACGCCGCTATGCGAAGCGCGGCCAGCGGCCCGACTGGACTGGCGCGAGGCCCAGCGTGGGGCGCGGCAAAAGCGGCGCGGTGCGCGGCGGGCGCGCTCTTGGGCGCGAGCCTGCTGTTCTCCTGCCGCGAGCGCGTGCAGCTGCCAGCCGACGAGCCTGAGCCGACCCGCAGCGGCACGAGCGCCGGAGGACGCGCCGGCTCTACGCTCTCCAAACCAGAGGGAGGGCAGGTCGACACGACCGCCGCCGGTTCCCCCACCGCCGCTGGCGCGAACGCTGCCGGCGAAACCGGGCAACTCAGCGCAAGCCCGCGCCCTCCCCTCGTCACCTGCCAGGAAAATCCGGCTCCGCAAGCGTGCACGGCCCGCGGCGATTCTCGCAAGGGTGTGCGCATCAAAGGCACGTTGCTGGAGCCGCTCGTCACCCGCGAGCGCGGCGTGTTGGCGCTCGACGCGAATGGCAACATCAGCTGCGCAGCGTGCGACTGCGGTGACGACGGCGGGGCGTTGGTCATCGATTGTCCAGACGTGGTGGCGTCGCCAGGCTTCGTGAACCTGCACGATCACTTGGGCTACGCCGGCACCGCGCCCATTCCGCACCCCGGTGAGCTCTACCAGCACCGCAACGACTGGCGCCTGGGCGAGCACGGCCACACCGCGCTCGAGTTTACGGGCGGCGCTACGACGGCGCAGATCTTGGCGCAGGAGCTGCGCATGGTGATGAGCGGCGCAACGTCGATTGTCGGAGCCGGCGGCCGCCGCGGCTTCTTGCGCAATCTCGAAGCGGCCGGGCAAAGCCAGGGAATTTTACCGGGTGAAATCATCGCGCAAACGTTTCCGCTCGACGATGCCGGCGGCACCGTGGACGGCGCCGCCCGCAGCTTCGGCAAAGCGCCGGATACCGCCGCGATCGCCTCGGCCCCGCAGGCGTACGTGGCGCACGTCGGAGAGGGTACGGACCAGCGCGCCCAAGACGAGCTGGAGTGCGCTCTCGGCCGCCTGAATTTACTGGGCGAAAACAGCGCGGTGGTGCACGCCATGGCGCTGTCGCGCGCAGCTGCGCAGCGCTTGGCCGAGCGGGGCGCCAGCGTGGTGTGGTCTCCCCGTTCCAATTTGGATCTGTATGGCAGCACGGCCCCCGTCGCGCTGCTGTCGAGCTTGGGCGTGCGGGTGGCGCTCGGCACGGACTGGTTGGCCAGCGGCTCGATGAACCTGCAGCGCGAGCTGGCTTGCGCGCGGGACTACGACGCGGCGGTGCTGGGCGGCTACTTCGACGCCTACCAGCGCTGGCGCATGGTCACCGAGAACGCAGCCTGGGCGCTCGGGCTCGAACAACGCTTCGCCGCGTTGCGCCCCGGGTTGGTCGGCGACGTGGTGCTGTTTCGGGCGCAAAGCGAAGACGCCTACGCGAGCGCGGTGGAAGCCGGTGCCGCCGACGTGAAGCTGGTGCTCCGCCAAGGCACGCCGCTGTACGGCGATGCGGAGCTCGTAGACGCCTTTCGCGACGGCGAAGCGTGCGAAACCATGGACGTGTGCGGTGCGCCACAGCGCGTTTGCACCCTCGAAACGGGCCTGAGTTTGGCCGAAATCCGCTCGAAAGGCGAAGCCGTTTATCCGCTATTCAGCTGTGAAACCCCGCCAAACGAGCCGCATTGCCAGGCGCTGGTGACGCGCGAATGCCCGGCCGGCGAAACCGACTGCGAGCCGCCTCCCCCGTTGCCCGGATTCGACTCCGCCGACGCCGACCAGGACGGCATCACCGACCTGCGAGACGATTGTCCGCGCGCGCCAGACCCTGCTCAAACTGACAGCGACCAAGACGGACGCGGAGATGCGTGCGATGCCTGTCCGGTAGCCAACCCGGGCCTGACGCCCTGCCCGCGCCGCATCAGCGAGCTGCGCGCCCCGCCGACATCGCTGCCGCCGAAGACGAGCGTGCTCGTGACGAACGCGGTCGTCACCGCGCTGCGCACGGAAGCCTCCAAGGGCTACTACTTGGAAGACGGCGACCACCAGCCATACTCGGGCGTCTTCGTCTACACCGGCAGCAGCGCGCCGACGGTGGCCCTGGGAGACATCGTCGACCTGCAAGCTTACTTCGACACCTTTCAAGGCACCGACGAGCTCGTCGGCAGTGAGGTGCTGACGCGCGTTGCCGCCGCCGAAGCCTATGCGCCGCTGCAGATTTCGCTGACCGACGCCGCCGACGGCTCGACCGAAGCGGCCGGATTGACGTCGCTGCTCATCGAAATCAGCGGCGCCCAAGTGGCGACCACCAACCCCGATTCCCCGAAGGATTACGGCGAAACCGAGCTCCAGGGCGGCCTCCGCCTCGACGATTGGCTCTGCCCCGAGCTCGACAACCTCTACCCCGTCGGCACGACCTTCACCCGCATTCGAGGCATCGCCGGCTTCTCGTTCGGTCACTACAAGCTGTATCCACGGAGCTTGGGTGACGTCGAGACGCCATGAGAGCGCGGCCCCGCAGGCCCGAGCGGCTAGGTTGCGATCTCGGCGACGTCGTCGCCTCCGCGGAGGGGGCAGCGCGTGCAGGCACCGTAGTCGCAGAGCCGGCAGGCTCGTAGCGCGCTCGCCGGCGTGTTGATCTCGAAGGCATACAGCTTGCTGATGAGGGTACCGAGTTGCTCCTGTTCGGCTGGCGACAGAGAGCGCAGAGATCGCAGCAGCACCTCCGCGCGGCGCTCCAGCACTCGCGCGGCGAGCGCCCGGCCCTTCCGCGTGAGCGCCACCTCGATAGCTCGAGCGTCTTGCGCGGCCGTCGTGCGTCGGGCCAAACCCAGCTCCGCCAGGCGATCGACCAGTCGCACGCAGCCCGAATGGCTCAGCCCCACCGGAACCCGGAGCTTCTCGATGGATTCATTCGGGTATTTGGATAAGTGCACGACCGCGGCCGTGGCCTTGCCGTCGAGCGCGAGGTCGGCGAGCTCCGCGTCGATCTCGTCGGTCAGACGAAACGCCAGCGCGCCCAAGACGTTGGCGATGTTGGAAGCGTCCATCGGCGCCATTATATGTTCTACGCATACATTCTTCAATGGCGATATTTCGGTAACTAATAAGCCTCACAAGCATATCCATGCTCGGAGCACACAATGAACAACCCTGTTTCCGCCGTCGCCGTACCGGTTACCCCCCCCTTCCCCCAGAACCGGGCCCGCTTGCTCGGACGCGCTGGGCTAGCCGTGTCGCGCTATGGCCTGGTGTTCTTGCTGGTGATGTGGGGCGGGTTCAAATTTGCGTCCTTCGAAGCCGAGGGCATCCGAGAGTTCGTATCGCACTCGCCTTTCTTGTCGTGGATGTACGCGGTCACCAGCGTGCAGGGCGCCTCGAACGTGATTGGGGTCGTGGAGATCACGACCGGCTTGCTCATGGCGACGCGCCGCTGGCTACCGCTGGTCTCGGGATACGCGAGCTTGGCGGCTTCGGGCATCTTCTTGCTGACGCTCAGCTTCCTGGTGACGACGCCGGGCGTGCTCGAGCCCACCAACCCCGGCGGCGGTTTTCTCATGAAAGACATCTTGTTGTTGGGCGCTGCCCTGCTCACCGCCGGTGAAGCCTTGGGTGCGGCGCGCCAGCGCTAAAGCAAGGATCCCAGCGTCATGAGCTCGTCGAACTTATTGCGCTATCCCCCAGTCGATCTCGAGCTGGCGCGTCGCTTGGAACGCGCCGAGGTGTTGGCCACCGTCGCCTACGTCGAGACGCGTCGCTTGCTTCGGCCTTCGTCCGGGGCAAGTTGGCTGGAAACCTCGGGCGTTCATGCCGTATTCGATGGACCCGATTCGCCGCTCACGCAGACCTTCGGCCTCGGCGTGTTCGAGCCGACCAGCGACGCCACGCTCGACGCGCTGGAGGGCTTCTTCGCCGAGCGCGGAGTTGCTACTGCTCACGAAGTCAGCTCGCTGGCTTCGCCCCTCACGTGGCAGCGCTTGAGCTCACGAGGGTACTCGCCCATCGAGGCTTCCACGGTGCTAGTGAGACCAACGACGCCGGCGCCACGGGCCGATACCGGCCGCGTCACGGCCCGTCTCGTCGAGGGTGACGAGCTCTCGAGTTGGTGTCAGGTGGTGAGCGAGGGATTGAGCAGCGAATCGGCGGAGCTGGTAGCCGTGATGCAAGACTTGTCGCCGATCATGGCACGAAGCGAAGGCGTGCACTGCTTCGCCGCCGAGCACGAGGGCAAGCTCATTGCAGGTGGTGTCCTCGCGCTCAAAAACGGAATTGCGCTGCTGGGCGGAGCGAGCACGATCCCCGCCGCGCGCCGACAGGGCGCCCAGGCGGCGCTGCTGCAAGCGCGGCTCGAGTACGCAGCCAAGTTGGGCGTCGAGCTGGCCATGGTGGTCGCGGGGCCCGGCACCAGCTCCCAGCGCAACGCCGAGCGCAAAGGCTTCCGCCCCGTGTACGTCCGCTCGAAGTGGTGGCTGCCGCCACAAAAAACCGGCTAGGCCGCAGGCGGGCGAGTGTGCGGCCCTGTCGGCCATCACTGCGCGATCCAATAAGTTCCGTTCACGCGCATCACTTCCTTGATGTCGATCGTGAAGCGCGAGGTGCGCCACACGTCGTCGTCACCGAGGTCGAGCTCGCTGGTGTAGCTCGCGCTGATGGCGTCGACGAACCCGGCTCGCGCCACGACGTCCGGGCTCGGATCCGAGTCATCTTGCGCCAGCGAAAAATGCGGCGTCGTGCCCGAGAAGAGCAGGGTGGCGTGCCGACCGTCGCGCAGCTCGACGTGCACGTTGCCGGGCACGTTGCGCGCCGAGTGGTAGCCGGCGTTGGCCCAGAAACTGCCAATGTACTCGACCAGCGCGGGTAGCCCGTCGAGCTGATCGGGAGGCTGCGCGGGATTTCCGAAGTATCTGAACTCCGACTGCACGTCGTCGGCGAAACAGGTGTGCAGAATGGCCAGGGCCTCACTCTGATCCGCCTTGATCCCCGCGACCACGGCGTCGTGGCCACGCCCGTAGCAACCCGCAACCGCGCCGATGGCGGCAGCGTCTTTGAGGCGCTGGAGCTCGGCGCTTTCGTTCGCGCCCATTGCTTCGATGGCCTTGAGCTCGTTGACTACGCCCGAAAGCTTGGTGTCGTTTTGGTCGACGTCCGTCGCCAAGGTCGTCACCTGCTGGTCGTTCGCGGCTACTTTCGTGGCGAGGTCCGAGACGCCTTCGTCGTTCGAGCCGCATGCCGCGCCGAAGAGACCCAGCGCCAGCACGGGCAACGCGCGGAGGTATCCAGTGTCGTGCGAGGTCAAACGCTCGCGCCATTCGATTTTCATGGGTTCAGCTCCTCTTCGCCGAGGCGAGAGTGACGTGGGCTTCCGTTCGTGGAAGGCGCCTACCTGACGAAGCTAGCTCGCACGCGACGATCGCGGCAGACCCCAGGACACACGACACTCATGCGCAGCTTGCATGAATGTTCACGCACGAACGGGGATGGCGGAAAGAACGCAACTCCTACTTGGGCACCGCGAGGCTGGCGCCGGTGATGCCCGCCTGTGAACGGCGCTCGGTGAAGGCCAGCACACGAGTTTGGGAGCGAGACATGCCGGGCGGCAGACGGGTTTGCCAGGTCGCTTGAAAGGGGCCGGCGGAAACCGGGCGCACGTCGAACGCTCGCGCGACGTTGCGATGCTGCAGACGCTCGCCGGAATTCTCTCCGTGGAGCACGTTGCTCTCCGCGCGGGACTCGAGCAGGAACAAGTTCAGCGTCTGCGCCGCTGCCACACCGTCACCCCGACAGTGGACGAGCAGGCCGCCATCCGACCAGTCCGCCGCAAGCTCGAGCCGGGTGGTGGTGGCGGTGGCGAGCGCTCGCGAAACCAACTGGTTCAAACGCGATTCGTCCGAGCCGAGGGCCTCTTGGGTGCCGTTGACCACGGCTTGGGGCGTGTAGGTCGAGGGATTGAGAGCACGGTAGCCGGCCTGGCGCGCGCTGAAGCGCGGGTCGTCGAACGGATCACGCCAGCCGAGGTAGTCCCAGTAGTCGACGTGAAGCTCGACCGTGAAGACCGGGGCGCTGGTGCGCTCCGCCGACGCCGCAATGCGCGCCACCGCCGCGTCCGCAGCCGGACAGCTGGAACAGCCCTCGGACGTGAACAGCTCGACGACCGCCACGCCGGGATTCGACGTCGGCGCGGCGGCGGCTGCGGAGAGCGCACCCAGCGGCTCCGCAGCGGGCGGGTGGGATTCGCGCGCCCGCGAGCAGCCCGCGAGCAAAACGAAGCCCGCGCAGCACAGGCAAAGGCGTTGGCCTAAGCGACGAAAAGCCGAGTGGTCGATGAAAGCTGGTATGCCGGGGTTTGGCGCGAGGTTACGGTGGGGCCTCGAATCTCCTGCGCGCGGGCAACGGCCCGCATACTCACGATTCCAACCACGGATTGGGGCTACTTGGAGCCCGACGTCCCTTCATCGGGCAGGTCGGCGGAAGGATCTGGCGTCGAGGCGTCTCCTCGATGCTCGGCGGCCCATTCTGCCCAGTCATCGCCGAATAGCTCGATGGGATGGGGCGTGCGCTCGCTGCCGTTGCCGCAGACCATATCGTGGGCGGGGCAGTAGCGATCGCAACCCCAGCAGACGCGTTCTGGATGTACCGGGTACGTCGGTAGGCGCGTCGTCACGTTTCAGCCTGGCTTTCCATCGACGCGCGGTGCCGCCAAGATGGGCGTGTACACCACGACGAAGATCGCGAAAGCGCTGACCCATAGCGCGGCGGTCACGACCAGCCCGGCGAAGTACCAGGCCGGCGCGAGCAAGGGCACGAGCACCCGCACGAAAACGGCCAGATTGAGCAGGAGAAACGCAGCCGCGGCCGGCTTTGGCGCGACCAACATCCGCCCGGTGTGTCCCAGCGCTACGCGGCCCATCATCCCGAGCGTGAGCGAGCCGATCGCGCCCACGGTGAGCGCGTGCGTCGCCGGGGACGCGAGGACTGGGACACCGAGGAGCGCGACCCCGCGCAGGAATAGACCCACGACGAGCCACGCTTGGCCCGCGTGCAATACCAACAGTAGCGGCTGTTGGAGCGAGTGACGCGCGCCCCAATGACGGCCCCGCGCCAGCGAAAACACCGCCCCAACTACGGCTACGACGCCGGCGACGCGCGTCGCGGGCGCGAGCGCATCGGCCAGGCCGAGGGCCGCCACGCAACCAATCGCGCACTTGTCGAGCAGCGGAATCGATCGGATCGAGGCCACACCGGTCGTGTTGCGCGTGAACATCGGTAGCACGCGACCCAAGATGATCGTGATCAGCAGCAAGACGAGGTCGACGCCCAGCATCGTGGCCCGGCGTGCGCTGCCCGCCGACGCGATCCCGAGCGCCGAAAGGTGCAGCCACAGATTCGCGACGAAAAACGCCGCGACGACCGCTAGCACGACGTAATTTCGGCGATTGTTCGCGAATATCACGGGCCGCGCCAGCGCGATGAAGAGCGCCGGCAAGAACGCCAAATCGGTGGCTGCCACCACGCCGGGCGGCAGCATGCCTGAAAATGCCATCGCCAAGCGACCGGCGACCCACAGCGCGACGAGCGCAACCAACGGCAACCCGATGGCGGTTTCACGTTGAGTCCAATTCCCGACGGCGGTGAGCAAGAACCCGGCGATGACAGCGACGCTGAAGCCGAACACCATCTCGTGCGCGTGCCAGCTCGTCGGATCGAGGTAGGCCGTCGCTTCCAGCTTTCCGCTCAGGACTAGTAGCCAGGTCGGCACGATCGCGAGCGCGAACACACCAGCAAGCCAGAAGAACGGCCTAAAGCCTTTTCTCAAAACTGTCAGCGGTGCGTGAGCCGAGTCTTGCCCGTCGCTCCGTCGCAGCAACCATCGCTCGGAAACCGCGGTTCGAATTGCTTCTGACACTTGCCACCACGAAGCAGCAAGATTCAGGCCGCAAGAGTCCCGCGGTTTTGCGACCCAGTCGCAGCTGCGCGACGCAGCTTCTGCGGGGGACGCGCAGATCGTGCGGTCGCGCCCGTGCTCACCCTAGCTTCTTGGCGGTTCGGCTGCCGGTTGCTGGTCGGCGCTTGGCGAGGACGGCGAGATCAAGGAGTGGAGCATAGCGACGAACACGGCGATCCAAGCGCCGAGGGCGACGTAGACGGACAGCTGCGGGATGGCCAGGAGCGCCTCCAGGTTCGTCGCGCGCGCTAGACGAATGGTGCACACCGTGTACATCCCCAGCGGAAACACCATGCCCCAATACTGTGGGTCGTATTTGACGGGAAAGCGCCGAACCGCGTGACGCCAGACGCCCAAGATGATCAGCAGCGGAATCCACCAAGTCGCGGTGACCCAAAAGAAGAGCGTGAACCCGGTGAGAAACGACTCGAGCAACGCGAGGAGCGGCGACGCTTGCCGCGCCAACAAGAGCGTGGAGCCGGCCAGCGTCGTGATCGCCACCGCGCCCATGTTGATCCAGTAGGGCGGAGTCAGCCGTGCCACGGTCATTGGCAAGAACGTAAATCGGTAGAAGATCAGAGTAATGATGGTCAGGTACAGCATGGCACCCAGCAAATACATGCACAGCGCGAAGAACAACGCTGGCTCGACTGTCGATAGGTGAGGAGCGAGCAGCGAGCCGAGCACGGAGACGCTCTGAGTTGCCACGATCGCGAGCAGCCAAGCTCCGTTGATACCTTTCTCCAGCGTAGGCTTCTCTTCACGAACGACCACGGCGGTAAAGAAGGTGTACATGACGACCAGCCACAGGCCGATGCCCCCGAACCAGAGGAGGCGGGCCATCGCCACTTGCTGAACGACCACCAGCAGCTGGGTACCGAACACACAGGTACCAGCGACCAGGGTGAAGAAACCTGGGCCCCGGGCGTGATCGCCAAGGTCGCTGGCTACACGTCGGGGGTAGACGGCAACGCGCGCCAAGAACAGCAGCGTCAAAGTCACGTACGCCCCGCCGTTGATCCAGAGTAGCGCCAGGGCCAGCCAGGTCATGGCCAATAGCTTCAATGCGATCGAGACGATGCCGGTCGCCATCACCAGCGCGAAATAGCCAGGAAATAGGCCCTCGATACCGCTCGCGAGGCGCCCCTTGAGGCTTGGCTCCAATCCGCCGCCCATTCAGCTGAACCGATTGAGGTAGCGAAGCAGACCCAAGTTCAGCCCAAGGCACACCAGGCTCACCAGCGCCGCGGGTAACGTAGCGGAAGTGTCGCCGCCGAGGTAAGCGTTGACTGACGCAGTCAGCAACCACAGCTGCAACACCACAATCAAGACCACGAATAGGAGCATCGCGTTGATGATCGTCAGGCGCCCCGCATGATTCGAGCGTCTCTGGCTCATCCCGCGCCGTCCTCGACCCCCGTCGCGTAGACGGTCTCCTCACGCACTTCCAGCAGCACGCGCGGCAATCGTCGTTGTGGCGGGCCCGCGACGGGATCGCCCGTTTGCAAATCGAACCAGCCGTTGTGACACGGACAATGCAGTCTGCCGTGCTCTACTACGGGTACGACCGGGCATTGCAAATGCGTACACTGCTGATCATAGGCCACGAACGTGCGCGGGCCCGTCCTCACCAACAGGCGAGGCGTGCTGCCTTCCGGATAGTTGAACGTCTTCGCCTGGCCCACGGCGAGCTCGTCGACGGAAGCGACTACCCGTGGCGCGGCTTGGGAACGACGCCGTCCGAATAGAGTCTCGTACACGAGCCAGAGCTGCCCCGCGGCAAACGCCGCGCTGGTCAAGACCACGTATTTGACGAGATCTCGGCGCGAAACGTAGTCGTCCTCGCTCCAATCGATGGGGAAGTCTCGCCGCCAGCGCGGCTGCTGCTCTGGCGCGGCCCGGTTTGGCGGTACCGAGCGGGGCCCAACGGGCTCGGGGCTGCTGCCGGTCGGAGGCTGGCTCATGTCGCCCCCTCGCTCTCGAATACGTCTTCCAGCACGTCGTGGCCTATCGTCGGACTGTACATGGCGGCCGTGACGTCGATGAGCTCGCGCGGGGCGTCGGCGGGGACCATAACGTTGACCTTGGTCCGGATTGTCTGCATGCCGAATTGAAACGTGTTCACCGGCTTCGCGCGCGGACGCAACTTGGCCATTTCTTCGCGCGTGCCAAAAGCCAACGCTTGGCTCGGGCAGACCGACGCGCACATGGGCTTGAGCCCCACCGACGTGCGGTCGTAGCACATGTCGCATTTCATCATCAGATTCATGCGCGTGTTCATTTTGGGTACGCCGAACGGGCAAGCCAAGACGCAGTTGTTGCAGGCGATGCAGCGCGGCTTACGCGCCGTTTGGACGACGCCATCTTCGGTGCGCTTGATGGCATCCGCCGGGCATACTTCTGCGCAGGTAGGCGAGTCGCAATGCATGCAGATGACGGGCAGCGTCTGCGTCGAGCGCGTGCGGTCGACGTAGTCGAGCTGAATCATCGACTGCCCCTTGTGCGTGTCGCACTGAGCGCAGGCTTGGAGGCAAGACTGGCAGCCGATGCAGCGGCCGGGATCGACGAAAAACTCGAAATTTTCGGGAACAGGCATGGCCGTTCACGCTCCTTTACTGCTGCGACTCGAGCACGGCCGCGTAGTCAGGCTGAGCGTCAGCCCTCTCGACGCGCACCGCGCACACCTTGTACTCGGGGATCTTGGAGATCGCGTCCTGGGCCGAGATCGTGAGCTGATTGGCGCTCTTGCGACCGCCCCAGTGGTACGGAATGAAAACGGTATCAGGTCGGATGGTCGTGACCACCGAGGCACGCAACGTGCAACTGCCACGACGACTCTCGACCGTGGTCCAGTCGCCGTCGGAGATTTCGAGGCGTGCGGCGAGCTTGGGGTGAAGCTCCACTCGCGGCTCCGGGTAGTGATCGACGAGCGGGCCGATACGGCGCGTCTGGTTCCCCGAGAGAAACTGGCTCACGACTCGCCCGGTCGTGAGAATGATCGGGTACTGGTCGTCCACGTCTTCCGCCGGGCCGACGTACGGGGTGGGGTTGAAGCGTGCCCTGCCATCGGGGAAATAGAACGGGCCGGCGCCGTTGGCGACTGGGTTCCAGGAGCCCGGCTCGAACAGCCGCACCGTGCCTTGCGGACCGGGCTGGGGCGCACTGGTTGGAGTTTCGCTGCGACAAGGCCAGAACACTCCCATCAGCTCCTCGAT
>Ga0068855_100001328_pt1 | contig 30600 bp, 21 predicted proteins | sample KBSCornC52_FD_66592 | JGI IMG/M metagenome (GOLD analysis project Ga0068855, IMG submission 66592) | Corn rhizosphere microbial communities from Kellogg Biological Station, Michigan, USA - KBS Corn C5-2 | ecosystem: Host-associated > Plants > Roots > Rhizosphere > Soil ... | reverse complement strand
ATCCGCACGCCGGTATCCCCCAGAGCCCGCGCCACTTTGTCCGAATTGCCCAGCACCAAATAGCAGATCGCCGCAGTAATCAGAATCGACGACAGAATCGCTACCATCTGCCACCGCGTCTGCGCCTGTCCCACCAGCACCATCACGCTGGTAATCGCGCCCGGCCCGGCCAGCATCGGGATACCTAGCGGAACGATCCCGGCATCTTCTTTCGCCCGCGCCTCGGTCGTCTCCTCGGACGACTCCTGCGTCGGCGACCGCTTCGCCTCCAGCATGTCCAGCCCGATCAGCAGCAGAATGATGCCGCCCGCAATCTCAAACGCCGGCAGCGTAATCCCGAACATCTTGAAGATGTACTGTCCCGCAATCGCAAACGCGCTCAGCACCACCAGCGCCGTCAGCGAGGCCTTCCACGCCGTCTTCCGCCGCCGCCCCGCCTCGTCCCCCGCCGTCACCGCCAGAAACGTCGGCAGTGCGGCGAACGGGTCCACCAGAAAGAAGATCGAGCTCAGTGCAAGCACCGAAAATCGCACGTACGCCGACCGCTCCAGCACCGCCAGACTCATCGAATGGGCGTCAAGAATCACTCCTCATTCTCCCACGCCCCCGTCAACACACGGCTATAATTAACTATTCAGCCCTCAGGAGCGAATCGCATGGCCCTTCAGACCACCAACAACATCTGGCACAACGGAAATCTCATTCCCTGGGACAAAGCCCAGATCCACGTCATGTCCCACGTCGTCCACTACGGGTCTTCGGTCTTTGAAGGCATCCGCTGTTACACGCAGCCGAATGGCGCTGGCGTCTTCCGCCTGCAGGAGCATATGCAGCGACTGCTCGACTCCGCCAAGATCTACCGCATGCCCCTGCCCTACACCGCGGACCAGCTCGTGAGCGCAGTCGTCGATGTGGTCGAAGCCAACGGCATCGCTCCCTGCTACGTCCGCCCCATCGCATTTCGAGGCTACGGTGAGATCGGTGTCAATCCGCTCAAGTCCCCCGTCGAGGTCTATATCGCCAACTTCCCCTGGGGCAAATACGTCCCCGGCAATGCCGGCGCCGACGTCTGCATCTCCAGTTGGAACCGACTCGCGCCCAACACGATGCCCTCGCTCGCCAAGGCCGGCGCCAACTACATGAACTCTCAGCTCATTCGCATGGAGGCCGAGGTCAACGGCTACTCCGAGGGCATCGGGCTTGACGTCAACGGCTATCTCTCCGAAGGCTCCGGCGAAAACCTCTTTCTGGTCAAGGGCGGCATCCTCTACACCACACCGCTGGCCAACTCGGTGCTCAGCGGCATCACCCGCGCCTCGGTCATCACGCTGGCCAAGCAGCTCGGCATCGAAGTGGTCGAACAGGCGCTGCCCCGCGAGATGCTCTACATCGCTGACGAGGCCTTCTTCACCGGCACCGCCGCCGAGGTTACTCACCTCCGCTCGGTCGACCGCATCCTCATAGGCGACGGCACCATGGGCCCTGTCACCAGCGCTCTGCACGAAGAGTTCTTCGCCATCGTCAACGGCCTCAAGCCCGACCGCCACAACTGGCTCACCCCGGTCAACGTAAAGGTAGCCGAACCCGTAGGCGCATAATTCACCTGCGGAATGCAATGGAGAAAGCCACCCGTCGCCCGGGTGGCTTTCTCCGCTTAAACCAGCAGCGCTCCGAGTGACGCTCCGCCGGCAACCACCGAACTGACAGGCACCGCTACCACACCCTCTCCCTGGCTGTAACGAGAGCTGTAGCGACAAGTTTCGATGATGCGGAAAGATCGGGGCGAAGCACCTTGGCGCGCGTATCATGATTGTCCTGAGAGGACACACATGTCGCCGCGAATCAATCGTCGCACTACCTTGAAGGGGCTCGCCGCACTCACATGCATACCCTTGATTCCCATGTTCGGCTTTGCAAGCGAAGATCCGCACGTCCTCGGCACGCCGCCGGCAGACGCCCTGCGCAATGATTCGTTTGATGACGGATGGCGCTTCCATCGCGGAGATGTTCCGGGCGCCGAAAGCCCCGCGTTGCCCGATGATCAGTGGAGGAAACTCACCCTGCCGCATGACTGGAGCATTGAAGACCTTCCCGCACATCTTGAATCTACCGGCGAAGCGGCGATTTGGGAGGACTGTAACTGCGCGGAGGAGATTGGTCCCTTCAGCAGAATCGCGAGCGAGGGGGGTGCTGCGACGGGCTGGGTGGTTGGCGGGATCGGATGGTACCGCAAGACTTTTGCCTCGCCGAAGATATCCGCCAACGGGCGCGCCGAGCTGCGCTTCGATGGCGCGTACATGAATGCCGACGTCTGGATCAACGGTCGCCATCTCGGCACTCATCCCTATGGATACACGGGATTCGCGTTTGATCTTGCCCCCTTCCTCAAAAAGGATGGCGACAACCTTCTGGCAGTCAAGATCAACAACTTCGGCAAGAACAGCCGCTGGTACTCAGGATCGGGGCTCTATCGCCATGTATGGCTCACCGTCATGCCGGAGCTCTATCTGCCTTTGTGGGGCATTCACGTTCAGACGGCGGAGATTGCGGCTGATGCGGCGACACTGAAAGCTTCCATCCGAGTTGGAAATAACGGGCACGCGTCCGCTGAAGCGCATGTTCTGCTTAAAATCCTCGATGCAAGCGGAAGCCTCGTGGCCCAGGCGGACGCCCGGCAACAGATTCCAGCGTCCGGAACGGGCGAAATAATACTAACGCCGAAGCTGACGCAGCCGAAGTTGTGGTCACCTGCCTCGCCGCATCTCTACAGCGCGCACGTTGAAATCCAATCCTCGGATGGCGCCGTCGATAAACGTTCCGTGAACTTCGGCGTCCGGCGGATTCAGGTGGACGCAGAGCACGGGCTCCGCATTAATGGCGAGTCCTTCAAGCTGCGGGGCGGATGCATGCACCATGACAACGGAATCCTGGGCTCTGCTGCAATCGACCGCGCCGAGGAGCGTCGCGTCGAATTGATGAAGGCCAACGGCTTCAACGCCATCCGCTGCAGCCACAACCCGCAATCCCCCGCATTTCTGGATGCCTGCGATCGACTGGGCATGATGGTGGTGGACGAGGCGTTCGACATGTGGAGCCTGCCCAAAAATCCTGACGATTACCATCTCTACTTCAAGGAGTGGTGGCAACGGGATATCGACGCGATGGTCCTGCGCGATCGAAACCATCCCAGTGTGATCTTGTGGAGCGTCGGCAACGAGATTCCCGAGCGCGCCGCCCCCGCGGGCCTGGCCATCGAAAAACAACTGATCGATCGCGTCAAGCAGCTTGACCAGACCAGGCCGATCACTGAGGCAATACCACCATTCTTTGATGCCAAGAGCCCGCGGCCCTGGACCGATACCGATGCGCCCTTTCAACTCCTGGGTGTTGGCGGCTACAACTACGAGTGGTCGAAGTATGAGTCGGACCACGCCCGTCATCCTGAGCGCGTCATGGCGGGCACAGAGTCGTTTCCACTACAGGTCTTCGAGATCTGGGAAAAGGTGAACAAGCTACCCTACGTGATTGGCGACTTCGTGTGGACGGGGATGGACTATCTGGGCGAAAGCGCCCTGGGCAGCGCGGTCCTCGATGCCCCGAAGAACCCCTTTCAACCGCCACCTCCTGCCGCCAGCGGTAAGCCGCCTGCGATCGATATGGATCTGCCTGCCAACACGACATTCAACAGACCCGGCTTTCCCTGGTTTAACTCGTACTGCGGAGACATCGACATTATCGGCAACAAGAAGCCGCAGAGCTATTTTCGCGATGTAGTCTGGGGAAGAAGCAACCTTGAGATTGCAGTTCTGCGTCCGGTTCCCGAGGGTCGAAAGGAAGAGCTGATGCTCTGGGGCTGGTGGGATGAGTTGCGCAGTTGGACCTGGCCGGGCCACGAAGGCAAGGCCCTTACGGTGCGCATCTACTCTACTGGGGATCAGGTCCGGCTCGAACTGAACGGCAAAGCGGTGGGCACGGCCGATGTTTCGAGTAGCACCAAGCTGACCGCCGAGTTGCAGGTTCCCTACGCGTCCGGCGAGTTGAAGGCCATCGCGATGAAAGACGGCAAGGTGCTGTCGACGACAGTGCTGAAGACGGTCGGAGCTCCTCACCGCATCACGCTCCATCCAGACAGAACGCGGCTGCGGCGCGATCGCAACGACCTGTCCTACGTGATGGTGCACATTGAAGATGCTGAGGGTAACCTGATTCCCGATGCGGTCATGCAGGTCAATTTCAAAGTGGCTGGGGCGGGTCAACTGGCCGCTGCGGGGAATGCGAATCCAAAAGAGATGGACACCTTCCGCCTGTCCCGTCACAAGACATTCGGCGGGATTTGCGTGGCTATCCTTCGCCCGACGGGGGCGGACGGAGCGATCCAGTTGGAAGCTTCCGGCGAGGGGCTGCAATCGGCATCGACAGAGATCACGGTCGGATGACCCTCAAGCCAAAGGCGCACCGACCAGATTGCTCCCTCTGAGGCGGCGGTGGGCTTCCATTGCCTGCTGCAATGTCAACTAGACGGCAGGCATTCATAAGCGCATCGGCTGGCACACACCTTCAGGCGTACCGCTGCATCGCTTCTGATGTCCTCCGGCTCAAGCGTAAAGACCACTCAAGAGCGAATACGTCACGCGACGGCAGACATCACGCTGGAGCGATACGCGCAAGCCGTCACCGAAGACAAGCGAGAGGCACAAAACGCACCCACGCTTACGCCGATTTGACTACTTGTAACCGCTAAGTGATTGGGAAAGAGCCGCTAAGCCCGATTTTCTTATTGGGGCCTCAATTGTGGGATTCGGCGCGACGAGGGTTGCCGGTTCGATCCCGTCTCTGGCCACCATTTTAGAACTAACAGAGAGCAAACGCCCTGTCGGCGATACCAATCCGCTATCGTCGAGTTGAAATGGTCCGCTTGCTGAGGTTAGCAGGCTGACTCCTGCTAACCTCAATGCATTCGACCCGGTAAGTCCCTTGTCAGCGCAAGTTATCGACGGCTGACCAATATGAGGTGGTAAAGTCGGCAACCGGCCTAATCAGCGGTATTTTTCACAAAAAATGTCACAAGGCCAGATGGCAACTAGTAAGGCTGCGAGGCTATCAAAGTAGCATGTGGGGCGAATAGTTAATTCGCAAAGATGCAGGGAATCTAGGATCGATAAGAACAGATCGCGGGCCATAAATTCACCTCTACAAATGAGGTTCTCCCGAATAACTACCGAACGCCAAGAGGCGAGGTGGTCGTATCGGGCTGGAGGCATCGATGATCGGAGCGATCACGGGAAGGCAAGACTTCCTAGAGAATCACCTCTTAAGGCTCCTTCCGGCGGAAGAATATGAGCGTCTCCACACAAGTATTCGGCGCACGTCCCTAGCTCTGGGTGAGGTTCTCTATGAACCCGGCGGGTTGCTGGACCATGTCTACTTTCCTACCAGCTGTGTCGTGTCATGTCTCTATACCATGGATGATGGTTCCACGGCTGAGATAGCTCTTGCAGGAAATGATGGGGTCGTCGGCGTTGCCATATTTCTCGGAGGCGACACTATGCCACACCGCGCAGTAGTGCAGATCGGTGGCAACGCCCTCAAAATACCTGCGAGAGTGTTACAGGAGGAGTTTGCGCGCGGTGGCAGACTGCAACATATCTTATTGCGTTACACACATGCTCTCATCATCCAGATCTCACAAACGGCCGTCTGTAACCGCCTGCATTCCGTAGAGCAGCGCCTTTGTCGATGGCTTCTCGTGTGCCATGATCGGGTTAACGGCGCTGCAATCGCGATGACGCAGGAGTTCATCGCCAACTTGTTAGGCGGTCGCCGGGAAAGTGTGACCAGAGCGGCGCGCCACTTGCAAGATATGGGACTGATTCGGTATTCCCGAGGTCACATCGCAATTCTCAACCGGGAAGGTCTGGAAAAGATGGTCTGTGAATGCTATCGGATCGTTACAGATGAACGCAATCGTCTGGCCCACCTTTAGAACCAACTGAACAGCAAATAAGATTTGTCTGAAGAAGATGAGGGAAGATTTAACTCAACTATGTGCGCTACCACACTGACGTATATCTCCAGAGTGTCTATGTTAGGTTTCTGTTTTCAACGGGTCACGGGCTCATGAATCGACAATTGAACCATATCTCACTTGAAGTGAGTCGGCACTTCTGCAGCCGATAACTCTTGAGGTTGCTGGTCTTATCCGGACACGCGTCGCGGTTGAGAAGGGCGAAGCTTTGGCACAAATGGAACTAATACGAGATGTCGATACAAGACCGCACTGGTACGTGGTCTATACATTACCGCGACACGAAAAAGTTATCGCAGATCGACTCTCGTGTCAGGAAGTGGAAACGTATTTGCCTCTCTACTGCTCAGTGCGGGACTGGAATCATCGTCGCGTCGAAATAGAAGTGCCTCTATTTCCGGGCTATGTATTTGTAAAAATGATCATTACAAATAAGGTCCGAGTCCTCTCACAGCCAGGAGTAATTCGCTTAGTGAGTTTCAACGGCAGCGCAACTGCTCTGCCCGATGGTGAAGTTGAAAGGCTACAGTCCTCTTTGGCGATCTGGAAGGCAGAGCCCTATCCGTTTTTGGCTGCTGGAAAACAGGTGCGAATTAAATCTGGACCTTTTGCTGGCCTAGTGGGGCGAATCATCAGGCGTAAAGGAAAGATGCGCTTGATTGTCTCGCTTGACTTTATCCAGCGCGCGGTTCAGCTGGAGATGGACGCTGCCGAGGCGCAATTAGCCAGTTGACGCGTCTAGCGCAACGCTCATCTGTAATTTGCACTTATGGCTATTCATAGAGGTTCCCGATTTTTCACCATCACATTAATGAATGAATGGGGAGTATTTATGCATACAATCGTTTCCGAGCAACCGCTCAGCGCAACTACGCTGAAAGAAGAATCGATTGCCAAGCTTCAATCGAGGACCGCAAATGTCGGGGTCATTGGCTTGGGATACGTCGGACTTCCTCTGGCACTACTATTCACCGAACAAGGCTTCCGAGTTACCGGCTTCGACATCGATAGTGCTAAGATCAATATGCTCTGCTCTTTGCGGTCCTACATTTGCCGTATACCGCAAACGGAAATTGCACTTGCCAGCGGTCGAGGATTTAAGGCCACCTCCAATTTCACGCGTATCTCCGAGATGGATGCGATTGTGATCTGCGTGCCGACACCGCTCACGGAGTATCGAGAGCCCGATCTCACCTACGTTACGGAGACCGTGAAGTCGATTGCGCCGCATTTGAGGGCTGGCCAACTGGTTGTGCTCGAGAGCACAACGTACCCCGGAACAACTGAGGAGGTAGTATTGCCTCTGCTGGAGAAGGGAAACTTATCGGACCTGCGCGTCTCACGCGACGGCTCTGAGGCTAGCCACATTTTTTTCCTCGCGTTTTCTCCTGAGCGCGAAGACCCCGGAAATAACACTGTTGCACGCAACGATATTCCCAAAATTGTCGGTGGCGTCGATCGCAATGCAAGTGAGATCGCCACCGCGCTTTACGCCTCCATCTTCCACCGAACGGTTCCAGTCTCCAGCACGACCGTCGCTGAGATGACGAAGCTACTAGAGAATATTTACCGCTGCGTAAACATCGCGCTCGTCAATGAATTGAAGCTCCTCTGTCTGCGCATGGGCATTGATATCTGGGAGGTCATAAGGGCCGCGGCGACCAAGCCGTTCGGATTTCAGCCGTTCTATCCGGGGCCTGGGCTGGGGGGGCACTGCATCCCGATCGATCCCTTCTATCTTTCATGGAAAGCAAAGGAATTTGATTTCGCCACGCGCTTCATCGAGCTCGCCGGCGAGATCAACATGGCCATGCCCTACCATATAGTCGACTTCATTGCTGAGGCGCTTAATATTCGTCGCAAAGCCTTGAACGGGGCGAAGGTTCTAGTGTTGGGAGTTTCCTACAAAAAGGATATTGATGATCTTCGCGAATCTCCCGCGATTACGATTATCGAAATGCTGCAGAAGAGCGGCGCCTTAGTTGCTTATAACGATCCCTATTTTTCAATGATCGGAAAAGGGCGGAAGTATGATCTCCAAATGCAATGCGTGCCGCTGGACGGGATCGGTGAGTACGACTGCGTAGTTATCGTCACCGACCACTCTGACTATGACTATCGAAAGATCGTGGATGAGGCGCAACTCGTAGTCGATACCCGCAATGCAACCGCCGGGATTTCGTCGGAAAAAATCGTTCGCTGTTAGCAACTTCGACCAACCCTATCCGAGAGCAATCCCATCTTCTGTCCGCTTTCTTGAGGCCTTAGATAACAAAATGGAAATTATTTCCGAACCGCGAAGCGGAACAACTAACGCTGGAGATTACCCTCTCATCTCCGCTGTTATGGCCGTCCGTAATGAAGAACGTTATATTGAGACGGTTTTAAAGTCGCTTTTGCAACAGAGAACGCCCGGCTGGAAATTGGAGATCATCGTCGTGGACGGAGATTCCTCGGATGGAACGCGGGAGATTGTTAAAAGAATTGCCAGTGAAGACTCTCGCATAAAACTGGAAATCAACAAGCAGAGGAAGACGCCCTATGCATTTAACCTTGGTATCGAGAGAGCCCAAGGAGAATATGTCTGTATTCTTGGTGCGCATACCACCTATGCACAAGACTATATCGCTACGTGTCTTGAAGAATTGAAGGTCCATGCCGCCGCCGGCTGTAGCGGTCATCTGATTACCAGGCCCGCGGGAGATGGACTCCAGGCACAGCTTGTAGCCTGGACATTGGCTCACCCCTTTGGTACCTCTGCAAGATCCATGCGAACGCGCGGGGCAGGCTTCGCGGACACCATTCCCTATCCAATCTTTTTGAAGAGCACTCTCCTAGAGGTAGGCGGCTATGACACGCGATTACATCGGAATCAGGACAACGATCTCAGTCAGAGACTTCGCGCCCGCGGCTATAAGCTCTACATCACAGACAGGACCAGTTGCGAGTATTTTGTGAACCCGGATCTGATATCGCTTGTGAGATACGCATTCAAGAACGGTTTCTGGAACATCGTTAGTTTCAAAGTAAATCCTGCATCCATGTCGATACGGCACTTTGTTCCGGGTGCATTTGTCGCGGTCCTGCTTCTTAGTTTCCTCATGCTCCTCTTCTCAATGAGTACTACGATGCCCGCCCAATTATGGTTACGGGGACCTATCCTTTTGCTTGGGACGATTTACGGACTTGTAAGCATAGGAGTGACATGCCGTATTGCGTTGAGAGAGAGAGCTGCCGAAGCTTTGCTTATGCCAATCCCCTTCTTTCTTCTCCATGTCTCCTACGGTGCGGGAACGTTGTCGGCGATTATGAGCAATGCAAGCCGTCCATCCTCCGAACTCAGGAAGCCAAGTGAAGTAACGGGCCCATCCTGAAATAATTCGGGCCGTTCTGCTAATTCTCCTCTCCGAAGTCTCTACTGAAAACTCGAGGAAGTATTCGGCAATCACTGCTTAAACGGCTATCCGAACCAATTCAGGGTTTGTTTCCTATACGAGGCGCAGAGGATTCGAAGCCTAGGGTCACCGTTCGAAGAAGCTACGAGGAACAAATATGCGCAAGACAAGAGCAATTTCAGTGTTGAACGGACTTTTACTCATACTTGTTTCAAGTCTTCCAGGACAGGAAACGCCAGATCAGTTGAACTCAGGTCCATCGACCCAAATCTCAGATGCATCTCATTCCCCTTTGCCGGAGATATTCCTAGGCAGCGGAGATTTGCTTGCTATAAGCATTGCCGGAGCACCGGAATACCGCTATGATGTGCGCATCAGCTCGGCGGGCGACGCCTCATTGCCAATGGTGGGCAACATCAAACTGGCTGGGCTCTCCACGCTACAAGCTGAAGGTGCCATTGCGCGAAGTTTGGAGCGGCATGGGTTTTTCAATAACCCGCAGGTTTCGGTGTTTGTGAGAGAGTATGCAACGGCAGGTATCTCAGTTTTAGGCGAAGTACAAAAGCCCGGCATCTATCCGCTGCTAGGACAGCGAACACTGCTTGACGCAATCTCCGCCGCAGGGGGCGTTACGCCAAAAGCAGGAAAAAGTGTGACTATCGTGCATCGTGATTCGCTTGATAGCTCCCAAACCATCCTAATGTCGCCAGATAATGGAGAGACGTTGGCGAACGTGGCAGTGGGGCCAGGCGACACGGTAGTGGTTTCGAAGGCTGGAATGGTATATGTGGTTGGTGATGTAAAAGAGCCAACTGGAATCATCATGGACAATCCAAATTTGACTGTTCTTCAGGCTATCGCCATGGCGCACGGGACCAATTCTACTGCCTCTCTGAAATCTGCGAGACTGATCCGCAAAGCCCACAGCAACCCACGAGATGTCCCAATTCCTTTGGACGCCATTCTTGCAGCGAAGAGCCCCGATCTTGAGCTTCAACCAGACGACATAGTCTTCGTTCCAACCAGCACCGCAAAGACGGTGACTAGACGAAGCCTCGAAGCGATTTTGCAGGCGGCAACCGGGATCGCAATCTATGGCAGGTATTAGGATCACCGATTTCGAGCTGCCGTCGGGTGGGGAAATATTTTGGAGATGAGGCTTCACACCAATATCGCTGCTCAATTGCATTTCGAACGCAGCAAGAAGGTCGGAATTGCGCCGAGCTTTTTTTTGACAATTCGCAAGCCAGTACGCCCCCAGCATGACCGGTAAGCGTGTTACCACCCTTACCGGCTCTTCGAACTTACTTATGTACTTCTACCTGTGCCCATTGACATTGATCGACACTGGAATGGAAACAAACCCGGTAATAATCAGATCAGTGACCATTTCAGGATTTCTATGGTTTACCAAACAGGGATAGCGATCATCGGAGGCGGCATTGTCGGGCTGGCAATCGGACTTGAGCTCACCCAGCGATTTCCGGATGTGCGTCTGACCGTTATCGAAAAGGAATCACACGTCGCGGGTCACCAGACAAGCCACAACAGTGGCGTGGTTCACTCCGGAATTTATTACAAGCCCGGGAGTTTGAAGGCCAAGCTCTGCGTTGACGGAGCGAATGAGCTCTTGCGTTTCTGCCAGAAATACGCAGTGCCCTATGATGTGTGTGGCAAGGTCATCATTGCAACTTCACAGAGTGAGCTGCCGCGGCTCGAAGAACTTTACCGGCGTGGGAATGAAAATGGATTGAAGAGGCTTCAGATGCTCTCGGCGGAACAGATTCGCCAATTTGAGCCACATGCTGTCGGTATCCGAGGTATTCATGTGCCGGGCACGAGCATCGTGGATTACCGCAAGGTTGCAGAAAAGTATGCGGAACTGATTATTTGCAATGGTGGAACAATCCTGCTTTCGCACGAAGTGACTGCGCTGCGGCCCCTTGGCGGTAACACAATCATTGAAACAATAAGCGGTCCTGTTGAGGCGCGGCTTGTCATCAACTGTGGTGGTCTGCAAAGTGACCGGATCAGCCGAATGGTCAAGGCTAAACTTGACCTAATGATCGTGCCCTTTCGCGGCGAGTATTACGATATCGTTGTCGCGAAGCGGCACTACGTGAAAGGACTTATCTACCCAGTTCCGAATCCACAATTTCCGTTCCTTGGTGTCCATTTCACAAAGCGGATCGGAGGTGGGGTTGAGGCAGGTCCCAACGCTGTACTTGCCTTCAAGCGCGAGGGTTATTCAAAAAAATCGTTTCAGCCCGGCGATGTGTTCGAATTCGCTACATTCCCTGGCTTTTGGAGAATGGCCGCAAGACATTGGAAGATGGCTCTAGGCGAATATTACCGGTCGTGGAGCAAAGCTGCCTTTGTTCGGGCGCTTCAGCGCCTCATCCCGGAGCTAACTGCAGACGACTTCGAGCCAGGCGGATCCGGCGTACGAGCGCAGGCGCTGAATTTGAAGGGTGATCTTGTTGATGATTTTCACTTCGCTTACACTGAAGGCATCGTGCATGTCTCCAATGTGCCCTCGCCCGCGGCTACAGCATCCCTTGCGATCGCCCGACATATTGTCGATATGGTGATACAACATGCGGATGGAAAGTTAAGCATGTTGAAGGGACCCGAACTCCATTCCGAAAAAAATTGAAGTGTTGTCTTGCTTCCTAAGAAAAGCCCCGGTCGATGACCGGGGCTTTTTTTTGCTCTACTCGTCAGCCAGAGCAGGAATGGCAACGTGTCGTACTTTTGCTCAGTGAGCCGGCGTGAGCAGAAATGCGTGAATGGGACCAGCGTGCATGTGCGTATCATCCAGCTCCAGCGGTTGACTACGGTCCGTAGTTACTGCTCCAAGGGCTAATATCCAACCGGCGTTGTTGATGCCGATCGCTGACGTAAGAGTTGCGCCGGAATCAGAGGGGATTAAAGTGTTGAGGTCCTGCATGCCGGTGCTGCTGGACCAGTAAAATGCATGCCCCCCCATTGCTGCGACCGACGTGCCAACCACCTCCCCCTTGTTGTTTATATCCAGCGCGCTGCTGGAGTCGCCGCCCAGTGTTCCGAGATTTTGCATGCCTCCGTTAGTCGTCCACAGGAAAGCGTGGGTGACTTTAGGTCCGATGGAGGACCCGATTACGGTACCCAGACTGTTGATCCTATATGCTGCGCTCGTGAGGTCGCCCGGCAGGGTTCCTAAATCCTGCATGCCACTCTTGGCCGTCCAGAAGCATGCATGTTTCTCTCCGGATTGGGTAGACGCGACCCCCACGACCGACCCTGCGTTATTGATGTCCGAAGCCTCGCTACTATCTCCCCCGGGTAGTGTACCCAAGCTAGTCATGCCTGCGTCCTTCGCCCACAGAAAGGCGGTCACTCCAGTGGGCCCACTGGAGTACCCCACTACCTGATTGAAGTCGTTGATTCCGAACGCTCTACTGGCTTTGTCCCCAGGAAGAGTTCCCAGGTCTCTCATTCCTCCAGCCTTATCCCAAATGAAGGCGTGGATATTACTGGCTGTGTTCGACTCACCGACGATAGTGCCCGTGGTGTTGACGTCGAAGGCAGAGCTATATTCTCCCCCTGGTAGGGTTCCAAGATCGACTAGTCCGCCAGAGGTCAGGACAAAGGCATGCGTGTGCACGCCGTACATCTTCCCGGATTGCCCGACTGCCAGTCCTGCCAAATTGATTTTTGCTGCGACCGTATTGCCGCCGGGCAGTGCACCAATATCAATCAGGGTATAGGACTGAGCCTTCAGCGTTGAAGCGAGAGCGAACAACAGGATAAATGACAGTGTGCCTAGGTTCGCTCGACTATAGATTCTCATGGTCTCCCCCTTTCTGAGACGGGTTGAGGGTGGACAGTGTTTTCTCTATGGCGTGATCTGGATGATACTGGCTACCGATGGTACGCCGGTGCCATTTAAAAGGAACAGCATGTAATGCCCCGGGGGAGCCAGATTCGCATTTGCAGGTGCGGTGATATTCAAGCCTCCGCTGGCCTGCATGAACTGAAGGTGGTTAAGACGCTGGTTCTGATTGAACGAATGGGTGACGGAGCCTAGCCGAATCCATGTCACCTGGCTGATATTGGCGGCATCCGGCGTGGCCACAAGGAAAGTCTGTCCATACTTCACGCTGGAAGGCGCAGAGGTGATGGTTGGTCTAGTTCCTTTGAAGAGATACGGCGGAGAGTAAATCTCTGCACTAGCTCCGGTTTGTTCTCCGCCAGCGGAAAGTACCCGGCCATCGGGCAGCAGGAGTGCCGTGGAATGGTAACCGCGATAGACCGTGATGCTGTCCATCGTGGTCCATTTGCCAGTGGCGGGATCCCACATTTCTGCTGCATATACGGGAGAGGCGGCGTTGTCGAATCCGAAGCCACCACTGCCACCAGAGGCAAGCAATTTACCATCTGCCAGAATCGTCAGGTTGAATTGGCGGCGGGCTATTGACATCGATGACGTGAACTGCCACGTAGGATTCGTTGCATTCAGGTCAATGATTTCAGCGGTATTCGTAGCAGGGCCGTTGACGCTTCCGTCGCCGCCCGCGACCATAACCTTGCCATCGAAGATCACAGCGGATCCATAATCGCGGGGACCTGCGTAGTTTAAGTTGCCAACTGTTGTCCACGTGCCCGTCCCACTGGTATTGAGATACCTTGTGATCTGATCCGGGCCTGCGTTGAATACTTGCCCATTAGGAGCGACAAACATCATTGGATAAAGCGGCTGCATCAATTGGGCGCTGGTTAAACTCAGCCAGGTGTTTGTGGCAGGATGCCAGATTTGTGGCAGCGTGTTGAAGATGCCGGTTGTTGTGTAACCTGACACAACCAGAACGTCGCCGCTGGGTAGTGTGGTATTTGTGGGATACCAGCGCGGCGCATTCATGTTACTGGTCTGTGTCCAAGTATTCGAGCTTGGATCGTAGACGGTGCTGCTGATAAGTCCGTCACCTTGGTTGCCAGCGTGTCCGCCAGCAACGAATAATCTGCCATCCTGTAGCAGCGAGTGGCCAGAACAGAAGATGTTATATGCCGCCATAGGCACAGTGTTGAACTTGTTGGTGACCGGATTCCACAGCGTGGGATTATTCCCCAAATCGAAAGACGGCCAGAAGAGAACGTTTCCGTTTGGGAGAAGATGTGCGTGAGCGGCCATGAATGGCCAGGTTTGAACCGCTGCCCATTGGCCCGTAACAGGGCCAGTCCCGGTCACTACGATGGAAACCTGACCCCAGTCAGTCGCGCCTGACGAACCGTGAGCCGTGAGGCGATAGGTGGTTGTCGTGGTCGGCGAAACTACTTGTGATCCGTTCAACGGAACCGCCGTGCCGTTTAAATCAGCGCTTACCGCGTTATTAGTCGTCCAGGTGAGTGTCGAACTGTTGCCAGCGACGATGGATGTTGGGTTCGCAGAAAGCCCGGCAGTGGGAGGACCGCCTGAAGTTACAGTGATCGTGGCCTGCGCCGATGCAGTCGTCCCTGACGAACCCGTAGCCACAAAGTTATATGTGGTCGTTGACGTGGGTGAAACAGTCTGCGATCCATTAACGGCAACCGACGCACCGTTCAGAGTCGCGCTCGCGGCATTGGTCGACGTCCAGGTCAGTGTAGAGCTACTACCAGACGCTATGGATGTTGGATTAGCACTAATTCCGGCAGTCGGGGAACCGCTTGAACCGACTGTTACAGTCGTCTGGGCCGAGGCATGCGCACCAGAGGAGCTCGTGGCCACGAATGTATACGTGGTGGTCGAAGTAGGTGAAACAGTCTGCGATCCATTAACGGCAACCGACGCACCGTTCAGAGTCGCGCTCGCAGCATTGGTCGACGTCCAGGTCAGCGTAGAGCTTCCTCCAGATGGAATCGAGGCCGGGTTCGCACTGATTCCGGCAGTGGTCACAGTAACCGTGACTTGGCCCCAGTCGGTCGCGCCTGTTGAGCTGTGAGCTGTAATACGATAGGTGGTTGAGGTCGTAGGCGAAACCGTTTGCGATCCATTCAAGGCAACCGTCGTGCCATTTAGATCCGCGCTCGCGGCGTTGCTCGTAGTCCACGTAAGTGTCGAGCTGCCACCAGACGCGATCGAGGTTGGGCTCGCACTGATCCCTGCAGCCGGAGGACCGCTTGAGCCCACCGTGACAGTAGCTTGGGCCGATGCGGTCGCACCCGATGAACTCTTGCTCACGAAAGTATATGTGGTCGTCGTGGTGGGTGAAACAGACTGCGATCCATTGACCGCAACCGACGCGCCGTTCAGAGTCGCACTTACGGCATTCGTCGACGTCCAGGTCAACGTTGAGCTGCCGCCAGAAGCAATGGAGGTTGGACTCGCACTGATTCCAGCCGTCGGACCGGTTGAGCCGACCGTGACAGTGGCTTGGGCGGTGGCAGTTGCGCCAGACGAACTCTTGGCTATGAAGGTATAGGTAGTCGTTGCGGTTGGTGAAACAGACTGCGATCCATTGACCGCAACCGACGTGCCGTTCAGAGTCGCACTTACGGCATTCGTCGACGTCCAGGTCAACGTTGAGCTGCCGCCAGAAGCAATGGAGGTTGGACTCGCACTGATTCCGGCCGTCGGAGCGCTCGAAGTCACCGTGATGAGAACCTGGCCCCAGTCAGTCGCGCCTGTCGAACTATGAGCCGTAATCCGATATGTGGTTGACGTTGTAGGCGAAACTACTTGCGACCCATTCAACGCGACCGTCGTGCCATTTAGATCTGCGCTTACGGCGTTTTTCGTGGTCCATGTCAGGGTTGAGCTGCCGCCCGAGGCAATGACGGTAGGATTCCCTATGATTCCTGCGGCCGGCGTTTGCGCCAGGGCGGGAGCACAGATTAGCATCCCCATCCCGATCAACCAGAAAAGCGAAATCCGGAAGTACCCATATAGCCGTTGATCGAGAGCGCATTTATTCGAAACCGTTGAACCCAGTTTTTGAGAACAATATTGTGAACGCATATTGATACTCCATCGAGCAGGCAGTTCGACGTTAGGTCTTCATCCTGCCGCCGCTTTTTCATTCCAGCGGTACAAAGACGTGGTTCAGTTCTATGCCGGTATGGTCTGCCATCTGGCCGACTCTAATGGACGGTGTTCCTTCAGGCACAACTGCGTAGAGCATCGTTGCCGGGAGTTTTTCTTCCGATGTCCAATGGATAACCGACTGGGGCAGGCGGACTGCGAATCCAGGAGAGTACCACGCCTGAGTTTGAGTCATAATGCCGTTTCCCAGCACCATGAAGAGATAGCGCAATCCTCCAAAGTCAAGCACCCAGCGGGGAAGCATTATTTCAGGAGAGTAGATTTGCGTCTCAGTACATGGCGAGAGCTTAATAGCAGGATGGAAGTGGATAAAGGATTCAACTTTATGGATTCCCTTGCCACGCAATATATCCGCGAACACCCAGGAGTTGTCTCTTAGGCGAACGATAGTACGAGAATGCACTACGTTTAAATGTTTATAGCCAAAGTGTGCACCTCGTACGAATTGACAACCAGCGACTTCGCCGCAGTCAATGGGGCTTACTGTAGGCCGCCGGCCGACTCGAAACCCTCCCCAGATCTCGGCCTGTTCCGATCCGTCAACACGGATGGTATTGTGGGCTGCCGTAGATCGCTCGTAGTGGCGTTCGGGAGTGCGCTCGTAAGAACTTACGCCTGTATCAACAATCACCCGGCGACCGTGCAGCGTCAACTCATAACTGAGAACATCCGAGTGGCCATGTCCAGGCTGATAATCGGGACCCAGAGGGCCACAATCGAAGATGAGGAAGCTTTGTGTAGTAGAGTCGCGAATGATCGCATAACCAGTGTCAGACAGGACGTTCACTTCAGTGCGACTCTGTGACCCATCTGTCACTAATGTCCCAGCATCCGAAAGGATTTGCGCAGTTGGACGTGTAACATCCAACTGTGAATCGTTGAAGAGCGGGATCTCGCCGTCCGGATGGATAATTCGACTAAGATACCGCGACATATTTTTGACACACTGGGACACTTCGGCCATGCACTCGGATTCATCAGGAGGACAAAACTCGAACAGATGCTTGATATCCAACAGATCATCGAGGATCCATGCATGATACATAGGAGATCTTTCGATATGACCACCGTCAGGAAGAATCTGTTCCGCGAGCTGTTCTCGCAGCAACCGCTGGCCCAACACACGCCAACGGTCACTTTCTGGAGTATCGAGAAGTGTTCCGGCAAATATCAGGGCCTTCGCGTTTTTTAAGAGGTGGTTTGCCAGCAGTTCCCTTTCTAATCGATTCTCAAGCGATAGCACCTGGACACGGAGACTCGCTAAGACGCGATCAAGTTGTGCTCCGTCACCCATCGCTTCTGCCCGTACCGCATTGCGGATGAGATACTTCAGCCAATTAACGATGCGAAGCGATAAAAAAAATTGACCCCACCCAATTTCTGTACCATGAGGATTCTGGTCACACCAGCTTAAGGCGATCCTTGTAGCTCTACGAAGAAGCTCTGATTCTTCGGGTGCGCTTAAGTCCACATTTAAGAAGTCGCAGTAATTGGCGTGATAGATTTGGCGGCGAGCAATTTCCCCAGCCCTCCACGGCGCCTGATACGAGTCTTTCATCGATGGTTCCACAAACCGAACATCCCCCGCCCGGATTATTTGACGAGCTAAAGCCGGGTCCCATTCAGCCACTTTTGGTGGACAATGATCTACCTTTAAGTTCACGTATGCATTTGGCCAGCGACTCAGCTCATTCCGACTCAACGTTCGGTGCCATACAAGATAAAAAAGCTGTGAAGTCCGCAAATGTTTCAAGGTGCGCCAGTACCTGCCCGCCGATGGAGGCGCTATGCTTGAGGCAAACCCAGGAAGAGGCGTCACGTCTTCTCCATGCAGCACTGGAGCAAATAGATAAGTATTACTAGTACCTATGGGATCATCGATAGCAGTCTTCACAAATACCTCGTTAGCTCATTTGCTTGTCTTCATTCACAAAATAGGAGAAAGGAACGATTAGTTGTGAGGTTGTTAGGAGATGACTCTGTGGCAGCGCATGACAGTAATAAACACATGCGTACGGCTTCATCGAAAAGTTTCCAGAAAGGCGGAGTCTTGTACCGCGACCAACTGGCCATGGTGCTGAAGCCTTTGGCCCTTTTCTGAGGAATCCAGTGGGATTCCACAGATGCAATATTTTACAAACTGCGATACTATTTCCTAAGTTGCCCTGTACATGGCTGGCCGATTATCCACGAACGTCGTTGGACGGATAAGTCGGTACCACCTTTGTGCTATTTCACTAAGCAAATGAGCAATTTACCCTTGGTGCTACAGCGCGAATTCGATTCGATGCGGATAGCATTCCCCGCCACCGAATTTTTCTTGTTTCCTCCCCCACATATGTTGGGATGCGGTTTGTTTCCGTTCCGGGCTTGGTTAACTTGGGTTAGATAGAAGGATCTTTCATCGTTAAGAAAGATCAAACCTCAACCAAGCTTCAATTCGGTAATCGGTGAGATATTGTGTCCTCAAAAGACTAGGCCAGGCAATGTCCATCGAATACCCGAAAACGGGCCTTTCTCTGCACGAAGGAGACATTCATGCACCTGTTTGTGGTTTCTTTATCCACCGCTGTTACCTCTGTTCCATCCCACCTGCGGCAATATTACCTAAATCCTCTCCGATACACTTGACTCGGTCGGGTCGTCGCATGCCAATGCGACTCGCAAATCAACTAAAAATTAGACTAGCTCGCTGCTAACCGGCGGACTCGCGGAAAATTCTTGCTTTCGGCAGGGATATCGCCGAGCTGTGTCTTTTAAACCCGGGGAAAGTGTCGACCATACCTGCTTACGCAGGCACTAGGAGATTCATGCGCTTTAATGTATTTTCTTACTCTCGTATCGTCATAGCTATTGTCATGCTAGCGTGCGCATACTCACCTTTAGCGATAGTTCAAGCTGAAGGACAAACCACCTATTATGTTGCCCCTAACGGCAATGATTCCAATAATGGATCCATCAACTCACCTTGGTTGACCCCTGGCCATTCAAGCACCGTTGCACAACCAGGGGATACCGTGATATTTGCGGACGGAACCTATAGTCTCGGTGCCAGTGGCGGCACCGGGGATTGGTTCATCACTTCAGGAGGAGCTCCGGGGCATCCTGTCACCTATATGGCCCAACATAAGTGGCAAGCGAAATTGGTAGGTCACGGCAGCGGCGATGGTACGACGGTGATCGGTCTAGCAGGTGGTTATACGATTATCAAGGACTTCGACATCACCGGATCGAACGCAAATGGAATCAATCTTACTACCAATGGAACTTCAGCGTCTTATAACCAAGCCATTGGGAATTACATCCATGATATGGTGACGCCCTGCAGCGCAGATTCCGGAGCCGGCATTACGACTGGAAGCGGTGGCAACAACTATGCCGGTGTAGGTCACGAATCGACAATTGGGAACCTGATCGTGAATCTTGTAGCAGCAGGTGGTTGCCCAGGAGGACATCAGGCATCAGGCATAGCCATGATGCTTCCCTATGGTATTATCGCGAATAATATCGTCATGAATTGTGGTGACGCGATTGAAGCATGGCATGCAGCGACTAATACAACTTTTTTCGGCAATGTTGTGCTCAATTCTTTGCGTGGTCTTAGCATGGGCGCGGGAGATTCGCCAGGTAACGTCACGAATAATAACAGCATTGTCCAAAACAACATCATTATCAACGGGAGGGACCCGGCCATTATTGAAACCGGAACCACTGGAACAAATAACGTCTATAAAGACAACCTCGTATTTGGTGGTAACACCTCAATCCAGTTGCACAATGGACTCCAAGCTACTGGCACGGTCAACGCAGATCCGAAGTTTGTCAATAGTACTGGAACCGCCACAGGCGACTATCGCCTTCAATCAACCTCGCCGGCTCGCGGGGCGGGGCTGGCGCTGGCCGGTATTACCGGCGATTTCGCTGGAACTACCCGCCCCCAGTCTGGGACGACCGACATCGGGGCCTATCTGTTTGATGTGAACGACACAACGCCAACCGTTGCAATCAAAGCGAGCGCACCATCACTCTCCTATGGTGGCGGAAGTTCTACCATTTCTTGGACTACAACAAATGCGACAAGTGCAACGTTGAATGGAGCATCTGTCCCCGTCGATTCATCTGTCACCGTTAGCCCAACATCCACAACAACCTACACGCTGGTCGCAACATCCGCGTCAGGTGCAACTGTATCAAATTCAACCACAGTAACAGTCGGGGCATCAGGACCTGTCGCTGCCGGAATTTCGTCGAATACTCCGTCGATCGTCGCTGGAAATTCTGCGACTCTTACTTGGACGTCGAAAAACGCAACGACCGGAGATTTAAACGGTACTCCGGTTCCAGTTAACGGCAATCTGGTCGTAAAGCCTACGGCAACAACCACCTATCGCTTCACTGCAACCGATGCATCGGGCGCAAAGGATTGGGGCCAAGTAACAATAACCGTTACAGCGCCTACAACCGGTCCAGTTGCTGCTGGTGCTTCCGCAAGCCCATCATCCATTACACGCGGCCAGTCATCCGTCATTACTTGGACTACTAGAAATGCGGTGAGTGCAACGTTGAACGGAACTTCAGTTCCGCTCAATGGTTCCATCACCGTACAACCAACTTCGACAACAACCTACAGAATCGTTGGAACCAGTTCGACAGGCACAACAGATTGGGGTTCTGCTACTGTAGTGGTTAATTAACTAGCTGAAGGGAGGGCGAAGTCGGGTTGGAATACGGCCGCCGCCCTCCTTTATCATCAACAATGTCGATATTCGTCGAATCGAAACCCTGCACCGTGATGATCGGAGGGTGCTCACTCTTGCACCTCGTTTATTCTTCGTTGTCATATCCGATCCAGGTTTTCTGAAAGCTGCTTAGTATAATGTTAAATTCAGGTTGAGACGTAGCGGTCTGTCCAGTTAACAAGGCCATATCCAGCATCTGTCCGTGACCGTTGATTGCCTCTTAGCAAGTATGTTAAGGCCAGAACCTTACCTATGGACCGAAACCGTAGCGGAACCCCAATCTATTTTTCCCGTCGCACTTTTTGCAGTGACCTTATAGGTTTTCGTTACGGTTGGTCGGACGGTGATGGAACCATTGAGTGGAACTGAGGTTCCATTTAGCATTGCGCTGACCGCATCCTTGGTCGTCCATGTGATGACGGATGACTGCCCCCGTGTTATTGATGATACGCTCGCGCTCACGCCGGCAGCGGGAACAATATCTCTGGTTACTATTTTCGGTAGAGGAACAGCTGTCCCAATAGTTGTACCTTCACCGGTGACTGCTCTTGTTCTCTCCTGTGAAATCCACTTCCAACGAGCCACCGGCCCCTTTAGTTGATAATTTCCTGTGGCTGTTCCGGTATTATTAACGAACCTTGGATCTTCGTTGATCGTTCCCATTGCCGACAATCCATTATTCAGGCGGATATCTGTATTTCCTCGGTATATCAAGTTATCGACGTATCTGTTGTGCGGCCCGGTATTGCCAGACTCCGCAATAGCCGTACGAGCGCTGTTATAGATGATATTGTTCTGCACGACACTGTAGTCATTGGTTACTCCATGAGGAGAATCGCCTGCGCCAATAGTGATAGACCGGAGATTATTCACAAGCGTATTTCCATAAATAGTGACATGCGAGGCGGCATGCCAGCTTTGGATAGCATATCCAGAGTTAATAACGATGTTATGAGCGATCACTGAATAGGGGACTTCTGCATAGAGCCCACTGGATTTATGTCCGCCTAGGCAGCCATTATAGGGGGTTATATTCACAATTAGGTTTCCAATCATGTCGTTATGTGTGATACCGCTGTAGTTATCACCGCCGCCCGTTTCGATCGCGGTTCCACTGTTGGAGTCACAGGGCGTAGTTATATCGTGGACATAATTGCCTACGGCCTTGTTGAAACTTGCGATGGTCCCTGCGTAGGCGAGAATGATCCCATTGGCGTTACTCCCCGTTACGTCAAAATCCTGGAGGGTCGTGTAGCCGCCACTCAGACGGATTACTGCCGAGCCATCTCCCTTACCTGTCCCTACCAACTTAGCGTGCCATTTATTCTGGGCCTTGTAAGTAATCGGATGTTCGGCTGTACCACTCGAGGTTAACGTAACGTCACCTCTATATGTCCCGTCCAGCACCGTCACTATATCGCCCGGTCGGACAACTGTGTCTGCGTGTCGGAGGGTAGCCCATGGACCACTGGAGCTGCCATTGCCGGTGTCACTTCCTGTTGGACTCACGTAATATACATTACTCGATGGTCCCCCGCCCGTAGCGGCGCCAGAGAAAAATGGCTTCGCATGCCGAGAGGCGCGACAAGACTGTCCCATCGACCAGCCCGCGAACAGAAAAGCAAAACCAAATACTATGGGCCTAATCACGTTATCATGACCTTGCATTTTCGAAGTACCTTTCGCATATATTGAGTTTCAGAAAGGCTATGCAGCACTTCCAACCAGTTCAGCAATGCTCGATTGCAGATGGCGACCGTTTTTCCAGCTCTCGCTGATGAGCTGGCGGGTTCGCTTCTCGTTGACGTAAACAGGATCACCGATATTGATCCCGTTCGCTTCGGACATTTTCTGTTGTATCTCAGCGATGCCCCGCGCAACTGTGAACTCGGTCTCATAACTAAGAGTTTCCGCGATCTTAGAGAAATCTACATGGTAGTCTCGAAGGTCGACCACCTCCGACATGAACTTCATCCGTACCCCGGGAATTGATGAAAAGACAAGGTCGGCGATGTCACTGATGCAATGATTATTAGCACCAGCTCCGACATTGAAGACCTTATTCGAAATTAGTGAGGTGTCGCTCGATAGCACGGTGGCGAACGCACGAGCAGCATCCTTTACATGCAAGAAAGGTCTGCGTTGTAGCCCTCCATATATTTCCAGCATCTCGCCCTTGCATGCCCTCGCGGTAAGTAAATTAACCACCAAGTCAAAGCGCATCCGCTCGGACCAACCAAATAAGGTAGAAAGTCGCAGAATGCTAGGGTGGAAAGAATCGTCGGTCAGCGCACGAATAGCCTTTTCACAAGCCAGCTTATCGCGTGCATAAAAAGATAGAGGATAGGTGGCGGAGTCTTCACTGAAATGGGTCATTTCTGAATTTGCTCTACCATATACACTGCAACTAGACGCAAAGATGAACCTGCGGATTCCAAGCCATTTGCAAATGTGAGCCACTGTGAGAGCACTGCGATAGTTGCAGCCATATGTGAATCCAATATCGAGGTCACAAGCGGGATCTCCGACGAGTCCGGCTGCCCAAATCACAGCTTCACAGCCGCGTAAATACGGAAGAACTTCATCTCCATGTGGAACGTCGATCTTGAAGCTGTTGAAACATGGGTGGCCAAGAAGGGGACGCAGAGCTTCGTCGCCAAACCAGTGTGCATCAATCGATATAACTTCAAACCCCTGGCTGACCAGATGAGCACACAACACGCTCCCTAAGTATCCAGCGCCACCAAAGACTGCGATTCGCTTCATCTGCTGTTCCATGATTATTCTCCTCAAGTGTGCGCTCATCGACTTCCACAGCCGATGGCCGGTCCTTTACATTTATTTGCTATCCCAGAATCGCGTATATGACACGTACTTATCACGCACTCATCCTCAGCTTGATCAAGTGGCAGAGCTTGCAACCACATTCCGCAGTTATAGGATCTCGGCAGAATAATCAGCTACGCACTCCCTCTATTGTTTGATATTTACGAATGCATATCCGTAGCCGCAACTAGCACAGAAGAGTGCCGCACGTCGTTATAGCTCATCGGCGGCATGAGATACATCAAAAGCATCGCTAAAGCTATGCCATTCGTCAGCAGCGAGGTCAAGAGTCCGCCATTTGCAAGAGCGAATGCAGGAAGACCGATGGCCAGTGCCGCCAGCCGCGTATCACGGTTAGCCGCTATTGAGTCATAAAGCCAGAGTAGTATTGCGAGCAGCAGAGTGAAACAGATAATGCCGGCATATCCAAAATTGGCGTAGGCATCAGCCCAGATATTTGCATTGGCGTCATTGCTGGGGCTATGGAAATATAGGGTTCCGATCAAATAGGGGGGTTCCACAGCGTAAGGGTAATCAGTCAGTGACTTCAGGATGCTATGACCTAGATGTGCTTGGGGATGTACTGAGAAGAATTCGTAGTAATAGCCTGTCAGAAGCCCCGGCAGTGCGGTCATGCGTACTCCCACAAGCGCCTCGGCCATCAACCCATACCCGTACGAAAGCGCCGCGCCTGTGCCTGCAAAAACTGCAGTCCAAAGAAGGGCAAATCGCGTCCCGAATGCTTTAGGTGACCGCGAGGCCCACAGCAGGAAGAGCAAAAGACCAGCCGAGAACAACATGGATCGAAAGGCGGTAATAGAATAGATGGCAAACTGACCTCCTGCGCCGACCAGTACCCAGGACGTGCGATGCGATCTGAGTCCCACAGCCATTACGAACGGATTAATCACCCACGCCTGCCAACCAATCGCGTACGCCACTAGAGCAGGAGCCTGCACTAGTGTGTCTTGAAACTGAGCGCGCACCGAATAAGTGTCTTCGAAAGAAACATAGTGAAAATGGAAGCCGAAAACCGAGATCATCAATGCGTAACAAGTTATACTCAAGAGCATTAGAATTACGCTAAATTCGTAGCTCTCGAGATGTATACGAGGGAAGGGTATCAGGGGGAGATGGTAAATCAGGCTAGTCAGACCAAAGACTATTACCAGACAGAGTACTAGCACAAGCGGCCCGCTAGATTGGTCATCTAACGCATAGATCGGCACCAGACACGACGGAACCACGGCCAATATATAGAGCAGCCAGTACACCACCTGCGACGGGCGCTTCAGCCTTATCGGCATCCAGAGTGAGGGAAGTGTCGCAAGCACCCACCCCACAGCTGCGCGAGCTGACGTTGCCTTCGAGTGAAATCCCTCGTAACCCCATATCGGCACAATCACCCGGTTGTACACAAGTACGAAGGCCAGGATATATAGGGCACAGATCACTACCATGATGGTTCGGGAGTGTAAGAAACGGGCGACTCGAAAGTTGCCCTTAGTCGATATCGCTTGACCTGTCATGGATGGATAAAATATCGGAAACAAAATAGTTGCGGAAATCGGTAGGATCCGGATCGCGCTTAGAGTAAGCCATATTTTGTCTTCTACGCTCGCATTGCAGTTGCTGCGATCCGGAATAGCACAAAATAATAAATAACTTTAGAGGCCGTGTTCATTGCGCTCATAACTGTCACCATGTGGAGCATTGGCCAACCAAAATGGCGGGCCAAAAAGAACATCATGAGATTTCCACCTAGGATCAACAGATCATAGATCAGCTTTAGGCGTTGCCCGTGCAACACGTAAACTACTCGGCTCAACGGACTGACGATGAATGACGTCAGAAACCAGGGAGCGACGATTGAGGCAATGGTTCCTGACAGCCCCCATTTGATTCCAAATACGAAAAGAAAAATCGGTTCACCGAAGGCGAAGACCACCACGGCTGGGACAATACCCATAGCCAACAATGCCATGGTGGTGCTATGAAAGAACCGTAATAGATGTTTTGGATCCTCCCGAGCATATAGTGCAGCGCGGCTGTGAAACGCATCGGCCATGCTGGCGCCGATCAGGACTACCGGTACAGCCAGTACTCTCCACACAAGGGAGTAATAGCCGCCAACATCTGCACCGTAGAGCATTACCAGTAGAGGCAACGGGAGGCTCGTACCCAGTACATTGAGTAACGAGGACGGCGTTGAATACAGTAGAAACCGGCGGTTGCCTCTCAGTGCTATTGCGGCATCGTGAGCACTGAAACCATACTTACGAACCACTGGCCAGGCGTTCCGCATCATACGGCTCATCCCGATACTACGACCAACGACTTCTCCGAATAATAGGCCGAAAGAATGTAATCCGATAGCTCCCAGAGCGACTTGGGATAGGCTGCGTCCCCCATTCTGAAAGATAAGGGCTCGCGACACAGCATTGAATCTCTCGTCCCGGAGCGACCAGTACCGCAGAATTGAAAATAGGCCGGCGAACAAGATGGTGGGGACCATCAACCCCGCTGCATACGCTGGTAGAACACCGAAGCCCACGAGCGAGAAGTGAATCATGACATACAGCAAGAATCCGCCCACCACACTCATCGGTAAAGTTAACACTGTCGACAGAATCGCGAGTTGGGCAGCCTCCTTTTGGCTGGAGGCAGAAACGATTGCTACGTCATATTGCAGAGAAGCTGCCACTGCGGCAACGGCTAGGAATGCGTTAAAGAGGCCCAAATTGCCGATGTCATCCGGGAGATATAACCGTGTCAGGATCGGTGCTGCAGCCAGTGTGAACAGATGACCCAGAGAGGCGCCGCCACTAAGTACGACCACATTCGTGGCAAACGGAAAACTACGACGGAATTTGGCGAACCGATCGACAGTCTCCTCCCTCACCTCTTGCATCACACACCCAATGATCAATTTCCATCGCTCTATCTCAGAAGGTCATATTTCTACGCGTGCCGTAATGGGGGCGGGGATGGTTCAAGGTGGCGAGCTCATTGCGTAACTTTCAGTAGCGCTAGCATTGAAGATTCGCTTTCCTTAAAGGGAACGCTCCATCCATCGCTCCGCAATAAACGTACGAGCGATATCGCTGTCTGGGATGGCCGCCCCACGCTGGAACCGATCGTAGTAATTCAAAAATTCCTGATCGTTCAGAATTCCTGCTTGGGAAAGGCGGCTATTTTGGAACGTGCGCCGGATCAGATGATTCAGATCATGCTTCAACCAGGTTTGTTCGGGAGTGAGGAATCCCTGTTTGTCGCGGCGCCACCGAATTGCGTCGGGCAGTTCCGGAAACGCCTGTCGCAGGAGATACTTCGTCCATCCATTTCTGATCTTCCATTCAGCCGGAACATTTAACAAGAGTTCTACCAGCCTATGATCGAGAAAGGGGTGCCTCACCTCGAGAGAATGTGCCATCGAGTTACGATCTTCATAATGTGTCAGTGCCGGGACGGAGTATTTCTCGATGTCTGCCACCTGGCGAGATGTAATATCCCCACACGCCCAGATGGGCACGGGCGCATAATCCGATTTAAATACATGGTCAAGTCCGGTGCCGAGAGCTGGAATGTAACGCCGAGCCGAAGATAACGCGAATTGGCGGACGACGGTACGCTGCCACAAACTTGCACCTAGCTGAAATACTGCTTGCGAATATCTTCGCTGACGGTACAACAATTTCAGATGGAAAAAGAAGAACTTTAAATATCCGAGGAGAACCTCATCCCCTCCCTGGCCGCTAAGAAGAACAGTGACATCCGTTTCCTGTTTAATAGCGTGGAATAATTTGTATTGCGCCACTACACTGAATCCGCCAACAGGCTCGTCACTGTGGTCGAGAACCCTATCTAGATCTTGTAGGACATCGGCGCATCCAAAAACAATCTGCCGATTCTTCAGGCCTGTCTCAGCCAAGATGTTAATGTGTCGGTGCTCGTCGCAGAGGCCGTCCTCCGACACGATTGAATAGCTTTCGACGCGGCTACCGCTGGTCATTCTGCAGCCGACCGCGATGGCAGACGAGTCGAGGCCGCCGCTCAACAATACGCCAACCTTTACGTCGCTGCGGAGTCGCAAGTTAATACTATCGAGGAATAACTCACGAAATTGATCTACAGCTTGCTGCAGTGAACCAATGCCATTGGTTTGAGGGAAGTTCCAATATTCGCTTTCGCTTACATCGCCGGTATCGAGGGCAATAACAATGTTCGTCCGCGGCGCCGCTTTGATGATCCCCTCGAAGAAGGTTTCGCGCGAGTGATCGAGCAATCCTTGTATGATGAATGCCGACATGATCTCTGTGTTCACCCGGCGCGTCGGTACTAGAGGGAGGAGTTGCTTGATTTCGCTCGCAAAGTAGATGCAGCCCGGCAGATGAAAAAGATATAGCGGCTTGATAGAAAATCGATCTCTGCTCAGCACCACACGCTTATTGGGTACGTCAACGATGGCAAATGCCCACATGCCATTGAGACGGTTGAATCCCTGCTCTCCATATTCACTGTAAATGTGCAAAATGACTTCAGTATCAGTGTCAGTCGTGAATTCATGTCCTTTTGCCTGCAACTCCCGTCGCAGTTCCAGGTAGTTGAAGATTTCACCGTTATATGCAATCCAGCGACCTTGGTGATCCGTCATTGGCTGGTGGCCGTTGAAGGAGAGATCGAGTATTGATAGACGGCGATTACCTATAAAGACGTCGAAGCAATCGTCCATCTGCCCTGCCGACTGCTTGAGCTTCAGTGCGTGGACACCGTGATCGTCCGGCCCCCGATAAGATGTCAGGTTATTTAGCTTCGAAAAACGCTCAAATGCGGCGCCATCGAAAAAGTGTTCGGTATTTACGGCGCCAAATATTCCGCACATATTGTCTTGGTCGCTCCCATGCGGCGGGCCATTTACCGCAGCATACGGTCAGTCGGTACTAAGACGCACGATTTTCTGCAATGGCATCTGGCTCGCCAACTGTACTCATAGCAGATAGTTTGTGCAGGCGGAGATGCGCCCACAAACGATGTGACAGTTCACAGCGCTTTGCCCACAAAAATTCGAGAGTCCGCCTCGCTTGACCTACACTCGAGAAGCTTAAACATTCGGTTGCGAGTAGGTTTAGGTAGAACGCCAGAGGATTTGTCTCTTTGAATCGGCGATCGAAGTACATGCCGGAGACGTCCATGGCAGCCCAGCCCCAACTGAAGGCAAATGCGTACCACGCCACTTGACTGCACATTACATACCGTGCGGATTCGCGTGTATCTGCCGTTGCATCCTGCACTTCGCATGCACCGGCTGGATTTACTCGTAAAACTTTGTCCAGATCATGCAGATAAATTGAAAACGGCTTGATTCGCCCAATGATGAGCCTCCCGAACCGTGAGCGCACAGTTCGTAGAGTTCTATTCACTGTCTGTTGAACGATATGTGTTGGGATTGCCTGCGGCGTCGGATCGATCACTTTTAGTGCGGCCACATCGTTCATGTACTTCTCGATGGCTTCGGCGGAGCGGAATCTTTGTACATTTGAGTCCCATTCATCACCGGGATACATGAAGTTCACGCCCGGCAGATTCTGGAGCGCAACTCGCCGTGGTGTAATGGAAAACTCGTTCATCCAGTTGTTCTCTTGGCTGCAGAAGTAGATGAAGCTGGCAAATGGAATAGTTATGTCCGGCTTGAGCAAGTTGACTCGAAACCGTAGATCTCGCAACTTTGCATCCACTTCGTGCAGTTCGTCGGCGTGGTTTCCAATCCAGTTCGCGAACGAGAATTGTGTCAACAGCACTGTCACTTTACCGACCAGTTTGGAGATGTGCTTTAGGTGGCCGGGCTCGATGATGCAATCGTTCAGGTTCAATATATTCATTCGCTCAGCACGAATAGCTATCCAGGAATCCATCGATCCAACTGAACCGCACAAGACTTCGATCCCGCCGCGCAAATGTGTCCATTTGTTTAGGGTGAGTTCCTGGACATTGGAGTACCCCAGCCCTCGCAATACCTTGGGAATGCGCCGCGATGCATGCTTCTGGTAGAGCATGGTGAGCTTATTTCTTTCCTGATGAGGAAGGCTTTTGAGAGTTGAGAAATTAAGGTGATCGGGGTGTTGATGCGAGATCCAGACATAATCAATCTCTTCCCAAGGCACTGTTGCCGCGGCACTCAGCAGTGCCCAGCCCTGGTTGAAAGCTTTGCCAGACAGCCAAGGATCGCACAGGAGTTTGACACCCCCACTCTCTACGCTAAAACTTGCATGACTCACAAATCGAATCTTCATAACTATTCCGGGCCCGCTGGTGAATCGCCTAACGGCGAATGTGACCGTTGAGTGATGCTTTTTGTGTTCTGATCGGTTCCGCAGCATCAGCATAGTTGTTCTTTCGTTTGCAAAGGAGTCTTATACCGTTAGAGCTTCTGTACCAAGCACCTTAGGCTCAGGCAGCAGGGATGCATAAAATGCCAGCAGCACCTGTTCCTCATTGGTCCAGTTGAAACGCTCTTCAGCCGCTTTGCGCCCGCGTCGCCCCATAGCTTCCGCCTCA
>Ga0068855_100001326_pt1 | contig 30623 bp, 24 predicted proteins | sample KBSCornC52_FD_66592 | JGI IMG/M metagenome (GOLD analysis project Ga0068855, IMG submission 66592) | Corn rhizosphere microbial communities from Kellogg Biological Station, Michigan, USA - KBS Corn C5-2 | ecosystem: Host-associated > Plants > Roots > Rhizosphere > Soil ... | reverse complement strand
GCGAACTCCACCCGCTGGATCGCCAACGACGAGGAACGCGCCGCCGCCACGGAACAGCAGCGCCAGATGGCGCGCATCCTGGACGTCGGCACCCCGGTGCTGCTGGGGTTCACCGACCGCATGAACGCCCGCGTGATCCCGCATCCGCGCGGCTACACCACGCTGGGCATCACGTTCTGGCTGCTGTGCGGGCTGGGGCTGGCGCTGGAGCTGGTGGGCGCGGTCGTCGTACTCGTGCGCCAGGACGTGCAGACCTTCCTCTACGCGATCATGGCGCAGTGCCAGGCCGTGCAGCTGATGCTGGCCGCCGTCGACGCGGTACCCGGCATGGGCAACATCGCGCTGCTGGACGGCCACGAGGCCGCGCTGCGCATGGCGCTGGACGTCGTCACCTGCGCCGCGCTGCTCAATGCGACGCTGCTGTACCCGACACCACTGCCGCCGCGCCGCCTGCTGTCGTGGCTGTCCTGGATCGCCGCCATCGTCTTCACCACCACGGTGCTGGCATTCGACCTGCCGCAGGCCTGGTGGTGGTGCGAGGCGCTGTCGCTCAGCACGGGGCTGCTGGTGATCGGCCTGCTGGGCTGGTCGTACCGCATCACGCCGCACCCGTACGCCACGGTGATGCGGCGGCTCAGCATCGTCACCACGGGCAGCCTGGCGCTGGTCACCATCGTCGTGGCGCTGAGCGACCGCATGCCCGGGGAGGTGCAGTCGCTCGTGACGGCGGTGCCGGTGATCTGGACGGTGTTCTTCGCGTCGCTGCTGCTGATGTCACCCTTCCTCGCGCGTTCGCAGCACATGATGCGCGAGTTCGCGATGCTGGCCGGCGTCAGCACGCTGGCCACCTCGGTGGACCTGCTGTTCGTCGCGGTGTTCTCGTTCAACCAGTTCGCGTCGATCACCACGTCCCTGTTCGTGGCGCTGGGCGTGTACGCGGCGTCGCGCCAGTGGTTGCTGGACCAGATGATCGGCGCCCGCGCAGTGACCACCGAACGCCTGTTCGAGCACCTGCTGCGCATCGCGCGCAAGGTGGAGGAGCAGCCACAACGCGCCGCCGACTGGCAGCTGGAGCTGTTCCACGCCGTGTTCCAGCCGCTGGTGGCGCGCCACGAGCCCGGCTTCACCCGCACCACGCGCTGGTACGAGGGCGGCGCCGGCCTGCTGGTGCCCCTGGCGGTGGAGCCGCTGCCCGATGGCGCCTCGCAGCTCGACGACGGCGAGGCGCCAGAGCCGCGCCTGATCGTGCTGCGCTTTGCCGAGCGCGGCAAGCGCCTGTTCACCGCCGAGGACGCCCGCCTGGCCGATCGCATCGTCGAACAGCTGCGCCGCGCCGTCGCGCACGACCGGGCCATCGAGCAGGGCCGCAGCGAGGAACGCGGGCGCATCGCGCAGGACCTGCACGACGACATCGGCGCGCGCCTGCTCACGCTCATGTACAAGGCCCCGAACGCGGAGATGGAGGACTATGTCCGCCACACGCTGCAGGACCTCAAGACGCTCACGCGCGGGCTGGCGGCCACCAGCCACTACCTGTCGCACTCGGCCGGCGAGTGGAAGGCCGACATCGCGCAGCGCCTCGCGCCCACCGGCTGCACGCTCGACTGGTCGTTCGACCAGGACACCGAGATCCAGCTGAACGTCGTGCAGTGGTCGGGCCTGACGCGCATCCTGCGCGAGCTGGTCAGCAACATCATCGCCCACGCCAAGGCCACGCACGCCACCATCCACGGAGACCTGCGCGACGGCGTGCTCAAGCTCACCGTCACCGACAACGGCGTCGGCGGCACGCCCAAGGACTGGTCGACCGGCCTGGGCCTGGGCGGCATCCGCAAGCGCGTGCGGATGCTGGGCGGCACGATCGCATGGCAGCAGAACGAGCCCGAGGGCGTGCGCTGCGATGTCAGCGTGACGCTGGGGGCGCCGTCCACGGCTTCCACCGCCGCAGCGACCTCGACCTCCGCGACGCCCGGCGCGCCGCCGCCGATGCCCGAAGTGGCGGCTAAGCCGCCCTTCCCGGCCCCTGCGGCGCCGTCCAGGTCGCGCGGCGCAGCGGCGGGCTGACGCGGTAGCGCTCGCCGCGGTAGAACGCGTCGAGCGCGTCCAGCAGGCGCACCGTCGCTGGCGCCCCGAACTGCGCCAGCCACGCAAACGGTCCGGCGGGGTAGTTGACGCCCAGCGTCATCGCGGCGTCCGCGCCTGGCGCGTCGCACACCCCCTGCTCCACCGCATCGCTGCCCTCGTTGACCAGCATCGCGATCGTGCGCGCCACCACCAGGCCCGGCACGTCGGCCAGCCGCTGTGGCAGCCAGCCGAGCGCGCGCAGCACCTCGACGGCGCGCGCGGCGAACTCGGCCGAGGCCTGCGCCGCCACGCACCACGCGAGCGGCACGACGGGCGTCGCCGACCCGGCCGCCGCTGGCCCCACGGGCCAGTCGAACAGGGCGACATCGGCCACGCCGAGTGCGTGCGCGCGCTGCGTCGCGCAGCGGCCATCGGTGCAGGCCAGCCAGCCGTCGCCGATGCGAAGGCGCGTCTCGGTGCCCGCGTCCGCGGACTCGCGCGTGAATCCCAGGCCGGAGGCGGCCAGCCGCGAGGCCAGCAGGTCGGCGATCGCGTCGCCTCCGCGCAGCACCAGCGGCACCGCCGGCATCGCCGTCGGCTGCACCTGGGCGTCGGCCGGCTTCGCGCCGCCCTCGGGATAACGGTAGAAGCCGCGGCCCGACTTGCGTCCCAGCAGGCCGCCGTCGACCATTTCGCGCTGCACCAGCGAGGGCTGGTAGCGCTTGTCGAAGAAGTTGGCCTCGTAGACCGACTGGGTGACGGCGAAGTTGGTGTCGTGGCCGATCAGGTCCATCAGTTCGCACGGGCCCATGCGAAAGCCCGCACCGCGCACGCAGGCGTCCAGCACCGCGGGCGTGGCGGCCTGCTCCTGCAGCAGCGCCAGCGTCTCGGCGTAGAACGGCCGCGCGATGCGATTGACGATGAAGCCGGGCGTGGACTTCGTGTGCACCGCGGTCTTGCCCCAGTCGGCGGCCAGCATCGCGATGGCGTCGGCCACCGCGGGCTCGGTGGCCAGGCCCGAGACCACCTCCACCAGGCGCATCAGCGGCACCGGGTTGAAGAAATGCATGCCCACCACGCGGCCCGGCAACTCCAGCCCGCGCGCGACGGCGGTGATCGACAGCGACGACGTGTTGGACGCCAGCACGCAGTCGTGCGCCACGATGGCCTCGAGGTCGCGCATCAGCGCCTGCTTGACGCCCAGGTTCTCGACGATCGCCTCGATCACCAGCGCGGCGTCGCGCAACTCGCCCAGCGAGGTCGCCACCGACAGCCGGCCGCGCGCGGCCGCCACGTCCTCGGGCGTGAGCTTGCCCTTGTCGGCAAGCTTGGCGAGCGTGGCGGCGAGCTGCTCGGCCGCCGTCGCGGCCGCGCCCTCGCGGACGTCGTACAGGTGCACGGGATGCCCGGCCAGCAGCGCGACCTGCACGATGCCGATGCCCATCACGCCGGCGCCGATCACGGCGACGGGACGATTGCGGAACAGGTTGGTTTGCGTCATGGCGCCATTTTCCGTTATGGCTGGCTTCAGGCTGCGGAAGGGGTCGACTTCGACAATTCCCACGTCGCGTCCCGCGCGGCACCTTCCCGCCCACGTGGCCGCGCCTGTCGCGGTGTCGGGTCGTGACGGACGTCCAAGCCTCCCTGTGGCCGTCACGCCGATCCGACGGGCGGATCTTCTCCTTTCCGACGCATTCGCCGGTTAGGAGCCGGGCCGTCAGCCTGCACTGGCACACTGTGGCGACCGCACTCCCGCGCCGCCCTTGCGCCTGCCCATGCCCGACCACCGCCCCGAGCCCGACGACGACGACACCCCCACCGCCGCGCAGGCAGCCGCGAACGCGCACGCGCTGCGCGGCGCCGCGAAGCTCGCCGTCGAAGCGACCACCGGCCTGACCGACCTGGTCGAGGCCGTGCACGCGCGGGTCGCCAAGCTGCCGGGCCTGCCGTCGCCTGCCGACGGCCGCACGCGCGGCATCACGGGGCTGGTCTACAAGACGATCCGCGGCGTCACGCGTGCGGTCGGCGGCAGCGTCGACACCCTGCTGCCCGTCCTCGCGCCCCTGCTCGATGCACGGCCCGGCGCGGCGCCCGCCCTGCCCTCACCGGAACGCGAGGCCGTGCTGGCCGCGCTCAACGGCGTGCTGGGCGACCACCTTGCGCGCAGCGCGAACCCGCTGGCGATCCGCATGGCGCTGCGGCGCGACGGGCGCGCGCTCGCCCTGCAGCGCGACGCGCTCGCCGCCGCGCTGCCCGATGCCGGCGAACGCGTCCTGGTGCTGGTGCACGGACTGTGCATGAACGACCTGCAATGGCGCCGCGACGGCCACGACCACGGGGCGGCGCTGGCCGCGTCGCTGGGCTACACGCCGCTGTACCTGCACTACGCGAGCGGGCTGCACGTGTCGACCAACGGCCGCGCGCTCGCGCACCTGCTCGAGCGGCTGCTCGCGGAATGGCCGCGGCCGATCGCGCGCTTCGCGATCGTCGGCCACAGCATGGGCGGCCTCGTTGCCCGCAGCGCGCTGCACTATGGCCGCGCCGCCGGCCTGCACTGGGTCGATCGCCTCGACGACCTCGCCTGCCTGGGCACGCCGCACCACGGCGCACCGCTGGAGCGCGCCGGCCAGGGCATCCACATGCTGCTCGATGCCACGCCCTACGCCGGACCGTTCGGCCGCCTGGCCAAGCTGCGCAGCGCGGGCATCACCGACCTGCGCCATGGCAACGTCGTCGACGAGGACTGGCTGGGCGCCGACCGCTTCGAAGGCGCCACCGACCGCCGCCAGCCGGTGCCGTTGCCCGCGGGCCCGCGCTGCTTCGCGCTGGCAGGCACCCTGGCCGGCGCCGGCAAGGCGCTCGGCGACGGCCTGGTGCCGGTGCCCAGCGCCCTGGGCAAGCACCGGCTCGCGCGCCGCACGCTCCAGTTCGCGCCGACGCACCAGCGCATCGTCGCCGACACCAGCCACCTGCAGTTGCTGTCCAGCCCCGTGGTGTTCGAGCAAGTGCGCGACTGGCTCAGGGAAGCCGCGTAGGACGGGTTAGCCGCCCTATCCCGCCCTACCTGGCCCTGCCGCGGCCCTCGAGCCACTTCAGCGTCGCCTCCGAATCGCCCACGAGCTTGCCGTTGACGAAGACCTGCGGCACCGTCTGCGCGCCCGCGATCGCGCGCAGCGCGCGGGAGCGCTGCAGCGGCGGCAGGCAGATGTCCGTGTACGCGATGCCGGCCTCCTGCAGGGCCGCCTTGGTGCGCGCGCAGAACGGGCAACCCTCGCGGCTGAACATCGCCACCTCGTCCGGCAGCGCGGCCTCCGGGTCGAGGTAGCGCAGCATCGTGTCGGCGTCCGACACCTCGAACGGGTCGCCCGGCTTGTCGGGCTCGACGAACATCTTCTCGATGACGCCGTCGCGCACCAGCATCGAGTAGCGCCACGAGCGCGCGCCGAAGTTCAGGTCGCTCTTGTCCACCAGCATGCCCATGCCGCGCGTGAACGCGGCGTTGCCGTCGGGCAGCAGGTGGACCTTGCTTGCCGCCTCCTCGACGCCCCATTGCTGCATCACGAACGGATCGTTGACGGCCACGCAGACGATCTCGTCGATGCCGCGCTGCTCGAACGCCGGCGCGAGTTCCTCGTAGCGCGGCAGGTGCACCGTCGAGCATGTCGGCGTGAACGCGCCCGGCAGCGCGAACACGATGACGTTGCGCCGGCCGAAGATGCGGGCGCTGGACGTCTCCTCCCAGTCGGCGCCGCGGCGCAGCCGGAAGGTGACGTCGGGCACGCGGTCGCCCGCCTTGAGGGCGCCCGGGCCGGGGCACGTGCCCAGGTCGCAAGAGGGGTGGCTGGTCATGCGGGCTCCTTGGACGATGACGACGACCGCACCCGGCGGCAAGCCACATGCCGCCGTCCGGGCTTCCATGTCGAACCGCCGCGCGACGGGCCGAGAAGCCCGGCGCGAGCAAGGCTTGCTGCAACGCAGCACAATCGATGGAACCGTTTCCGCGCCCCACGCCGCCCATGAGTTCCGCCTCGCCCGCCTTCGCTTCCACCCTCCCCGCCCGCGCCGCGGCCGACCGGGAGCGCCACTTCTGGCCGGCCGTCTGGGCGCTGGGAGTGGGCAGCTTCGCGATCGGAACGGGCGAATTCGTGATCATGGGCCTGCTGCCGGAGGTCGCGCGCGACCTGCGCGTCACCATCCCCCAGGCCGGCCACGTCATCACGGCCTATGCGCTGGGCGTGGTGGTCGGTGCCCCCGTGCTGGCCGTGCTGGGCGCGAACTGGCCCCGGCGCGCGCTGCTGGTCGCGCTGATGGCCCTGTTCGCCGCCGGCAACTTCGCCAGCGCGCTCGCGCCCGGCGACGTCCTCATGAACCTGATGCGGCTGCTGACCGGGCTGCCGCACGGCACGTATTTCGGCGTCGCCGCGCTGATGGCAGCGTCGCTGGCGCCGCCCCACCGGCGCGCGAGCGCGGTGGGCCTGGTCATGCTGGGCCTGACGAGCGCGACGCTGGCCGGCGTGCCGCTGGCCGCCTGGCTGGGCCAGCACCTGGGCTGGCGCGCGGCCTTCGTGCTGGTGGGCGCCATCGCGGTGCTGGCCATGGTGCTGATCCACCGCGGCGTGCCCGACGATCCGGCGCCGCACGGCGCGAGCCCGCTGCGCGAACTGGGCGCGCTGGCGCGCACGCAGGTCTGGCTGACGCTGGGCATCGCCGCGGTCGGCTTCGGCGGCATGTTCGCGGTGTTCAGCTACGTCAAGCCGCTGCTGACCGAGGTCACCGGGCTGTCGCTGGACGGCGTCCCGCTGGTGCTGGCGCTGTTCGGCGCCGGCATGGTGGCGGGCAACCTGGTGGGCGCGCGCCTGGCAGACAAGGCGCTGATGCCGACCATCGGCGGCCTGCTCGCGTGGAGCGCGCTGGTGCTGGCCGCCATCCCGTTCACCGCGCCGCACACCATCGCCATCTGCATCAACATCTTCCTGCTGGGCACCGTCGTCGCCCTCGGCCCGGCGCTGCAGATCCGCCTGATGGACACCGCCGGCGACGCGCAGACGCTGGCCGCGGCGCTGAACCACTCGGCGTTCAACGTGGCCAACGGGCTGGGCGCCTGGCTGGGCGGCGTCGCCATCGCCTCCGGCCTGGGGTGGACGTCGACCGGGCCGGTGGGCGTGCTGCTGGCAGCCGGCGGCGGGGTGGTGTTCGCGGCGTCGATGTGGGTGCGGCGGCGCATGCGGGCACGGGGCGAGGCGCACGCTTGATCGACGGCGCATCGAGGCCGCGTCGATGCCCGCGGCCCGCGCTCCTTTCCGGGCACCGGGCTTGACGCGAGAACGATGCGTCACTCGTCCACGAGGCCGTAGACCCGCTCGGGTGTCACACGCGCGAATTCCTTGGACGGGGGCAGCGCGGAAGCGATCCCGAATCCTGCCTCCGCGGAGTTTCGGCGATGGGTCTCTCCAGATGGGCGTCCCTGGCGGTCACTCAACGTCGCGACCAACGGGTGAGGGCCGGCGGCGGGTCTGCGGATGACGACGGCAACTTCTCCTGAATGCAGCGAGACGATGCTGCCGGGTGGATGGGCCCCCAGCGTCTTGATGACTGCCATTGAAAGCGGGTCGCGAGGACTCTGCTGGAAGAGTTGCCGGATGGCGTCGTGGGGCAGGATGCCTTGACGATTCGCGCGCGGGCTGATCTTGGCCATGTAGATGTCGATGGCCCGCAGAATGCGCGCGTCTTCGCTGACATCGCTCTTGCCGCAGGGGTAGCCGCCTCCGTCAGCGTGCTCATGGTGGTCGGCGATGATGGCCAGCGCAGCCTCATCGGTGAATGCAAGATCTCGCAGCAACGAGACCGTGGCGGCAGGATGAGCGCGGATATGCTCCAACTGCTTCTTGGTCGGAGGGTCGCCTTGTTCCGACAGGGTCGCCTGCAAATCGAGAATGCTCAGGTTCATGGCCAGCGCTGCGCATCCGAGCGAGCCCACACGCGTCGGCGTCCACCCGAGCTGCTGCGCCGTCAGCATGGACACGACCGCGCAGTGGATTGCATGCCGGAGCGGATACAGGGCAAACCGATGGTCTTCCTGGCGGGTGCAGAGGAACAGCGCGATGTCCGCGTCTCGATCGACAAGTGCCCGCAACGTTTCCTGAAAGGCGTCCAAGGAGGCGCCAGGCAATTCGCGTCGAACCAAGCCCCGCGCGAGCTTGTCGAACTGCCAGAGGAGGCGCTCCCAGCGATCGAAGAGCGACAGCTTGACCACCACCGGCGGAGCGGCCGCCGCGGCCCGCGCCTTGCGCTGAGCCTCCACGAGCGAGCGCTCGGCCCACGCGCCACGTTCGGTCAGGGTCTCGAACTGCCCCTCGTCCTGGATGACCTGGCCCTCGTTCAGGAGCAGGCGTTCCATTCTGTCGAGCACCTTGAATGGCAGCGGACTCCCGATGTGGATCAAGTCCCGCACCTCGGGAAGGGGTACACGATTCGATTCGACGCTCATGGGACGATCCTTCGAATCTCCAGCTGCCTCGTCGTTCTTGGGCGGACACGGACTGCTCCGATACCTCCCTGACTCTTCGACTTGCGTCAGCCTTCGCGCTCCCAGGCCTGGAGCAGGCGTTCAATCTGTTCCAGCAATTGCCAACCGCCTCGCTCGATCCCGGCCAAGTACTCACGCTGGCGCTCAAACCCGGAAGTGCCGAGGTCTTGCCGCAGCAGTTGCGCGAACCCCAACACGGCATTCAACGGCGTGCGCAGGTTGTGGCTGGCCTCCCCCAGGGCAGAATGCTTGGCTCGAGTGGACGCATCAGGGCGATACACCTGCGATTGTGCGCGTTCGACTTGGCGACGCTCCGTCAGATCAGTGAGCGTTCCGACCACGCGCAACGCGCGGCCTGACGGGTCTCGTGCGACCACCCGTCCGCGCGACAGAACGATGCGATATCGGCCGTCCGCGGCGCGCAGCCTGAACTCCATTTCGTAGGCTGCAGTGCGGGCATCCAGGTGGGCCTGCAGGGCCTGCAGCATCGGTTCGAGGTCATCGGGATGCACGCGCGCCCGCCAGACCGAGATGCTGTCTCGCTCGTCGCGATCGCCGTACCCCAACATCGCCTTCCACTGGGGCGAGTAATGCACCGTCTGGCCGCACGGGTCAAAATCCCAAACACCGAAGCCGGCGTTCTCAATAGCGAGCGCCCAACGGCTCTCCAACGCGCGCAAATCGTCCTTCATGCGTGGGTCAATTGCGGTCTCAACGATGTCGATGGGCCCTGTTCAGGCAAGCGGACCGGCGCGGACCAAGCGCCCGCCACATCCACCCCGCTCTGGGCTTTCCAAATTGTGCACAGAGGCCGCTTCAGAGCGGCGAACATTTCGTGAACGAATCCCTCTGGCGGACGTGTCACAAGGAAGAGCCCGTCAGGAAGCGGCGGTGCGAAGACACGAAGGCATGCCTCGCATCGTCAGATCCGACTGAGCGTTCGCTCGGTCGCAGGCGTGGCTTCGTACTCGTTGGCCGAGCACTGCGTCACGAATGTGAGCACGGGGCGGAGCCTGATAGAAGCAAGAATCGAGGTCATGCAACTGCGCCGCGTCACCTATGCCAGCCGGGTGCTGCCGAATGTGGCTCCCACCGATCTGCGACAGATCCTGGGCCTTGCCGAAGTACTTCACCGACGTCACGACCTGACCGGCGTACTCGCCTTCACGGGCCGCCACTTCTTCCAGGTCATTGAAGGATCGGTCGTTGAAGTGGATGCTCTTCTGAACCTGATCCGCGCGGACGTGCGTCACGACCAGATCCATGTGCTGAGTGATGAGGTCGACGCCGTGCGCCTCTTCGATCGCTGGTACGGCGTCTTCGTCGACAGCCTCGACGTGAGCGATCAGGTTGCGGCGGCGCATCTCGCGCAAGCGACGGATCGCGAGCTTGCGCGACACATCATCGACACGATCTCCGGGGCCAACGGACGGCCAGGCTGACTGGAGCTGTGCAGCGGCCTTCAACTGGGCTTTGAAGGCGCTTCGGGGTCAAGGCGCTTTCGCTTTGGGGTCAGGTCTTGCCCCCGCAACTTCCCGAGACGCCGTACTAGCGAACACGCTTTGGGTTCATCACGCGCGCCAAGCAGCCCATGTCCGTCAGGAAACACAAGAAAGTTTGTCGGATCAAGGCCTGACCCCTCCTTAGGCTTTGCGCTGTCCGGCACCCTACATTCTTCGCTCGCGCCGATTGCGCGCCGGCAGCGCCACTTCGCGGTCCAGCCATGTGAGGAACTTGGCCACCTCCGGGTCGGACGACTTGGACAGCACGCGGGTCGCGCCGTCGGTGGACAGGCGCCACATCGCGGGGTTGCCGAGCTCGCGACATCCGCCGGGCGCCACGCGGCACAGCACCGGGTCGGCGGGGAGCGCGGCGATCTTGCGGACGTCCTCGGTCGCGATCCAGCAGATGGCGTCGACGTCGACGTGGATGTCCATGCGCCGGCCGCGGAACTCGTAGTAGCGCCCTTCGTAGCGGCGCATCACGAGGCGACCGACGAAGCGCGGGTAGCCGGTGATGAGGTCGACGATGGGCCGGCCGAACAGGGCCAGCACGGGCGCGGTGAGCACCAGGCCGAACGGTCCGGACACGTGCCAGCCGGCATACAGCACCGCCGCGGACACGGCCGCGGCGAAGGCGATGTTGAGCGCGAGCTTCATGTCTTGACGAGCCCCAGGCGGATGAGGCTCTCGGCCGTCGCGACGATGGCCTCGTCGGCCGGGCGCGGCGCCCACCCGAGCACGCGCTGAGCCTTCTGGCTGCTGGCGTTCTTGCGCTTGCCCAGTTCGGGCACGACCTGGCCCACCGACTTGTCGACCAGCGCGACGACGCGCAGCAGCCAGTCGGGCAGTTCGCGCGCCGGCACGCGCCGCGCCGCCGCGCCCAGGCGCTGCCTGAGTACGAGGGCGATCTCGCGCAGCGACAGGAATGGCCCGGCCACGGCCAGGAAGCGCTCGCCGGCGGCCTCGGGATGCGTCATCGCCTTCAGGTGCAGGTCCGCGACGTCGCGCACGTCCACCACGCCGAAGCTGATGCGCGGCAGGCCGGGCAATGCGCCGTCCAGCATGCGCTTGATGATCTCGATGGACGTGGAGAAGTCGGCCCCCAGCGCCGGGCCGAAGACCCCCACCGGGTTCACGACGGCCAGCTCCATGTCGCCGCCTTCGCGGCCCATGAAGCTCCATGCGGCGCGCTCGGCCAGCGTCTTGGACTTGGCGTAGGCCGTCAGGCCGTCGCCGTCGACGTTGGTCCAATCGCTTTCGTCGAACGGCCGGTCCCTCTGCGGGTGGCCGTAGCCCACCGCCGCGAACGACGATGTCTGCACCACGCGCTTGACGCCCGCGGCGCGGGATGCGCGCAGCACGCGCAGCGCGCCCTCGCGCGCGGGCACGATCAGCTCGTCCTCGTGCCTGGGGACGTTGACGGGGAACGGCGAGGCCACGTGCAGCACGTAGTCGCAGCCGGCGGCGGCCGCATCCCAGCCCGCGTCCGCGGTGAGGTCGGCGGCGACGAAGGCGAGGCGGTCGCCGGCGTCGGCGCCGGCCGCCTTCAGCGTGGCGCGCACTTCGGGTTCGCGCTCGAGCGAACGCACCGTGGTGCGCACGCGATGGCCGGCGGCCAGCAACTGCACGATGCAGTGCGTGGCGATGAAACCCGAGCCGCCGGTGACCAGGACGAGTCCGCCGCTCACGGCAGGCTCCGGGTCATGGGGAAGACGCGAGGTGCGAGCATGGCGTTCTCCGAGGCGTCAGTGATGCGACATGGCCAGGAACGCAACGATATCGCACATGATGTGCGCGAACACCGGCGACCACAGGCGCTTGGAGCGCGCGTACCAGAGCCCCTGCACGAGACCGAAGGCCAGGATCGACAGCGCGCCCAGCGGCCCCTGGTACAGGTGGTACAGCACGCGCACCAGCAGGGTCACGCCCAGCGCGATCGACAGGCCGTGAGCCTGCAGCCCGCGCTGCAGGAATCCGAGCAGGAAGACCTCCTCGAAGCTGCCGTTGACGAAACTCGTGACCAGCACCGCCGGGGCCGAGATCGTCGTGGCCTGCGCCATGCGCTCGATCGGCTGCTCGCCGTGCCCGGACAGGAACGGTTCCAGCACCAGCCAGCCGGCCCAGTTCGCCACCACCATCAGCCCGAGTCCCAGCAGGGTGTCGCGCAGCGTGACTTCCGGGACGAGCGTGGCCACGTCGTAGCGCCGCAGGTACAGCACCCCCAGCGCCACGCAGGTGCACACCAGCTCCGTCACCACGATGTGCCAGGCGGCGACATCCGTGAAGCCGCCCATGTCGGGATAGCCCGCGAGCACCGTCCACAGGGAAGCCCAGATGGCCCAGCCGAAGCACACCCCGGTGACGACGAGCGCCTCGACGGGCGTCGTGTCGATGCGGCGGGCGGTCGCCGTCATCGCTTCCCCTGCGCCGCGGCGATGCGCGGCGCGCCGTCGCTGTGCGACTTGTTCATTTCATGCCTTCGATCGCGAGCCCCCCGCTCGCGCAGCCCGCAGCGTATCACCCTGGGCCCCGGGGTTTCGCAAGGGTGCTCACGTATCATCGCGACCGATTCCACACTCGCCGCCGCGCCGTCGATGCGCGCACCCGAGCCGATGCGCCCTCGCCTGCCCGTTCTCGTCACGACCTTCGCGGTCGCCGCCTGCCTCGCCCTGGCGGCGTGCAACAAGAAGCCCGCCGCGGCCGTCGCGGCTTCCTCCGCCTCCGCCGCAAGCGGCCCGCGCCCCGCGGCCAGCGCGGTCATCGTCGAGTTGAAGGAGGTGCTGGCCGCGCACCGCCAGATCATCGTGCTGTTCGCCGACGAGAAGAAGCAGAGCGAGGCGCAGCGCGCAGCCGCCGACGAGGTGGGCCAGGCGATCTTCCACGACAACCGCGCGTACGTGGACCGGATCGAGTCGCAGTTCGCGGCGATCACCTCCGGGGGCGACGATCCCACGTCGGCGCTCGCACCGATCCTGGATTTCATCGAGAGCGACGCCACGCTGTTCGATGCCGACCGCCTCGCCTTCCGCGACCTGCTGCCCAGCCTGCAGGCCGACGTGGCGAGGAACTCGACGCTGGGCGCGATCCGCCTGCACAAGCGCATCGGCGACGACATCGACGCCCTCGACGAGATCCAGAAGAACTACGACGAGGAGATCCGCGCGATCTTCTCGCGCTTCGAGCAGCGCGCCATCGTGCAGAAGCGCGAGCGCTGGGACGACTATGTCGCGCACCTGGCCCGGCTGTACACGCGCGAGCAGATCCTGAAGGCGCACGGCTACGTGCTGCCGACGGTCGCGGCGGCGAGCGCCGCATTGCCGGTGCCCACGCCCGCGTCCAGGCCGCCGCCGGCGGGCAAGCCCGAGACGGGCCCCGAGATCTTTGGCACCGGCCTGCCGCCCAAGGTGGTGGCGCTGACCTTCGACGACGGCCCGCACCCGGTGTACACCAACGAGATCACCGCCATCCTCAAGCAGTACGGCGCGCCGGGCACGTTCTTCGAGGTCGGCAACAACCTCGGCACGATCGCGGCCGACGGCCAGGCCAAGCTGGGCAAGAACGCCGAGATCAGCCGCCAGTTGCTGGCCGAGGGCTACATCGTCGGCAACCACAGCATGACGCACGCCCAGCTGTCCAAGAAGACCGGCGACGCGCTCAAGACCGAGATCCTCGACAACGACAAGCTGCTCAAGGCGATCGACCCGGACCGCCCGCCGCTGTTCCGCTTCCCGTACGGCGCGCGCAACGCCGAGGGCAAGGCGCTGCTCGCCGAGGAACACCTGACTTCGGTGATGTGGAACGTCGATTCCATGGACTGGGCCGACCCGATCCCCAATTCGATCGCCGACCGCGTGATGCGCGAGATCGACAGGAATGGCCGCGGCATCGTGCTGTTCCATGACATCCACGAACGCACCGTCAAGGCGCTGCCGCTGGTGATGAGCCGGCTGGTCGCCGAGGGCTACCAGTTCGCGGGCTGGGACGGCAAGTCGTTCACCGTGCAGAAGCCCGGCGAGAAGCGCGGCTTCGTCGATGCCGGGCCGGACGTCGCCGGCGCCGCGCCGGCGGCCTCGGCTGCGGCGTCGATGGCCGCGGTCTCCGACACCACGACCGAGGGCGATTCGTGGGCGGTCGTGATCGGCATCGACGACTACGCGCACTGGCCCCGGCTCAGCCACGCCGCGCGCGACGCCGAATCCGTGCAGGGCCTGCTGGTGGGCAAGCTGGGCTTCAAGCCGGCTCATGTCATCACGCTGCAGAACACCTCGGCCACGCGCTCGAACATCCTGGCCGCGTTCAACGAGCAGTTGCCCAAGGCCGGCCTCAAGAAGACGGACAACCTGCTCGTGTTCTTCGCGGGCCACGGCGCCACGCAACACCTCACGTCGGGGCGCGACCTCGGCTACATCATCCCCGTCGAGGCCGCCGCCGACCACGTGGCCGACGACGCCATCCCGATGACGGAGCTGCAGAACATCTCCGAAGGCCTGGTCGCGCGCCACGTCATCTTCGTGATGGACGCGTGCTACAGCGGCCTGGGCCTGGTGCGCGGCGGCGGCCGCTCGGGCGGCGGCAACTTCCTGCGCGACAACGCCCATCGCGTCGGCCGGCAGATGCTCACCGCCGGCGGCGCCGACCAGATGGTGGCCGACGGCGGTCCGGGCGGACACTCCATCTTCACCTGGACGCTGCTGCAAGGCCTGTCCGGCAAGGCCGACCTGAACGGCGACAACATCATCACCGGCACGGAGCTGGCGGCCTACATCGCGCCCGCGGTGGCCTCCGTCTCGCAGCAGACGCCGGCCTTCGGCAGCCTGCCCGGCTCGGAAGGCGGCGAGTTCGTCTTCACGCTGGCGGGCACCGAGGAATACATCAGCGACGCCACGACGCAGCTGCCCGCCGACGCGATCGCGCTGAACACCCGGCTCGAGAAGACGACCGCGGTCGTGGCGGCCAGCGCGGCGACCGACGGCGTGGTGGTCAAGGACCTGCAGGGCAAGGACCAGAAGATCGCCGCGCCCACCGCCGCGCCCGTCAGCGACCGCCAACAGGCGCGCCAGCTCAATGACCGCGGCATGCAGTTCTTCAAGGAGAAGAACTACGCCGCGGCACGCGACCTGTTCGCGCAGGCGTTGAAGCTGCAGCCGGACTTCGCGCTGGCGGCCAACAACCTCGGCTTCGTCTTCTGGAAGATGAACGACGATGCCAACGCGGTGAAGTACTTCGAGGCGGCGCTGAAGACCGATCCGTCGCGCTCCGTGGCCTACGTCAACCTCGGCGATGCGCTGCAGCGCCAGGGCAACAAGGACGACGCGAAGAAGGCGTTCGAGACCTACCTGCAGCTGGCACCCACCGGCGGCCTGGCGCAGCACGCCAAGGACGCGATCGCCGCGCTCTGACGCTCATCGCACCGCGGCCGCAGGCGGCCGCGGCGCCGTACCGGTCAGAAGTGGAATTCGGCGCGCAGTCCGGCGTTGCCCGTATGCTCGGCCGTGAACGACGAGACTTCGGCGCCCAGCGACCAGCGCCGGCTCATGCGGTACATCGCCGCCAGGCTCACCATCGGGCTCGTCCTGTGGTGGTTGACGCTGTTGCCCGTCGCGTCGCCGACCTCGTCCTGGAACGCGACCACGCCCAGCCCGCCCGTCAGCTTCCATTGGTCGCCCAGGGGCAGCGTGCCCAGCACGCGGGCACCGACCGCGCTGTCGAACTCCCGGTCGCCCTGCGCCAGCCCGCCGACGCGCATGAACAGCAGGCTGATGTTCGCGAGCGCCTCGACGGAGAAGTTGCGGTTGACGTCGTAGCCGAGCGACACCTGCGCGGCGGGCTCCGTGTTGTTATGGTCCTGCACCGTGCCCAGCTGGATGCCGAAGCGCCAGTGCGTCGGGGCGACGTCGTCGGCCGATTGCGCCATGGCGGCGAAGGATGCGCACGCCAGGACGGCGGCGCACGTGATGCGAAGGCTCTTCATTGTTGCTCCCTGTTGGACCGGGAGCGATTCTCCCTGCTCACCGTCAAGCGGCCGTGAATGGATGAGCTGGTGGATACCCTGATCCCGCATCCGACCGCGACAGCGTAGTCACGCCCTGGCTCGCCGCGCCGGCCGCTGCAGATGCCTAAAGAGACTGGCCGCGCCTCTCCTCCGAGACTTCTCGCGCTTGCGCCTGCTCGATAGATTGGGTTCGCTGCGCTGATTGCGCCCAGGCATCGGGTCTCGGCTCCCGGCGGGATGAGGGAGCGGGATGGCATTCCCGGCAGGGGCGAGATCGGCGCGGGCACCGGCCCGATCCAGGCCATTCGCTGGCAGACGGTCGTCACGAGTCACCGGAACCAGTCCACCCACACACCAACATCCAATGAAGACAACAACTGCCTTTCAGAGAACCGCACTCTGCCATTGCCTGCTCTGCGCGTTCGGTGCGCTCGCCTCGCTGGCCCCCTCCCTGGCGCAGGCGCAGGCGCCTGCCCCGGACCAGGCGGCCGCGGTGCAGCGCGTCGAGATCACCGGTTCCTCCATCAAGCGCGTCGACGCCGAGACCTCCCTGCCGGTGCAGACGGTCACACGCGAGCAGATCGACAAGCTCGGGGTGACGAACACGGAGCAGCTGCTGCAGAACATCTCCGCCAATTCCTCGGCCGGCGGCATGACCTCGATGCAGAATGCCGGCCAGTCGACCTACGGCGAAGCCACCGCCAGCCTGCGCGGGCTCGGCTCGCAACGCACCCTGGTGCTCGTCAACGGCCGCCGCATCGCCAACTACGCCACGGACGGCACGTCCGTCGACATCAACTCGATTCCGCTGTCCGCCATCGACCGCGTGGAAGTCCTGAAGGACGGCGCATCGGGCGTGTACGGCTCCGATGCCGTCGCTGGCGTCATCAATTTCATCCTGCGCAAGGATTTCCACGGCATCGAGGCCACGGCCTACTACGGCAAGCCGACGACTTCCGGCGGCGGCAAGAGCGGCAAGTTCGGCCTGGTCGCCGGGTTCGGCGACATCGACAAGGACCACGTCGCGGCGATGTTCTCGCTGGACGTCGCGCACGACGCGTCCATCCAGGGCTACCAGCGCAAGTACGCGAACCATGCGTGGAGCGATGACGGCCTGTTCGACATCAGCGCCACGGCCACGGGCGCGATCCGCACGTTCGACCCGAACATCCTGGCCTCGCAGAACCAGGGCAAGGGCATCTACGCGGACGGCAGCGGCATCGGCAACATCCTGGGCCCGACGAGCCCGGACAGCACCGCCAACAACTGCTCGGCCAACGGCATGTCGTTCGACGTGAACCTCAATACCTGCCGCTACAACCCGTCGCCGTTCGTGCCGCTGACGCCCGACGTCACGCGCGTCAACGTCGCGGGCACCCTGCGCGGCCGCATCGACGACAACAACGAGTGGTTCGCGGAGCTGTTCGCGTCCAACGCGAAGACGGTCGTCAGCGAGCAGGCGTCGCCCTACAGCGCGTCGTTCCTCGCGACCGATCCGCTGTTCCACAAGATCGGCGTCAATCCGGTCATCGTCATCAACCCGTCCAGCCCGTACTACCCCACCAGCTACATCGCGGCATCCAACCATCCGGAGGTGCTGACGGACTGCAACGGCGGCCCGTGCCCGGTCACGGTCAGCTACCGGGCGCTGGACGGCGGTGGTCGCCTGCACACGGACAAGTCGACGCTGTACCACCTGGCCACCGGCCTGACCGGCACGATCAAGGACTGGGACTACGACGCGACCTACAGCCGCAACCAGAGCGTGGTGGCGGAATCGACCCAGCGCGGCTACCAGAACCAGACCCAGCTGGTCGAGCTGCTCAGCGGCAACGACGCCTTCAATCCCTTCGTGGCGCACCAGGCGCCGGCGCTGGCCGCCCAGATCCTGGCGACCAACTACAACGGCAACATCATCAAGTCGTCGCTCACGACCGATGCGATCGACCTCAAGGTGCAGCACGAGCTGCTCAACCTGGCGGGCGGCCCGCTGGCGCTCGCCACCGGGGTGTCGTTGCGGCGCGAAGCGATCGACCTGCGTCCGAGTGCGGCCTACCAGAGCGGCGACGTCGCCGGCTACGGCGCAGCGGTGCTGCCGTTCTCGGCGTCGCGCAATTCGCAATCGGTCTACGGCGAACTCGACGCGCCCTTCCTGAAGTCGCTCGAGGCCGACCTGTCCGTGCGCTACGACCGCTACCCGAACGCCTCCTCCACCAACCCGAAGCTCAGCTTGAAGTTCCGACCGCTCGACCAGATCGCCTTCCGCGGCGCCGTCGGGACCGGCTTCCGCGAGCCCTCCCTGCCGGAACTGGATACCCCGCTGGCGCCCGCCACGACCAACATCTTCAAGGATCCCGTCACGGGCGTGCCGGGCCAGTTCAACGAGCAGGTCGGCGGCAACCCGCACCTGGTGCCGGAGAAGTCCAAGCAGTTCTCGTTCGGCACCATCCTGGAGCCGCTCAAGGGCCTGTCGGCCAGCATCGACTATTACCACGTGAAGATCGACCACGCGATCATCTCGCTGGACGCGCAGACCGTGGTGAACCTGGCGGCAGCAGGCAACCCCGTCTACGCGCCGCTGGTGTCGCGCGACAGCTCGGGCAACATCACCAACATCATCGCCAACAACGTCAACAGCGGCGGCGTCACCACCGCGGGCATCGACCTCGACGTGAAGTGGCAGGGCCTGCGCACGCCGGCGGGGCAGTTCGGCGCCGAACTGTCGGGCACGTGGATCCAGAAATACGACCTGACGACGATCGACGGCACGGTGCAGCACAGCGTCGGCCGCACCACCGACCCGACGGACTCCGCCATCAACGCGGTGACCAACGGCGGCCTGATCTTCCGTTGGCGGCATGCGCTGACGGTGAACTGGAAGTACGCCGACTTCGGCCTGGCGCTGACGCAGAACTACCAGTCGGGGTATCGCGATGCGCCGCCCGCGATCGACGACTGCGATCCGACCGACTACACGCCGCCCGACGCGCCGCCGCCGGTCTGCCACACCGGCCGCCGCGTCTCGTCCTTCGCGACGTACGACCTGCAGGGCGAATACGACGGCGTGAAGAACCTGAACTTCCGGCTCGGCGTGAAGAACCTGTTCAATCGCCAGCCGTTCCCCGTCACGACGAACGGCATCTACTTCCAGACGGGCTACGACCCGACCTGGTACGACCCGCACGGCCGCTTCGTCTACGCGTCCGCGACCTACAAGTTCTGACCGGAAAGGTTGATCGAGAGGCATCTCTTGATCTTGGAAGAGGCGGTGCACAACCGCCTCTCTTTTTTTGGGTCATCGCCGAACTGCCTGGGCCGCATCGCGGCCTGCTGCCCGGACGCCGGTCGCCTCACCAGCGTGGTGTCATCCTGCGCAACGTGGCAGGATCGAAGGAGTATGCTGATCCAGGAGGTCAACATGCCCAGCATATTGGTTCCGGTCGACGGCTCTGATAACTCCTTGCGCGCAGTGGATGAGGCCCGTCGGCAGATTGGGGATCGATCCCAAGGGACAGTACACCTTCTGAACGTGCAGGCGCCCAATCACTCAGCCGTCGTGAAGAAGTTCCTTAGCCAGGAATTCATCGACGAGTTCTACCGGGTGGAGGGCGAGGCGGCGTTGAAAGGTGCCAGCGCCGGGCTCGACGAGGCGGGAGTCGCCTACGCGTCGCACGTCGAGGTTGGTGACGTGGCACAGACGATTGCTCGTTGCGTGAAGGATCTGCACTGCGATCAGATCATCATGGGCACACGCGGCCTCGGGTCCGGCGGCATCGCCGCGGTCTCGGGCTTGCTTCTTGGCTCGATCGCGACGAAGGTCCTGCACCTCACTGACGTACCGGTGACGTTGGTCAAGTGAGCCCCATCGGCGCGTGGCGGCTTCAATCATGACGATAGTGCTGCCAGACCCACCCCAACGCCGGATACGGCGGGAAAGAAGCACTCGTCCTCAGACAACGGCCCAAGGCGGCTGACGAGAGCCCCCTCACGGCGAGATCGCGCCGATCTCGATGATGCCGCGCGCGATGCCGATGACGACGGCGTGCGTCCGATCGGATGCATGCAGCTTGCCGAGGATGCGCTTGATGTAGTTCTTCACGGTGCCCTCCGTCGTGGACAGCTCGAAGGCGATCTCCTTGTTCGCCTTGCCTGCGGCGACCAGCTCGAGCACCTGGATCTCGCGCGCCTTCAGGTCCTCCTCCGACCGGCTCTGCATCAACTCGATGGCCGATTCGCCGTCGATGAAGCGGCGGCCGGACGCCACCGTGCGGATGGCCTGGGCCAGCGCGCCCCGCACGTTGGACGACAGCAGGCACCCATGCGCGCCGGCATCGATCGCCCGGCGCGTGCGCACGTCGCCGCTGCGCCCGGCGATCACGATGACGCGCGCCGACGGGTCGAAGGCCTGCAGCCGGGCGATCGCGCGCACGCTGCCATGCCCTGACAGGTCGGCCCCCATCAGCACCACCAGGGGCAGCAGGCTCGTCAAGCGGATGGACTCGAATTCGTCGCTGCCCACTTCGCCGACCAGTTCCATGTCGTGCTCGGTGCCGAGCAGCGCACGGATGCCTTCATGCACCAGCGGATCATCCCCGACCGACAGCACGCGGATCGGCATGCCCGGATGCACCTCGCGGGAGGGCATCAGGCGGGCGAACAGGGCGTCGTGCTGAAGGGCGAACATCGTGGGTTGCTCCAGGCGCATTGCCGCGGCAATCGGACTCGAATCGCTCGGGATGGCACGGGTCGGCCCGCCCGCTGCAGCCAGCGGTTCCGACGGCGCGCCATCGAGGTCACTTTAGAGCGCTATTCGCAGTCGAAAGGAACCACATTTGTCCAAATTCAAGGTATCACTTGCTGTCCTCAAGCTGTCGCCCTCGGCAGGGTTCGCAGGCAGTCGCCCAGGATCTTCGTCGCCTCCTCGATCTGCCCCGGGAACAGCCCGGCGAACCCCAGCAGGAGGCCGAGCCGGGGCGGCGGCACCCGGTAGCAGGGGTGGACGGGACGCAGTCCCAGCCCCCGTGCGCGCGCCGACGCGATGAGGCGCTCCAGCCGCGGCAGGTCGAAGTCCTCGAGCCAGCCGATGACGTGCATGCCCAGCTCGGAATCGTCGACGTGGATGAGCCCCGCGGCATGGCGCTCCAGGCCGGAGAACAAGGCCGAACGCCGGCGCCGCAGCTCGACGACCGTGGCGCTGAGATGACGCTCGAAGGCGCCGCGCTTGAACAGCAGGTGCATCGCCGCCTGCTCGATGGCGGGGCAGCCGAGATCCTCCAGCATCTTGGCGCGGACGAGATCCTTGCGCAGGCCGGCCGGACAGACGACGTAGGCCAGGCGCAGCGAGGGGAACATCATCTTGGAGAAGCTGCCCACGTAGATCACCCGGTCGCCCGTGTCCAGGGAGCGCAGCGCCGGGATCGGCTTGGCGCTGTAGCTCAGCTCGCCGTCGTAGTCGTCCTCGAAGATCCAGCTCGAATGCGCCTCGGCGAACGCCAGGAGCTGCCGCCGGCGGCCCAGGGACATCGTCTTGCCGGCCGGGAACTGGTGGGACGGCGTCACATGCACCAGGCGCGCGTGCTCGGGCAACTCGTCGACGACCAGGCCCTCGTCGTCGGTCCGCACCGTCGCCACGTCGGCCCCGTGCGCGCGCAGGCAGTGCAGCGCCAGTTCGTATTGCGGGTCCTCCATGGCCGCCGCCGCCCCCACGTCCAGCACGATGCGGGCCACCAGCGACAGGGCCTGCTGGGTGCCGCTGACGACGACGATGTCACGCGGGTCGGCGACCACGCCGCGCCAGGTGGCCAGGAAGCGGGCGATGGAGTCGCGCAGCTCCGGCAGGCCTTGCGCGGGCGGATACCCCGTGCTCGTGGTCGCCGCCGCGCTCGCGAGCGCCGTGCTCCAGGCGCTGACCAGCTTGGTGTTGACCAGCGGCGCGCCGTACTGGAGGTCGTAGCGCAGCCCGGGGCCGGCGCCCCCCAGCGTCAGGGGCGGCAGCCCGCGCAGGCGCGCCGTGTACGCGGACTGCGCCTCGACGCTGCGGGGCAGCGCGACAGGCCCGTGCGGCAACTGCACGTCGCTGACGTAGGTGCCCGAGCCCTCGCGCATGACGCCCAGGCGCTCGATGCGCAGTTGCTCGTACGCGCGCAGCACCGTGTTGCGCGAGAGCCCGAGGTTCTCGGACAGCATCCGTGTCGACGGCAGCTTGCAGCCCGACTGGAGCTGGCCGCTGCGGATCGCGTGCCGCAACGAGCGCGCCAGCTGTTCGTGCTTGGGACCCTTGTTATCCAATTGCAAATGCATCTGCTCGACCATTCACGAGGAGAGAACACATGATGCCCAGCAATCTAGCAACACGGCCGGCCGCTCGTGTCGCGATTGCGACGAACAGCGGGTTTCCAGCAACCGCCGGCGGGTGCGGCATACCCAGCTGCGGTATGCACGCGCTCTCAGGACTTGCAGGACGGCGAGTGCATCCCGCACATGCCGGCATCGAGGTTGGCCATGATGATCAGCGAGCCGAACACCACCAGCGCCACGACGAACACGCCGAAGGCCAGCGCCAGGATGGTGTTGGTGCTCTCGGGCCCGCTGGACACGTGCAGGAACAGGACGAGGTGGACGCCCATCTGGCCGATCGCCAGCGCGGCCAGCAGCACCGGCACGCCGGGTCCCCACACCAGGTGCGAGCCGGCCGCCCAGAACGACGCCAGCGTCAGCACGATGGACGCGGCCAGCCCCATCAGCGGCTTGACCAGCCCGCTGCGCCAGTCGGGCGACTCGCCCGGCGTCTCGTGGTCGGCCGACTGTTGCCGGCGGACGCGGTGTTCGTCCATCAATGCGCTCCCAGGTAGACGATGGTGAACACGCCGATCCAGACGATGTCCAGCGCGTGCCAGAACAGGCTGAAGCAGGCCAGGCGGTCGATCACCTTCGGTCGCCACCCCAGCGTGAGGACCTGGGTGACCTGCGCGACCAGCCAGCACAGGCCGATGCCCACGTGCGCGCCGTGCAGGCCCACGAGCGCGAAGAACGCGGACAGGAAAGCGCTGCGCTCCGGCCCGGCACCGTGGCCGAGCATGTCGGCGAACTCGCGCAGTTCGAGCGCGAGGAAGGCCGCGCCGAGCGCGAAGGTCAGCAGCGCACCGACCACCATCCAGGCCCGATGCCGCTGTTCGACGGCCAGCCCCATCATCGCGCAGGCGAAGCTCGAAAGCAGCAGGCAGGCCGTCTCCAGCAGCACGTTGTCGCGATGGAACAGCTGCGCGCCGCCGGGCCCGCCGGCGGTCCGGTCCGCGAGCACCGCGTAGGCCGCGAAGAACGCCGAGAACAGGATGATGTCGCTGAGCAGGAACAGCCAGAACCCGTAGCCGACGATCACCTTGCGCGGCGAGGGACCGCGCTCGGAGACGGGGATCTGCACGTCGGCGGCGAGCACCCCGGCGGTCACGCGCGCGCTCCCGCGAGCTCCTCGGGGGTCACCTCGACCTCGGTGTCCATGCGCCACGCGCGCCATCCGCAGGCGGCGAGCATGCCCAGCATGCCGCAAAGCGCCAGCCAGCCGATGTGCCACACCAGCGCGAAGCCGGACACGAACGCGAAGAACGCGAGCACGACGCCCAGCGCGCTGGGGCGCGGCATCTCCAGCACGTCGTCGCGCCGCGCGCCGGCCCGCGCCAGCGCGCCGTCGTTGCAGCGCTTGGCCTCCCAGAAGGCGTCGAGCCCGTCCACCCGCGGCAGCGCCGCGAAGTTCCACACGGGTGGCGGTGACGGCGTCGCCCACTCGAGCGTCCGGCCGTCCCAGGGGTCGCCCGTCGAATCGCGGCGGCGCTCGCGCTGGCGGATGCTCACCGCCAGCTGCACGACCGTCAGCACGATGCCCGCGAGGATCACCAGTGCGCCGACGAAGGCGACGACCATCAGCGGCTGCCATTGCGTCTCGGGATAGTGCTGCATGCGGCGCGTGGCGCCCGCCAGCCCGAGCACGTACAGCGGCAGGAATGCGAGCCAGAAGCCGATGAACCAGCACCAGAACACCGCCTTGCCCAGGCCCTCGTGCAGCCGGAAGCCGAAGGCCTTGGGAAACCAGTAGGTGTATCCGGCGAACGCGCCGAACACCACGCCGCCGATGATCACGTTGTGGAAGTGCGCGACGAGGAACAGGCTGTTGTGCAGCTGGAAATCCGCCGGCGGGATCGCCATCAGCACGCCCGTGGCGCCGCCCACGACGAAGGTGACGATGAAGCCGATCGCCCACAGCATCGGCACCTCCAGGCGCAGCGTGCCGCCGTACATCGTGAACAGCCAGTTGAAGATCTTCACGCCGGTCGGGATCGCGATGATGGACGTGGCGATGCCGAAGAAGGCGTTGACGTCCGCGCCCGCGCCCATGGTGAAGAAATGGTGCAGCCAGACCATGAACGAGATGACGCAGATGCCCATCGTCGCCGACGCCATCGAGCGGTAGCCGAACAGCGGCTTGCCGGCGAACGTGGCGATCACCTCCGAGTAGATGCCGAAGGCCGGCAGGATCAGGATGTAGACCTCCGGGTGGCCCCAGGCCCAGATGAGGTTGACGTACATCATCATGTTGCCGCCGGCGTCGTTCGTGAAGAAGTGGAAGCCGAGGTAGCGATCCAGCAGCAGCATGCCCAGCGTCGCGGTGAGGATGGGGAACGCCGCGATGATCAGCAGGTTGGCGGCCAGCGCCGTCCACGTGAAGATCGGCATGCGCCCGTAGCCCATGCCCGGCGCGCGCATCTTCAGGATGGTCGTCGTGAGGTTGATGCCCGACAGCAGCGTGCCGACGCCCGCGATCTGCAGCGACCACAGCCAGTAGTCGACGCCCACGCCCGGCGAATACGCGAGCTCGGACAGCGGCGGGTACGCGAGCCAGCCCGCGCGCGAGAACTCGCCCACCACGAGCGACACGTTGGTCAGCAGCACGCCCGACGCCGTGAGCCAGAAGCTGGCCGAGTTCAGCACGGGGAACGCGACGTCGCGCGCGCCGATCTGCAGCGGCACCACGAAGTTCATCAGGCCGACCATGAAGGTCATCGCCACGAAGAAGATCATGATCGTGCCGTGCGCCGAGAACACCTGGTCGTAGTGCGCCGGCGGGAGGTAGCCGCGCGCGCTGCCGGCCGCCAGGGCGAGCTGCGAGCGCATCATCAGCGCGTCGGCGAAGCCGCGCAGCAGCATCACCAGCGCCAGCAGCACGTACATCACGCCGATGCGCTTGTGGTCGACGCTTGTGATCCAGTCGCGCCACAGCACCGGCCACCAGCCCTTGACGGTCACCAGCAGCAGCACGCCGGCCAGCACCAGCAGCACCACGGCGGCCGACACCAGGGGAATCGGCTCATGCAGCGGGATCGCGTCCCAGCCCAGCTTGCCCACCGCTCACTCCTTCATCGCCATCGGCGCGGACGCGCCCGGCCGCGCCGTCTCGGCGACGATCGCGTGGAACAGGCCGGGCGCCACGCGCGCGAAGGTCGCCGATGCCGGCGCGATGCCCGGACGCGCGAGCGCGGCGTAGCGCGGCGCGTCGAGCGTGTCGGCACCGGCATGCGCGGTCGCCAGCCAGCGCTCGAAGTCGGCGGGGGGCAGTGCGATGGCGTCGAAGCGCATGTCGGAGAAGCCGTCGCCGCTGAAATTGGCCGACAGGCCCGGATACGTCCCCGGGGTGTCGGCCTGCAGGTTCAGCGAGGTCGCCATGCCGCCCATCGTGTAGATCTGCGAACCCAGCTGCGGCACGAAGAAGCTGTTCATCACGCTGGCCGACGTCAGCTGCAGGCGCAGCGGGGTGCCGGCGGGCACCACCAGGCGATTCACGCTGGCCACGCCCAGGTCCGGATAGATGAACAACCACTTCCAGTCCAGCGACACCACCTGCACCGACACCGGCGGCCGGCCGGGCGCGATCGGCCGCGCCGGATCGAGGTCGTGCGAGCCGATCCAGGCGATGCCGCCGAGGAACAGGATCACCAGCGCGGGAATCGACCACACGGTGACCTCCACGGCGCCGGAATACGCCCACGTCGGATCGCGCCGCGCCCACGGGTTGCCGGCGCGGAACCACCACGCGAAGGCGAGCGTCAGCACGATCACCGGCACGACCACGGCCAGCATGATGACCGTGGCGTTCAACAGGATCGTGCGCTCGGCGGCGGCGATCGGCCCGTGGGGGTCGAGCACGCCCTGCTGCCACGTGGCTGCGGTGGGCAAGACGGTGTCCTTGCGAGGTTGACCAACGCGCGCGCGCCGATCAGCGCCGGCGCCGCAACCGCTCCGCCGGGCAACTGGCGCGCCCGCGCCCTGGCGCGCCCATGACCAACGCCTGCCGGACACGCCGATTCCACGCTCTGGGAGGCCGCGGCGCTTTTACATTGGCATACGCGCCGGCCGCGGAACCGGGCTGAACGGACGCACTCCATCGCTGCGGAACGCATGGCGGAGCACGGCAATGAGCAATGACATCGACAGGGCCCTCGAGGCCGAAGTGACCCGGCGCGCGATCGCGCTGGGCATCGCGACGCGGCCGCCCGGCGAACGCTCGCGCGCGGCGCACCTGGCCGCGCGGCTCTACGCCGGGGCCACCGCCGTGCAGCGTTCGCGCATCGTCACGACCCTGTGCCGGCCGCTGGGGCCACTCGCGCTGGTGGCCGTCGCGTCGGGCGCCTTCGCGGGACTGCTCGACCGCGCGAGCGCACTCGGCGGGGCGCTGCACGTGGACGAGCTGGCCGGCTTCACGCGCGACCAGGTGTTCGAGCTCGCACGCTTCGTCGAGCAGGTGAGCCCCGAGGCGCTGCAGCAGGTCGCCGGCAGCGTGGCCGAGAACCCGTGGGGCGTGTCGGCGCTCGGCGCGGCCGCGGCCGTGCTGCTGGCAGCGGCCGTGCGCGGCCCGGACGAGCCGTCGCAACCCGCCGCGCAGGGGGCGCCGGCGGCCTGAACGCGTTGCCCCGACAATGGGGCCCATGTCCGCCGCCGATGACGCCGCCCACGCCCCCGATCCGGCTGCCCCGCATCCGCGCTGGCACTTTCGCGTGCTGGCCTCGACCGCAGCCACGCTGCGGCTGTGGGTCTGGGCCGCGGCGGCCGGCGCGGCAGCGGCCGCGTCCACGCTGGCGTTCCGCTGGCTGACGCTGCAGATCGAGTGGCTGGGCACGGGCCAGAGCAGCGACCTCGTCGAGGCCGCGCGCGCCATCCCGGCCTGGCAGCGGCCCATCGTCTGCGCCATCGGCGGCGTGCTGTCGGGCCTGGTGCTGCAATACGGGGCGCGCTGGGTGGCGCGCAGCAAGCAGGGCGACCACTACCTGGACTACATCGATGCGGCGCGGCAGGGTCGGGTCGACCTCAACGATCGCGCCAACCTCGTGCGCACCGTGTCGGCGGCGCTGTCGATCGGCACCGGCGCATCGATCGGCCGCGAGGGTCCGATGGTGCAACTGGCGGCCTGGGCCTCGGCCTGGCTCGCGCGCATCGTGCCCATCCGCCCCGAGCAGCGCAGCGCGATCATGGTGTGCGGCATCGCGGCCGGCATCGCGGCCGCGTACCACGCGCCGGTGGCCGGCGTGGTGTTCGTGCTGGAGCTGGCACTCGGCTTCTTCGCGCGCCACACGGTCGCGCCGGTGCTGATCGCCTCGGGCACCGCCAGCGCGCTGGTCTACGTGATGGTCGACCCCAAGCCGCTGTACGTGACGGCGCCCATCGCGATGCTGCCCTCCAGCATCCTGTTCACGCTGGTGGCCAGCGTCGCGTTCGGCGGCTTCGGCTGGGGCTTCCTGCTGCTGGTCGAGCGCAGCCGTGCGCTGTTCGCGCGCTTGCATTCGCCCTGGCTGCGGCTGGGCGTGGGGGGCCTGCTGGTGGGCGCGCTGTCGGCCTTCGTGCCGGAGGTCTGGGGCAACGGCTACAGTGCCGTGGAGCGCGCGCTCGCGGGCACCGAGCCCTGGCAGTGGCTCGCGCTGGTGCTGGTCACCAAGGTGGTGGCGACGTCGTGGAGCTCGGGCAGCGGCGCGATCGGCGGCATGTTCACGCCGTCGCTGTTCGTCGGCGCCGCGGCCGGCGGCGTGCTCGCGCAGCTCGCGGCGCTGTGGCTGCCCACCGCATGGGTGGGCGACCCGCGCTCGCTGGTGGTGATCGGCATGGCCGCGGTGCTCACCGCCGCTACGCACGCGCCGTTGATGGCCATCACGATGGTCCTGGAGATGACCAACGAGTTCCAGCTCACGGTGCCGGTGATGCTCGCGTGCGCGGTGTCGTACGCGATCAGCACGCAGTTCGGCGCCAAGCCCCTGTACGGCAACCCGATCGAGGCCGTTCGATAGGTCTCCTCCTATCCTGTTCCAAACGGTTGCAGATGAATTGCGCGCGCTGGGCCATGCTGGCGGTGTGGCCGAGTACCCTCGGCCGTATCTCGACAGCGCGCCCATGCGATACACGATCTGCCCCTGCAGCCAGGCCGACGACAGCGGCTGGCTGGCCCTGCGCCGCGCGCTGTTCCCGCAACAGGACGCGACGGCCTTGCGCGCGGAGATGGATCGCTTCGTCGCGGAGCCCGGGCGCCACGCGCAGTTCCTCGTGATCGACTCGGACGGCGTGCCGGTGGGCCTGGCCGAGGTCTCGCTGCGCGCGGGCCACGTGCACGGCGCGCGCAGCATGCCCGTCGCCTTCCTCGAGGCGGTCTACGTCGTCCCGCACGTGCGCCGGCGCGGGCTGGCGCGCGCGCTCGTCGCGCACGCCCACGCGTGGGGCCGGGCGCAGGGCTGCACCGAGTTCGCCTCCGATGCCCCGCTCGACAACGCGGACAGCCACGCCCTGCACCGCGCGCTCGGCTTCGAGGAGACGCTTCGCATCGTCCGTTTCCGCCAGCGCACGACCGGCTGAAGCGCGCACTGACTTGCTCGACGGGCGCACGGATTGCCCGTCAATTGCAGAGCAACGCCTCCCGGCGTGGCCCACAACACGACGAGAGGGCCTCCCCATGACAAGCCACATCCTCAAGCGCAGGACGCTCGCGTTCGGCCTCGCCCTCGCGACGCCGCTGGCCGCGTGGTCGCAGGTCTCGCTGTCCCTGACCATCGCTCCTCCGCCGCTGCCGCTGTACGCGCAGCCCCCGATCCCCGGCGACGGCTACATCTGGACACCCGGCTACTGGGCATGGGATCCGGCCTCCGACGACTACATCTGGGTGCCGGGCACCTGGGTGATGCCGCCCAGCGTCGGCCTGTTGTGGACGCCCGGCTACTGGGCCTTCTTCGACGGCGGCTATCGCTGGCACCGCGGCTACTGGGGCCCGCACGTGGGCTACTACGGCGGCATCAACTACGGCTACGGCTACATCGGCCGCGGGTACGACGGCGGGCACTGGGATCGAGGCCATTTCCGCTACAACACGGCGGTCAACAACATCCCGTCGGGCCGCGTCCACAACGTCTATCGCGCGCCGGTGCCGCAACGCCCGGCGCACCAGGAGAGCTTCAACGGCGCCAACTCGCCGTGGCACTCGCAGCCGAGCGCCAGCGAACGCCGCTTCGAGGGCGGCCGGCATCCGGACTGGACGCGGGAACAGCAGGAACACGAACACCGCGCCATAGGCATGCCCGAACAGCGCATGGGCAACAACCACGGCGCGCCGCCGACCGCGGCCACACCCCGTCCCGGCGGCTTCGGCGAGCCGCAGGTCGAACGCGCGCGTCCCGCCCCCGACATGCGCGCGCAGCCCGTGCGGCCGGCACCGGCGATGCGCCCCGCCGAGGCGCCGCACATGGAAGGTGGCCCGCGCGGCGAACCGCACGCGCAGCAGCCCCCCGCGAAGCCGCACGGTGAGGCCCGCGGCCGTCCCGACGACAAGCGCCAGGACGATCACCGCTGATCGTCAGCGCGCGCCGACGCTCGCGTGCCGCAGCGCCGCGCGCCGCGCGATCTCGAGCTTGGCGATCGCGTTGCGGTGCACCTCGTCGGGCCCGTCGACGATGCGCACCGTGCGCTGCTGCGCGTAGGCGTCGGCGAGCCAGAAGTCGCCGCTCACGCCCGCCGCGCCGTGCGCCTGGATCGCCCAGTCGACGACCTTGCACGACACGTTGGGCGCCACCACCTTGATCATCGCGATCTCGGCGCGCGCTTCCTTGTTGCCCACCGTGTCCATCCGGTGCGCGGCGTTGAGCGTGAGCAGGCGCGCCTGGTCGATCAGGCAGCGCGACTCCGCGATGCGCTCGTGCCAGATCGACTGCTCCGCGAGCGGCCGACCGAACGCCACGCGCTCGGCCAGCCGATCCACCATCGATTCGAGCGCGCGCTCGGCGGTGCCGATCGAGCGCATGCAGTGGTGGATGCGACCGGGCCCGAGGCGCCCCTGCGCGATCTCGAAACCGCGCCCCTCGCCCAGCAGGATGCTGGACACCGGCACCCGCACGTCCTCCAGCGTCACCTCCATGTGGCCGTGCGGGGCGTCGTCGTAGCCGAACACCGTCAGCGGACGCACGACGGTGACGCCCGGCGTGTCGCGCGGCACCAGCACCATCGACTGCTGCGCGTGGCGCGG